>Ga0315277_10001410_pt1 | contig 35101 bp, 44 predicted proteins | sample YL17G05_15_MG_FD_203695 | JGI IMG/M metagenome (GOLD analysis project Ga0315277, IMG submission 203695) | Sediment microbial communities from Yellowstone Lake, YNP, Wyoming, USA - YL17G05_15 | ecosystem: Environmental > Aquatic > Freshwater > Lake > Sediment | place: USA: Wyoming | collected...
CCTTTAAGCTCATAATAATAGGCGGACCAGTAAGCGGCATTATCGGCAAGACCGGACTCGGCGGGCACTTTTTTGAACGAGGCGATGGCGGAGGAATATTCATTGGTTTGCAGTTCGGCGCGCCCGAGCATCAGCAAGGCTTCGCCAACATATTTGCTTTTGGGGTATTCGCGCGCCAGCCGATTGAAGATATTAGCCGCCATCTTAAAATCATCCTGTTCAAAATAGGCCATACCTTTTTCAAAAAGCGCCTTCGCTCCCGCTTTGAAGCGCGGCAGTTTTTTGGGGTGTGCCTTTTTTAAAATTTTTATGGCCAGACGCGCCCTTTTGCCAAAATTGCTTAAAGGATGATATAGATCGGTTTCTTCATAAGCCAGATAAGCTTCCTTCCATTTTCCCTCCATTTGCAAGGATTTTGCGATCAGGAAGCGCGCTGGTACAGCTTCGTCCGCTTCGGCGAATTTTTGGAGGAGGGAGCGAAAGGACCGAACCGCATTTGGGTATTGCTTCAGGTTGTAATAACTCTCCCCCAGCAGGAGATAAGCGCTGGGAAGCAGAATGCTTTCAGGATGATTGGCGGCAACTTTGTGGTATTCCGGGATGGCGGCAGAATACTTTCCGGCGGAAAAATAGGTTTCACCGATCTCAAACTGTGCGTAATCACCCAGCACGCCTTCGGTAGCTTGTCTGAAAAGCGAGACCGCGGCTTCCCGGCTCCCCGCCTGGCGCGCCGCCAACGCATTCGCAAACCCTTCATCGGTTTGGGCGAACAGGGGTAAAGTCGAAATAAAAAGCAAGGCAATGACTAATGAAAAACGCATAAAATCGGATTGAAAATTATAGCATTTAATATGTTATAATACAACCCGCCGTGCCAGAACTTAGATTAAATCCCGCCACCAAAGAATGGGTGGTTATAGCAACGGAGCGAGCCAAGCGGCCGGAAGAGCTTGGCGTTGGTATTTGCGAGTCGCTTCCTGAAGAAAAAGAAAAATGCCCTTTTTGCCCCGGGCATGAAGCTTTAACCCCTGATGAAATATTAGCTTACCGGACTTATGGAACTAAACCCGATTCGCCGGGTTGGTGGATCCGCATCATCCCCAATAAATTTGCTGCCCTGGTGCCCCAGGGCAGTCTAAATCGCGTGAAGATCGAAGACTTTTTCATGTACATGAACGGCGTGGGAGAGCACGAAGTCATCATTGAATCCGCCAATCATGGCTTAACCATTGCAACTATGGATCAAAAACAGGTTGAAGAAATATTTCTGGCCTATCGCGAGAGATACCTGACGCTGTCTGAAGACCCGAGATTTGAAATGGTCATCCTCTTCAAGAACCATGGAGTAGCGGCGGGCACCTCGCTGCTCCACCCCCATTCCCAGATTATTGCCACGCCGGTGACGCCCCAGCACATCCGCCATCGCCTGGAAGAAGCCATGAGATTTTATGATGACAATGGCAAGTGTGTTTATTGTGAAATGCTGAGAACCGAAAGACGAATCAAGGAGAGAATGGTGATAGAGACGGATAATTTTGCCGCTTTTGAGCCTTTCGCGTCTCGTTCGCCCTTTGAAACTTGGGTGATGCCAATAAAACATCGTGCTTCTTTTCAAGAGGTATCTCCCGAAGACGTAAAGGAACTAGCTTACGTCATGCGTGCCACCCTGGCTAAAATTTATAAGTCTTTAAACAATCCTGATTACAACTATGTATTTCACTCGGCCCCTTCGCACGAAAAAGACGGGGAATATTATCACTGGCACATCCAGATCATTCCCCGGGTAAGCGCGGTGGCGGGATTTGAGCTTGGTTCCGGAATATATATAAATACCGTTATTCCCGAAATGGCGGCTAAATTCCTGCGCGAAACCCCGGCATGAATTATGTTTCCCGCGGCGGGATCAAACTCGAACACGCACTCATAGAATTTAAAATAAATCCCCAGGGAAAAATCGCTATTGATATCGGCGCTTCTACCGGCGGATTCACCGATTGTCTGCTCCAGCAGGGCGCGGCCAAAGTCTATGCGGTTGATGTCGGCTACGGGATCCTGGACTGGAAGCTTCGCCGCGACCCGCGAGTAAAAGTGGTTGAGCGGACCAACGCGAGATATTTGACCTTAAAAGACCTGGGGCTTAGCGTTTCGAACATAGAACTTTGCACCATTGATGTGTCTTTTATCTCGCTTTCAAAGATCCTTTCTGCGGTTTATAGCTTGCTTGCGGAAAAGGGAGAGGTTATAGCATTGATCAAACCGCAATTTGAGGCGCTGCAGGAGCAGGTTCCGCGAGGCGGGGTAGTGAAGGACGAAAAAGTTCATCAAGAAGTGGTCGAGAAAGTAAAAAAAGCGGCCGAAGCGATCGGCTTCAAGGCCAGCGAAGTCATTAAATCACCCATCGAAGGGGCAGACGGGAATATTGAATTTTTCATTTATCTTTTAAAGGAGAATAAAGGCCTCAATGTATGAATTAATTTTGATATCGCTGTTAGCTGGAATTTTGGTTGGGATTTGTGCTTTTTATTTGTTTAGCAAATTAGCGCTGAAGAAATATGAAGGCGTCCCCCCGGCTGCCAGATTTTCCGAAAAGGAGGCAGAAGGTTTATTAATCCGGAACGGGTATGAAATCCGGAGTAAACGCCCGAGAAAAACGATTATAACAAAAGTCGATGGAAACGATCATTTAGGTTATCTCGAGGCCGATTATCTGGTTAGGAAAAATAAGAAGGATTATTTGGTAGTGATCAAGACCGGGGAGGGGGCTTCAGACCCAAATGATCCCGCCTTCCGTCGAAAACTTATCGAGCTGCAGCATGTCTTTGCGCCCGGGGGCCTTTTGCTTCTGGATATTGCTTCCGGTGAATTGGCTTTGATCGGCTTCCATTTTCCCCGGACGTTAAACATCGATTCTTTTTTCCGGTTTTTTATTACTCTCTTTGTAATCCTGGTAGTAATTGGTATAATTTGGCTGATGGTTTGGTTGAAACTATTTTAAATGGGAGAATAATATGACAACAGTCGGGGTGATTTTTAAAAGCGAAGATAAGCTTATTGTGGGGACGGCCAAGCAGGTTATAAAGGAATTAAAAGAAGCCGGGTATAAGATTAGTTTGGAGAAGGCGAAGTTAGTAATAACTTTAGGAGGAGATGGAACCATATTGCGAGCGGCAAGAATGCTGGCACGACGGGGAATACCCATTCTCGGGGTGCATCTGGGAGGAATCGGCTTCCTTTCAGAATTAGAGCTGGGAGATCTAAGTGAAGCCTTAGATAAAATTCGTGCCGGTAAGTTCAAGCTGGATGAGAGGATGATGCTGGAGGCTGAGGTCGGCAGGAAAAGGGTTTTGGCTTTAAATGACGTAGTGGTCGCAAAAAGCGGGATTGCCCGGGTGATAAAATTCGAACTGGAAGGGATTGCAAATTACACTGCTGACGGTTTAATTTTTGCGACTCCAAGTGGATCGACCGCCTATAACCTGGCGGCAGGCGGTCCCTTGCTGACTCCGCAAGCGGAAAGCATTGTCATCTCGGCGATTTGTCCGCACAGCTTAAGTAATCGTTCCCTAGTTCTGGACGGCCCGGTAACTATGGTCCTCAAAAGAGGCGAAGATGTGATTCTAACCGGGGACGGGCAACAGGTAGTGCCGATTAAAGCGGGGCAAAAGGTAACGGTAAGGAAATCAAAATTAAAAACCAAATTTATTCGACTGAAAGAATATAATTTTTTCCGGAAGGTAAAAAATACTTTTGGTTTTGGCGAAGGGAATTAATTCAAGAAATTTCCGCTGTTGAGGGCCACGATTTTGGAAAGATCCTTTATCATCGCGAAGTAGTGCGGGTCAGAAAGATTAACGGTTGCGGTGTAGGGGAAAATGGAGAAGAGCACGATTCTATCCACTTTAGCATCGATCAGCTTTTCAAAATAACTGTAAATGGTATATTTCTCCAGCGTCTCGATCATTTTAGCGTTGTCCATGCTGTTCATTTTAATTCTCCTTAGAAATAGCTCTTTTTTCCGGCCTCATGCTTTAAAAACATGTCCGCAAAAACTTTTACGAACTGTCCTGAGGTTTTGTGGGGCTTGCTGGTATGAAGCGCATCCTGAATATAATTGGCGCGCTTCTCGGAGCCGGTCCGGCTTATGGAAGCGACATCATATTGGTTTTTGCCTTGATTTGCCTGGCTCATGGTCTTTTCCCCTCATATATATATCGGCAGGTTTTGGCAGAAATTTCAGTTTTTCTTGATAAAGTTTAGGAGGGGACGGGGACACCGATCAGGTCGTAAGTTCTGGCTCCGATTATTTTGACTCCGATTATTCCCCCCGGGTTTAGGGGCCTGGGGCTTTTGACGATCACTTTCCCGTCGATCTCCGGCGCGTCGCGGTAGCTGCGCCCATAATTTTTCCCCTCGACCAAGACTTCAATTATATTACCGCTCATTCGTTGATTTAATTCTTTTGAGATTCGTGATTGAACCCTCATTAATCGATTAAATCTTTCTTCTTTATCCTTTTCTTTAACCTGTCCCTTCATTTTGGCTGCCACGGTCCTTTTTTCCCTCTCATATTTGAAAGCGCCCAGATGATCGAACTTTTCTCTTTTTACGAATTCCAGGAGCTCGGAGAATTCCTTCTCCCCCTCCCCAGGTAGCCCAACGATCACCGAAGTTCGCAGGGCCAGACCGGGAATACGCGCTCTGAGCTTTTGAATTAAATCTTCGAGGTCTTTGCGCTGATAGCGCCGGTTAATCTGTCTCAGTATTCTGTCGCAGACGTGCTGAATCGGCAGGTCGAGATATTTGACGATCTTCTTTTCGGAGGCAATTGCTTCAATAACTTCATCTTTTAAATGCGCCGGGTGAGCGTACATCAAGCGGATCCAGCGGAGGCCGGAAATGCGGGCGGTCTGCTTCAAGAGTTTTGAAAGATGCGGATAAGCCGTCGTATCCTGAGCGATAAAAATTATCTCCTTTACTCCTTTACCGGCAAGGATTTCCACTTCTTTCAATACGTCATCCGGTTTTCGAGTGTGCAGCTTCCCTCTAATCTTGGGAATAAGACAATAAGAGCAGCAGTTGTTGCACCCTTCCGCGATTTTCACGTAAGCCGTCCAGGAAGGGGTGGCTTTGAGGCGCGGAGTGCAGTAGTCAAAAAGGCCAATACTCTCGATTATTCCATCAATGTTCCTGAGCAAAGCTTTAGATTTCAGGGCTTTGGCCCATCGAGGGTAACAGCCTGCGATATACAGTTCCCTGCACTTTCCTTGCTTTTTCCACGTTACCATTTCCTTGATGACAGCTTTGGCTTCATCGCGGGCGGATCTTAGGAAAGCGCAGGTGTTAATAATGATGATTTCGGCTCGAGCGGGGTGGTTGATTATCTCATATCCGGAAGCAACCAGCTTTCCCATCAGGACTTCGGTGTCGGTGAGGTTTTTTGGGCAGCCGAGGCTTACCACATAAACTTTCATAATGCTATTGTAGCATGTTATAATAAATACAACCTACCATGGAGCATATTCTCAAAAGCCGCTATAAAATCGGAGAAAAGATCTCGGAGAACCCTTTCAGCGTAACCTACCGGGGGTTTTTTATAGGAACCGATAAGCCGGTGGTCATAAAGATTTACAAACGCGGCACCCTCAATTCTTCCCTTATACGAAGCATGAAAATAAGGGTTAGGGATTTCTCTTTGATTTCGCATAATGGAATAGCAAAATTACTGGATGGAGATTATGGCTGGCAGGGGTTCTATTACGTAAGAGAGTTTGTGGAAGGGCAAAGCCTGCGCGAGGTCATGCAGAGCGGAGTAAAAATTGAAATTGAAAAGGTCTGCGTTATCGCCGATCAGGTGTTGGCGGCACTGGAGGCAGCGCATACCAAGGGAATTGTTCACGCGGCGCTCAAACCCAGCAATATTTTTATTGACCATCAAGGGTTGGTAAAACTGACGGACTTTGTGATCGAGAGTGAAGTTAAGGAATCGATGCCGCAAAAAGTCCTGGAAATAATCGAGAATGCAAAGTATGCCTCGCCCGAAGAGCTGGAGGGAAGATCAGCTTCTCCCGTTTCGGACCTTTTTTCCCTGGGCCTGATCATGTATGAAATGATCGCTCGAAAACCGCTTGTAGCCGAAGCCGGCGTAGTTGGGAATATTCAGAAACTTAAGGCTTTCCCGCTTTTGCCAAAGGAAGCTTTCTCTATCATGCCGCATTATTTGAGCGAGGTGCTTCAAAAGGCTTTGCAAAAAGACCCCCTGTTGAGATTCGCATCGGCTTCCGAGTTCCGTGAAAGCTTGGAACGAAAAAATCTGGTCCAGAGATATTCGGGCAGAGAAGAATTCGTTGAAATATTTCAAAATGTGGTGACGGAATATGGCGGCGAAGAAATCGACCGGGAAAGCGAAGCGCTGCAGGATGTGGGAAGGGTGAGGATCCGTTGGGGTAAAGAAAAGCACCGCAACTGGATCCTGGCGGTGGTGGTAGGGGCTTCTGTGGTTTTAGGCATTTTGTACGCATTCTTTTTTGGAAGGTAGCAATGATAACTACTTATTTAAGTTTATATTTATTTTTTGTTATTGGGGTGGCCTTGCTTATCGGCCTGGTGATATTGAGATCAAAACTCTCCTCCCTGCGTTTAATTGTTATTTTGATTACCGTTTTTGTGCTGCTGCCGTCAATTGCCGGTTATTTTTATATAGCTTATTTTGACTCTTTGCCGGAAGTAGTCGTTCCCGACCTGACCGGGATGAAATTTGAAAATGCCAAAGAAAAGCTGGATGCAATTGACCTGCAGGCCAGAATGGCGGGGAGTGTTTATGAGATGAAATATCCGGAAGGGTGTGTGGTTTCACAGCGCCCGGAGGCGGGAAGAAGGGTAAAAGTGGGGAGAATGGTCAATTTGATAGTCAGTTCCGGGGTAAGGAAGGTGGTCGTTCCCAACCTTTTGGGAAGACCAGTAACACAGGCTGATGCGGTGCTCTCGGCGGTCGGTTTGCAACTGGGAGAGGTCCGCCAGGAAAATAATCCGGATGTTTCCGAAGGTGCCATTATTGCTCAGGAGCCTCTTCCTGGGGAGGAGACGGGAACCGGGCAGGTGGTTGACCTGCTGGTTTCAACTACTGCAGAAGTGGCGGCTCCCTTGGCCACTCCCGAAGCGGGAGCATCCGATGAAGAGGAAGAAAAATCAGAGGGAGGATTTAAATTATGGTAATAAAAATAGCCCCGTCCATCCTTTCGGCGGACTTTCGTCAGCTTGAGGTGGAGATAAAAAAAGTCGAAGCGGCGGGTGCGGACTTGATTCACCTTGATGTCATGGATGGACATTTTGTTCCCAACCTTACGATTGGCCCCCTGGTTGTCAAAGCCTGCAGGAAAGTCACCAAACTGCCGCTGGATGTCCATCTGATGATAGAAAATCCGGATCGCTATATTCCCGATTTTGCCAAGGCCGGAGCGGATATTATTACTGTTCATGTTGAGGCATCGAAAAATCTGGATGAAGATATCGAGCTTATTCGGCAAAATAACGTAAAACCCGGTGTAGTAGTTAATCCCGCCACTCCGATTGAATCGATTTATCACGTTTTGGATAAAGTGATGATGGTGCTCGTCATGTCGGTCAACCCCGGTTTTGAAGCCCAGAAGTTCATGCCGGAGGTACTGCCCAAGATAAAGGAATTAAGAAAGATAGTAGACAGTAGAAAGTTGAAATTAGATATTGAAGTCGATGGTGGCATCAACCTTGAAACCGCCAAAGAAGTAGTGAAGGCGGGGGCCAATGTTTTAGTTGCCGGATCGGCAATATTTTATGCTGAAGACTATAAATCCATAATCCAAAAAATGAAGGCTTTTTGAAGCCCCTTTTTCATAAAAACACCCCTTTTTGATTCCCTTCAAAACTGAAATTTCTGTGCAAATGTGCCGATATATATGTAGAGGAAGGAAACAATGATTAGAGTAACAGAGATTGCCGGCCAAAATGCCGCATCTAAAAGAACCTATTATCATAAAACGGAAGCTCGGCAACCAACTTCTTCTACTTTTCCAAGAGAAGTAGTTGCAAGATGGCAGCTTTTCAGTCCGGAAGGCTTGGAGAACAAAGAATTAGATGCAGCCCGGTTTACCGCACTGAGAGAGGTGGTCAGGAGCCGGATGCAAGCCCGACCGCTTTCGGAGCTTCCGACCGGAATCGCCGAAGGGTTCAATGATATTTTCCCTTACCTGACCGTGGAGGTAGAATTTAGATCGGACATATTAAATCACACGCCCAGCCGACCCACCCACCGAAGATTTCCCAGTTTGTTCCAGAACGGGAGATCAAAGTTCTTTTCCGATGTTCTGCGTTCAGCCGCCTCGGTTGAAGATGTAAACAAGGCCATGATGGGGATTCCCCTCACCGATGAAGGAGATAATGTTCTGGGCCTTCTGGTTCTTTCCAAAAGCCAGCTCTATGCGCAATTTCCGGAGAGGGTAGGAATCTTTGCCGAAGAACTGGGGTCGCAGGCCGCCGGCAGGTTAGAAAAAGCAGTTATGCAGGAGCGGAACCATCAATTAAATGAGGAGATCAGCGAATTGTCAACTCAGAACAGACGGCTCAAAAGGCAGGTAGGTAAAGATTCCTTTACGGGCTTGCGAAACAAACGCAATTTCCGGGAAGAGCTGGACAAGGCGATCGCGATCGGTTCCCGCCACATTCGACCTTTATCGATGCTGATTTTAGATATTGATCATTTTAAAAATATTAATGACACTTATGGGCATCCGGTTGGCGATAAGGTAATCAAGAAAATCGCAAACATTATGAAAAGATATTGTAAAAGAAAAGGGGACATCGCCGCCAGATTTGGGGGCGAAGAATTTACCGCGCTCCTTCCCGATACAAACCACGAAGGCGCCCTGATGGTAGCGGAGGAAATCAGAAAAGCGGTGGAGAAGGAGATCAAAATCAAGGGGAAACCGGTTACGGTCAGTGTTGGGGTCTCAGCCGCTTTTGATCCCGGATTGGGTTTGCCAAAATTAATCAACACTTCCGACGGATTGATCGAATCGGCCGACCGGGCTTTATACGCGGCAAAAAGAACCGGCAGAAATAAGGTTGAAGCAGGCAGCTAGATATTTTAAAAATAGATGAAATTTTTTAAAAGCCCTCACGAAAGATAGATGAGGGTTTTTTAATGCCATTACAATTTTATCCGGGCCTTTTCACTCCACGAAGAGCGATCGTGGATCAGAAAAGAAAAATTGTGGTCGAAGACCGCGGCGCGCTGGATCACGCGAAGCGGGTTTTGACCGCTTGCCAGAACTTGCCCGAGCTTCAGGAAAGGGTTCTCGAAATTTGGTTTAAAAATTTCTCCACCGCTGGCAAGTCTCTGGTTTACGCCGGCTTTTGGAATCGCGATAAATTCATTGCTCTCACCATTCCTCCGGACCGGCCCCCCCTCCCTAAGAATGCCAGCAGATATGTTAAGATCGGCGGAGAGATAACGTATCCCTTACAGCCCAGACTGATTCAAGCGGCGGTTGAAAGCAAGGAAATGGTTCGTGAGGGATCCAAGAAGGAAGAATTTTTGGCTATTCCACTGGTGCCCGCCGATGGAGATCAGATTATCGGAGTTTTACTTTTATCGAATCGCCTGACTCAGGGCAGAATGCCGATTACCGATGAAGATGTCGAGGCCGCACGGTCTTTCGGCGAGATTGCTGCTGAAGCTCTAGCGCATTTTTCTTGATCTAAATCCTCGCTCGTAAATTTACCTCCGGAGTGATAAAATTATCCCCATGTGGACGGAAGACGATGTAAGGTTCATGCGTGAGGCGCTTTCGCTGGCTAAATCGGCCGAAGGCAGAACCACTCCCGATCCGATGGTAGGTGCGGTTCTGGTCAAGGGCGGACGAATTATTTCTATGGGCTACCACGGCGAAGTTGCCACGCCCCATGCCGAAGCCTGGGCGATACAAAAAGCGGGAGAAGAAACCAGAGGATCGACCCTTTATCTAAACCTTGAGCCCTGCGCCCACTACGGGAACAATCCTCCCTGTGCCTATCTAATCGCCAAGGCGGGGGTCAAGGAAGTAGTAGCGGCAATGAAAGATCCCAACCCTCTGGTGAATGGCAAGGGATTCAATATCCTGAGGCGGCACGGGGTAAAAGTTAGAGTGGGGCTATTGGAAGAAGAAGCGCGGCAGCTGAACGAAGTTTTCACTAAATATATTACTACCAAGCTGCCTTTTATCGTAATGAAAACCGCAATTACCCTGGATGGGAAAATTGCCACGCGCACCGGAGCCAGCCGCTGGGTCGCTTCCATCGCTTCGCGCAGATATGCCCATCACCTGCGGAATATCTATGATGCCATTTTGGTCGGGGAAAAGACGGTCTTAATTGATAACCCAAAATTGAATGTCCGGCTGGTTAAAAAGATTAAAGATCCGATCCGAATCGTTCTGGATGCCTTTGCCCGGACACCGCTCTATGCAGACATCCTGGCGGCAGCGGGAGCAAAAACGATAATTGCGGTTGGGCCAAAGGCGCCGAAGAAAAGAGTGGAGGCGCTGCGGCGCAAAGGAGCTGAGGTCATAAGGGTGGCGGCTCAAAAAGGCTTGCTCGATCTGAAAGTGCTGATGAAAAAGCTGGGAGAAATGAAAATTACCAGCGTATTGGTTGAAGGCGGAGGAGAAGTTAATGCCTCTTTTCTCGAAGCCGGTTTGGTAGATAAAGCGGTTTTTACCATTTCTCCCAAGATTTTTGGGGGCAGGGAAGCCAAGACCTGCGTAGAAGGGCAGGGAGTGGCGAAACCTTCCCAGGCCATCCCATTGAAAAAAGTCCACCTGGAGCGCCTTGAAGAAGATATCCTCCTCAATGGTTATTTTTAGATGCATGAATTTAAGTTGGTATCCGAAGTCTTAAAAAGTGTCTTAAAGACCGCAGAGAAAAACCAGGCTAAAAAAGTGACGCTGGTCCGCTTTCAAGTAGGAGAAAACTGCCATGCCCGCCCGGAGAACATCGAATTTTTATTTCGGCAGGCGGCGCGCGGCAGTATTGCCGATAAGGCTGAAGTTGAAATAACCACGATTCCCGGCGACGAGCTGATCCTTTCTTCTATTCAGGTTGATTAGGAATGTGTTATGCCATTCCGGGTAGGGTGGTGGAACTCCTCGGCAAGACCGCTATCGTAGATTATTTCGGGGAAAAAAAGAAAGCCGTAAACGAACTTCCCGGTTTAAAGGTCGGCGATTACATTTATGCCCAGGGAGGCTATGTGATTAATAGCCTTCCGGCAACCGAAGCCCTCGATATCCTGGAAACCTGGAAAGAGCTTTTCTTTGAGCTCCGGGAAACTGACCTCCGTCTTTCCCGCATGAGCCATGAGGAAAGCGGTGTGGACCAGAAATTGGCTTTGATCCTGGACAAAGCCGCTGAAGGGCGTGAACTTAAAAGGGAAGAGCTCTTGACGCTGCTCAAAACCGAAAATCCCGCAGAATTAAACCTTCTTTATAAGACAGCAAATTTCCTGCGGCAGAAATATTTGACTAATTCCTGCTGCGTCCACGGCATCATCGAGTTTTCTAATTATTGCCGGAATGACTGTGTCTACTGCGGCATTCGCCGCAGCAATTCGATTCTCGAAAGATATCGCATGACGGATGAAGAAATCCTTGCCGCTGTTGAGGAGGCGGTAGAAAAACACGGCTTCAAGGCCCTGGTTTTGCAGTCAGGGGAGGATCCTAATTTTTCCATAGAAAGATTATCGGCTTTAATTAAAAGAATTAAGGAAAAACACGCGGTCTTGCTTTTCATTTCGGTGGGTGAAGTGGGGAAGGAAGGGCTGAAGGAGCTCCATCGTGCCGGGGCAAGGGGTTTATTGCTTCGTTTCGAAACGAGCAACCAGGCTCTTTATGGGAAGCTTCACTGCGGAGATAAGCTCGCGGATCGCCTGCAGGATTTGCGCGATGCTTATGAGATCGGATACCTGGTCTTGACCGGGGGGCTAATTGGACTACCGGATCAAACGGATGAAAGTCTTTTGAACGATATTCTACTTACGAAAGAACTGAAAGCTGAGATGTACACTTTTGGACCGGTTCTGCCGGAGGGGCCAAGGGCCGATCTGGTGCTAAAAGTTTTGGCGGTCAGTCGCTTGGTTGATCCCCAAAACGCCAAAATCGTTGTTACTACTGGATTCGAAACATTAAATAAAAATGCGCGCCGGTTAGGTTTGCTGGCGGGTGCTAACTCGGTCATGCTTAACGTAACCCCCTTAAAATACCGCAAGCTTTATGACATCTACCCGAACCGGGCGCACGCGGAGGAGAGAATTGAGGACCAGATCAGGGAAACCCTAAAGCTGCTTTATGATTTAGGCCGCGCTCCCACTGATTTAGGAATTTGAGAAAAGCTTAAATTTATATTATAATTCCGCTGGATAGGCGGCTGAATGAAAAATCTTATAATTTCAAAGTCTGAGCTTTTAAAACTTCTTGATGAACTCATTCAAAAAGGCAATGAAGTTATCGCCCCGGTAAAACAGGGAAATTTTACTAATTTCTGCCCGATAAGATCGCCCAAAGAAATAATCTGGGGTCCTCCTCAAACCGTTATTCCCCCCAAGCAATATCTGTATCCCCAGTCCGAAGAATTACTGGCTTACGAATTTGGAGCATCTGGTCCTCAGGTCAGGGGAGAAAATGTGGTAAAGGAGCGAATTCTTTTCGGTATCCATCCCTGCGACCTGAATGGCATTCAGCAAATGGATTGGGTCTGGTCTGAAAAGAATCTGGATGAAAATTATTTGGAAAAACGTCGGGCCGTGACTTTGGTCGGGGTTGACTGCCTGGTTCCCTGCTCGCTGGATTCAATTTGCTCAAGAATGGGAGGGCTGGATCCCAAGGGGCGCTTCGATCTATTTCTGACCGATCTGGGAAAAGATTTTTTGGTGGAGGTTGCGACGGAGAAAGGGGAGAAGCTAATCAAAGGTTTGGGGAAAGCGGTAGCTGCCGCGAGCAAGCAGAAGCTGACTAAGGTTAGAAAAGAAAGAAATTTGGTCTTTAATAAAAAGCAAAAGAAGCTGCTTCCAAAATTAAAAGATCTCCCCAAGCTGATGAAAGCGAGCCAAAACCATCCGCTCTGGGAGGAACACGGGGAAAAATGTTATGCCTGCGGCTCCTGCAACATGGTCTGCCCTACCTGCTACTGTTTTGATGTGCAGGATTATATGCACGTTAGTTTGGCCCGGGGGGTGCGCAACCGTTTCTGGGATGGATGCATGCTGGAGGATTTTGCCAAAGTGGCTTCCGGCGAGAATTTTAGAGAAGACCGATCGGAGAGGCTGCGCCATCGAACTTATCGCAAATTGAATTACCTGTTTGACAAATGGGGAGAATCTTTCTGTACCGGGTGCGGCCGCTGCATCAAAGCCTGTTTGACGAAGATCGTAAGTCCTTTAGAGATCGCCAACGAAGCTTACGAGAAAAAAAGAAAATGAAAACGATTTACACGCCCGAGATGGCGAACGTTAATAAGGTAATTCCGCAGACCGAGAAGGAGACGCTTTTTGAGATCGAACTTTCGGAAAGAAAAACCCTGGGGCACAAGCCGGGGCAGTTTGTGCAGGTTTCTGTTTTTGGAGTGGGAGAAGCTCCCATCTCGGTTTCATCAGCTCCCGCCCCCGATAGAGCGACTTTTGAGCTTTGCGTCCGCCGGGTCGGGAATGTCACCGGTGCACTGCTAGACTCAAAGCCCGGAGACAAAATTGGAATTCGCGGCCCTTTCGGAAACGGCTTTGATCTTAACTATTTCAAGGGTAAAGACATGCTTTTTATCGCGGCCGGGCTTGGCCTGGTGCCATTGCGTTCGTTCATTCAAGAAGTGCTTGGCCATCGCGCCGGTTACGGCCGGGTCTATATTCTTTACGGCTGCAAAAACCCGCAGGAACTGCTATTTAAGCAAGAATTGGAGAGCTGGGAAGGAATGGAGGGCATACAATATCTTAATACGGTAGACATCGCGGACGATAAATGGATGGGAAACGTTGGGGTAATTACCACGTTAATTCCAAAAATCGATTTTGATCCTGGAAAGACGCAGGCTGTAATTGTAGGTCCGCCGATCATGTATCGCTTTGTCATCAAGGAACTGATTGCCCGTCGCTTGCCGGAGAAGAACATTTGGGTGTCCCTCGAAAGAAAAATGAAATGCGGCGTGGGCAAGTGTGGTCACTGCCAGATGAACCAGCTCTATGTTTGCCAGGATGGGCCGGTTTTTAATTTGTCAAAGATCAGAAATATTCCGGAGGCCGTTTAGTGACGACTAAGCCAAAAGTCGGATTTTTTAGTTTTACCAGCTGTGAGGGGTGTCAGCTGGTGGTGCTTTCCATGGCAGATAAGCTGCTGGACCTCGTCGGCGCAGTGGAAGTCGTGAACTTTCGCGAGGCCTCCAGCTATAAAGGCCAGGATTATGACATTGCCATTGTGGAAGGCGCCGTTTCCACCGTGCACGAAATCCAGGAGCTGATCGAGATCCGCAAGCAGGCCAAAATTTTAATTGCCTTCGGCGCCTGCGCCCATATCGGCGGCGTCAACTGCATGAAAAACTTCGATAACCAGTATGAAATCAAGCGGGCGGTCTATGGCGACAAGGCTTCGAATTTTGATTCGATCCTGGCCCAGCCGCTGGACGCGGTGGTCAAAGTCGACTACTACTCCCGAGGCTGTCCGCCCAATCGGGATGGGGAAGAACTGCTTGAGATCGTGACGTCTCTACTGCAAGGAAAAAAGCCTTATATTCCTAATTATCCGGTCTGTGTGCAGTGCAAAATGAAGGGCAACGTTTGCGTTTTCCATAAAGAAAGTCCTATCACCTGTTTGGGCCCGGTGACGCGCGCCGGCTGCATGGCGCCCTGTCCCAGCTTTGGCAACGCCTGCATCGGCTGCCGCGGCCTGGTGGATGACCCAAATCTAAACGCCCATCAGCAGACACTCACTGAGGCCGGGCTTTCCACTGAAGATATCTTGAAGTTCTATCGCTTCTTGAACGGCATGATGGAGGTAGGGAAATAGTGCCAAAAGATATTGATATTAACGTACATCATGTAGCTCGGGTAGAAGGGCATGGCAATATTGTTATTAATGTCAAAAACGGGGAGCTAGAGAAGGTTGAACTCCAGATCATCGAAGCGCCCCGTTTTTTTGAAGCTATGCTCAAAGGCAGACGTTACCCCGAGCCTCCGCAGATCACTTCTCGCATCTGCGGGATCTGCGCGGTTGGGCATACCACTGCTTCCTTGCGAGGACTGGAAGATGCGCTGGGGATAGAACCTTCTGAACAAACGATTCTCTTGAGAAAAGCGGTGCTTGAAGCCGAGATGCTGCAATCGCACGTTCTGCATTATTATTTTCTGGTCGCGCCGGATTTCTTCAATGCTCCCAGCGTGATTCCTTTAGCGGCCAGCCATCCGGAAGTAATTAAAAGGGCCCTCCGCATGAAGAAATTAGCCGACGATATCATTACGATAATTGGCGGCAGGCACCCTCATCCCATATCAATGGTGATCGATGGTTTTACCCGAATCCCCACTGAAAGCGAGCTGCGCCGATGCATCGCCGAACTTAAAGCATCACTCAAGCATGACGTTCCTCCTACTTTGGAGCTCTTTGCTTCGCTTAAATTCCCGGAATTCAGCCGCAAGACCGATTATGTTTCACTTAAACATCCGGATGAATACGCTTACTATGACGGCATCATTTATTCTTCAGAGACCGGAACCACCAAACACCGGGATTATAAAAACAAGGTGAAGGAAGAGGTAGTATTACATTCCAGCGCAAAACAGGCGAAAGGGCCCTTTAAACCTTATATGGTAGGAGCTTTATCTCGTTTTAACAACAATGCGGATAAACTTATGCCGCTGGCAAAAGAAGCGGCAAAAAAAATTGGTCTTTCCGCCCCCAATTACAATCCCTACCTGATCTCGGTGGCTCAGATCGTGGAATCAGTTCATAACCTTGAAAGAATGATCTACCTCATGGAAGAACTTCTGCGCCGGGGTTTAAAGGATGAAGCTAATGAGCGGCAGGCCATCGCCGGCTGGTCGGCAAAATTACCCGAAGCCAAAAAATGTTGGGGAGTGGGAGCGGTGGAAGTGCCGCGGGGGATTCTTTTCCATGAATATCGTATCGATGAGGATGGGCTGATATCCGGAGCGAATTGTATCATTCCAACCGGACAGAATTTGGCTAACATCGAAGCCGATATGCGCGAGCTGGTCCCAACCATCCTGGATAAACCCAAGGAAGAAATAACGCTTCTGCTGGAGATGCTGGTCCGCGCTTATGACCCCTGTATTTCCTGCTCCACTCATATGCTCAAAATTGATTTTGTATGATCAGGACCTTGATTTTAGGTTTGGGCAATACACTGCTGGGGGATGACGGGATTGGAGTCAGGGTAGCCGAACAGCTGCAAGGTTCGGTTTCGGGAGCGGAAGTTATAAATGGAGCCACGGCGGGGCTTTCGCTGCTTGATAAAATAAATGATTATGAGAAGGTAGTAGTGGTGGATGCGGTGGAGATGGGGAAAATCCCGGGATCGATCGCCCGCTTTTCGGCGGAAGAGCTCCTCCGTCTCCCCGAAAGCCAGAGTTTTTCGCTCCACGAGATCGGTCTGGTGGAAGTATTGAAAATCGGTAAAAGTCTTAGTGAAGACTTTAATAATGTTATAATTGTCGGGGTTCAGCCAAAGGAGCTTAACCAACAAGAATTAAGCCCAGAAGTTGAAAAAAGTATTCCTGAGGTTATAGCAATGGTAAAGAAGGAGGTTGGCTAAAATGTCGGTAACACCGGAAATGCTAAAGGGAATGGATATTTTCGAATTTTTAAAGCTGGAGGAGCTTAAAGATATTGCGGCGCTGGCTAAGATCGAAGAATTTAACAGCGGTGATTTTGTTTTTAAAGAGGGAGACAAGGCAGAAAAAATTTATATGGTGCTTGAGGGCCGGGTGACGGTAGAGATTGAGATCGGACCCAATAAAAAGGTGGTTATTTATACCGAAAACAAAGGGAATATGTTCGGGTACCCTTCCCTCATCAAGCCGCATATTTTTACTACCTATGCCCGTGCGCAAGACAAGGTAAAACTGGTCACCATTAAAGCGGATGATCTGATCGAAAAAATATTTAAGCCTGATTGCCGGCGGGGCTATCTTACCATGAACAAGTTGGCGGAGATCATTGCCCATAAGCTAAAGGAGACCAGGATACAGCTTTTATCTTTAACGCATAGCTAGGGTTATGCAGAAAGAAATTTATGGCTCGAAGAATAATATTTATTTTCTTATTTATTTCCCTGGGATGCTTTCGATATGCTTTTGGCGATACTGAGTTTTGGTCCGTCAATACTTTCCAGTACCCGATAAGAGAAAGGGTTAAATTAAATCTCATTCCGGAACTGCGCTTTCGAGACAACCTGGCCGAACTCTACTATTTTCAGACCTATATTGGGCCACAGCTTAGCCTGAGCAAGACCTTTGATCTAAACTTTTATTATGCAGTCAATCTTTCGAAGAATGGTTCAGCCTGGGCGTCGCCAAAGAGCCTGGGATATCTCGATGCGATTTTTAAATATCAGTTCCCGTGGTTCTATTTCAATGAGCGAACCCGCTTTGAATACGATATTTCTTCCGACACGCTAAAGATAAGGAATTTTTATCAATTTAAAATAGGCAGCTGGTGCGCCGGCGACGAGCTCTTTTATAATTTTAAAAAGGGGTTTAATGATGAGGGGAGGGCAACGGTTGGGTATTCAACTAAAATTATTGGCGATCTTGATTTAACGCTGCGGTATATGCTTCGCCGACAGAAGCAGAATTCGACGGATGACTGGTCAAGAACTAATGTAATTAATGTTGATATCAAAATCATTTTATAAAAGGGGTGGATATTTATGTTGAAGAAAATCGGAATTATAGCTTTAACCATAAGTATTATTTTGTTTAGCATGGCATTAAGTAGCTGCGGTCGCGGCAAAAAAGCAATTCAGATTAAAGGGTCGGATACCATGGTGAATCTCGGCCAGGCTTGGGCTGAGGCTTTTATGCAAAAGAATCCCAGTATTGCGATTGCGATTACCGGAGGCGGGTCGGGCACGGGGATAGCGGCGCTGATCGAAGGCACTACCGATATTACTCAAGCTTCGCGCAACATGGAGCCCAAAGAAATCGCTCTGGCAGAAAAGAGGGGAGTGCATCCCAATGAAATCCACGTTGCGAATGATGGGATTACGATCGTAGTTCACCCATCCAATTCGGTCAGTAAATTGACGCTCAAGCAACTTTCCGGCATCTATACCGGGAAAATAAAAAATTGGAAGGAGCTGGGAGGGGTGGATCAAAAAATCGTTACCCTTTCCCGCGAGCGGAATTCCGGCACCCATGTTTTCTTCCTGGAACACGTGATTAAATTGGGTAATCCGAAGAGCTCAAATGAATTTGCCCCGTCGGCACTGATGATGCCTTCTTCGCAGGCCATCATTGAGGAAGTCTCAGCTAATCCTCAAGCGATCGGCTATGTCGGCCTCGGTTACCTGACCGCAAAAGAAAAGGCCCTGGCCATTGCCAGGGATAATAATTCACCCTATGTTCAACCCAGTATTCAGAGCGTTACGTCAAAACAGTATCCCATCTCCCGTTCGCTGCTTTTTTATACCAATGGCGAACCGAATGCAAAAATCAAGCCGTTCATAGATTTTGTATTGAGCAAGGCGGGCCAGGCGATCGTTTTAAAAATGGATTTTATTCCGACCCTGCCTGCTGGCAGGCAGGTCAAATGAAAAGGCCGTTTGAATTTATTGTCGAAAAGCTGATATTCCTATCCGGAATAGCTTCGATTGTATTTGTGATCCTGATTTTTATATTTCTCTTGAAAGAGGGATTGTCGCTATTTGCCGCTTATAATGTTTTTTCCTTCCTTCTGGGAAAGAACTGGTATCCGATTTCTGATCCTCCGCAATTTGGGATTCTGCCCCTCATCCTGGGTTCGCTGCTGGTCACTTTTGGTGCGATCATTATTTCGGTCCCGTTGGGGATCGCCGCGGCCATCTACGTAGCTGAAGTGGCGCCAGTCTGGCTGCGGGATGTTTTGAAATCGGGGATTGAGCTGCTGGCTGCCATCCCAAGCATAGTTTTAGGCTTTATCGGCATTGTCACACTGGCGCCCTGGCTTAAATATCTTTTTCATCTTCCCAGTGGACTAACCGCGCTGGCGGGATCAATTATGCTAGCTTTCATGGCGATGCCGACGATTGTTTCGATTATCGAGGACTCGATCGTTTCGGTTCCCAAAAGCTATAAAGAAGGTTCTTTGGCTTTGGGTGCCACCCACTGGCAAACCATCTATCGGGTGACCCTTCCGGCCGCTGCTTCCGGTATTCTGGCGGCGATCATGTTAGGTATCGGGAGGGTAATTGGCGAAACTATGGCGGTTCTGATGATAACCGGCAATGCGGCAGTAATACCGACCAGTTTTCTGCAGCCGGTGAGGACGCTCACCGCCACCATTGCGGCGGAGATGGGGGAAGCGGTCACGGGCAGCAGCCATTATTATGCTCTGTTTGCAATCGGCATCATCTTATTTATTATCAGCTTTGTCATTAATTTGTTGGCTGACAGGTTCTTGCACCGGGAGTTAAAATGAGAGATACCAAACGGGCGGAAAAAATTGCCTTTATTATTTTATTAATCGCGACCGTTTTGGTGATTACTCCGGTAGCTTTGATTATTCTGATGGTAATGATCAGAGGGCTGCCGGCTTTGGGTTTGGAATTTATTTTTGGCATGCCGCGTGAAGGTATGCGCGCCGGGGGAATTTTCCCGGCTATTATGGGAACGGTTTATCTGATTTTGGGGACTGCCGTTTTTTCCATTCCTCTAGGAATTATGGCGGCGGTTTATTTGAATGAATACGCAGGCAGAAACCGGCTGACCCGCGCCATCGAAATCGCCATCATTAATTTAGCGGGAGTGCCTTCGATTGTTTACGGGCTCTTCGGTCTGGGGTTGTTTGTGACTTTCCTGGGATTTGGAGCCTCGATCTTAGCTGGCTCTCTTACTTTAGCTGTTATGACTTTGCCGGTGATCATAACGGCTACCCGCGAGGCGCTTATTGCGGTTCCGCGTTCTTTTCGGGAAGTGAGCTTTTCACTGGGGGCTTCTCGTTGGCAGACAGTAAGACGCGTGGTGCTGCCCAATGCTATCCCTGGAATTTTAACCGGCACCATTTTGGGTCTGTCGCGCGCTGCCGGAGAAACCGCTCCCATCCTTTTTACGGTAGCGGCTTTTTACCTGCCACGTTTGCCGCAGTCCGTTTTTGATCAAGCCATGGCGCTTCCTTATCATATTTACGTGCTTTCCACTCAGGTGCCCAATGTAAGTATAAAAATTCAGTACGGCACCATTCTGGTCCTGGTTGGTATGGTTTTTATTTTAAATGTGGTTGCTTCCATTATCCGTGCCCGTTTTAGAAAGAGAAAAACCTGGTGAGCAAGATATGAGTAAGATAAAAGTTGAAAAGCTGAACGTTTTTTTTGATTCCTTTCAGGTGATCAAAGAGCTTTCGCTTGAGATTGAGGCCAATGAAATATTGGGGATCATCGGCCCTTCGAATAGCGGAAAGACTTCTTTCTTAAAGACATTGAATCGCTTGAATGAGCTTTATCTGAATTCAAGAACGACCGGGAAGGTTTATTTGGATGGCAAGGATATTTTTATTGAGATAGACAAGCATCTGCTGCGAAAAAGAATTGGGATTGTTTTTGCGCTCCCGCTTCCGCTCCCGCTTTCAATTTTTGATAACGTGGCCTATGGGCCGCGACTGCACGGGATAGTAAATAAGGAGGAACTTTATCAAATAGTTGAAAAAGCACTGCGAGCGGCGGCCATTTGGGATGAGGTAAAAGACCGTCTGGAAACCTCGGCGTTTAGTTTATCCGGCGGACAACAGCAGCGGCTTTGCATCGCCAGAACCCTGGCGGTGGAGCCCGAAGTGATCCTTTATGATGAACCCTGCTCCGGACTGGATCCGATCTCAACCTTGAAGATCGAAGAAGCCATGCAGGAACTAAAAAAGAATTATACTCAGATTTTGGTAACTAATAATGTAAAACAGGCAGCCCGTGTTTCCGATCGCACCGCTTTTTTTCTTATGGGAGAATTGATCGAAATTGGCGAAACCAAGCGGATCTTTACCACTCCAAAAGATAGGCGAACGGATGATTATGTCACAGGGAGATTTGGTTAATGGATTACATTATTGAAACCGAAAAATTGAATTTATTTTATGGCACGTTTCAGGCGCTAATTGACATCAATCTCAGGATCGAGAAAAATATCATTACTGGTCTGATCGGCCCTTCCGGTTGTGGAAAATCAACCCTGCTGCGGGTTTTCAATCGCATGAATGATATGATCGAAGGGGTGAAAACCACCGGGAGCGTAAAGATTGCTGAGAAGGAAATACTGGACAGTCAAATCGATTTGATTTCTCTGCGAAAAAAGGTAGGGATGGTTTTTCAACGTCCCAATCCTTTTCCGCTTTCCATATATGAAAATGTTGCATACGGCCTGCGTGTTCACGGACAAAAGGGAAAGAAAGTCTTAGAAGAGGCAGTCGAGAAAAGCCTCTCGGCGGTACTTTTATTTGACGATCTTAAAGATAAACTTTACATGAACGCTTTAGGATTGACACTTGAACAACAACAGCGGCTCTGCATCGCCCGGCTGCTGGCGGTGGTGCCGGAAGTGCTTTTAATGGACGAGCCCTGTTCGGCACTCGATCCTTTAGCCACCATGAGGATCGAAGAGTTGATGATAGAGCTTAAAAAGCTTTATACTATCGTCATTGTAACGCATAATATGCAACAGGCGGCGCGGGTTTCTGATCAATGTGGTTTTATGCTTTTAGGAGAGCTAATTGAATTTAATGAAACCGAACAGATTTTCACTGCCCCAGCAGAGAAAAGAACAGAAGATTATATAACCGGCAGGTTCGGTTAAAAGTCCGCCTTGGCATTAAACTTAGACGGATAAGGAGGTAAGTTATGGCGCCAGAATTGAGAGAAACCTTTGCTCATGAATTAAAAAAGTTAGAAGAAAAAATACTAGAGATGGGTGATGCAGTGAAAAAAATGTTGGCGGGGGGGGTTACCGCTTTCAGGAAAAAAGATGAAGCCGGATTAGATTCAGTTGTTGACATGGATGATGTGGTGGATAAGTATAATCTTGAAATAGAAACCCGTTGTTTGGAATTGATCGCCCTGCAGCAACCCATGGCCAAAGACCTTCGAACTATTGCCTCTATCATGCGAATGATCAATGATATCGAAAGAATGGGAGATTATTCAGTGGATATAGCTAAGTTTATGAAAAAAATGATTGAAGAGGAAATTCTTCCCCTATCTGAAAAAATAGCTGGCATTGAAAAAGTAGTTGAAAAAATGTTGAATGAGACAGTGCAGGCATTTATAAAACGAGATTTGAAATTAGTTTCCGAAATGATAAAGGACGATGACATTGTTGATGATTCATTTCATAGCCTTTTTGAAGAGGTTGTTGCCGAAATAAATAAAAATCCCGCGATTGCCCGCTCCGCCATCTATTTAATTTTGATCGCTCGTTACTATGAGCGCATTGCCGATCACATCACCAATGTTGGGGAAAGAATTTATTACATGGAAACCGGTGTGCTTAAAGAACTGCATGTCTGATGATTTTGAAAGCGGATTTTATGCTATAATTTTGACATGGCCGGACCAACTATAAAAATTACCGCAGAGATGACCATCGCCGAGGCCTTAAAGCTTAAGCCGGCGGTGGGAGCCGTATTAATGAGCAGAGGGATGCACTGTCTGGGATGCATCATCGCTCAGGGAGAAACCATCGCCCAGGCGGCCGAAGTGCATGGCATTCCGCTGGATGAGCTGCTGGTCGAACTGAACAAGGAGGGATAGAATGGCAAACGTAAAAGTATATTCCACGCCTACCTGCCCGTACTGTAAGATGGCCAAGGCTTATCTGGCAGAGAGTAACATACCTTTTGAGGATATTGACGTGTCGGTAAACCAGCCGGCAGCGCAGGAGATGATAGCAAAGTCGGGGCAGATGGGAGTTCCCGTGATCGATATCGATGGGAAAGTTGTGGTCGGGTTTGATAAGGCAAAAATCAATCAATATCTGGGTTTGAAATAAGGAGGGTTGATAAATGGTTTCGGTTGACCAAGCTCTCTGTATTGGCTGTGGCATTTGCATAGATATGTGTCCCGAAGTCTTTTCGATGATCGAAGACGGCAAGGCCCAGGCGATCAAAGACGAATGTGAGCTGCATAGTTTGGAAGAAGTGGCTAATGCTTGCCCGGTCGAAGCGATAAACGTTTAAAGAATGGAACTCTCCCCCAATGCTTTGACGGTGCTTGAAAAACGTTATCTTTTAAAAGATGATACCGGCAAAATAATTGAAACCCCCGCGGGATTATTTCATAGAGTTGCCAAAGCTATCGCCCTAAATAAATCCGAACAAAAAGAATTCCATGCTCTGATCTCTCAACTTGAATTTCTCCCCAATTCCCCGACCCTGATGAATGCGGGGACTTCCCTGGGGCAGCTTTCCGCCTGTTTTGTCCTGCCCATTGAGGATTCGCTGGAATCGATCTTTACCACTTTGAAGAACATGGCCCTCATCCAGCAAAGCGGGGGGGGGACCGGTTTTTCTTTTTCTCATCTTCGGCCGAAAAACGACGTGGTAAAAAGCACCCACGGCATTGCCTCGGGCCCGGTTTCTTTTATGAAGGTTTACAATGCCACGACCGATGTGATCAAGCAGGGGGGGCGGCGCCGCGGCGCCAACATGGGGGTCCTTTCGGTCCACCACCCGGACATTATTGAATTCATTACTTCAAAGGAAAAGGGGAAAACCCTTTCCAATTTCAACATCTCGGTATCCGTAACCGACCAGTTCATGAAAGCGGCCGAGGAAGGGGAAAAGTATGAGCTGGTCAATCCCCGCACCGGTAAAACGGTAGATTACCTGAAGGCGAGTAAAGTTTTTGACCTGATCGCGGAAATGGCCTGGAAGATGGGTGACCCCGGAATGATCTTTATCGATGAAATTAATCGTCGTCACCCGGCTAAGCGCTACGGCAGGATCGAAGCGACCAATCCCTGCGGTGAAGTGCCGCTTCTGCCTTACGAAAGCTGCAATCTGGGATCCATCAACTTAGTGAAAATGTTAAAAGGCCAGGCGATCGATTGGGATAAGCTTGAGAGGACGGTTAAAATCGCGGTACGCTTTTTAAATCAGGTGATTGATAAGAATCGTTATCCAATTCCTGAAATCAGAAAAGCAACCAAGTTGACACGCAAAATCGGGTTAGGGGTTATGGGCTTTGCCGAAATGTTGATTGAGATGGGAATCCGTTATGACACCGAACCGGCGGTAGCTTTGGGTGAGAAGCTGATGCAATTTATTTATACCACGGCCCGAAAAAGTTCAAGCAGAAATGCGACCGTTTGCACCATTGCTCCGACAGGAACCATCAGCATGATCGCGGATTGCTCTTCGGGGATCGAGCCGCTTTTTGCCAAAGAATTTGTTAAAGAAGTGCTGGGCGGGGTGAGATTAAAACATAAACTTAATACCAGGCAAAAAGATGCGGTGGTGACCGCCCTGGAGATTGCCCCCGAATGGCATGTGCGCATGCAGGCCGCCTTTCAAAAATACATAGATAATGCGGTTTCAAAAACCATTAATTTGCCTGGGAACGCTACGGTAGAGGATGTGCGCAAATCTTATTGGTTGGCTTACAAGTTAAAATGCAAGGGCATAACCGCCTATCGCTATGGGAGCAAACCGGAACAGGTTCTTTATGTAGAAGATAGCGGCTGTCCGGAGTGTGAAATATGATTTATCTGTTTACGGGCGAGGGCGGAGGAAAGACCATTGCAGCCCTGGGATTGGCGCTGCGTTCGGTCGGGCAAAAACGCAAAGTGATTGTGGTCCAATTTCTCAAGGGAAGAAAAGACACGGGTGAATATAAAGTTGCCAGGCGTTTAAAACCCTATCTGAATATATTTCAGTTCGGGCGCAAGGGTTTTGTTGACCTTAAAAGGCCCGATCCGAAAGATAAACTGCTCGCCAGCCGGGGATTTGCATTTGCCAAAAAAGCGCTAAAATTAAAGCCCAAGCTGCTGATCCTAGATGAGGTAAATCTGGCAATGGCGGCTGGACTCATTCCAGAAAAGGAAGTGGTTTCGTTTTTGCGCCGGGTCCCCAGGTCGATCGATGTCGTCTTGACCGGCCGGCATGCCTCTACCCGCCTTTACCGCCTGGCCGACGGGGTCTCGGTCATTAAAAAAGTTAAACACGTTTTTGATCGCGGTGTTCCGGCCCGCAGGGGAATTGAATATTGATTAAAAAGCTTGCCTATAGTTTCGGCGCGGTGGCTACCGCACTTTCTTACCAGGCCTTTTCCACTTATATTATTTTCTTTTACGTTGATGTAATCAAGCTTCCCGCTTATTTAGCAGCAATCGGCATGATAATTTTCGCGGTCTGGAATGCGGTGAACGATCCCATCGCTGGATATGTTTCGGATATTACTCACACGCGATGGGGCAGGAGGATCCCTTATCTTGCTGCCGGAGCGATTCCTTTTGGGATTATTTTTTTCCTGCTTTGGGTCCCTCCTTTTAGAGGCTTAGAACAAGTTTCGCTTCTTTTCCTTTATTTCGTTATAGCCATTTGTCTGTTTGACGGGCTTTATACGGTTACTATTTTAAATTGGGCTTCACTCTATCCGGAGATGTACCCGAGCTTGAAGGAGCGGGCACAGGTGAATGCCTACCGCCAGAGTTTTGGAATGCTGGGACTCGTTTTTGGGATTGCGCTGCCGCCGCTGATTTATAGCCATTGGGGATGGAATTGGATGGGGGCGATATTTGGAGTGGTTATTTCCCTGGCGCTGCTCACCGCGCTTTGGGGCAGCCGTGAAAATAAAAAATTCAGTCAGGAGAGGTCGCTGGGACTCTGGCAGGCATTAAAAGCCACTTTTAAGAATCGGTCCTTTATGACCTTTGTAATCTCTAATCTGTTTGTGCAATATTCTTTTCTAATTATTCTTGCGACCATTCCTTTTTTTGCTAAATATGTACTCGATCAGAATCCAGTAGGGACAAGCCTGATATTAGCCTCTGCCTTTCTTGCGGCCATTCCCATGCTATTTGTTTGGGAAAGAGCAGCGGTAAAGTATGGCGCAAAAATAACTTTTATGGCTTCGATGTTGTTTTTGGCGGTATTTCTAGTTCCGCTTTTTTTCGCCAAAAGCTTTGGAGCGGTTTTATTGACTTCAGTTTTGATTGGCAGTAGTTTGGCGGGTTTTATTTTGGTTTCGGATGTGATCATCTCGGATATCATTGATGAAGATGAGTTGAACACCGGCACCCGCCGCGAAGGAATTTTTTTTGGAACTAATGCCCTTATCACCCGCTTTGCGATCGGACTACAGGCGGCGAGCATGAGCACGATCTTTATTCTAAGCGGCTACAGCCCCTATGTTTTTACCCAGCCGCACGGATTCGAAGCCGGATTGCGGATATTAATTGCCGGATTCCCTATCGCGGCCCTGGCTTTAGGTTTTGGCGTAATGATGTTATACCCGCTGGGGGGCAAGAAACTGGAAGAGTTAAGGTCAAAACTGGCAGAAGTTCACGCGCAGAAAGGGATAGCTTGATTAATCCTGCTTATAATACTTGGTAAAGTCTTCGGGACGAAGGTTTTCCAGGAATTCTTTGAACTTTTTAGTTTCCTCAGCGTCTTTTTCGGAATTAACCAGTTTGGCCTGCATCATGACCGCTTCGGTGACAAAGATGGGGGCGTGGCAACGCACGGCTAAGGCGATGGCATCCGAAGGACGGGCATCCAGATTTATGACCTTGCCTTCTTTGCTTTCAACCTCAATCGCCGCAAAGAAGGTCCCGTCTTTAACATCACTGATGATAACTCTTTGAATTTTTCCGCCCAGATTTTCGACCGCATCTTTAAGAAGATCATGGGTCATGGGACGCGGCGGCTGGACACCCTGCAGCTCCATGGCGATAGCGGCAGCTTCAAAAACGCCGATCCAGATGGGAAGGAAATTTAGCTCTTCCTGATCGCGGAGAAGGACTAGCGGAGATAGATTGCGAGGATCAAAGCCCAGACCCCCGACTATCATTTCGATCAAGGTTTTATCACCATCTTGACAATTTTTTCAAATGCCGCCGGATCGGACACGGCAAGGTCGGCTAATATTTTTCGGTCAAGGTTGACTTTGGCTTGCTTTAAGCCGGCTATCAGCTGATTATATTTCATTCCGGCCGCGCGGGCGGCGGCGTTGATCCTGGTAATCCAGAGCCGGCGCATCTGCCGCTTCTTGGCTTTGCGGTGGCGGGTAGCATGTTTTAACGCTTTGTAGACGGCTTCTTTGGCCCGCCGAAACTGTGTGCGCACCGTGATGCGAAAGCCTTTGGCGCGCGTCCTGACTTTTTTCCTTCTCCTTCTGGCGACAAAACCGCGTTTTACTCTAACCATTCGATCCTCCCGGGAGCATCTGCATGACGCGTTCCCTGTCTGACGGTGAAACGGTTACTCTTTGCTTCAGGCGGCGGTGCTGCTTGGGAGATTTCCATTCCAGAAGATGCCGCAGCCGGGAATGGCGGCGCAGGACTTTCCCCGTTTTGGTGATCTGGAATCTCTTGGCGGCCGCCTTTCTGGTTTTTATTTTTGGCATTTTATTTTGGTGTGAGCATCAGGTTCAAGTTCCGCCCTTCCATTTTGGGAGGGGCTTCGGGCTTTCCCATCTCTGCCACCGCCTCGACCAGCCGATCCATCACTTTTTTACCGAGATTGGCGTGAGCCATCTCCCTGCCGCGGAACATGATATTTACTTTAACTTTGTGCCCTTTGCCGAGCAGCTCCTTCGTTTTATCGACCCTGACGTCAAAATCATGCTGAGCGATCTTGACCGAGAGTTTGATCTCCTTGATGGTTCCGGATTTGGAACCCTTGCGGGCCTCTTTTTCTTTTTTTGAAAGCTCGTATCTCAGTTTCCCGTAATCTGCGATCCGGGCCACCGGCGGGGTAGCGGTGGGGGAAATCAAAACGAGATCAAAGCCGCGCTCGCGCGCCAGCCTGAGAGCTTCGGAGGTTTGAACCACTCCCAACTGGCTGCCTTCTTCATCCAGCAGCCGGACTTCTCTGAACCGGATCCTCTCGTTTATTATGTGTTCCCTAATGCTTGGCTAACCCCCCGATAGATTATAACTTATTTCGTGCTTCAGGTCAAAAAGAAAATCGCTGACCTTCTTGGTTCCGATGTCCCCTCTGCTTCGATGTCTAATAGAAACCGTTCCTTCTTTTTCTTCCTTATCTCCCATGATCAGCATGTAAGGAACTTTTTGCATCTGGGCATCCCGGATTTTGGAGCCAATGGTTTCGCGCCGCAGATCGGCTTCAACCCGGATCTCGACTTTTTGCAGTTCTTCTTTTATTTTTTGCGCATAAGCATGGTGCCGGTCGGAGATGGGAAGCAGGATGGCCTGAACCGGCGCCAGCCAGGCCGGGAAAGCCCCTCCGTAGTGTTCGATCAGCGCGCCGATAAAGCGCTCCAGACTTCCCAGGATGGCTCGATGGACCATGACCGGAGTTTTTTCTTTGCCGTCTTCAGCAACATAGGTAAGGTCAAATCTTTGCGGCAAATTGAAATCGACCTGGATGGTCGGCCCCTGCCACTCGCGGCCCAGAGAATCTTTGAGCTTGATATCGATCTTGGGGCCGTAAAAAACCCCCGCTCCGGGATCGACTTCAAAGGGGATCCCGCGATCCTGCAGAGACTTTTGCAGGACGGCAGTGGCGTGCTCCCAGTTCTCGACCGTGCCGGCGTATTTTTCCGGGCGGGTGGAGAGATTGACTTTATATTCAAAGCCAAAAACTTTCATGGTATAAGCGACAAAATCAAGTACCTGCAGGATCTCGTCTTCCAGCTGGTCTTCGCGGCAGAAGATGTGGGCATCGTCCTGGGTAAAGCCCCGAACGCGAAGCAACCCGTGCAGAACGCCGGATTTTTCGTAGCGGTAAACCGTTCCCAGCTCAAAGTAACGGATAGGCAGGTCGCGGTAACTGCGGGTCTTACGTTTGAAGATCAAAATATGGCCGGGGCAGTTCATCGGTTTAACGACGTAATCCTGTTCGTCGATCTTCATGAAATACATGTTCTCGCGGTAGTAGTTGGTATGGCCGGAGGTATTCCAGAGGTCGATTTTGGCGATGTGAGGAATATAGACCAATTCATAGCCGCGTTTTAAATTTTCTTTTCGCAAAAAATCTTCAATGACGTTTCGCAGGATGGCGCCCCTGGGATGATAGTAAACAAAGCCGGCGCCGGCTTCCTCGTGTATTGAAAATAAATCCAGTTCTTTCCCTAACTTGCGGTGGTCTCTTTTTTTAGCTTCCTCGATCTGCTTTAAATATTCATCCAGTTCTTTCTGGCTGGGGAAAACGGTCCCGTAGATCCTTTGCATCATGGGGTTGGTCTCGATCCCGTGCCAGTAGGCGCCGGCGATAGAAAGGAGCTTAAAGGCCTTGATATGACCGGTGTGTTCAATGTGAGGTCCCCGGCAGAGATCGATGAAATTTCCGCTCTTGTATAAACTTACGGTCTTATCCTCGATTTCGTGCAGCAGTTCGACTTTATATTTTTCTCCCCGTTCCTCGAAGAGTTCGATGGCCTTTTCTTTATCTATTTCGATGCGCTCGAACTTATGGCTGGCTTTAATGATCTCCTTCATTTTGGCTTCAATTTTGGGGAGGTCTTCGGGGGTGATTTGCTCAGGCAGGTCGAAATCATAGTAGAATCCGTTCTCAATCGCCGGACCGATCCCCAGCTTCACTCCGGGGAAGAGCTCCATCACCGCCTGGGCCATCACGTGCGAGGTTGAATGTCGCAGAGTTTCGAGGTCGATCTCTTTGGTCATTTCGGGAATAGTATATCACGGGCGGGAAGGGGGGTAAAGCGTGCTATAATCTCCGACGATGCGGTTTAATGTCAAGGTAGTTCCAAACGCTAAGCAGAATAAAGTTGTAGAAGAAGCCGGAAGACTAAAGGTTTATCTGACAGCGCCCCCGGTGGAGGGAAAAGCTAATAAAGATTTAATTGAATTTCTCTCCGAACATTTTGGAGTTAAAAAGAATAAAATTAAAATCATCCGGGGAGAAAAATTAAGGGATAAAGTTGTTGAAATAGAATTATAATTAAATCTTTTCGTTTTCTTACTTCCGCACAAAAGTATAAAATTTAGCCAAAGGAAAATAGGGGAATTCGGGATCGGGTCTCCAGCCGTCCAGCGGTTTGAAATAAGTGAAATTGGCCGGGTCATATATCTCCGGTTCCATATATTTGCCCGAAATTATAACTGTCTCGGGATTGGTATCCAAGAGTTTCGGCGCGATCGCCTGGAAGAAACCAATGGCAAAAGAGCGAAAGAAAAAAATGACGTTAAACGGCCGGAGGGAAAGGCTCATAAAATCTTCACGTCTGAATTCGACGTGATCTATCCCAAATGATTTCCGGATTGCTTCGGCTTCAGCATAAAGCTCCGCATTGTCCTCGAATCCGGTTACCCGGTCGAAATGTGCTGCGGCAGCAAAACTGCTACTTCCCAGACCAACGCCCAAAACACCAACATGTTTGTTCGGGGAAAGTTGGAGGCTTTCTAAATGATCTGACAGCTCAATAATCGGGGTTCCCTGATAATGCGGCTCCCTGACTCCCGGAAGTTGAAAAACGGCGTCGCCGAACTGCTCGAAGATATCGCGCCGCTCCGGCGGAACCAGTCTGTCCTCGACCGCTTTGACTCTCCTTTGGATCTCCGGCAGCCTTGCGCGCAAATCCGCTCGTGTAACAGTTGCCATGATTTTTCTTCGGAGAATTAGGCGGCGAATTTCAGTCTAAAGTGCCCTGGCCCACTTATCCGCAGATAAAATGTCTTCTAAGGAAGGATTTTCTTTATTTTGGTGCTTATCCATGACCTCTTTGATTTTAACTGCGATCTGATCAAAGTTGAACTTGCCCTTTAGGAATTGATTCACGACTTCTTCATTGGCGGCATTTAAGACGGCGGGAAGCGTTCCGCCTTTTTTACCCGCTTCGTAAGCATACTCGAGACAGGGAAACTTTTGTTTATCAGGCTTCAGGAAGGATAATTGCGAAACTTTTCCGAAATCCAGCCGGCTCCAATGATTAGCTTGCCGTTGTTCCTCGAGGAGGGCGTATTGAATTGGAATTCTCATATCAGGAGCACCGAGCTGAGCTTTGACCGAGCCGTCGGCAAACTCAACCATTGAATGAATGATACTTTCCGGGTGGATGATGACTTCAATTTGAGAATAATCCAGGCCGAATAGATAGTGCGCCTCTAAAACCTCAAAGCCTTTATTCATTAAGGTGGCTGAGTCAATGGTGATCTTCGGTCCCATCTTCCAGGTGGGGTGTTTGAGCGCTTCTTTGGCGGTCATCTGCGAGAGCTTTTCAACCGGTGTTTTCAAAAAAGGGCCACCCGAAGCGGTGAGGATGATTTTCTTTATTGTTTTTCTGTCTTCCCCTTTGAGACACTGGGCAATGGCACTGTGTTCGGAATCGATCGGTAAAACTTTTACGCCGGCGGCTTTTACTTCCCGCATAAAGATTTCGCCGGCGGCGACCAGGACTTCCTTGGTTGCGAGAGCGATGTCTTTTTTTATTTTAACGGCTTCGAGAACTGCGGGAAGGGGAAGCGAACCGGGGATAGCTACAACCACCATCTTGGCTTCGACCGCCGTCGCGACTTTTAGCAGGCCTTCCTGACCGGTAAAGAGTTGGGTCTTGGTTGCGCCGAGTTTTTGTTCAACCCTTTGTCTTATCTCTTCATTTTCAACCGAGACGATTTTTGGAGAGAACTTTTTTATCTGTTCAACAATTAAATCAACCTCATCTTTAGCTGCTATCGCAACCACGGCCAAACTGCTGGGGAAAATTGAAACCACTTCCAGCGCTTGTTTGCCGATGGAGCCGGTGGAGCCGAGAATAGCGATGCCTTTTTTCATAAGATAAAGCTTATCACTCCCAGGGTTGCACCGTAAACAATAAGAGAGGCAACGATGGTTCCCACCATTGCGGCTATAAAGGTGGGAATCCAGCGCAGGCCCAAAAGGTAGGCGGCCGCCATCCCGGTCCAGATGCCAAAGCCGGGGAGGGGAATGGCGACGAAAATTGCCAGGCCGACCAGTTCGAAGTCCTCGATGAGCTTGCTTCTCGCGCGGGTATGAGCAAAAAGCCATTCAAAAAATTTGTCAAAGGATGAGATCCTTTTTAAATATTTAACCAGATAAGTGAGAAACCATAGCAGTGGAAAAACCGGCAAAAGACTTCCAACAACACTTAAAATAATTGTAGTTACCGGAGAAAGATGGTAGACCAAAACCCCCAGCGGAATGGAAGCCCGAACTTCAGTGATCGGCAGTGCGGCGAGGATTAGAACGGTTATTTCTTCAGCCAATGCATCATGCCTCGAAGCTCCGCGCCCACTTTTTCGATTTCGTGGTTCTTATCTTTTTCTCGTAGGGCGTTAAAATTCTTGCAGCCCTCCTTGTTCTCTTTGATCCATTCACGGGCGAAGGCGCCGGACTGGATCCGGTTCAGAGCTTTTTTCATCCGGGCTTTTACTTTTTCATCAATGATCTTAGGCCCGACGGTGAGGTCCCCGTATTCCGCAGTATTGCTGATGGCTTTTCGCATTCCAAGCAGCCCCTGCTGGTAGATCATATCGACGATTAACTTCAATTCGTGGCAGCATTCAAAATAGGCCATTTCGGGCTGATAACCGGCTTCGACCAGCGTTTCAAATCCGGCTTTAACCAGAGAGGTGCAGCCGCCGCAAAGCACAGTTTGTTCTCCGAAAAGATCGGTTTCAACTTCTTCCTTGAAGGTGGTCTCAAAAACCCCCGCGCGCGTTCCGCCAATCCCTTTGGCGTAGGCAAGGGAGGTCTCTTTGGCTTTTCCGCTGGCATCCTGATAAACCGCGATCAAGCAGGGAACGCCGGCTCCTTCTTTATAAGTTTCCCGCACCATAAAACCGGGACCTTTGGGGGCAACCATGATTACATCGATATCTTTAGGCGGTTTGATAGCTTTAAAATGAATGTTAAAACCATGGGAGAACATCAGGGTTTTTCCTTTCTTCATATATTTCTTGATTGATTCTTTATAAACACCAGCCTGAAGCTCATCCGGAATAAGGATCTGAATGATATCTCCTTTCTTGGCGGCTTCGGCTGCACTCATTACCTCAAAACCGGCTTCCTGGGCATTTTTCCAGTTGGGGGTCCCCTCGACTTCGGCAATGATCACATTCAGTCCGCTATCCTTCAGGTTCTGTCCCTGTGCCCCTCCCTGGTTACCGTAACCGATGATCGCGATCGTCTTACCCTTTAAAACCTCTAGATCCGCATCCTTGTCATAATAAACTTTTGCCATTTGATAACTCCTTTCTATTCCGCGCTGCCGCGCTGAAGGGCGATCTTGCCGGTTCTCACTAGCTCTTTGATCCCAAATTTAGAAAGCAACTTCTCTGCCCCCTCGACTTTACTTTCATCCCCGGTAATTTCAATCGTCAGTGAGGTTTCCGCCACGTCTACAATTTTTCCTCTGAAGATGTCAACGATTTCAGTGATTTCCTTTCGGTTTCGATCACTGGCAGCAACTTTTATGAGCACCAGCTCTCGCTCTATGGCTTTTTCGGCCGGAAGATCAAATACCTTTAAAGTATCGACCAGCTTGTAAAGCTGTTTGGTGATCTGCTCAAGATCCCGCTCGTCCCCTTCAACTACGATGGTCATGCGCGACATGGAAGGATCTTCGGTAGTACCCACCGCCAAAGATTCGATGTTGAAGCCGCGGCGGCTGAAGAGCCCGCTCACCCGCGAGAGAACTCCCGGCTTGTTTTCAACTATTACTGATATGGTATGCCTCATTTTATAACCACCTAATCAATAATCATTTCGTTGATCGCCTGGCCCGGCGGTACGAACGGGAAGACATTTTCTTCCTTGAAAATGACAAAGTCGATCAGCACCGGACGATCTTTAATTTCAAAGGCTTTTTCAAGCGCCGGCTTAACTTCTTCGGGCCTGGTCACCCTCATTCCCACGGCACCATAAGCTTCAGCGATCTTTACCAAATCCGGATTATTGCAAAGGTTGGTATGGGAATAATGCTTATTGTAAATCAATTCCTGCCACTGGCGCACCATTCCCAGGAAACAATTGTTAAGTACACAGATCTTAATGGGAAGTTTGTTATTAACCGCGGTCGTCATTTCCTGGATGTTCATTTGAATCGAGCCATCGCCGGCGATATCAATTACCAGAGCTTCGGGCCGGCCGAACTGAGCGCCGATAGCGGCGGGAAAACCGAATCCCATAGTTCCCAACCCGCCGGAGGTAATAAAACTGCGCGGTTTTGCCGCTTTATAAAACTGCGCCGACCACATCTGGTTCTGTCCCACTTCGGTAGTGACGATGGTCTCGCGAGCTTTAGTGAGCTCGTTGATTTGTTCAATTACATACTGCGGCTTCAGATATTCATCGGTTTTGTATGAAAGCGGGTATTTCTTTTTCCAATCATCAATCTGTTCGATCCAGGCGGTATGCTTTTCTTTCGGACCGATCTTTTCGACCAGCGAGCGCAAAATGGTTTTTACATCACCTACGATTGGAATATCCACTCGGACGTTCTTGCCGATCTCGGCCGGATCTATGTCAATGTGGATGATCTTGGCATTAGGAGCGAACCTTTCAATGTGGCCGGTTACCCGGTCATCAAAACGGGCGCCGATCCCGATCAGCAGATCACTTTCGGTTACAGCGTAATTGGCATAAGCGGTGCCATGCATGCCGAGCATTCCGAGCGAGAGCTCATGATCCTCAGGAAAAGCGCCTTTTCCCATCAAAGTATTTGTTACCGGAATATTACATTTTTCTGCTAATTCTTT
>Ga0315277_10001412_pt1 | contig 35072 bp, 27 predicted proteins | sample YL17G05_15_MG_FD_203695 | JGI IMG/M metagenome (GOLD analysis project Ga0315277, IMG submission 203695) | Sediment microbial communities from Yellowstone Lake, YNP, Wyoming, USA - YL17G05_15 | ecosystem: Environmental > Aquatic > Freshwater > Lake > Sediment | place: USA: Wyoming | collected...
ACGTCATCGATAACTACGGCGCAGACAACTACTGGGACAAGCACCCGGAAGAAACGAAGGAGTTCATGGCGACACTGAAAAAGCCCTGGATCGCCTACAAGGTCCTGGCGGCGGGGGCGATTCATCCGCGGGACGGGTTCAAGTTTGTATTCGAGAACGGGGCGGATTTTGCCTGCGTCGGGATGTTTGATTTCCAGGTTGTCGAGGATGCCATTATTGCGAAGAATATTTTGAAGGGCAAGATGGACAGGCAACGGCTCTGGATGGCGTAGCCTGCATTTGCTGCGTACATGTTTAAGCGGACAAGTGATATGGAGTAAGCAAGATGCTATCGTCAATCAAAAGGTTTACATTGTGTTGCAGGACTGAGATTCTTGTGCTGGCGGCGTGCCTGGCGGGGCAAACGGTGACATTTGGCGGGGCGGCAGGCCTGCCGCGACGTGCGGGCGAGCCGCCCGTCGCCGGCACGGTGGGGCGGGACGGGATCGGGCTTCGAGATGAGTGGGTGGTGGGGCATTTTGCGCCTGTGCGGCAGACGACATCGGCTGGGCCTGGGCAGAAACGGGAGCCGGACGTGGGGCTTTTTGTTATGGCCAACCACGACCCCGTCATAAGGAACGAGCGAGGGGGCAAGCCGTTGAAGCTGGGCGAGACCCAGTATAACCGGGGACTTTACTGCCACGCGTTGAGCAAGGTGATTGTTCGGCTGCCGGGCGAGGGGACGAGGTTTGAGGCGGTAATCGGCGTCGATAACAACGACAACACGAAGGGCGGCTGCGGCAGTGTGATCTTCTCTGTTGACGTTGGCGGCAAGGAGGCTTATCGCTCGGATGTTATTCGCGGTGGGGGACTGGCCGGCGTGCCCATCTCGGTTGATCTGGGCGGGGCGAAGGAATTTGTGCTCAATATCAGCGACGCCGGGGACGGAATTTCGTGCGACCAGGGTGACTGGGCAGAGGCGAGGGTCGTCTTGGCTGATGGCGGGGAGCTGTGGCTCGGGGATATGGCGATTGTGTCGGAGGCCGGCACGCTGCTGCGGGAGCGGAGCGTTTTCAAGCCGCCGTTTTCGTTTGTTTATGGAGGCAGGTCTTCGGATGAGTTGCTGGGCGGCTGGAAATTCTCGCAGGAGGATACAAAGCTCGATGCGAACCGCACCAAGCGCGTCCAGAAATACGCCGACCCCAAGACGGGCCTTGAGGTGCGGTGCGAGCTGGTTGAGTACGCGGACTTTCCGACGGTGGAGTGGACGCTGTATTTCAAGAATACCGGCCCGGAGGATTCCGCGATTATCGAGAGTATTGCGGCGCTGGATATCAGGCTTGAGGACGGCGGGCAGGGCGACTTTCTGCTGCACCACAATGTCGGCTCGCCGGCTAACGGGAACGATTACGGGCCTCTCGAGACCCGGCTTGGGCCGGGGGCGGTCAAGCGGATAGGGGGGGCCGGGGGGCGGCCTACGAACTCGGACTGGTCGTATTTCAACGTTGAATGGGCGGCCAGGGGGATAATTGTTGCGGTTGGCTGGCCGGGGCAGTGGACGGCGCAGCTCGCGCGCGACCAGGCCGGCGGACTGAGGATTGCCGCGGGGCAGGAGCTTACGCATTTCAAGCTGCACGCGGGCGAAGAGGTGCGCAGCCCGCTTATCGTTTTGCAGTTCTGGCGCGGCGACTGGACCAGCTCGCAGAACGTATGGCGCCGGTGGATGATGGCCCATTCGATGCCTCGGCCGGGCGGCGAGCTGCCCAAGCCGATGATGCTGGCGTCGAGCTCGCGGCAGTACGCCGAGATGATCGACGCGAACGAGGCGAACCAGAAGATGTTTATCGACCGGTATCTCGAAGAGGGGTTCAAGCTGGATTACTGGTGGATGGATGCGGGCTGGTATGTTCACCACGGCGGGGGGTGGCCGCGGGTCGGCACGTGGGAAGTGGATAAGAGTCGATTTCCGAATGGTTTGCGGGCGGTTTCGGATTATGCGCATAGCAAGGGGCTGAAGGTGCTGGTGTGGTTCGAGCCGGAGCGGGTCGCCGCGGGGACGTGGCTGAGCGAGAATCGCCCACAGTGGGTGTACGGCGGAGCCGGCGGCGGACTATTGAAACTGGATGAGCCGGAAGTGCTCGCTTGGCTCACCGAACACATCGACAAGACAATAAACGAGCAGGGGATAGACCTTTACCGTCAGGATTTCAACATAGACCCGCTGGGCTTCTGGCGTTCGGCGGATTCCGTCGATCGGCAGGGGATAACGGAGATTCGCCACGCGACAAATTTCCTTGCCTATTGGGACGAGCTTCGACGGCGGCACCCGAATATGCTGATCGATTCGTGCGCCAGCGGGGGCCGGCGCAACGACGTGGAGACGATGCGGCGGGGCGTCCCACTTTGGCGCAGCGATTATGCTTATGAGGCGATCGGGCATCAGTGCATGACTTATGGGATATCGCTGTGGCTGCCCTTTCACGGGACGGGGACGGTGGGGACGCGGACAGCGCCTTATTACGGCAGCGGATATACGGCGGTCGAGCCGTATGCGTTTTGGAGCAATGCGACGCCGAGCTTCGGGTGCGGCATTGATATGCGTGTGAAGGAGATCGACTACAAATTGCTCGTGCGCTTGTTCGAGCAGTGGCGGCGGATAAGCGCGAACTACTACGGCGACTTCTATCCGCTTACCGACTGGTCACGGAGCGCCGAGGTCTGGATGGCGTGGCAATTCGACCGGCCGGAGGCGAGAGAGGGCATGGTCCAGGCGTTTCGACGGGATAACTGCGCCGAGGCGACGAAGGTCTTTCGGCTGCGGGGACTCGATGCCGAGGCTGATTATGTCGTCTCTGTTTTGGATGGCGGGCAAGCCGGACGCATCACGGGCCGCGAGCTGATGGAAAAGGGGCTGACGGTAAGCATAAACGAAAAGCCCGGCGCGGTCGTAGTTACGTACAGCAAAGCCCGGTAGGCCTTGCGTGGCTTAGACACGTGAAATACGAAGCGCGAAATCCTAAATCCGAAATCCACCAAGGGATCCATAGCGGGACGATATCGAATTTCAGATGGTCAAATGATCCAAACGTTCCGATTATGGAAATCGGCCTACGGCAGCGTCAGGCCTAATCGGTTCAACAACAGCGTAACCCAACTTTCGCAGTTGGGTGGCCAAATCGCCATTTCAAAGATATTTTTCCCGCATAACGCTTCAATAATGCCCCAAATGGTCTCAAACTCCGCATGGTGAAGACCTATCCTGTTGCGAGCCGATCTTTCTGACGCCAAACTATCGGCATGTTTGTGAGAAGCTATAGACGCAAAAAGAACGGCAAGTGGCACGAATACTTCAGCGTCGGCGTATGCCGTCGCCGGTGAAAGAATCGGCGAGGAATGTCACAAACGCGCTTCAAAACGGCCCATCGCCGATAGGGATGCCGCGCTCGGCCATGCGCTCTCTCATAGCGGGAATGTGCTCGCGGATTCTGGCCCGCGTATGCGGATCGACATACTGAAGCCAAAGGTTAAAACGCTCCGGCGAGAACATCGCCTGCGGATTCACCTTCCGGTACTCCTCCAGCCGATCGATGATCGCATCCAGACGCGCACGCTGCTCGTCAGCGGACATATTTTCAAACTCGTCGATCCTCTGCCCGATTCCGGGCCCGATGATCGGCAGAATATTCGCCATAAGCTGCTGACGCTGCTGCTCCGAAAGGCTCGAATTGGCAAGCAAAGTCAACACCGGAGCGTCCGTGTAGCGCCCGTTGATCCGCTCCAGATACTCCTCCTTGTTATCCTTATCCATCTTCACAAACTCTTGCGAAGCCAAATATTCGACGGTCTCTTGCGCTGTCGCTTCATTAGCATCGGGCGGCGACGAATCCGAACCCCGAAAGAAGAAAAATGCGGCGCAGACTACCGCCGCCGCGCCAACCACGCAAGAAACGCCAATTTTCATTCCGCTCTTCATAGCCGCTAAATTCCAAGATCGCCGACGTGTCCGTCGCCAAACAAAAAGTTTATGGCTCCGGGCAGGCCCGCCTTGTTGTGGAAAGGCCCAAAATCAAAAAGAACGGGCGTATTCGACTCGCCCCAGTGCTTGCCCAAAAAGGTGCTATCGACGCGTCTGCCCCGCAAATAGTGCGGATACTCGTAGCTCGTCCCCTCCGTCTCGAAGTAATTCTCCTCCGTGTCCGCCGGGCAGCGCATCACCTTCCGCACCTTCAAATACGGCAGCAGAACATCCGTGATGCAAGGCAGGTTCGGCTCGGTCGAAGGAAGCTGCGCCGCAACAGGCATCGTATCATTGTTCTCGTTGACATATATCCGCATCACCATCCCGACATTGTGAAGCTGCGCCAGGCAGGCCGTCCGCCGCCCGTTCTTCCGCACCTTGCCCAGGACGGGCATAAGAATACCCATCAGCAAAGAGATAATCGAAACGACCGCAAGCAGCTCGACAAGCGTAAACCCCCGCCTCTCTCCCGCCTCATCAAACCGGAATTGTCGATTTCGTCCCAAGAAACATACCATTAAACAGTGTTAATCTGTGTAAATCCGTGTCCAAAAAAACTCTTTGTGTCTTAGTGCTTTAGTGGCTAATCTAAGCCATCCACGCCCGCTGCCTCTTGATTTCGCCCTTGAAGACGTTCTTTGCGATAATCACGTCCTCGACAATCTGAAAATCGAACATCCCGGCACAGATAAAGTCCGCTCCGCCCTCGTAGGCGAATTTGAACGCATCCTGCGGATGGATCGCCCCTGCCGCCATTACCTTGAACGCGATCCACGGCTCTTTCAGCCCCTTCATATACTCGATAGTCTCCTCGGGCTTTCGGCACCAGATATTATCGTTCTCCGGCTCTATCTCCGCCGACCAGTAGTCAGACCGATGCAGCGTCTTGACCCAAAAGTCCGGCTTGGCCCCCGCCTCGACGCACGCCTTGACCGTCTCCAACTTGTGCGCCCCTAAGCCCGCAGGCACGCCCAGCGACTTGGCGAATTCCACCGCCTCGCCCAAGAGCTTCGCCTGCCCCTTCTCGACGGCATTATCCGCAAGCCCACCCTGCACATACACCGCGTGCGCCCCGTTATCGACCGACCGCTTAATCCCCGCCTCGATAGTCTCCCCGAGGGCACAGTCCGAAATCCACTGAATCTTCCCGCCCCGCTCGTTCCAGTACTTGTTTATCACGCGGTCGGAGACCGGGTTCGTCAGGATCGTATTGATCCCCCGCTCCTCGGCCAATTCCAGCGTCTCGATAATCTTCTCATCGGTATGATACGCCTTGACCAGGGTCGAGACATACGTCAGGTCCCTGCTGTGCGCCCAGCCGCCGATAAGGTTGCCCCCGCAAAACAGCCGACTTATCTTGAGATTCTTGATCTTCCCGAAAGGCAGCCCGCCGCCCTCCGAACCGCTCGACTCGGAAGGCTTCGTAGCCGCCCCTTCAGCCATCTTCGCCAGCAGACTGCGCTCCTCAAAGCTCGCCATCCCCAGACCAATCCCCGCACAAGCCCCGACAGACCCCTTCAAAAATCCCCGCCGATCAATTTCCTTGCCAGCCATATCCAAAGACCTTTCGTGTTAATTCGTGCAAATTCGTCGTTAATCCTACCAACCCCATCTCAACACTTTCGTGACAGTTCGTGTGAATTGGTGGTTAATCCTTACTTTGCCCAAATTCGTAGTTAATCCAAATCGTAGGGCGGGCTTCGCCCACCACCAAACATCTCACAGATTATACCTCATCCCCAATGAAATTTCAACACGCCACCAATTTGAAATCTGATATCTGCAATCTGAAATCGCCTTTCCCTTGGTCATCTCTGAAAGCGTGTTGGTTGTCAAGTTTGGCAGAGCGCCGGTCTGCGACCGACGGACGCGGCTATTTTTCCACTTTCGCCTCTTCGATCTTGAATCTGCCGAGAGTGGTCGCAAGGTTGAAGAAGTCCGCCGGCTCGCCGTTGCCGACGGCCAGTGTTATATGCCCCGGCCCATAGCCGCCGCGTCCGGCGCCCTTGAATGCCGCATCCAGTCCGACCCATTTACCCGCGTTGCGCCCGATATAGACCTGCACCCAGGCGTGTCCGCCGAAGCCCTGCATGCCGGACCAGTCCTCAACGTACGCAATGCCCGTAGCCATCTGGGCCGGTATGCCCACCGCCCGGCACATCGCGGCGGTCAAGACCGCGTGCTCGCTGCAATCGCCCTGCTTGCTCCGGGCAACCTCCAAGGCGGATGCGTAGCCCACCGAAAGGTCCTTATTCTCGATATAGTCGGCCACGAATGCCTCTATCCTTTTGGCGGCTTGGCCGGCATCCTTCGTGCCCCCCACCGCCTTGCGGGCCAGGGCTATTATCTCCTGATTATCGCTTTGCAGATACCTGTTGGGCTTGGTCGCCTCGATAATTGTCTCGTCCCGGCCCTCATAAGGGAATGTCGCACCCACAGGCATCCCGACCGGCTTGACCGTGAGCACTATTTTCCCGTCTGTCGTTCGCTGCGACCGCTGATTGTCCGTCGAAGGTATGACCAATTCAGCCCCATCAATCGGGCTTAGGGTGTAAGTGATGGCCGAAGCTGCGTCGGCATAGCCCAGCGGCGCAGGGCTTTTGACAAACATCTTGTTGATCATTTCAAAGACATCGTTTTTGCCCAGGGCAAACTCCTTGGCGCAGGCGATTATCTCGAGCTGCATTCCTATAACCGGCGTGATGGATCGCTGCATGCGAAGGTCATCATCGACGTAGGTGGTAGTCACCGTCGTGCCAGCCAGGGGCATAGTCATAGTGGTAATCACTTCCGTCAGCGACACAATCCGTCCCAGCAGGTCGATGTCCTTCTTTGCTCCTATCTCTATCTGGGTGTCAAACGCCTGCATCATTGTGGATTCGAATATTTTCGCGGTGTACTTTGTGCCTTCTTTGAGCCCATATTTAGCCTCCAGCAGCCTCAGTCCCTCGGCCATCAGCGCCCCCTCGGGCCATTGGAGAGTGCTCTTTTGCTCAACCCCCATCGAGCTCGTCGTAACGCTCACCGTTCCTTTATCGTCGATTGTCCCGATGGTTTTCGCCGCGACGCCGCCGAGCACCTGCACCGATTCAAATCCAACGGGCGCTCCGGCGGTGGTCTCGATATTCTTGCTGAGCGTCGTCATTGTTACAGCCATGCCGAGCCTGCTTATAGTGACGTCGGTCTCCATAGTCGTGGTTACATTCGGCTCTGCAACAACGCGATTCTCAGTAACGTATCCGACCTTTTTGCCCTCCATAAAGACGGCATAGTACTCGGTTTCGTCTCGCACCTGTTTTTTCGGCTCCGCTGCGACCGGCTTCGGCTCAGCCGCGACGGGTTCAGCCTCTTTGACGACGGGCTTTGTCTCGGTCGTGACGGGCTCAGCCTCTTTGGCGACGGGCTTCGTCTCGGTCGTGACCGGTTCGGCCTCTTTGGCGACGGGCTTTGTCTGTTCTGAGACGGTTTTCGGCTCTTCCTTGCAGCCCGCCACAATCACTGCAAATGCAAGACAAATGCTAAATAAGAATCTAATTCTCATACCGACGTCTCCTTCTTACAAAATAAGATGTTATGTCCCAATGAATCGGGGTATATCGGTCAGTTAGTAGCTTTCCTCAGATATTTCACTTCAGCCTCGGAAAGCGTTCTGAACTTGCCGACGCCAAGTCCTTCCGCAGTGAGGCTCCCTATTTTCGTCCTTTTAACCGACTTAACGCGCAGCCCAGCCGCCAATAACATCCTGCGCACCTGCCTGTTCAGCCCCTGGCGAAGCGTAACCTCAATCAATGATCCTTTCCAATCGCGCTTCAAGATTTTAACCGCCGCGTGTCGAGCCTTGCCCTCTGTCAGCCACACCCCCTTCTTCAACTTCTCCGCCGCACCCCCGCTTATCTGCCCCTCGACCCTGACAACATAAGTCCTCGGCAGCTCGTACCTCGGATGCGTCAGCTTATTCGTCAGCTCGCTGTCGTTGGTGATGATAATCAAGCCCGTCGTATCCGCGTCGAGCCTGCCTACGCAGAACACCCGCTCATCCGTCCGAACGAGGTCTATCGCCCGCACTCTGCCCTGCGGGTCGCTATTCGTGCAGATTACGCCCTTGGGCTTATTCAACAGGAAATACGCCTTCCGGGCCGCACGAATCCGCTTGCCGTCCACCGTGATAACGTCCCTGTCCGCGTCAACAAACGCAGGCAGGGTATCGACCACCCTGCCGTTCACGCGGACCGCACCCTCGAGGATCAGCTCCTCGCAATTCCGCCGCGAGTCAACCCCCGCCGACGCCAGCACTTTCTGCAATCTCTGCTCAGCCATCGATCTTCGGCAGCGAGAGGTTCTTGTATATCCGAAAGAGCAGCCAATCCTCAAGCGCCTCCTCCACTTCGGCTCGGCACTGTTCCAACGTCGAAGCATTTGCATACACACCGCGGCAGTCCGGTATCTCTCCATAGTAGCTGCCGTCATCGGCAAGTATTTCGTAGCGCGCATGCCTCATTGCGGCTTCGAGGTATTTCGTGAGCATATCCAAGTCTCCATTTATCGACCGTTCAACATGAACATTGCTGCTGCTCGCAATTAGCGCAAATTATACTGCGATGCCTGCCCCCGTCAAGTCAAACGCCCTACTCTTTTCGGAGATTGGCACAGGCCGCCTTTTCTTACCTGCCGAGGCTACAGCCAGACCTCGGCGTCGTAACGCAGCATTGTGAGGTTGTCTTTGAAGCCGTCAAAACGGATATTAGGCCTCTTGCCGAGGATTTCCTGCAGAATCCACTTGGGGAAGTTGGCGCCCGCCTTGATCGAAAGCGGCACGCCGCCTCCAAACCGCGGATTTATCTCGATGAATTTGACTTTGTCCTCGCTGTTGAGGAATAGTTGCAGAGTAATGACACCGGGCCCGGCTCCGAGCGTCTCCACCAGCTTTGCGGCTTCGCTCATTATGCGCAAATCCTTCACCACCCGGCTCTTGCTCACCTCTCCGGCCCGCACCTCGATGCGCTTCCGCGGAACTACGCACCGGACCTTCATATTCATATCCACGTACGCATCGCACGTAAACTCGGCGCCGTCGATATACTCCTGGCAGATGGCGTTTGGTATCCTTCCGCCATAAAAACGGAGTTCCTCGCGATCTCTTGCAACGGCGTTGCCTCGGCTGGCGTAGCCGTCCCACGGCTTTAGAAAACAAGGCCAATTCAGCCGCTTTGCAGAAAGCGCCGAGCGAACGCTCATCGTAACTGCGGTGTCAAAACCGTTCTTCAGAAGAAAACGATAGGTATTCCTCTTATCCTGACAGATATCCACCACTTCCGGCCCCGATACAAGCACTCGGCAGCCAAGCGACGCAAACTTGCCCTTATTTTGCGACAGCAGTCTGAGATCCAGATCGACCGTCGGCACCAACAGCCTAACCCGGTAGTCTTTGACAATCGAAAGCAGCTGCCTGATATAATCGCGGTGCGTCGTCGGCTTAACCAGAATCCCTTTATCGCACAACTGCAGTGCGGAGCTCAATTCCCGCGTATCCGTTCCGATAAAGCACGCCTTGATTTTCAGCTCCTTCGCGGCGGCCCGGAAACCATTCAGCAGTGAGACCCGTCTGCCGATGCAACTGAATAAAACGCTCAAATCGCTCGCTCGGCCCGGCGAACGCGACACCACGCACCTATACTCACCCGTAACCGACTCGGATTTTGCCATTAGCTCTCCGATTACTTGTGTGCACAAATACTACACGCCTTTATTTAACCTGTTTATCGGTCGATTGTCAAACAAAAATTAGCGGTTTGTCGGACGGTATTCATTTGACAATCGCCCTCTTCGGCCATAGACTGGCGGAAGAAACTCGAGCAGAAGAACGTAATCGTTGGTGTTCTCGGACTTGGCTATGTCGGTCTGCCTCTGGCAACAGAATTCGCCTCGGCTGGCATCAAAGTGGTCGGTTTCGAGATTGACCCAAGAAAAGTCATGTAAAGGTATAAGATTGCTCAAAGTGGAAGATAATCCGCCGATTATTCCCCCGGATGTGGAATCCTTACGCGATTTCGTCGGCCAATGGTGGGTCGCGCACGTAAAAAGCAGAAACGAAAAGGCCCTCGCCCACGACCTGCTTCGCAAAAACATAAGTTACTTTCTCCCCATGAGCTGGAAGGTGCACCGGCAAAGCGGAAGAACGATCAGGTCGCTCCTGCCTCTTTTTAGCGGCTATCTCTTCTTCTGCGGCCGGGAAAATGAACGAATCGAGCTGCTCCGGACCAACCGCGTCGCCAACCTCATCGTCGTCAACGACCAAAAGACCCTGATTGACGAGCTTGCGCAGATTGAGATCGCCCTCCGTGCCGGCGCCCCGCTCATTCCCCACAAGTACCTCAAAGTCGGTCAGCGATGCAGAATCATAGCAGGGCCTCTGGCAGGCTTGACCGGCATTATCGTCCGCGCCGGAAACACCGCTCGCCTCCTCCTGCAGGTTGACATCCTCGGCCAGGCAGCCGCCGTCGAGATTGATATTGATATGATTGAACTGCTGGACTAACTATGAAGGACATTATAAGGCTCATCGGCGTCATCCTTTTGGTCGCGGGCATTCTATTTGCGCTCAGGCCCGACCTGCCCAGACGCCTGATCCAATTCTTCAAAAAGGGCGCGAGAATATACCTGGCAGGGGCGGCAAGGCTCGCTTTGGCCGTCGTATTCCTCGTCGGCGCCGAGAACTGTCGCCACAAATGGGTGATAGTAGGCTTTGGTATCCTCTTTATGATGTCCGGGCTGATCATCTTCGCCCTCGGCGCCGCAAGGCTGCGAGGGCTCATCGGCTGGTTCGCAAAACTGCCAGCCCTGGTTCTTCGCGGACTTGGTGTATCCGCCTCGGTCCTCGGAGCGATTATCTGCTACTGCGCCTGAATTTGCATTTCTTTCAACAATCGCCCCGCCGGATTTGCTATAATACCGTATAGCTGCAGATGTTGCTTATATGGTTGGATGGATGGGCGATCTGGAGGAGGATTACCACCAGTACTCTTCACACGCTCGTCAATAAGGTATGAATTATAGAAGATGCAAATCGAGCCTAATGATGTGGATTGCTGTGCTGGCCTTGCTGCATGCAGCAGCGCCGACGCAGGCAATCATTCTGCATCCCGATGGTGAGCCTAATCTTGCCACCTGGATGGATAGACCCGCTGATAATGTCGTCGGGCGCTGGGGCAGCAACGCTTCCTGCGTTGCGGTCTCACGCAACTGCGTAGTCACGACGCGCCACCAGGGCGGCGGCATCTCGACGTCGGTCCGGATTGCCGGCGTAACCTATTCCATCGCCCGGATATGGAATCATCCAACCTCGGACCTGCGGCTGGTCAGGCTCTTCGGGGCCAATCTCGCCGAATTCGTCGATCCCTATACCAAGACCGACGAGGCCGCTAAACAAGTCGTCATAGGCGGCTGGGGCGTCGGAAACGGCCCCTCGCTTGAGACCGGCGGCATTGTCTATGGCTACCAGTGGGGCGATTCAGCCAGCCGCGCCTTGAGATTCGCAACCAACAGAATCGACAACGCCGTATCAGACAGTAACATGCCGCCCTACATCTCGGACGTTGTCGTGGCCGACTTCGACGACCCGGCCCGCAACTTCCCAACAAACTATGAGTGCATTCCCGCGGTGCACGACTCCGGCGGCGGATGGTTCATTAAAGATAACGGGACCTGGAAACTTGCCGCCCTCAGCCGAACCGTCGAACAGCATTATCAAGAAGGACACGAAGACGACCCCAATTACATCCTCCTCGAATCGTGGTTTCGCCAGCGAAGCAACCCCGTTCGCTCCGACGCCGACGCCTTCGATGGCGTTCGTATCAGCTCTTATGCCCAGTGGATTAGCGAGACTCTCCCTGAAGTCCAGCCGGGCGACCTGACCGGCGACGACCGCGTCGATGCCGCCGATTTCGCCGTCTTCGCCGCTCTTTGGCAAAGAACCGACTGCGATGCCCCCGATTGGTGCCTCGGGGCCGACTCCGAGCCCGATGGAGACGTGGACGCTATGGACTTCGCCGCCTTCGCCGACCACTGGCTCGCCCCCTCACCTTGAGTTCGGCCACCGAGTGCCTCTCTGGAACTACCCTTTCGAGGCACTTGCAATCCGTGCATATTTGCAGTAACCTGAGTGGGCCGGCGCTTGTGCCTTGTACCACGACGGTTGTTGTCGATTGGAAAAGTGCAGTAGAAATTTAGGATTCGGTTCTTCTTACACCTTACGAAGGAGATTATTATGAAACCTGGCGCCGATGGAGAAGAACGACGGAATGTCGGTCAGCTATAAGATCAAATGAATGATTGACTCCACAAGCCCCCAGGTTTATCCTGGGGGTTTGTCCTGGGGTAAATATGGACGATCGCCGGCGGGACGTGGATAATGCTTTGAGCGATTTTCAGGACTCTTTAGTTGCAGTCCTATAGAGATAACAAAGGAAGCAAAGAATTTGGAGGTTAAGAAGACCAATGGCTACGAAAACAATATCATCCAAAGGACCCGCCGAGAGTATTGTAAACGGCAGTGGAGCTTTTCGCCGCCGCGACATATTGCGGGCCGCCGGCGTTGCGGCAGTCGCAGCTTCGACATTTCCCCTGAACTGGGTGGCCGCCGCCGAAAAGAAAAGAAAGCAGAAGGTCCTGTACTTCACGCGCTCGGCCGGCTTCGAGCATGACGCCGTCAAGATCAAGGACGGCAAGCCCAGCATATCCGACAGAATCTTGACCGAATTGGGCCAGAAGCACGGCTTCGACGTCGTCTGCACAAAAGACGGAACCGTCTTCGACGGCGGCCTCGACCAGTACGACGCCATCGCCTTCTACACCAGCGGCGTCCTCACGGAACCCGACGAGGCAAAAACGCCGCCGATGTCACCCGAAGGCAAGAATAAACTCTTGAGCGTCATCGCGGCCGGCAAGGGCTTCGTCGGCTTCCACGCCGCTACCGACTCCTTCCATTCCAAGGGCCCCAAAGACCAGAACCAGAACCCGACCGAAATCGACCCCTATATCGCAATGCTCGGCGGAGAGTTCATCGTCCACGGCGACCAGCAGGAAGCGCTGATACGCGCTGCATCCCCCAAATTCCCGGGCGTAAAGCAGTTCGGCGAATCCCAGAAGCTCAAAGAGGAATGGTACGTCCTGAAGAACTTCGCAAAGGACCTCCACGTTATCCTCATCGAGGACAACGAAGGAATGACCGGCGATTGCTATCAGCGGCCCCCATTCCCCGCAACCTGGGCGAGAATGCACAACAAAGGCAGGGTCTTCTATACTTCTTTCGGCCACCGCGACGACATCTGGACCAATCCGCTGGTCCAGGGCGTCATCGTCGGCGGCCTGGCATGGGCTATGGGCAACGTCAAAGTCAATGTTGAGCCAAATATTGATAAGGCAACGCCTAAGGCAAGCCAGCTAAAATACTGATGCAGTATTCCTGTCATCCGCAAGTGATGCGATTTGTGAAAGGTAAACGGGTCAACCAGATTCTTCCGATACCACCACCCGGATTCTGAACCAACCAGACTGTCAACCACAGAGGGTTCCTATGGAAATCATCGCCAAATTGGAATGTCAAACTCACCAGAAAGACCGTTTTCCGTTCTATCGGGCCGCCCTGCCTTACACCATGGCTTTGACACTATGCTTTGCGCTGGCGGCGCTGCTCGGTTCGACGACGGTCTGCCCTGCCGCCCAAGTTGCTTTGGCCGTTGATATGAATCCCGGCCCAGGCTCATCGGCCCCAGGCGGGATGACAGAGCTTAACGGCCAGCTCTACTTCACAGCCTACATGCCCGCCACCGGCGTCGAGCTGTACCGGTTCGACGGCCAGACCGTCTCTCTGGCCGCAGATATACTAACCGGAACAGCCAGCTCCACGCCGGCAAGCCTGGCCACTTACAACAACAGGCTGTACTTCAGCGCAAGCGGCGCTTCAGGACCGTCAAGACTGTACCAGTTTGACGGCATAACAGCCTCGCTGACGCCGGGCTGCACCGCCTCCCAGAACCCCGAAGACCTCTTCGTCTATAACGGCAAACTCTATTTTAGGGCCACGATGTTCGGCTCCTATGGAATGGAGCTGTGGTCCCATAACGGCGCCGGCCAGACAGTAATCGACCTCTATCCCGGTCCGGGGAGTTCCGGGCCGAAGGAATTCATCCAGTTCAACGGCCAGGTGTACTTCAACGCAAACAGCCAGTTCTGGAGATACGGCGGAACCACGGCCACGCTCATCGATCCGGACATCAACCCAGAAGCATTTGTCGCCTTCGACGGCAAACTCTATTTCAGGATGTATGAGAGTACGCACGGAAGCGAGCTATGGTGCTACGACGGCGCAAACCAGGCGACGCGCGTCACAGATATAAACCCCGGCCCCGAATTCGCAAGTCCATCCGGAATGACCGTTTACAACGGAGCAATCTACTTCAGCGCCGACAACGGTATCGACGGCTTCGAGTTGTGGCGATATGACGGAACCACCGCAGAAATGGTCGCCGACATCAATCCGACCCCTTATGTCCCCGGAATAGACCCCGTCCACAACTCATTCCCACACAACTTTGCCGTCTATAAAGCCGTCCTGTTCTTCGCCGCCGACGACGGCGAACACGGCCAAGAACTCTGGGCATACGACGGCCAAAACTTGACAATGCTCGCCGATTTATACCCGGGACCAGGCTGGTCGGACCCAGGCCAATTCACGGTCTTCAAAGATGTCCTGTACTTCACGGCATCCAACGATGAACTCGGCAGCGAGCTCTGGAAGATTGTCCCGTCCATGGAGCTGCTCACCCCCAACGGTGGAGAATCACTGAGCTCCGGAAGTGAACTACAGATAACTTGGCGGAAAGAGCCGCTCGTCCAGAATGTCGATATTGAACTCTCAACCGACAACGGTTCGACGTGGGCAGCAATTACGCCCCCCAACTCCGGCAACGCCGGTTCATACACATGGCTCGTCCCGAATATCGAATCCGAACACTGCCTGATTCGCATAAGCGACTCGTGTGATTCCGGTGTCGCCGACCAAAGCGATTCGGCATTCGAGATATACCAGTGTGCGCTGGCCTATGACCTCAACGGCGATTGCCTCATTGACATGGAAGACATGTCTCTGCTGCTGACCGAGTGGCTCAAGTGCGGCAAGGCCGACGATCCCACCTGCGGCGGGCGTCTTAAGGAGTGATTCCGAAGAGACAGCCTTAATTCCTTCCGAATGGCGAAGAAAACGATCATCAATCTCTTTGATTACTTTGAAAGGTCGCTGTTATGAACAAGAGCACTCGTTACGCCCCGGCCTTGATGGCCCTGGCGCTTATCTGTATATCGGCCCGCGCCGCTGAGGCCCCCAATCCCTTCATCGGACGATGGGCCCTTACTATCCCCGGCGGGGCCGCTGGATGGCTCGGAGTCGAGACAGCCGATTCCAGCCTCCGCGCGCAAATACTCTGGGGCGGCGGAAGCGTCGCACCAGTAACAAGGACCAGAATAGAAGGCGACACCCTCAACCTCGAACGCGACCATAACATCGAGCAAAAAGACGCCGCAGGCAAGACGACCACCACCAAGCTGACTGAGAAAATCACCGCCCAGGTCAAAGGCGACAGCCTGCTCCTGACCCAAATCTGGCCCCACGCCGACGGCAAAGGCGAAGACCGCCGCGAATTCACCGGCAAACGCATTCCCCCCCTGCCACCCAGGCCCGACCTCTCGAAAGTCAAATACGCCCAGCCAATCACGCTCTTTGATGGAACTAATAAGGACGCCTGGAAGCTCACAGATTCGGGCCAGACCGACGGCTGGTCCGTCCAGAATGGCGCCCTCGTCAACAATCCCGCCCAGCAGGAAGGCAAACCGCACATCTCCTACGGCAACATCAGGACCAAAGACGAATTCGAAGACTTCAATCTCAAGCTCGAAGTGAATGTCCCCGAAGGCGGCAACAGCGGGATTTATCTCCGTGGTATCTATGAAGTCCAGGTCAGCGACTCCTACGGCAAGCCCCTCGACTCCCACAATATGGGCGGCATCTACAGCCGAATCACGCCCACCGTCAACGCCGAAAAAGAGGCCGGCCAGTGGCAGCAGTTCGACATCACCCTGCTCGACCGCCACGTAACCGTTAAGCTCAACGGCGCGACAATCATCGACAACCAGCCGCTCTTAGGCTGCACCGGCGGCGCCCTCTCGTCCGACGAATTCAGGCCCGGCCCAATCTACCTCCAGGGCGACCACACCGCAGTTAGCTACCGAAACATCATCTTGACTCCCATAGTCAAACCAGAGGCCGCCCTCTTCGAAGACTCCTTCGATGGCAGCCTCGCCGCCGGCTGGACTTGGCTCCGCGAAGACAAGCCCGCCTGGCGTATTAACAACAACGCCCTCGAAATCCGAGTGCAGCCCGGCGTTGCACAAAACGTCAAGAACGCCCTGCTCCGCCCGGCCCCCGACCGAACAAAAGGCAAATACGCCATCGACGTTACGGTGACAAACCTAACCATGCCCATCCAGCAGTACGAGCAAGCCGGGATCACCTGGTACAACAACGGAAATCCCGTCTTCAAACTTGTCAAGGAATTGGTTGACGGGCAACTGATGATAATCCCGAGCAGAAAGCCGATGCCCAGCCAGACCGTCCAGCTTCGCCTGATAGTAGCCGGTGACAGCTACACCGCCCAGTTCCGTGCCGATGGCAAAGGCGAATTCGAGACAGCCGCCGAAGGCAAGCTCCCCCCGCCCAACAACGACCAGGTCAGCATCCAGTGCTACAACGGCCCGCCAAACGCCGAGCACTGGATTAGATTCGACGATTTCCGCATCACAAGACTATCCGACTAACGCCCCTATTCTGCCGGAGCCGAATTAGTAGTTGTCATTGCGACCCCTTATGGGTGGCAATCTCATCGTCGTAATACTTGTGAAACGTGCCGCTTGACCGCGTCTGCGCTACGCCCAGAATCTGGTAGGGTGTGCTCTGCACACCACAACGATTAATAAGCCAGCACCCGCCCCCAATCAATGCCCAGCTTGTCGGCATAGACAATCCCTATGCACAGCAGTCCCCACAGAATCACGCCAATCTGGAACGGCAAATCGTGGTGGATTAGCTCTACCGGGCTGGAGTACCTCCCCTTCTGCACAAGCGCGCTGAAACGAAAAACGCAGTACAGCACCACCGGCGTCGTATAGATCAGCTTATCCGTCACAACCGCAGCAGTCCTCTCATCGGTTGCATACAGAAGAAAGCACACTATCGCCAGCCCGCTCGTAACATCCAGCATGTGCGCCAGCAGCTCGGGCGTATAGCCGCCCAGGGTCTTGCGAAACTGCTCGCTATTCTCGCCAAGCTGAGCTATCTCGCTGCGGCGCTTCCCGAACGCCACAAACAGGCACAAGGCAAACGTGCAGATGATAAGCCACGGCGAGATACTCACTTTCACTGCCATAGCCCCGCCCACCGCGCGAAGGCAGAAGCCGATAGATATGACCACGCAGTCAAGAATCATTGCCCTCTTGAGAACCAGCGAGTAGAGCGCCATCAGCAGGATGTAGCCGACAACCACCCTCCCGAAACCTCCGTCGAGGACAAACCCCCCGCCTATTCCCCCGGCCGCGCAAATAACCGACAGCGCCGCCGCCGACCCGACGCCCACCGCGCCGGAGGCTATGGGCCGATGACGCTTCTCAGGATGCGACCGGTCGGCTTCGCGGTCAATTATATCGTTGAAGATGTAAATCGCCGACGACGCTAAGCAGAAACACACGAACCCCGCAACCGCACCGGCGACGGCGACCAGAACCTCTTCCGCCGTACCCGACAGCCGCTGCCCGAACACGAGGGCCGCAAATACAAATACATTCTTAGTCCAGTGCGAAGGACGCATTAGCCGCAAAAACCGCATCGCTCGACCTTTCATTCAAACAGCCTTCTTGACACGCTGATATTGAAAGTGCAAAATGCCCAATAGTCAATACTAAATCGCAAATGCCTATGATACAAACCGTAATTCTTGACCTCGACGACACGCTCTACGACGAGATAGGCTACTGCAAAAGCGGATTCGCCGCGGTTGCCGACCGTCTCGCCAAGCTCCCGGGCGCGCCCACGCCGGAGATTGTATTCCGGACGCTCTGGCGACAATTCAACGCCGGCAATCGCACAAAAACTTTCAACGCCGCCCTCGATGAGCTCGCAATAACCTACGACGACCACCTCATTCAAGAATTGATACAGTTCTATCGCAATCACGCCCCCAATATAATCCTGCCCGCCGACAGCCGCCGCGTCCTCGACCAGCTCAGCCGTAAATACGCTCTCGCCCTCCTCACGGATGGCTTCCTCCCCGCACAGAGCCTGAAAGTCGAGGCGCTTGGAATAGAACATTACTTCAAAACGATAGTCTATACCGAAGACCTCGGCAGAGAATCCTGGAAGCCCTCCTCCGCAGGATTCGAGAGGATACTGCAAGCCCTTAATGCCGACCCGCAAACCACAGCCTGCATCGCCGACAACGAGCTAAAAGACTTCATCGCTCCAAACGCTCTCGGCATGACGACTATCCAGCTTATCCGTCCGAATCGCATCCACACCCAAACCTCCAGCGACCCCAGCGCAAAACCCCAACACACCATCCATCAAATCACCGACTTGCCCCCCCTCCTCGAACGCCTCTGAGTCCTTGCGAATATAGTATGTAGGCTTTTGTTGCCATTTTGGCGGTTCTCGCGGGGATTCGCCGGGAAATCGAAGAAAAAAATCTTGAAAAAAATAAAAAAAGGGCTTGCATTTTGCCAAGTGGATGGTAAAATAAATGGCAGATCTGGGATTTTTGGCGAAAAGGTGAATTATGAAACGCGCGATTATTGCGGTTGCGGCGGTTCTGGCGGGGTTGGTCGGGGCGAGGGCTATCGACTTGCCTCCGGCAGAACGTCCGACCAAGGCGGGGCCGGTCGTTTCCTGGGGCGTAATGAATTTCGATAGCAGCACGCTAAGCGATAACGATTCTACGGCCATAGCCGCAGGCGGATTTCACAGTCTGGCCCTGAAGTCCGATGGCTCAGTCGTCGGTTGGGGCAACAACTCTTATGATGGGGGATGGATATACTATGGCCAGGCCAGACCGCCTGAGGGGAGCGGCTTCAGGGCGATAGCGGCGGGCACCTATCACAGTCTGGCCCTGAAGTCCGACGGCTCTATTGTTGGGTGGGGCAATAACAATTATGGTCAGGCCTCGCCGCCTGATGGACCCGACTTTGCGGCGATAGCCGCAGGAGGGAACCACGGTTTAGGCTTAAAGGCCGACGGTTCTGTCGTCGGTTGGGGTAGAAATAATTATGGTCAGGCCTCGCCACCTGATGGAAACGATTTTGTTGAGGTAGCTGCAGGAAGTGATCACAGTCTTGCCCTTAGAGCGGATGGGAGAATCGTCGGCTGGGGCAATGGCGATTACGGCCAGGCAACGCCGCCAGACGGGAACGATTTTGTGGCGATAGCGGCTGGCGGGTCTCATGGTCTGGGTCTGAAATCGAACGGGTCTATCGTTGGCTGGGGCAAGAACAACGATGGTCAAGCCTCGCCGCCTGACGGCAACAACTTTTTTGGGATAGCCGCGGGCGGAGAGCACAGCCTAGCCCTGAAATCCGACGGTTCTATCGTCGGCTGGGGTGACAACGATTTTGGTCAGGCTACGCCACCGGCTGGAAACGACTTTGTTGCGGTTGCCGCAGGAGGAAATCACAGTTTGGCGCTGAAATCCGACGGATCTGTCGTCGGGTGGGGTGATAACGAGCATGCCCAGCACACGTTTCCCGTTATCGGCAGTGATTTTGTGGCCATCGATGCGTCTTGTTTTGCAGGACCCTCAAATGAAAGAATTTATGACCATGTACTGGCCTTGAAGTCCGACGGCTGTATAGTCGGGTGGGGCTACAACAATTATGGCCAAGCCACACCGCCTGATGGGAGCGATTTTGTTGCGATAGCCACCGGGGGGGAGCACAGTCTAGCCCTGAAAGGCGATGGTTCCATTGTCGGCTGGGGGTATGACCATTATGGTCAGGCCTCGCCGCTTGCCGGCAACGACTTTGTGGCAATAGCAGCAGGAGGCTACCACAGTCTTGCCCTGAGGTCCGACGGCTCTATAGTCGGGTGGGGTGCCAACAATTACGGTCAGGCCTTGCCGCCTACCGGAAGTGACTTTGTGGGAATAGCAGCAGGAATCTATCACAGTCTGGCCCTCAAGGCTGATGGTTCTATCGTTGGTTGGGGCGCGGGCGGACCAGGGGAAACCGGTTACGCGCGTTATGGTCAAGCAGCACCCCCTGAAGGAAACGATTTTGTCGCAATAGCGGCAGGGAATTATCACAGTCTCGGATTAGAACGGGATGGCCGGATTGTCGGGTGGGGTCTCAATACTGACGGGCAGGCCTCGCCACCTGCCGACGGAGGTTTCGTGGACGTCGCCGGAGGGGGCGTCACGCGCGGAAGCGCGTTCGGATACTGGCAATATGGTTATAGCCTCGGCTTGAGGTCGGACGGCTCTATCGTTGGGTGGGGATGGGATGGAAGTAGGACAGGAATGAACTATTACGGTCAAGACAAGCCACCCGGTGGCAGCTACAAGGCGATAGCCGCAGGAACGAATTATTGCGTTGCGATCAAGAGAATTTGCCGGTATGAACTTGCCGGAGACATAGATGACGACTGCGACGTTGACTTTGACGACTTTGCAGTGGTCGCGAGGAACTGGTTGATTGACTGCTATCTCGACCCGTCGGATCTGGCGTGTGCGCCTAAATAGATCATACTGAGTAATCATAAATCAGAATGAGTTTGACACAAGGAGTTTCTCCGCCCGAACAATCCGCAGAAGCGGCCGTACTATCGAATGGCGGCCTGGAACCGCGTTTTCGGCCCCTATCGACCGCATTACCGTCCGAATAAACGTACTGCACAAAGGAAACAGCCGCACACGGGCTTTTTTTGTTGACTTTTGCCCCGCCGGAAGCGATAATACATATATCTAAATGGGTTTTTGCAGGGTGATTCCGGGTATCTCTAAGGAGTTTTTATTATGCCGCCACGCAAAATACAGCAGAGCAATGCCTTGCTCTACACGCTCGTAGCTTTCGTGGGCCTTTTCATGGCCGCCGCCGCAGCCGCAATTATCTTCTACGTCAAAGCAGAAGACTACAAGGCAAAAGAGGAGGCCCTACGCACAAAGATCAGCGAAATCGCCAATTCTCAGGAGCAAACAAGCCTCGGCGCAATCATCGGCACAAGGCAGACGCCAAAGACGTGGATCGGGACAACTGTGGATTGCTTCGACGCCGCAATAGCCCTCGTCACGGGGCAAGCCCCCCTCGATACTCACATTCAGGGCAAACTCACCGCCGCCGCCGCAAAGGTCAACGCCGCTTTCCTTCTTGCCAAGGACTACGTTGACCTGACCAATGCCGACCCGAACTCCGCGGGACTGACAACGGTCATCGCGGACCTCAAAGCCGCGCTCGATAACGCGACAGCCGCCAAGGCCGCTCTCGATGCTCAGCTCGCTCAGCTCCAGAAAAAGTACGACGATGCAATGGCCGCCACACTCGAAAAGGAAAAGCTACTCCAGGCCGAGAAGGATATTTTGCAGCAGGAGGTCAACGCGAACACCGAGGACTACAAAAAGCTCAGAGAGCTGCTCGAACAAACCACCGACCAGCAGGTCAAAAACGCCCTCGCCCAGTTGGACCAGGAGCGGGCCAGCCGCGAAAAGATCAACCAGGACCTCCTCAAGACCCAGGCGCAGTTGACCCTCACCGAGGATAGAATGAAGCGCGCCCAGGATGAGGTCGCAATGACAAAGCCCCCGCCCGACGGTAACGCACCCGCCATGACCGCAGACGGCAAGGTTATCCTCGCGGACATCCGCAACAACATAGTCCACATCGACAAGGGAAGCAACGACCACGTCTATCCGGGCCTGACCTTCGTGGTCTATGATAAGAATATGCCGTTCCCGAAAGACGGCAAGGGAAAAGCAGAGATCGAAGTCTTTGACGTCCGCAATTCCATCTCCGCCGCAAGAGTCCTCAACCCGGACACCAGAAAGCCCATACTCCGGGACGACCCAATCGCAAACCTAATCTGGGACAGCGGCAAGAAGAACGTATTTGTAATAGCCGGCCAATTCGACCTCGACAACAAAGGCGGCCCCGACGACGATGCCGTCGATAAAATCAAAGCCCTCATCGAAAAATGGGGCGGTAGAGTTGATGACGAAATCTCAGTTGATACCGATTTCCTCCTCCTCGGCCAGAGGCCTCAGGTCCTCAAGAAGCCGACCTTCGAACAAACCGAGACTGACCCGCAGGCTATGGAGAAATTCGAGGCCTCCCAACGCAAACGCGACGAATACAACAACATTAGCACACTTGCCCAAAACCTCTGGATACCAGTCTTTACCTACGACAGGTTCTTATACTTCACGGGGTACAAGCAGCAATCCGCAAACGCAGGAGCTTTTTAGTACCGGAACGAAAACAAAAATCGATCGGGCTTCCCTCTGCATATTCCGACTATTTAGCCCCACGTTTCACGTGGGGTTATCCCCGAGGCGCCCTCTCCCTTTCAGTATATCTTCTCTGTCCCCTGCGAATCTCCCGGATTCTCCCCTTATCCCTGGGTCTGCGTTTCCCGCGAGACGGACTCTTCTCCGGGATTCCCCCGTCCATCAGGAATATCGCCTTTTCGCACGCAGCCTTCGTAGTGCGGTCCCGATTCTTCAAACCCTCCTCAAGAATCGCTCTTGCCAGCTTCCTCATCCTCCCGTTCATACTCCTCATCCCGTAAGCCGCCGCCTTCTTCGTCGTCCTCGGGTGTCTCCCAAGCAATGCCTCTTTCAGAATTGCCAAGCCATCATCCTGCATCCTGGCCAAACGGAAAGCCGCCACCCTCGCCACCGAAATGTCACTCGACAGCAGCTTCTCCTTCAACTCCTTAAGAAGCACAACTGCCGCATCGTGTTTTTCCTGGTCTGAAACACCCGTTCCTTCAGATGTCATATAGTCGCTCCTTCAAAGAAGACAAATCAGGCGTCCGTAGGACTTCTACATATTCTTGCACGGAACCAGCCCCATAGCAAGCAAAAACATTCAGCAAAATTCTCCTCTTTACTCACGTCTGTCTCTGGTCCCCTGATCTCCTGATACCCTGCTCCCTGCTATCCTGATCACCTGATATCCTGCCCCCCCGATACCTTGCCCAGTTTACCATCTTGGCTTATCTCGCCGCTCTACCCCTATCGAGGCAATATAGACCTCGCCCGTATATGCCGCCGCCCTCGGATTGGCAAAGCCCTTTTTGGCCGCCACGAAAGTCACCGTATAATCCGCCCGGATCGCCGCCCCAAGGGCCTCGCCCGTATCGCAGTCCAGCCCCGAAGGGATATCCACGGCCAAAATCGCCCTGCCGGCCTTATTGATACTCTCTATCAGCTCCATGTACCCGCCCCGCAACTGCCCCGCCAGACCCGTCCCGAAAAGACCATCGACAATCATATCCGCACCGCCGGCAAGCTCCCTCACCCGCTCCGCCGCCCCTTCGGCCTCCGGATCGATCCGCTCTATCCCCTGACCGAGCCGCTCAAGAATCGCCAGGTTTATCCGGGCGTCGCCCCGGACCTTCTCATATTCCCCGCAAAGAGCAACAACGACCTCGAATCCGCTGTTGGCCAAATGCCTGGCTATAACGTACCCATCCCCACCGTTATTCCCCGTCCCGCAGAATATACACACCCTCGGCCGCTTCACCCCGCTGAGCTTCTCCTTAATAAGCTCCGCACAGCTCCGCCCCGCGTTCTCCATCAGCACAACCCCCGGCACGCCCACCTCATTGATTGCCCACGCATCGACCGCCCGAACTTCATCACGGCTCATAACGGCAAAATTCTTATCCAAAGAGTACTTCTCCATACCGACCCATTGTATCCCACAACAAGAACCAGTCAATTGACAACCCGCGCCCAACCGCCTACAATGCCCCCACATTACGAAATACGATATACGCTGTACGAGCAATGAAAATACTACTCGCAAACGACGATGGCATCTTCGCACCCGGCCTGGCCGCAATCTATAAGCAGCTCGTCAAAATCGCCGACGTAACCGTAGTCGCGCCCGACACATCCCGCTCCGGCGCAGGCCACAGCATCACCTACCGCGACCCCCTCATCGCCACGAAGGTCGATATCAACGGCCTCTTCACTGGATACAGCGTCCAGGGCTCCCCCGCTGACTGCGTGAAGCTCGCCTGTATGCAGCTCTGCAAGCACCCCATCGACCTGCTCGTCTCTGGAATAAACAACGGAGCGAACGTCGGGATCAACGTCTATTATTCCGGCACTATCGGAGCGGCTATGGAAGGCGCCTTCCTCGGAATCCCGGCGGTCGCCATGAGCTGCGCCGTCGAGGCCCCGGGCGTCTCCGGAGACTTCGATAAGGCCGCCGTCCACTGCCTCAAAGTCCTCAAAAAGCTCATGCCCGTCCAGCCAGGCTGTGTCATAAACATCAACATCCCCAGGTTGTCCGTCGGCGAGCCAAAAGGCGTCCGCGTTGTCCCCCAATCCAGCACGGGATTTAACGAAAGCTACGTGCAAAAGACAAACGACCAGGGCCAAGCCCTCTTCCAGCTTATAGGCGACCATCACGTCGTGGACGGCACGCCAACCGACACCCCGTCCATCGAAGACGGCTACATAACTATAACCGCCCTCACCCCGGACATGACGGACCACAAAAAGACCCGTGACCTTGAAAAAATAGAATTCTAACCTCGCCGCCGCCCAATTAGCTTTTTCCCGGTAACATTATCCCCTCGGCTGCGTCTATATTACCGACTGATAGACTAATTCTTCCCTGTACCGCCGACGGCAAAATCAAGGAATCCGGGCGATGGACTCAACCAGAATCGTAAAACTCAATGCCGCCGCCAATGCCGCCGGCGCCGCCCTCGGAGCAAAGGCGGCTAATCTCATCCAAATGGCCCGAATCGGCCTGCCGATTCCCCCAGGTTTCTGCATCCCCGCCGCCGCATGCCGCGAACATCTCAACGCCGCCGACATACTCCTCAGCCTCACAACCGAACTGCCAAACCTCGAAAACGCAAGGCTCGATGAAAAACAAAATATCCTCGCAGAAATCAGAAGGTCAATCACAGAAGCGCCTTTAGACAACACGTTGCGCGATAAGATAGCACAACACTATCGTACCCTCGACGATCAAGCGGTCGCAGTGCGCTCCTCGGCCTCCGCCGAAGACTCGCCGCACCAATCCTTCGCCGGGCAGTACGACACCTTTCTAAATGTCGCCTCGTTCGACGACTGCATTGAATCCGTCAAAAAATGCTGGGCATCCATCTGGAACGAACGAGCATTCGACTATCGCCGCCAAAACGCCGTTGACCATCTCGATGTCGAAATGGCCGTCATAGTGCAGCAGATGATCGACGCCGATGTCTCCGGGATCATCTTCACTGCCGACCCTCTCTCCGGCGACACGGACAAAATCGTAATCGAGGCCGCCCGCGGTCTCGGCGAGAATATCGTTCAGGGAAGGATTGCGCCGGATAGGTACGTTCTCAAGAAGCCCGGCTTAACGATTGCCGAGCGCATATCGGCCGCCCGCGACGCCCTACCCTGCATTGATGATGCCACAGCGAAAAGACTCGCCGAGCTCGCCCTCAAGGTCGAATCGCACTTTGCCGCTCCGCAGGACATCGAATGGGCTATAAGGAATGCGCAAATCTGGCTCCTCCAGGCAAGGCCCGTCACAACGCTTGCCCAGCCGGACCAAAGAGCCGCCAAACCCCGTCAAATCTGGAGCCACTTCCCGGCCCAGGAGGTCATCCCCGATGTGGTCACCCCCGCCACGATGTCCATCCTCGACGCCCTGACCGATCGCCTTCTACAGCCCATACTCGACATGCTTTACATAGACCGATGCGGCCACCCCATCTACGACTACATCGCAGGCCGGGTGTACTTCAACGCCGCACTGATGATTGCCGCAGTAAACGCCATGCCCGGCGCTGCAACGGTCGATTTCGCCGACTTTACCGGAAGCGACCCCGACCTAAACCGTATCATCGAATTCGCCGCCAACACGTCCCCCGAAGACCTGCCCCAAATCAAGTTTCACAAGTTCCGCTTCTTCCTCAAGCTCCCCTTCCTCGCCGCCCGTTTGCTCTTGGCCGGCCCCGCAAAAGAAGAGGCATTTATCGCTGAGACAATCGCTCACAACAAGAGAACCGCCCTCGCCCGCCCCGCCGCAATGACGACGGGCCAAATACTGACTTTCTGCTCGACCCTGACCGAGGACACTAACCGGCTCTGTGCCGGCATCCTCTACCTCCTCAACGTCTTCGCCGCCTTCCCCGCCCTCCAGTTCCTCTGCCGGCGATGGTTCAACGATCCTGCCATCGCCGGACGCCTCGTCGCCGGGCTCGGCAATATGACTGACGCCGAAGCCGCACTCGACCTCTGGAAGCTTGCTCGCAAGGCCAACGACCTGCCCGCAATCAAAAACGCTATCCTCGCCGGGCAACCCTGGACCGGCATCGCAGCCGCCCTCGATTCCGATCCACAGGCAGCCTCATTCCTCGAAGCATGGAACAAGTTTCTCAACGATCACGGCCACCACTGCCGCGCAGAAATAGAATTGCTCAATCCACGCTGGTCCGAACAACCCGACTACATCCTCTCGCTTATCAGAGCCTACCTTGAATCCATAGACCGCACCGACCCCCTCCGAAACCACGCCAAAACCGCCGACGACCGACGACGACTCGAACTGGATTGCCGCCGAAGACTCAAAAACCCCGTTAAACGCTGGCTATTCAACCGCATTCTTCAGCGCGCCCAGAAAGGCTCCCTCTGGCGTGAGAATATCAAGAGCGAGCTTATCAAAGTAATCGCCCTGCTGCGAGGCGCCCTGCTCGAGCTCGGCAGACGCCTCCGCGCCGACAACATTCTTGACGATACAGACGACATATTCTTCCTCAAACTCGGGGAAATCCCATCCGTCGTGCAAGGCCGCGCCGATTTCGACATCAAGCAGCGAATCGCCGACCGCCGCGCCGAATACGATAAGTGGGCCGCCGTAACTCCCCCAAGCACAATCATAGGCGCTTATGTCCCCGGAGATTACGTATCCGACCCCGTCCACACAGACGGCCAAACGCTAAAGGGCCTCGCCCTTAGCCCAGGCCTCGCCACCGGCAAGGCGAGAATCATTCTACGAGCCGACTCCGACCAGCACATCCTCGCCGGCGAAATCCTCGTCGCCCCATTCACCGACCCCGGCTGGACCCCCTACTTCATCCCCGCCGCCGCTATAGTAACCGAAAGAGGAGGACTCCTCTCGCACGGAGCCATCGTGGCGCGCGAGCTCGCAATACCTGCTGTAACAAACGTAGGACCCGTAACAAAAACAATCAAGACCGGCCAAACCATACAAGTCAACGGCAACGCCGGCACACTCAAAATCCTCAAATAAACCCCAGCACCCCCAGAATGGGTGGCCGACAAGATTGTGGCGATCTTGTCCAACATTTCAGGCTGGCAGCCTCCCCTAAGGGGGGGATGGCTTTGGCCCGATTAGGCGGACAATATCCGATGTCCCATTTTTTTGTCGTACACCCCCCCCGAATTTATTGGCCGCAGGAAAAGTTGAAATCTGCAAACCTTTTATGGTAGAATGCGAAACCTTATCGTTAAGGAGCGCCGGTTATGAAAGCAAAATTGAAAACTCCGACTGTTTCGGCCGTCTCGGCCTTGAGCATTCTCATCGCCGTCTCTGCTGCGATGGCGAAAACTACTGTAGTCTTTGACCGCAACGCGAACGACGCCGCAAGCCGGGAATTCGTCTTCAAGAATGTCCCGGCGCCGTCCAAGAGCGACCTCGGCGCTAAGGCCGCAGTGGTCATCGTTGACGGCAGGAGAGACACCAACGGCGGTGATGTCGATAAGCTCGCCGATGGGATTGTCCCAACCTACGAGGATCAGCCCGCCCGGAACTTCTTCTTCGCACCGAATACGGACGGCGGAAGAATCCTTGTCGATCTCGGAACCCCTACTGCCGTCAAGCAAGTCAATACTTATTCGTGGCATCCAAACACGCGCGGACCCCAGGTCTATCGGCTCTTTGTCGGTGACGGCAAAGCCGAAGGCTTTCAGCCTCAGCCCAAAGGGCAAACCGACCCCCTCCAGTGCGGCTGGATACTCCTCGCATCCGTCGATACGCGGGCCAACGATGGCACAGCCGGCGGCCAATACGCTGTAAGCATTTCCGATTCCACGGGCGAAATCGGTAAGTTCCGATACTTCCTCTTCGACGTTTCACGCACCGAACAGGCCGATCCCTTCGGCAATACCTTCTACAGCGAAATCGACATCGTCGATCCCAATGGGCCTGTCCTGCCCGCCGCCACCCCCAGCGAGCCGCGCATAGAGACCATCCAGACCGACGACGGCAAGTATCGCATTACAATTGATACCACCGAAACGCCCGACCTGACCGAATGGGCCGCCCAGGAGCTCGGACCGGTACTCCGCGACTGGTATCCGAGAATTGTCGAAATGTTGCCCAGCGAGGGCTTTGAAGCGCCAAGACATGTGCATATCACTTTCAGCGACGCAATGCGCGGCGTAGCCGCTACGGGCGATACAAGCATACGATGCGCCGCCGCCTGGTTTAGGCAGCAGCTCCAGGGAGAGGCCAAAGGCGCCGTAGTCCATGAGCTGGTCCACGTCGTCCAGGACTATGGCCGCTCGCGCAGCAATCCAAACGCCGCGCGGACCCCCGGCTGGCTGGTGGAGGGCATAGCCGACTACATTCGATGGTTTCTCTACGAGCCGGAGACTTATGGAGCGGAGATCACCGCGGGTAATATACGCCAGGCCCGCTACGACGCAAGCTACCGCGTCTCCGCCAATTTCCTCGACTGGGTCGCCCGGCAGCACGGCAAAGACATCGTCGCCGGCCTAAATGCCGCCGCCCGCCGGGGCGATTACAGCGAAGACCTGTGGAAGAAACACACCGCACGCACACTACAGGAGCTCGGCGACGACTGGAAAAAGGCCCTCGAAGACCGCCTTGCCGCAGAGGCCGAGGCCGAATTGAGGATCAATACCCTCACCGAAGAAGAAAAAGCCGCCGGATGGAAGCTGCTCTTCGACGGAAAGACCTTCGATGGGTGGAAGAACTTCAAACGAAGTGACGTACGCCCCGGATGGCGGATCAAAGACGGCGCTCTCGTCTGCGACGACCCCCACAACGCCGGCGACCTGTGCACAACCGAGCAGTTCGACTGGTTCGACCTCAGCCTGGACTACAACATTTCACGCGCCGGCAATAGCGGAATCATGTACCACGTCACCGACCAGGCCGACTCCGCCTGGGCCACAGGACCAGAATTCCAGTTGGAGGACAACAAGGATGCTGCCGACCCCGTTCGCTCAGGCTGGCTCTACGCGCTTTACGAGCCTCCGATAAACCCCGCGACCGGAAAACGGCTCGACGCCACAAAACCCGCCGGACGATGGAACCAAATTCGCCTCCTCGTCGCTCCGACCGGGTGTGAACACTGGATCAACGGGGTGAAGTACTTCGATTACGTCCTCGCAAGCGACGAATTCAAGCAGCGAGTCGCCGGCAGCAAGTTTAGCAGAATGAGCCTGTTTGCGAAACCGACGACCGGCTGCATCGCCCTCCAGGGCGACCACGGCCAGGTATCCTTCCGAAACATAAAAATACGCCCCATCAAACCCGATGAATAAGAAATTATCTCATATCTGTCACCCTGAGCAAAGCTTGCCCCTTAGGGGCGAAGGGTCTGGCATCAGAAGATATAACATCTTTCTTCTAACGGCGGTAATGACAACGGAGTAGCCGGAGTATGAAAGCGCTCGTGAAGACAAAACCAGAACCAGGCATCTGGGCCGAGGATGTCCCCATCCCCCAAGTCGGCCCCAATGACGTTCTCATAAGAATCCAAAAGACCGCAATCTGCGGCACGGACATCCACATCTTCAAGTGGGACAAGTGGGCGCAGAAGACCATTCATCCGCCCCTCGTAATAGGCCACGAATTCGTCGGCGTCGTCGAGAAATTCGGCGAAAACGTCCACGACTTCCGCATCGGCGAGCTCGTCTCCGGCGAGGGCCACGTCGTCTGCGGACGCTGCCGAAACTGCCTTGCCGGCCGCCGACACCTCTGCATCGAACCTAACTGCATCGGCGTTGACCGCCACGGAGCATTCGCCGAGTACCTCTCCATCCCCGTCTCAAACGTATGGCACTGCGACCCCGCCATACCCGCCGAGACCTACGCATGCTTCGACCCCCTCGGCAACGCCGTCCATACAACGCTCTCTTTCGACCTCGTCGGCGAAGACGTCCTCATTACCGGCGCAGGCCCCATCGGCCTGATGGCCGTCGCGGTCGCAAAGCACGCCGGCGCAAGATACGTCGTCATTACCGATGTCAATCCATACCGCCTCGAGCTCGCGAAGAAAATGAACCCCACCCTCGTCGTTGACGCCCGAACCGAAAACATCCGAGACGCCCAGAAAAAACTCGGCATGAAAGAAGGCTTCGACGTCGCCCTCGAAATGTCCGGCAGCCCCGCCGCCTTCAAAGACATGCTCGAAAACGTCTGCCACGGCGGCAAAATCGCACTACTCGGAATTATGCCCCCAACAGAAATCGACTGGAACCGCGTCGTCTTCAACGGACTCACAATAAAAGGAATCTACGGAAGGGAAATGTTCGAAACCTGGTACAAGGCGACAATGCTCCTCCAAAAAGGACTCGACATCACCCTGATAATTACCCACAGATTCCACTTCTCCGAATACAAAAAAGCATTCGAGATAATGGCGTCAGGAAACTCCGGAAAGGTAATCTTGGATTGGGCACAATAATGACAACCTCCCTAATCCCCGCAAAACCTTTGTCATTCCTGCGGAACCGTGTCATTCCTCCAAAAGTGTTGTCATTCCTGCCCCCAGGGGGTAAACTCCAGCAGGAATCCAAATACGAGAACAGTGTTAATCTGCGTTAATCCGTGTCTGAAACAAAGGTGTTAATCCGTGTCTAAAAGAAAAATACTTCGTGACAATTCGTGACAATTCGTGGTTAATTCCGGGATAGAAAAATGTTCGGCACAATGAAATCCCACATCACCCGGCAGCTCGACCAAATCCGAAGCTCCGGCCTGTATAAAAACGAGCGCATAATAACAAGCCCGCAGCAGGCCAGAATCACAATCGCCGGCGGCCAAAAAGTCCTCAACTTCTGCGCCAACAATTATCTCGGCCTCGCGGACCACCCCGAAATCATAAAGGCCGCGCGCGAAAGCTACGAAAAATGGGGCTACGGCCTTTCCTCAGTCCGATTCATCTGCGGAACCCAGCAAATCCACAAGCAGCTCGAACAAAAAATCGCCCAATTCCTCGGCACAGAAGACACAATCCTCTACTCATCCTGCTTCGACGCCAACACGGGCCTCTTCGAGACCCTCCTGGCGGCGGAAGACGCCATAATCTCCGACCAGCTTAACCACGCCAGCATCATCGACGGCATCCGCCTCTGCAAGGCCCAGCGATTCCGCTTCGCCAACTGCGACATGGCCGACCTCGAAGACAAACTCAAACAAGCCCAGTCCGCACGCTTCCGAATGATCGCAACCGACGGCGTCTTCTCAATGGACGGCACTATCGCAAAGCTCGACCAAATCTGCAACCTCGCCGAAAAATACGACGCCCTCGTTATGATCGACGACTCCCACGCCGTCGGAGTACTCGGCAAAAAAGGCCGCGGAACGCACGAATACCGCAACGTAATGGGCAGAATCGACATCATAACAGGAACGCTCGGCAAAGCCCTCGGCGGAGCTTCCGGCGGGTACGCCGCAGGAAGAAAAGAAATCGTCGAATTCATCCGCCAGCGCTCCCGCCCGTACCTCTTCTCCAATACCCTCGCCCCCGCAATCGTCGCAACCTCGCTAAGAGTCCTCGAAATCCTCGAAGTTTCAACCGAGCTGCGCGACAAGCTCGCCGAAAATACAGCCTATTTCCGCTCCCAAATCGCTGGCCTCGGCCTTAACGTCCTCCCCGGCGAGCACCCAATCGTCCCGATAATGCTCGGCGACGCTCGTCTCGCCCAAAACATGGCCCAAAAGCTCCTCGAAAAAGGAATTTACGTAATAGGTTTCTCATACCCCGTTGTGCCGGAGGGACAGGCCAGAATAAGAACGCAAATCTCCGCCGCTCACTCAAAACAAGACCTCGACTTCGCAATTCAAAAAATAAAAGAAGTCAAATCCGAACTCAAAATATAGCCCCAACGCAGCACGGCATCCAACATACGGCCCGCAACGAGCACCGTTTCAGCTTGACTACCGGCCTCTTCTGTGATATAGTTTTATATGTGGAGACGGAGTTGTGTCTGATTGTGCTCGCCTCCGCCTCCGCACTGAGAAGGAAGCAAGCCAATGAAAAGGTCGGCCTTCACACTCGTCGAGCTGCTCGTGGTTATCGCAATCATAGCATTGCTGATGGCCATCCTCACGCCCGCCTTGAACATGGCAAGAGACCAGGCCCGCAGAATCCACTGCGTCCACAACGTCAAGCAGCTCACCCTCGCCTGGCTGTTGTACACTTACGACAATGACGACAAGCTCGTCAACGCCCACGTCCCAGGCGACTCCGGCTTCGCCAAAGACACATACTGGGTCGAGCCGCCGCAAACGCCGACCGGAGGTTACGCGGGCCGACCCGCAACGCGTGAAGAGGAGATCAGAGGAATACAAAAGGGCCTCCTCTTCAAGTACGCCAAATTCATCGACATTTACCGGTGCCCGTCCGATTACCGAAAGACATCCTCACAGGATGCCTGGCGCAGCTTCTCATTAGTCGGCGGCGTGAATGGAGAGGTTGACGGCGGCAATACCTACACACCCGCCAAGACTTATTCACAGATTGGCAATCCCGCAGCCAAAATCGCCTTCCTTGAAGAAGCAGACCCGAGAGGATGGAACATCGGCTCGTGGATCATGAATCTTGCCACGCCAACGTGGATCGACCCACTATCAATCTGGCACAGCAAGGCAAGGAGCACCCTCGGATTCGCCGATGGCGGCGCGGATATGCACACCTGGATCGACGACAGCACAAAAGAAATGTCACGCCTCGGCATGGAAGGCGATCCTCGCGCAATGAACTATCCCGTCCCCGCCGGCGAAGGAGAGGATGTCGCCTTCATGGCAGGCGTATTCCCCCATAAGCCCCCCTAATAAAGCCCCTCACTACAAACCAACAGAGAACCCCCAATTCGCAACATAGGAACTCATGTTTAACTTCTTCGAACAACCCTGGACCTTAACCGGCCTTGCCGTAATAGTCCTTTTCGGCCTGTTCACGTTCCGCAGTCTCTTTCCCGAAAAGCGCGCCCGCACGCAATGGCTAATCCCCCTCTCCGTCGTCGTCCTCGCCTTCGCCCTCGATTTCATAGTAAAGACCGACCGCGAAAAGCTCAACGTCCTGATCAACAAGCTCATGACCGCCGTCGAGCGGGAGGACCCCGCCGCGATCGAGCCCCTAATCGCAGCCGATTATCAGGACTCATACCACAAAACCAAGGCCGACCTGATGGCCCGCTGCCGAAAGACACTCGCCGACATCTACATCGAGAAAAACAAACTGCGAAGCTGCCTGCTCCAAATCTCCCCGCCCGACGCGAAGGCGACCATCTTCACAACAACGACATTCGACCCAAAAAGCTGGGTCGCCCGGGACTACAAGTCATTCCTATTCTTCAAAGGCGAAATCTCCTTCGCCAGGCAGCCCGACAGCTCCTGGCGAGTCACCCGCATAATCCCCCTCGAAGTGGACAAACAGCCAATAACCTGGTCCGAAATCAGAGAATAATCCCGTTTAGCCGTGGCCGTCCCAGCCACGCCCTTTTGATCATTCGAACATTTGACGCTTTGATCTTGTCCCGTGGGCTGGTGGCGGTCCGCCACGGCCCGAGACAAAGCGGCCCCCCCCTTCTGTCCTCCGTCCGTCTTCCGCCCTCTGTCCTCCGTCCTCCGCCCCCACCTTCCGCCTTCTGTCTCCTGCCTGCCCCGGCGTAGCCTTGGCCTGCCCCGGCGTAGCCTCGTGCGAAGCCGGGTGCGAAGCCGGGTCTCTTCTGTCTTGTCCTCTTATGCCCTTGTGACTTGTGCTCTTATGCCCTTGTGTCTTGTGCTCTTGTACTCTTAACTCTTAAGTCGCCTTCCATTCTTACCGATAGAGGAGAGTGAAACCTTATTTGCATTTTTCTCCGGGAAGCTGGGGCGATAATGTTTGCGTGGCGTAGAAGGCGAATAATACCGATAAAGCCGGACCTTTTCACTATCGGCTGGTACCCAAGCAGCAGAAGCTGCAAAGACCGCGCGAGCAAACCAATAAGACCCCAGCAGATGCCTCCCCTAATGGTCCGCAAGGCCGAATGGCGACGATAACTCGTCCCACGGCCGGTCCCGCCGGAGCCCCGTGGGGCTTGGCCGCGCCATAATCCGATAAAACCGCCCACCCCAACTGCAACCATTCAAAAAAGTGGAAATCCGCCGCAAACTCTGCTAAAATCTACGCCTGAAGGTCTGCCCGCTTGCGCGGGCACAAGCTTGTCATTCCTGCGAAATGAAACATCCGCCTTTAGCGGAGCAGGAACCAGGATATCAAGCGGCCGAACCCACACGGCGTTTTGATGATTTGAACTTATGCATTTTTGACATTTTTTCGGATTTAGTGCTTCGTGCTTAGGATTTATACATCTCTGCTAAAGCATCTCAACAAGAGGACTATCTTTCCCCTGATATCAGTCGCCGCAATCGTCCTGCTTACCGTAATATATCTTCTCCTGCGCCCCGGCGGTCTCATCCGTAACATCGGCCCCGGCCGCGTCAAGGCCGACAGCGGAGTTCAGCTTGTAATGGGAACATTCGCCCGCGTCGTAGCAAT
>Ga0315277_10001413_pt1 | contig 35070 bp, 34 predicted proteins | sample YL17G05_15_MG_FD_203695 | JGI IMG/M metagenome (GOLD analysis project Ga0315277, IMG submission 203695) | Sediment microbial communities from Yellowstone Lake, YNP, Wyoming, USA - YL17G05_15 | ecosystem: Environmental > Aquatic > Freshwater > Lake > Sediment | place: USA: Wyoming | collected...
CTATGCGCCCGATCCTGCCGCTCTTCTGGAGATCTCTGAGGTCTAGTTCATCTCCCAACAGACCCTCTGTCTGGCCGAAGACAGCCCCTATTACGTCGGGCTTCTCGACAACCCCATCAGCATCCAGACGAGCGTGAATCAGGTACTTCGTCGTGCTTGGATCTATGTTCATATTCTCTGTTCCTAGGGACAAGCGAGAACGACTGATCCGCTCCAGACATCGCTACTCGCGAATGCGGGGTGGCTCCTTTCTCACGCGCAACCCCTTACTAATGTGATGATCGGTAACGGGATGAGTGGGAATGGTCATTATCGCTTGCTATCCCTTGGATACCTATTCGGGTCGCCTTTATTTAAACATTGCGACGCCGTTGCGCCACCGAGGCCAACTTGGAGGGCGCGGCTGCGCCGATTGAGTCCCCGCTCTCCATGCTCACGACGGCCATCAGCGCCGCCTTCGCCGGGATGAGGTTGAGGTGGAATTGCAGCGTCCCGAAGACAAGGAGCACGAGCCATGCCAGGACGGCCGGGATGAACAGCTGGTCCGTCGAGGGCAGCCGCCCGAACGCGGGCAGCCACGCGGCGAGCGCCGGCATGAACGCAAGGGCAAATGCGGCGAACGAGCGCTTGATCCGCGCTTCATCTGCGGTGAGACCTGCATTCGTCGTTAATTTCGCACGCGTCGCAATCCTCAGGTACACGCGCGCGGTCAGTGCGACGACGACAAACCAGACAGCCCCAAGAACGGCCTGGGACAATGCTCCTGCGATTCGCTCGATGTCCATCTCGCCCTCGGTGAGTTCATCGATGCAGGATGACTATAGCCTATTGACTTAGTTATCGCGGTTGAGAACAGATTCACGCACCGAGGATCTCCTCGGCCTCGCGCGCGGCCTGGTCCAGCTCCTTAGCCGCGAGCTCGCGGTCCACGTCCCCGCTCATCATGGCGAACAGGCTGGCGGTGCCGCCCGCGATGGATTTCACCACAACGACAGAGTCTTTCGACACGGTCACGACTCTTTCGGCGGGTTCGAGGCCGAGGTTGGCCAATACGTTGGAACACGACTGCATGGCCAGCGCGCTCATGGCGGTGACCATCATCACGTTGACCTTCGGCGGCAAGTCGCTCGCGATCGGGAGGCCGCTCTTGTCGGCTATTGCCGAACCGCGTATGTAGGGAACCCGTCGCCTGAATTCAAGAAGGACTGCCTGCAGCATCTCAGCAACACTGCCTATTCTACCCGCAATGCTCTCCGTCTGCTGGATGGACATGCTGTCGGCCGGAAAAGCACTCCTCTGTCCGGGCATTAATGTTTGCGGGACGATTATCACATGCCACAATCACTAGCCTACTGCCGGCGTTCCTTCGCCGCCCTCGCCCTCCTCAATGACTCGTCGGTTCTGCGCCGTGCCCCCTCCTGCCGCTGTTCCTTCGTCCAGCGCTTCAATGTCTGGATGTAGTTCGGGAGGCCTTCGACATCCTTCACATCCTTCCTGCAGAGGACTGCGATCTTTTGGCGGTACTCCAGGTTCGGCTTGGCTCCGTTCGCAGTCAGCCCCTCCCGGATGCGTCTGCACAATGTCCCGCCGCGGGAGTCCCAGTCCGTCAACACGATGACCAGCCTGTGCTTACTTGAAACCTGCTCGCAGAAGTTGAAGAGAGACGAGCCCTTGTTCACTGTAATGATCTCGCCCTCCATCCCCAAGTTTCGAAGAGCAGTGGCATCTTTCCCGCCTTCAACGATGAGCGGCACTGCAACGTTCTCCTCCCGAAGTTCATCCAGAGTCTCCTGCAATTTCTCAAGGATGTCCTCATATTTCATTTCTTGAGCACCTCCAGAAGTCTGGCCCGGGTTCGGGTGCAGTCGAGGTCAATCAAGACCACTTCCTTCAACCTCGAGGTCTGGCCGGTCATCAGGCGGACTCTATTCGTTGGGATCTGGAATGTCTCCGCGATGAATTCGAGGAGCGCAGCATTGGCTTTTCCTTGTCGCGGTTCGGCGGCGATTTTCACCCTGAGCGCATCCCGCCACTCGTCCACGCGCTCCCACGAATTGACTTTTGCATTGGGGACCACTTCCACCCTCAGGATTGTTCCTTCCTTGCACATCCTCACCGACCTGCCAATATCCCACGCCTTCTTGGGCGGATCCATCGCGCAGATGAGGAGGGCAGACTATAATAAAGAACATGCCTATTCCACGGTGATGGCCGGAGCCGCCAGGGTCGACTTCGAGCGGATAACCCAGGTCTACCGCGAGGAGAGCGGCAAGAAGCAGCTAGTCGAGCTCGAGCCGGACTTCTACGACGCCGCAAACGAGTACCTGAAGCGCTTGGAGCGCGAGACCGCCAGGGCGTCGGGGGAGAACGCCACCGCGCCCAAGACCCAGTTCCTCCAGGACGAGCTACGCAAGGCGAGGAAGAGGCTGGAGCAGATCTACCAGTACAGGGAGAGGAAGATTGCGCTGCTCGCACAGTCGAAGGTCAGCGGTGTGGAGACCGAGCTCAAGGGGATTGCGGTGCAGGAGCAGGTCCTCTTCGAGAGACTAGTCGCGGCCCTGGGAGATTCGAGGAGGCTGGTCTTTGGCGGTTCACAGGTTGCCGAGCAGCGAGTCGAGGTTCCTCGTGCCGAGGAGAAGCAGCGCGAACCCGAGGCCGCGGGGCAACCGCAAAAGCCAATCAGCGCACCACCGCCCCAGACCCAGAGGAAGACCGTGACCGTCTACGTCATGGAGGACGTGCCGCCTTTCGCGGGCATCGATGTCACCTACAAACTGATGAAAGAAGATGTCGTGTCCATGCCCGAGGAGTACGCGAACGTCCTCGTGAAGAGAGGGAAGGCCCGCGTGGTCGAAGTCCGGTGACCGCGATGGCGGGAACCCGGGTCACAGCTGCTTGACATAAAGGTATGCCAGCGCCTTCCCGCCTACGACCTCGACCTCCACCAACGTCTTCTCATGGAGCTTCGCGGAGACTCCCTCAAATTCGTCGAGCGCAAGGAGCTCCCTGTCTGCAATGCCCGTGAGCAGCCTCCCTTCGATCACCCCGCCCTCCTTCTTCGCCGCGACGTAATAATCAATCTCGGGATCGAGCGCGCGCTCGTAACCCCGCAGCACCGCCTTCATGGCCAAAGGCTCCCGCCCGAGGACCTGCATCAGCGTGCTCTTCTTCGCGAGCTCCCCGTGGACGAAGACTTGGTGGACGGTCACTGGCCCTCGTACTCCTGCAGGCTGATGGCGGGGTTGATCTCGCCCGCGAGATTCGTCGTCATGAGGCGCGCGATTTCCCGCACGTCTTTCGTGTGGCCGAGCACCCACATGAGCTTGACGAGCGCGACGTTCTCGTCCATCTTCGAATCCACTGTCACCTCGCCCGCCGCGGCAAGAAGTCTCTTCACAACGGGAGGATATTCCATCGGGCGGTTCATCACGAATGGCGAATATGGTCTTTTTGGTAAATCCGAGGCATATCGAATCCTTACCAGACTTCTTTTATAGTCGGCGGAGGAATGAGAATCGAGCAGAGAATGGAGGAGAGCGCTATGTATTCTGCGCGGAAGAATCGGGGCAGTTCCAAGGTGAATCGTGGGCTAGTACTTCCGATACTGCTGGGCTTCATCCTCATCTTTTCGTACCTCGTGCTTGAGTCACCGCAGGCCAAGGCAGACCCGGGCATAGACTACGTCCAGATCAGAACCGCTCCCGGCGGCGGGGGCGAGATCGTCGGGGACATGCTCTATTACGTCGGTGACCAGGATACATACTGGGCGGCAGGCTACAACTTCTCTGGCGACTTCGTCAGGGATGTCGAGGCACACTGGTACACGAGGAACACCGGAGTGGGATGGGTGGAACCTTATGAAGGCACGAACACTACTTTTCACGCTGCCGGTGAAGGTCAGACCTTCGTCAGCATGTACGCGGGGTGGAACCAGAGCGGCAATCTCACCTACTGGGAGAACGACACGGGAATCCTGACGGTCCTGTACCGTGGCGTCGACTACATCCAGATAAGGGATGGCCCCGGGGGCGGGGGGACCATCGTGGATGTGCGCTTGTACTTCATCGACGACACTGACACATACTACGCAGCGGGCTACAACTTCTCAAGCGGCTACATGGGAGACCTGCCGGCGGCATGGGAGAGCGACAACGACACCGTCTGCACGATTACCAGGCAGGAGCGCCAGGCGGCCTTCAAAGGGGTCGGCCAAGGCGTCTGCCACGTCTCTGCGATCTACAACGGCACCGTGACGAATACGACCGGCGACCTGACCGTCGATCAGAGGATCGTGCTGACCGTCGACGATGATCCTGGTGCGGACTACTTCACGATTCACGAAGCGGTGGAGAACGCCAGCAATGGATACATGATCTTCGTCTACAACGGGACATACAACGAGCAAGTGGTGGTGGACAAGCGGTTAATCATCGAAGGCGAATCGATGGAGAATGTAATTGTGGACGGCGGCGGGAACGGCATCGTGTTCCATGTCACCGCCAAGAGCGTGGAGATATCCAGATTCACCGTCAGGAACGCCGACTACGGCTTCTATCTGGACCACTGCAACAACACGCGCCTGACCTACAACAAGATCACCTCGTATACCTACGGCATCTACTCCAACAGGACGAAGGACGCGTTCATCGCGTGGAACGTCATCACCGTTGGCCAATATGGGGTGGTCACTGACCACGCCCATAACGACGCGGTGCGCTACAACGACATCTCCTACAACGACGAGTACGGCGCGAAGGACTACGACTCGGATCTGAAGAACTGCTTCAACTGGAACTACTTCCACAACAACCACATCGCCTACTACTACGACCCGGAGGAGCCGGTTGGCACCCTGCTCTTCAACGGCAACCGGATCGAGAACAACGACATCGGTATCAAGGCGTCGCAGGCCTCCTCGCTCATAGCGACTGACAACACGATTCTGAGCAATGGCGTCGGCATCGACCTGGTTGACTCCTCGCCGTACATTGCGGGAAACCTTCTCAAGTTCAACACGATCGGCGTCAGGTTCAGCAACTCGGCCGCGACGATCTACAACAACTACATCGAGGGCGGGGACTACGGGATAGCAGGCACGGGCATTTCGCCAACATTCGAGGGGAACACGATTCTCGGGTCTGCGATCCTGGAGGTCTCGATCACCGCGGGGAACGAGGTGCGCCTCCTGGACAACGACCTGGGCGGCGGCATCGCCCGTCTGGCGGATTCCACGGTCCGCGAGATATCCCTGGTCCGGACGACCTTGCGGCAGCTCAACACGACCGTCTTCGACTGGAGCCTTGATTCCGAGTCTCAGATCGACATCCAATGGTACCTCGAAGTGCAGGTCAAGGATTCGGGCGGCAACGCGGTCCAGGGAGCGCTGGTCAAGGTCTCGGACAGCGATGGGCACGAGGTCGTCAACGGGACCTCGACTTCCGGCGGATTGGCGGGCCCATTCGAGCTGACCGAGAAGGTGAGGCGGCTGAGCGGGGATGTCAGCGAGGGCGCCTACCTGATCGAAGCGTCCGATGGAGACCAGGAGGCCTCGCAGACTGTCCTCATGGACAGCAACAAGCAGCTCGACATGGCGATCGGGCCGATTCCAGGCGTGGGTGAGGGCGGCATACCGTGGATTTTCGTCGGGGCGGTCGGGGTCGCCGGGGCTCTGACGGTGGCGGGACTCTTCTCCATAGAGATCTTCGTCTACTTCTTCTTCGCCCTCTTTGTGCCGTTGTACACGAAGCTGAGGAAGGACCAGGTGCTCGACCACTACAGCCGCGGCAGGGTCTACCAGTTCATCGAGATGAACCCCGGGGAGCACTTCAACTCGATCAAACGGGCTCTGGACCTGAACATCGGCACAGCGACATATCACTTGGAAGTCCTCTCCAGGTCCGGGCTCGTGACCTCCCGCCAGGACGGGATCTACAAGCGGTTCTACCCGACGAATGTCCCGATACCACCATCAAACGGCGGGGGCATAAGCGAAGTGCAGCAGAGGGTCCTCACTGTCATCAAGGACACGCCAGGGATAAGGCAGAAAGAGATCGCCCGCCTGTTCGGGATAAGGCAGTCGACGCTGAACTACCAAGTCACCAGGCTGGAGGAGAAGGGGCTCATCAGCGCAGAGAAGAGAGGACGGAGCGTGCACTACTTCCCCAAGCAGACCCCGCCGCCACCGCCGCAGGCGTAGACTCCAATGCTTCAATAGCTCCCCCGCCATCCGACTCAGCGTGGCAAAGAAACCGAAGCGGACCGCCAGAGACGTTCTTTACGAGCTCAAGTGGCGGGAGGGAAAGGACCTGGGCCGGGCAGAGATCTGGTACGCGGACAGGACGAGGGCGGAGGAGTACAAGGTCATCAAGGGCGAGGAGATAACTGAGCTAGGACGAGGCTATTTCTTGTCAGGCGATTCCATGCTGCCTTACTACAAAATCCTCAGGATAGTCTATGACGGTGAGGTCTTGTTCGAGAGACAGGAAGGCGAGCGGAAAACGGCTAAATAGTCTCGCGGGGTTGGGATATCGCGAGGATGGAACGCTGAAGCGGGCTCTCACTTGCGTTTTCGCTCTTGTCGTTCTCGTTGCCCTCGTTCCCGCCACCTTTAGCGCGACTCCGTTGGAGAAGGCCGTCTCACCGCCGATTATCTCCTCGCGATTAAGTTCAGCGCCGCAAGCTCTCTCGAACATCAGCGACAACCCGGCGTACCTCGGGAACTTCACACTGACCGCCGCGTTCGAGGCGAAGATGCAGGGACCAGACGGCGGAACCATTGAGATGGAGGACGATCCGACAAAGTTCGAGAACACGGACAACACTCTCGAGGCGATATGGATCTGGTCCAGATACTACACATTGACGCGCGACAACAGGTACTTCGCCAATGTCAGTGCAGCCTGGAATTATTCGTGGGCGAACCCCGCCTGGCTCGAGATCGACTCCGGGAAGGTGTACAGCTGCTCTTGGGCGCTCAAAGCGGAACTGGAGTTCAGGAGGGCATACGGCGACAGCGGCAACATCGCTTACGCGAATCGGTGCGCCACGTTCATCCTGGGCAGGAGCGGATGGGAGCCCGTCTTATGGCTCATGGACTGGGGGAAGAACGACATACGCGGGCTAGCGGCGGGGAACCTGTACGATTGGGCCGTGGAGCAGGGCAACGAGACCGCGCGTCTCGGTGCGATCGCGCTCGGGAATGCGACGAAGGCGGCGATCGAGGCGGACTCCACATGGCTCGCACTCGAGGACTGGGCGATGGCGGGAGGGGTGGCGTACTGGGGAGTCGTGCATTCGACGCTCAGGGAGTATCCTAACGCGACCTGGGCGGAGCAGTATGCGGCCTTCCTCAAGACGAACGTGACAACTCCAGGCATCGGAGCTGGAAACAGCCAGTGCGGCTGGTATGCCTGGTACGCCCTCGGGCACTATGCAGCCTGGGAGGCGACGGGCAACAGCACTCACCTCAATCAGTCGCTCGGGATGACCGCGTGGCTGATCCTGCAGGACGGCGACAGGGACGGTGGCATACCGACGAATTTCGGCGACCCGGACAACACCGACGAATCGTGGGTCACGTCGTATCGAGCGCTCGACATCGGGGAGATAATCCCCGCGTGGCATGGCCAGCCACCGGATCCGCCGACACTGACCTCTGCATACGTTCCCAGTGCGATGCCCGATAATCTAGACATTCTCTGGAACCTATCGCTCCAGGACAGCTTCGTCGGAGACGTGGTCCGTTATGATATCTATTGGGGCATGGTCTATGACGCTGCTGGCGTGGGCTACACTCTGATGGGAGATGTACACGCGGGTGCAACAGGCGTACCCATCTATATCCCCCGCACCGATCCAACCTCGTACTTCTTTTTCATAGTGGCGGTGGACTCGGAATGGCTCACCTCCGAGATGTCTAACCAGGCCGGGAGGATTGTGGAATACGGCGCGGGTATCAGCGGCCATGTGCTCCTCGGCAATCCGTTCATCGTCCGCGACGACAGAGTCGCAGAGGTCTTGATATTCCCGCCCACTTTCGTTGAATATGTGCGGACTTACGATCCCTCACGTCCTGACTCGCCTTGGGCATCCTATATTGCCGGGAGGCAGTATCAGAGCCTCACCCGGCTCCCTCTCGGCACGGGATTCGTGGCGAACATTTCAACATTTTTTGGTGTGCTCATGGTCGGAATGGTATCCAAGGTAGTCACGATTGAACTGAAAGCGGGATGGAACCTCGTCGCATCGTGCTCGATGAACAACCGCACCGTGGGCGACACGCTGGCGGGCGTGCCTTGGGCGGCCGTGGAGGTCCTTGACCATTCGCAGCCCGGGTACAACCTCCGCAGGGCATCGCCGACAGAGGAACTGTTCCCCGGCCAAGGCTTCTGGGTGTATGTCAGCTCCGACTCCACCCTCATGTTCTCCAACTGACGAAGGCAATAAGCTGAATAGGCCATCGTGCCATTGCGGTGTCGCTTGGGCAGGACTATCAAGGTATTCTGCACCAAATTGTCCGGCATCTCCCCCGGTAAGCTCCTGGACGAGCTTCGCGAGTCGGGGTTCGACTGTCGATACGTGGACACCTCCCTCGACTTCGACCTTGATTCGCCCGTCTGGGCGCGGGCCGAGCTCGTCTGCGCGGGCAGCCTTCGGTCCATCGTCATCGAGCACTACATCGGCGGGCTTCATGGGACGCTGGTGGAGGAGGAGACGGAGCAGCTGCTCGAGAAGGTCGGACCAGCCGAGGAATCGTGGAACAAGCGAGAGGTCGTGGTCTACCTGCGCATGTCGAGAGAGCTTTTCGCGATCCAGATGGAAGGCGGAGAGGCAGAGAAGATGAAGGGGCTGCTGGATCGTTGCCTGCAGTTGTTCGCGACCATGGGCGAAGGCGTGCTCTATGTCGACGGAGAGGGCTTCTTCAGAAAGGGAAAGCTCATCCTGCCTCTTGCGAAGCACCACTAGAGACCGCTACGCTATTACCCTCCTGCCGCGATTCCGTCCGCATGTCCAAGTTCCCCGACTCCGTCCTCACGACGACGAAGAAGGGAGAGGTTGAGGCGCGCATGCTGATCGACCGCGGGAAGTTCGTGAGGTACAGGTATGTCGACGCGGAGACTGGCGAGGATAAGGGAGGCGGGAAAGTCAAGCTCGTGCTCAGCCCGGAGAATGGCGGGATGGAGGAGTTCTTCGTGATACCGACCAAGGGTGGCCGCTCGCTTCTTCTCAAGGCGGAGGTGAAGGGGGAGAAGATGCTCTGGGACGGGGAGAAGGCAGTCGGGCTCTAATACTGGAAACCCTTAAACCGAACACCCTCATACTCGCCTTCAGTGGAACCGAGAATCCGGGCCATCGCCGTGCTTTCTGCGGTGGTCTTCCTAGTCATGCTGGGGCTCTCGATCATATCCCCGGTGCTGCCTTTCTACGCGCAGGAACTCGGCGCGAGCACGTTCATGGTGGGGCTGCTTGTCGGTGCACTGGCCGGCGCGCGCTTGGTGGTCAACCTGCCCGCCGGGGCGGCGGGCGACCGTTTCGGCAACTGGCGCATGATGCAGATCGGCCTTCTCCTGATCACGACGACATCCTTCCTCGCCGTCATCGCGTTCAACTACTGGATGCTGCTGACAGTGCGCATCATCGAGGGCGTCGGGTCGGCGTTCTATGTGACTTCCTCCTTGGCGGCACTCGGGAGGGCCGCCCCTCCGGAGAAGAGGGGGCGCTACATGGGATACTACGTCTCGTTCCTCCTCCTCGGCCAGGTGCTCGGACCGACCGTCGGCGGGGGCGTCGCGACCGTATGGGGGCTCAGAGCGCCATTCGCGTTCTATGGCACAGCCACATTGGTCGGGATGTTCCTGCTGGTCTTCGCGAAACTTCCAGAGAGCAAGGCGGAGGCCGCGACGGGCGGCGTCGACTGGGTCGCGGTGAGGGGACTGATCCGCAATCGCTCTTTCATCAAGGTCAACTTCGGGACGATGAGCGCGTTCTTCGTTAGATCGGGCATACTCACGACGATCTGTCCCCTCTTCTTCTTCGCGAAGTTCGGATGGAACGAGGCGACGATTGGCCTGCTCATCTCCGTCGCCGCCTTCTGCTCGCTCGCGACGATGCTCCCTTCTGGGATCTGGGCGGACCGCCGCGGGAGGAAGCTCCCCTTCACCCTGAGCTTCGTCTTCACCGCGCTCGTGGCGCCGCTGTTCCTGTGGCCCTCGGATTTCCTCGGGGCCGTCCTGGTCTACGCGCTGTGGGGCCTCGCGATCGGCCTCCAGGGTCCCGTGGCGGCTTGGTCGACCGACCTCGCAAGTAAGGAGAACATGGGGACCGCCATGGGGCTGTACAGGACGATGGGCGACCTGGGGTTCCTCCTCGGCCCGACGATCCTGACCGCCATCGTCGGCTTCGGGACCTTCGGCCAGTCTTACGACCTCGCGTATTTCTTCTCGATGGCCTTGATGCTCGTCGCCGCCGTGGTCATTGTTACGGCGGACGATCCTGTATCTAGGAATGTCAAGAACAGGAAGGAAAAGATCGTAGTGCCAATCGAATAGGCCATCACTGCAAGAGCTCGTAGACTATCCTGTCCGTCTCCTTGCCCTTGCTCCTGCTCTCGGTGATGTGCATCCGGCCGACCTCGGACGTGTTGCGAAGGTGAGTCCCGCCGCAGGGGCAGTAGTCCACATCCTGTATCTTCACGATTCTCAGCCGCCTGATGCTCTTGGGTATGAGGTCCATGAGCGCCCTGTCGTCGACGCGGTTCTCGACCGCGACGCGGTCTTCCTCGAAGATCGTTACGGGCTTCGCGGCGGTGAACACCTTGTTGCACTCGTCCTCTATCCTCTTCAAGTCCTCCGGGGTGAATGTTGCCGGTTGGAAATCGACGCGCGAATGGTCGGAATGAATCTGGTTGCCAACCGTCCTCGCGCCGTAGACCTTGAACACGAGGCCGGAGATGACATGCTGGGAGGTGTGCATGCGCATGTGCGCGTACCTCCTGTCCCAGTCGATGACGCCGTGCACCTGCCCTGATGGCGGGAGCTTGTCCACATAGTGCTTGATGACGCCTTTCTCCTTGGTCACCTTCCAGACCCTCGCCTCCCCGCCATCCCAGCGAAGCAGGCCGGTGTCCGTCGGCTGGCCTCCCGCCTCCGCGTAGAAAAGGGTCTTGTCGAGGATGATGTGGTCATTTCCTGATTCGATTATGCTGGCATCGAGTTCCCTGAGGTAGCATGCATCCGCGCTCGGGAAGTAGAGAATCTCGGTGCCGGTCATTTCTGGTTCACCGCTGGCGGGCGATATACAGCGCGGGACTAAACCTTTTCACATGACGGCACCTCGCACAATCGGAGAGGAATAGTGACCGGATGAAGCGGCCATGGCGGTCAGAAGGCCGCGACGCGGCCTCACGTCCTCTTGTTATCCCTAAGTAGGTATACCGATCAAGGATGCAGAGACCACCACGGTTCTCGACGACCGTCCGTCCTGTTGTTATACCTAAGTAGGTATACCGACCGAGAACATGGGAATCACCGCGCGCGTCTCGACTGCCGCCCGTCCCGTTGTTATACCTAAGTAGGTATACCGAGGAGATCGCGGATCCAGCCGCCGCGGTCCCTTCGGCTCAGACCCTCCTCATCTTTCGCAATGCGCTTCTATATCTCGCGACCCGCAGGTCGACTTCCGCCTTCGCGTCCATCGCGTGTTCCAAAAGCATCCTCACCGCCTTCTCGCCAGTCTCTGCCGTTCCTACCGGACCGACATAGCTCTCCACCTTCTTGCTCGTGCCATTGAGCCTGTCGTACCACCAGAAGTAAAGGTCCCGCCTGCCGTGCACGACCTTCGTCGCGAGCCCGCATCCCAGTTCCATTGTTATCCCTAAGTAGGTATAACAGGAGGGGGCGTGACCCTTGGCGGGGGAGGTCGATGAGCGTGGTGGCTGCCTGAGTGCATCTTGGCCTCGGCATCGGGGGGATGGCAGTTTCTGAATCAACAGATGTCGTTGGCGCGGAACGGCCAGCGCCTGCATTGACCTCAGGACCCGAGGTATCGGTTGAGAGATTGGTGTCATTTCTTCCAGTGCAGACCCGTCTCTAATCGATTCACACTTGGATGTCGTGGTTCGCGACCCGAATCGACTTCGTCCAGGGCGGCCGGGAAATCGATGCGGCAAGCCTGCACAACCGCCAGAGATGTCTGGGTGCGAGGTCGTCGCGCACCGATCATGTCGCGACGTGAGCACACAGGAGATGAGCCCGAACCGAATCCTGCCGGAATGTCGCGTACACCGCCGATGTCGCGGCGGGCGTCGTCTCGACCGCGAAGGACAGTTTCTCAACCGAGAAGAAGAATTTCTCGATGCGCATGGATTTCATCTCTGTCGGGCGGAGTCCGCGCCCAACCGGGGGGAAATGTTTCTACAGAAAAAGATTCCTTCCGCACCGCGAAAGAGTCCTTCTCAACCGCGAAGGAGTCCGTCCAGACCGCGAAGGACTCCGTGCGCATGCCCCACTCCCTAGAAGGTCCCTGGGACATCCACGCAATCGGCTGTCTCTCGGTGCCCTTCCATCGGAGGAATCTTGAAACGCTTCCCTCAGCAGGCTCGTCGCAGTGATCAGCCTTTGTATCTCGTCGAATCGCAGAATGCATTGCGAATGTGAGGATGTCCGCATTCGGGATTCCCTGGAGGTGAAACCATTAATATTCAAGAACTATGATGGTCTCGACAATCTTACGGAGGATTACCTCGAGTGAGGGGAAAGGAGGATACGCCCGATGCGACTGCTTCCGCACTGGATAGGTGGAGAGCATGGGAGGTGGTGTTTCTCATCGGAGGTTTGTCGGCAACTGTCGGGTTCTTCATGTGGCTGGTCCTCTGGATTCAAACGCCGCTATCACCCAGCTTCGAGAGGAGCCGTGTCCCAATCGTAGTATTGCTGATAATCGGTCTTATCTTCGGGGTGTACTTGGTTACACGGTCTCTCCAGTGGTACAGGAGGGCAGAGTAGCAAGGGCGCAATCGCCTAGCTTCCCCGCAATAGGCTCCTTGCAATAACAAGCCTCTGTATCTCGCTCGTCCCCTCGTACAGCTCTGTGATCTTCTGGTCCCTGAAGTACCTCTCGACGGGGTAGTCCTTGACGAACCCGTACCCGCCGTGTATCTGCAGCGCCTGGTCGACTATGCGCTTGCACGCCTCCGAGGCGAACAGCTTCGCCATGCTCGACTCCGTCGTGTGCTTCATCCCCTGGTCCTTCATCCAGCAAGCCCGATGAGTGAGCAGCCTGGCTGCATCTATCTGGGTGGCCATGTCGGCCAGCTTGAATTGGATGGCTTGCAAGTTGCTTATCGGCCCGCCAAAGGCCTTCCTTTCCTTGGAGTACTTGATGGCGGCTTCCATGGCGGCCTGAGCGATGCCAAGCGCCTGCGACGCAATCCCGATCCTACCCACGTCCAGCGTCGCCATCGCGATCTTGAAACCCTCGCCCCTCGTGCCCAGCAGGTGGTCCTCAGGGATCTTGCAGTCATCGAAGGCGATGAGCTCGGTGTCTGAGGCCCTGATGCCCAGCTTGTTCTCCTTCTTGACGCGCTGGTACCCTGGAGATGAATCTGGGACGATGAAAGCGGAAATCCCCTTCGGCCCCGTGCCTGGATCAGTCCGCGCGTAGGTGATGAGGAGCTTCGCCATGAAGCCGTTCGTCACGAAGATCTTGGAGCCGTTGAGGTGCCATTCCCCGCCCTTGAGCTCGGCGGTGGAAGTGAGAGCCGCGGCATCAGAACCAGCACCAGGCTCGGTCAATGCGTACGCCCCGACCCACTCCCCGCTCGCCACCTTCGTGAGATAGTCCCTCTTCTGTTTCTCTGTCCCCCACTTGTAAAGCGGCTCGCATGCCAAGCCGTTGTTCACTCCTAGCATGACGCCCGCGGAGGCGTCTATTCGGGAGATCTCCTCGATGGCGATCGAGTAGGAGATGTAGTCGAGGCCCGCCCCGCCAAGCTCCGTCGGGATTGCCATGCCCGTGAGGCCCATCTCCGCCATCTTCTTCATCCAATGCACCGGCGTCTCCTGGACCTCGTCGTAGTGCGCGCTCTCAGGCGCAAGTTCCTTCTCGGCAAACTCCCTGACAGACTTCTTGATCATCTGATGGGTCTCGTTGTATTCGAACTCCATGACCTTGGCCCCGCGGCGGGAAAGAGGCCTTCTTTAATAATCCTTACCCTGATGGTCGGCGACTCAAGGGTTAGACTTGACAGGAGCGGGCAATTGCGAAGCAGAGCCATTCGCCTTCATTCCAAGACGGGTTTTGAGCCACGTCAGGCTTTTTCCCCGCCATGAGCCAGCCGGACTGCCGCGCGATGGCTCCAAGCCACGGTTAGCAGCACGTGCGCGGAAGGCGGAGACGTCAATTCCAGACAGCCGTTGAACGATGGCTCTGGATCCACCGATCGGGCGCGCCCGAGCCTCCTGTTGCATCCCAAGGCCAGGGATGCGGTAGCGTCGCTCAAGCCAGGCGACAACTTTCGCTATCGGGACCGTCATGAGCAGATAGAGGATCGTGACCATCACATAGACCTCAACGAACTTGCCGCCGAACGAAAGGACGCGAGCAGCGTCTGTCAGTTCATGGACGCCGATGACCGATAGAAGCGCGGAGGCTTTCAGCATCAAAATGAATTCATTGGTGAGCGGCGGGATGACGACGCGCACCGCTTGCGGGAGGATGACCGTCCGCATCGCGCCCCAGTATCCGAGTCCGACAGACTTCGCAGCTTCCACCTGGCCAACCGGAACTGACTGCAGGCCGGCGCGGAATATCTCAGCCTGGTAAGCGCCCGTGTTTATCATCATCGCGAGGAAACCGGTCAGGCGCAGCCGGTCAAATGACGAGAGATTTCCGGGACTGTAGAAGCTGAAGATCGCGAACAGCAAGTAGAGCTGGACGAGAAAAGGCGTGCCGCGAATCGACTCGACCCAGCCCGTCGCCAAGGCGCGGACGGGCAGGAACCTGAGCGTCCGCAGCCAACCCAGGAAGAAGCCTATTCCCATCCCGACAAGATAAGATCCGATCGTTATCAGGAGGGTGAGGCTCGCCGGGCCCAGCAGGCTCGGGAGCTCCCTCAGGATGTATGCCACGTCGATCGGACTGCTGTTGTTCAGCAGATACAGCAAACCGCCAATGACCAAGACGATGATGAGCACTGCCGCTACTTTCTCTCCTATCTGCTCGATACGAGGTCGCAGGGGCGGAGTTTCGGATTCCATGTTTCACTCCAGTACCTTAGCGACGAAAGCCTTCGTGCGTTCCTGGCGGGGATTGACGAGCACTTCCTCCGGCGTCCCCTCTTCTATGATCCGCCCGTCGTCCATGAAGACAACACGCTTGGCCACGTTTCTGGCGAACCCCATCTCATGGCTCACAACAACCATCGTCATCCCATCGCGCGCGAGCTGCGTGATGACATCGAGCACTTCCTTGATGTACTCCGGGTCAAGGGCGCTTGTCGGCTCGTCGAACAACACCGCTTTGGGATCCATGGCGACGGCACGCGCTATCGCAACGCGCTGCTGTTGACCGCCGGATAGCTCGGCGGGATAGGAATCGTATTTCTCTCCGAGACCGACTCGCTCGAGCAATTCCTTCCCCTTTTTCTCAGCCTGCTCGCGCGAGAGCCCCATTACCTTCCGCAGCCCCAGGGTCACATTTTCCAGTGCTGTCAAATGGGAGAATAGGTTGAACTGCTGGAAAACCATCCCGACCTGCTGGCGGACCCATTCAGGTCTGATTTTCGGTGCGTTGACTTTTACCCCTTCGATGAAGACGCTCCCTTTATCAGGCGTGACTAGTAGGTTGATGCACCTCAGGAGGGTGCTCTTTCCAGAGCCGCTCGGCCCGACCACCACGAGCACGTCTCCCTTCTCCACCGACAGGCTGACACCCTTCAGGACGTGCAGCGAGCCGAACCACTTGTGAAGTCCTTCCACGCGTATCAAAACGCCACGCTCCCGATCCCAGGGACTCGATACGATTGCTCAACCGCCCCGACCGCTTGGGTGACCATGTAGGTGACAACGAAGTAGACCAAGGCTATGATCAGCCACGCGAGCATCACCCACTCGATCGAACCGAGTCTCAAGAGTCCCAGCTCGCTCTGCTTTCCCCAGTAGGCGAGGTCGGTCGCACCGACAATCGAGAGCAGAGAGGAATCCTTGATCACGAGTGCGAACTCATTGCCGAGGGCGGGGAGGGTCACCCTGAACGTCTGCGGGAGGATCACATTCGCCATGACCTGACCTTTTGACAGACCGACTGCCTCTCCCGCCTCGATCTGCCCTCGGGCAACCGCTTGGAAGCCCGCCCGGAATATCTCTGCTTGATAGGCACCGGTGTGCATCGCGAGGGCAAAGGCCGCAAACGCAAGTCCAGACTCAAAACTGGCGCCGGCGAACAGACTGGGTATCCAGAAAAACGCGAACAATATCAATACCAATGGCGGTACTCCCCGAATGAAGTCCACGTACAGCGTTGCAGGCCAGGAGATTATCGGATGACGGGAAAAGCGCGCCCACCCGACTGTGAAGCCGATGCCCAGACCCAGAGGGATGATAGTCAGTGAGAGAATTATCGTGTTCCTCGCGCCGTCGACAAGAGGGAGTTCGAGAAGCTGCCAGAGATTCGGGTCGAGAGCCTTTGTCGCCCGTGCCACGGCCAAGATGGTCAGGAGCACTATGACGACGGAGACGGCAAATGTGGCCCGGGAGAGGCGGGGGTGAGTCATGATCCAGCGGCGGACACGGCTTGGTCCGTGAGCGGATCGATGCTCGCCTCTCTGGTCTGCGCTCATCCTCCTCCGGGCTGACCACTACCTTCCGGGTATACTGTGTTGTCCCGCCGACCCTATCTTGGCTTGCTCAGTATTCGCGCGTAGGTTCCGTCATCCCGCATCGCTTTCAGGGCACTGTTGATGCCTGCAATCAGGTGAAGGGGGTCACCGTCTGCGACCGCGAACCCGTACAGCTCGTTCGTCTCTATCGTGCCGGCGATCCTCAGGTTCGGATTGCCCGCCACGTAGTTCTGTGCTATCGGCTTGTCGACCAAGACCCAGTCCACCTGGCCGTTGAGAAGCTCGGTGATCACGGTGTTGACGCTTTGGAAGCTTGTCCACATGGTATCCGGTGTCTTGTGAGTGTCGATGAGGTTGCCTTGCACCCAATAGTAGCTCGTGGTCAGGGTCTGCGTCGCCACAGTGTGGTTCGCCAGTTCGTCTATGGTGCACTCCGAATCTGCACAGGTGAACGCCGTTGATCCCGTCTTGACCAGCACGGCCTGGTCCGCCTCGTAGTAGGGGTCTGAGAAGTCGAAAGACGAATTCCTCTCGGCACCAACCAAACCGGACATGGTGATCGATGAGGCGCCTATGTCCACGCGCTTGAACTTCACGGCGGCCAGCAGGGCATCCCATTCCTGGAAGTCGCGCCATTCGATGACCCAGCCGTTGCGCGTCCCGATCTCGTTCACCAAGTCGATATCGATGCCCTCGAGGTTTCCATTCGTGGTGTTCCTCCTTTCCATGGGGGGGAACGGCGTGTTTGTTCCCACGACGATCGAGGTCTTCTCCTTGACCCATCCGAACAGGGGAGCGCCCGCCAGCCCACCCATCACGAAGCCAATCACGAGAAAGATGACGGCTATCACCGCCAACGTCGAACCTTTCGCCCCCTTCCTCAGCGCTGCCGGGGGCGGCACTTGTCCTTCGGCCATGGCGGCAATATCCTGCAGTCTCTATATATTAATTCTGACGGAGGCAATCCTCCCCGGTCTACTCTGTAGGCTGATGACGGTTTCTGCAACACTGCCCATCGACTGACAGTCCAAATGCCAAGAGTCAAATATCAACTCCACTTAGGACAACAAAGGTGCGACAATGCCCATATTCCAGAAGGCCGGCGAGGCGGACGTAACCAGGGCAATCCTGGCCGGATTCACACGTGACTTTGAGGAGTACGCTGAGACCGAGGTCATCATAATTGGCGGCGGGCCAAGCGGGCTCATGGCCGCGCGCGACCTCGCGAGGAAGAAAGTCAAGGTCGTCGTCATGGAGAGGAACAACTACCTCGGTGGCGGCTTCTGGATCGGCGGCTTCCTGATGAACACCATCACGGTCAGGGCGCCCGCCCAGAAGGTCCTCGACGAGATTGGCTGCCCCTACAAAGAGTTCTCGAAGAACCTCTTCGTTACTCCGGGTCCCCACGCCTGCAGCAAGCTGATCGCTGCTGCCTGCGACGCCGGCGCGAAGATACAGAACATGACCTCGTTCGAGGACGTCGTCATCCGCGAGAAGAACAGGGTCGGCGGCGTCGTCATCAACTGGACGCCCGTCCACACGCTGCCTCGCGAGATCACCTGCGTGGACCCGATAGCCCTCGAGTGCAAGGTCGTGATCGACGCGACGGGACACCAGGCAGAGGTCATGCAGGCCCTGAAGAAGCGCGGACTCGCGAAGATAATCGGTGAGGGCGGCATGTGGGTCGAGAAGTCGGAGGACGCGGTGGTCGAGCACACCGGCGTCGCCTACCCCGGCGTCATCGTGGCGGGGATGGCGGTTTCAGCCACCTATGGACTGCCGCGCATGGGCCCGACCTTCGGCGCGATGCTCCTGAGCGGGAAGAGGGCCGCCGAAGCAGCGCTCAAGGAACTGGGCAAGTAGCGAGCGATGCTCGGTGTCCCGTCCAGTCGCCGCATCTGCAAGCGGAGCCAGCGCTTATCTACGCATTCGGCGATTGCCGCAATGGAGTCGAATTGACAGTGTCTCGCTCGTGGAATGTCCCAGGCACGCTGGTGCTCTACAGGGATGAGAGCACGCCGCGCCTTGATGTCGGCGAGATCGCCGCATATCTGCGAAAGACCCTCGGCATCCCGACTAAGACGAAGCAGGATTTCCTCAGGGAATATGGCCGAGGAGACCTGCGAGATATCGCTGAGAAAATCGCCGGAACCAGAGTGAGGAACGTGGACAAACCATTCGAAATAGAGGAGCCGGCTTATGGAGAGACCGCATTCGAGCTGCGCTTCCTCGAGGACCCGGCCAAGAAGGTGCCGGGAGTGCTCTACGACGGCCTGCGACTCGAAAAACTTTTCCGAGAACTGCTGCCTCGAAAGATGAGGATTGCAGGTGTGCAGCACATCGTCTTCACCAGCAGGATGATCGGGACGTTCGAAAGGGACGGAAGGTACCACGCGCACGTGAACCTGTGCGGGTATCCGTCGATCATCTCAACGTCGGGCGCCGTCGAAGCGCCCGCCAAGCCAAAGGAATACTACGTCATGAAGCAACGATTCATGCAGGCGGGAGATGCCGTGCCCTTCGAGCTGCTCAAGGAGCGATTTTCAGGTCAGTTCATCGACTACGACGACCCGAGGATGACGGAAGTGCTCAAGGGTTATGCACTGCAATGCATGGTCCATTCAATTGCCGGGGAGCCGTTCTGCGGGAATCGCAAATGCAGACTGTTCGACGCCCACTGGCAATCGGAGCTGATAGAAGCGCAATTGCACGGAGACAGGTTCTGCAAGAAGCACACGGAGATGCTCACGGCGATGAGGCGGGCCGCGGGATCCTAGTGCGTCCGATTCCGGTGTTGACCAGAACGACGCGGTCGTCGGACCGTATCAGACCCTGCTTCACAAGTTCCTTCGCTCCCGCAAGCGTCGCGGCACCTTCGATGCAGGCTGAGATGCCCTCTTGCTCCGCGAATTCTTTCATCGAGACAATCATGTTTTCGTCGCTCACCGCGACGCCGCCGCCCTTGGTCTCCTTGACGGACCTCAGGATCAGCTCGTCGGCGAAAGGTTTTGGGATGGCCAGTCCAGGGGCCTTGGTGCGCACATCGGGCCACATCTCGCACTTGTCCTTACCGTCCCGCCACGCGGCGTAGACTGGCGCGCAGCCCTGCGCCTGGACGAAGTACAGCCTTGGATCGCTCTCGATCCAGCCCAGTTCCTTCATCTCGAGCCACGCCTTCCATCCCGCCACGATCCCAGTCCCGCCGCCGACCGGGAAGACTATCGCATTGGGCAGGTCCCCGAGCTCCTCCGCTATCTCCATCGTGATCGTCTTCTTCCCCTCGACGCGGTAGGGCTCGCGCATCGTCGCGATGTTGAAGTAGCCTTCATCGTCGCAGAGCTTCTGCACCGCCGCGATGGCATCCGGCATGAAGCCGCTGCACATTTTTACCTCTGCGCCGTACGACTTGGATGTCCTGATATGAACAGGTGATGTGCCTTTCGCGAAGGCGATGAACGCGGTGAGTCCGGCCTCCCTCGCATACGCCGCCAGCCCAGAGCCGGCGCTGCCTGTCGTGGCGACCGCCAGCTTGGTGAGTCCCAATTCCTTCGCCTTCGAGACAGCGACAGCCATCCCCCTCGCCTTGAACGTCCCCGTCGGGTTGACGCCCTCGTCCTTCACGAAGACTTCCTTGACCCCGAGGATCCCTGGCAGCTTCTCAGCTCGCGTAAGGGGGGTTGCACCCTCTCCGAGCGTCACCATGTTCTCCTCCTTCGCGACCGGGAGGAGCGGCGCGTACCGCCACAGGTCGCGTCTGCCGAGCAGCTCATCCCGCTCCAGGCTCCTCAGGTCGTAGCGGGCGAGGAGGGGTTTCCCGCACGTGCAGACGTTGATCGGGCGGGGCCGGTAGTTTTTGCCGCAGCTAAAGCACTCGAGGTGCGTGAACCTCGTCTTCCAGCCGCCGCCTTCCTTGGACACGATTGGGCGGAATCGCCTCCCCCTTATGAAACCGACGGCTTTCCTTCCGCAGGTTTATCTTCGGGAGGGGCAATCTTCAACACGCGATGGCGGACGACAACATCGACGAAAAGCGCGACCTCATCGTCACGGCAATGCGTGAACGGGGACGCATCCTTATCGCATTCTCCGGCGGCGTCGACAGCGGCCTGGTGCTCAAGCTCGCTCACGACGCGATCGGCGATGGCTGCCTGGCGGTGATCGCCGACTCTCCGTCACTCCCGCGGCGGGAACTCGAGGAGGCGAGGAAAATGGCGGGCGAGATAGGCGCCCGCTTGGAGGTTCTCCGTCTCCACGAGATGGAAAGAGAGGACTACCTCGAGAACTCAGGGCTGCGCTGCTACTTCTGCAGGGTCGAGCTTGGGCGGGAGCTGAGGGCAATCGGGGCATCGGATGGATTCAACACGATCGCTGACGGCGCGAACGCTTCCGATCTGGGCGACTACAGGCCGGGCATGAAGGCGTCTGACGAGAGCGGCTTCTGGCACCCGCTGATTGAGTTCGGGGTGACGAAGGACAGGGTCAGGGAGATGGCGAGGGGGCTCGGCCTTTCCTGGTTTGACAAGCCGAGTTCGCCGTGCCTCTCTTCGCGGATCATGACGGGAGAGCGCATCACCGAAGAAAAGCTCCGGATGATCGAGGCGGGCGAGGAACTGCTGCACGACATGGGCTACCGGCTGGTTCGGGTGCGGAACATCAGGGGCGCGGCGCGCATCGAGGTCTCGAAGGAAGACGTACCAAGGTTGACAGAGATTTCGACCTTCGGTGAGGTCGAGAACAAGCTCAAGGGGCTCGGCTTCCTCTCAGTCACCGTAGACACTCAAGGCTACCGCCAGGGGAGCATGAACAAGCCGGTCTAACGCGCCCCGCGCTTCCCCCGACCCGCCAACTTCTCGCAGAGTTCCGCCTCGAGGTCGTAGCAGTCGGGGCATTCCTTCGGGACCTTCACGATCCTGTGCAGCCTCATCGCGATGTCGTCGTGGAGGATGTGCTCCATCGCGTCGGCCTGCTCGTGGACCACCGCGTTGTCCTTGACCCCGAGAGCTTCAATCAGGAACCTCTCGATCAGGCAGTGCTTCTGGAGGATGCGTCGGGCGATGTTCCTGCCCTTCGCTGTCGTCACGACCCCCCTGTACTTGCGGTGCCTTACGAGGCCGACCTCCTGCATGCGGTCGAGCATCTCCGTGACGCTGGCGGGGGAGATACTCAGCCGCTTCGATATCGCACCGGTCCTCGCGGGGGCCTTCGTCTCCACCTCGAGGAGGTAGATCGTCTTGAGGTACATCTCAACGTTCTCGGTGAACTTCCTTCTCTCCAAGATTTCGACCTGGGCAGTTCAAGGCGGGGGTGACGATAAGGTTTTCGGCTGAACGAATTCCTCTGGGTCACCACGAGACGAGCCAGATGCAATCCTGCGGGACGTACACCCAGTAGCCCTCGTTCGTCCTGAGCGCATACGTGTCGGGCAGGACCCACAGGTCGTATGGCGGGGATTTGTCGTCGAACGACTCGACCTTCACTCCCGCCAGGCCCACATCAGCCCTCAAGCCGCCTACCGTGTACGTGGCCGAGGATGACGGATAGCCCACCAGGTTCCATCCGGAGCGCAGCATGATCGAAGTGCTGTTGGCGGGGAAGCCCGTGATGGTCCAAGTGCAGGGGCCGGTGAACTCTATCCAGAACCCCATGGTCTCGTCGAGATGCAGGAGGCTGTTCAGGGCCCTCCCGGGCGCGTAGGACTTCCAGGGACTCACCGCGTCGGAAGAGTCGAACCACCGCACATAGCCCACACTTCCGAGAATCCCGCCAAGGACCGACCCTATGTCTGTGTCGACTGGCCTCAGCGGAATCGACATCAGGTGCTTGCCGACCATGGCCGGGGTCACAGTGAATGTCCTTTGCTCTGGCGGCGGCTTCAGCAGCGTCGCCGAGACTCTCACGACCTGCGTCGTCTCCAGTGTCCCGGGGTTCGAGATCACATAGTACCAATCCTGGCCCGGAGGTATCCCGAGCGACAGGTCTGCCCCCGTGACGTTGTGACCCGCATCCGATGCTTCGAACTGCCGCCACTGCATGAACTTCCTGAATTCGGTCTCTCCCGCAAAGAAGGAGGTCACGCGCCTGCCCGTGCTCAGTTCGAGCTCATGGTACGCGAGCCCCTCGTTCCACCGCGCACCGACGGCGGGATGCTGCGCCGCCCATTCGACGCTGAAGCTCACGTTGAGCGTGTATATTCCTCCCGGTGACGGGGGAACCTCGCTCATCGGTAGCATTGGTCTCGGCAGTCTGCCCCCGAGGCTGAAGTTGTAATAGTTCATCGGCGCGTTCCGCGGGTTGTAAACGTCTCCATAGGATGGCATCCCCCTTTCGGCGTAGTTGTCGCCGAGGGACACAGTCCCCATCTTGCTGATCACAAAGATCGCGATTCCGTCGTCGAAGGTGTCGCTCGCGCTTGGATTCGACGGGTTGTTATTTTGGCGGGCCTCGCTCGTCGTGAGGTACGCCTTGCCCTCGGCATCGGTGAACGTCCACTGCGTTCCGAATGACTGCCAGCTGGGGGCAAGGTACCGATAGTCTCCCAGGCCCACCTTCACGCCGTCCAACGGGTTGCCGAAGGCATCTACGACGACGACCGTGATGTTCGCCCTGTCGATCAGCCCCTCGTTCTCCGGCGTGAAACCCGCGTCGTCGCTCGCGTCCCAGGTCTTGTGGTAATTGCTCACGACGTCGACTGCCATGCCATCGCCCCTCATCGTCATGAGCCCGGACCAGTCGCGGTTCCAGCCGTAGTGGTAGTTGTCGTTGTTCGCGATGATCCTCGCGCTCGAGTCCCAATACTCGTCTATCTGGTGCCATCCCCGCTCGTAGAACTCTCCCCAGCAGTGGTCGCCGCCGTAGCCGCAGATGCCCCTGGCGGGGATGAGCGCGGAGCGGAGGCCTGCCCACAGCATGTCGGAGATCTCGCCGCAGTTGCCGTTGTGCTCCCATTGTATCCTGACCGGTTGGCGGGGCCTGTTGGCATCGCCACCCGCCCCCGCGTTCAGCGGGACAGTCGACGCAACCCAATGATCGACTATCTCCACCGCTTGATTGGTCGCGTTCCAGGGCTGCGTGATGTTGCCGCCCGCGTCCCGGACGAACCAACCTGTCGCGTTGTAAATCTGCCCGAGGGAATATGTCTGGTTGTTCCAGAGAACCGTCGCGTTAACGATCTTCGTACTGAGCACTGGCGGGGGTTCCTCCTTCGGATACCCGCGCGCACCCACATCGGCGGGCCAGCTCGGCGAGGCGAGGTTGAACGCCGCCCACCGCCAGAAAACGCCGCCGTTGCTCTGGTTCCTCGCCCCCTGGTGCCCGTCGTACATCAATGTCGGGTTGATGAAAGTCGCCATCTCGTCGGTCCCCTTCGGCGACACGAGCCACCAGTAGTAGATGTCACGCGGGAACTCGTACCAGACCATGTTCCCGCTGTCGTTCATCAGGTAGCGCACCGTAGACCACTGGTCGGGGGTCCCGAGGCCGTAGTCCATGATCTGCGCGTAGGAAGTGAACTGCGAATTGTAGTACAGGCTGTCCGTGTTGTTGAGGTAGACCTCCGGGAAGGCCGCCGGATTCAGGAGTGACGCGGCGTTCGCATTCGCGATGGAGAAGGCGATTTCGTCGACCATCTTCTGAGGAGCAGTGTTGATTATTTTGGAGTAATCGATCAGCCTCTGCGTCGCGCTCCTGTAGGTCAGGTAGACGTGGTTAGCGTCCCAGTAGTACTGGTTGAAGTTGACATTGTCGAAGTTCATCGTGTAGTTCTGCCACAGCATGAACTTCGCGGCGGCTCCGGTGCCCACGTTCGCGTAGTACCTCAGCGGCCCGGCAGTGCATCCCGTCACCAGGTCAGGAAGCGTGTCCGCGTCCATGTCAACCAGCGCGGGTGCCGACCTCGCGGCCGCTGTGAAGCCGCTCAGCATCGACGTGTCCTTGACCCACGATGTCCCGACAACATGATAGTGGCTCATCATGCCGCCGCCCTCGCCCACGACCATCTCCAAGACGCCGTCGCCGTTCGTGTCCGCGAGCGCGGGAGTGGAGAAGGATGGAGTGCCGAGGTCGATTGTCACGACAGGTGCCCAGACCGGGTTCGTGACCGTGGCCGGGTCTCCGTCCGAGACGTACTTGGGGCTCGGCCCGTTGTTGATGGACTTGTACAACATCCCCGAGGCGCTGCCGACAATCATGTCCAGATCCCCGTCGCCGTCCAGGTCGCCGAGCGCCGGTGCGGAATATGCCACCACATTGATGAGCGGCACTGCCCCTTTCGCAGTCCACGCGGGGTTGCCGGCCGGGCCCGCGTTTTCAAATACATAGACCTTGCCGTCCCCGCCGCCAAGAACGATGTCGGGGAGGTTGTCCCCGTTGAGGTCCCCGATGGCGGGATGGGCGAAGCCGCCTGCCGATTGCACACTGGATGGGAAGAAGGTGTCGTCCTTCACGTAGACTGCGTTGATGTAGGTGTCGTACCCCTCGGTGTAATGGATGGCGGGATCGATGTTCTCATAGAAGGTGAGCTTTCCTGATATATCACCCAGAACCAAGTCGACTGCGGCGTCACCGTTCATGTCCGCGAATGCGGGGGCGGTGAAGTCATCAGTGGCGGTCGGGTCAATCACGAGCTGGGAGAGACGGGCGAACATCCTCGTCAGGTTGTCCTTTATCCAGTTCGGGGAGCGGCTTATGGCCGAGAGAGACTCTGGCGGCAGACCTGCGGTCTCGTCGGGAAGCCGCATCGCCTTGAGCGTCTCCGTCTCTTTATCGAAGTAGAGGTAGAACGACTTGCCCGGCGGGACCCGCACCTGGAGGCTCATGTTCTGGATTGGCACGAGACCTTGCGGGCTCCCGCCCGCGTCTGCCCCACTCCAGGACAGTGGCGAGTCGACAATGGCGGTCCGTCCGGCTGGCGAGACAAGAACGCTCGCTCCCTGGACAGCCATGAACGCGATCACAACCGCGAGCACACACGCGCATCGCCTTGCGGCCATTGCTCCATCCTCCGAACCGATGTTGACAACCCCGAATCTATTCCGGCTTTGCCAGCCTCGGAGTGGGGTTCTGCATATTTAGTTGTTGCCGCCATATTCGCGGCATCGCAAGGGTGCGGCTCCGGGTCAACTCACAGTGAGTCGTGCACCGCCCTCGGAGGTCTCGTGGCGGGCGGCTAGCCTGTAAACGCCTTTGCCGACCTCTGCGGGAACCTTCAACTTCAGTTCGAAGAATCCGTGCTCATCGGTGCGAGAGCTCCCCGCCACCAACTTGACGCCAGCACCAGATTCCAGGGACACGGCGACATCTCTCCCCGCCCTCTCCAGACAGGTGAGTTCTCCATCGATGGCGATGTCGGAGCCGGGCTCGCACACCCTCGGCGTCACCGCGACCCCAACACCATGCGCCCTCTCAATGCGGGGACCCAGCTGATATGCTCCGTGCCGGTACGCAATCGGTCTCTTCGCTGGGTCAATCGCGAGCTCAACCACTTCGCCGATGAATGCCGTGTGATCGCCCATCAAAACCTTCTGAACCAACTTGCATTCCAGGTTCACGGGACAGCCTTTGATCATCGGGGCATCGATCTTCTTGGCGGGATAAGTCTCGAAGAGTTCGCTCGACAGCTTGTCGGTCTCGTGATGCGTGAAGTGCCCCGCGAAGCCCATCGCCGCCACCTGGTCTTCGCCGACCAGGCTGACCCCGAACTCGCCTTTCTCCACGATGGCGTCATGGGTTGCATCTTTGGGCGATAGATGAACGGATATCAGGAAAGGATTGCGGGAGACAGTGAACGTCCACTCTGCCGCCATGACATTGGGCCCTCTCTTTCCGCTAGTGGTGACGAAAGCCACGGTGGTCGTGAATGCCCCGGCCGCTTCTCTTCGCGGGTCTATCATGATGGCGAGAATCGCTTCAAGGATGTAAAAGGATGGTCGATGCCCCTATTACCTCAGCGCTCCGGTCTCCATCCACCTCTTTGTCGGCTTGAAGTCCGGGTGGGCCGCCAGGGTCGCAAGGCGGTCGAGACACTTCCCCGCCAGCTGCAAATCACCGGAAAGCGCCGCCAGCCGCGTGAGCCAAACCACGTTGTCCACTATCGCCCTGCGGTCGTTGAGCGGCAAGGCGACACTCAAAGCCCGCCTGAAGCACACCTCCGCGGCCTTCGAGTCACCGGTCGCCTGGAGTATCTCGCCTTTCGAGGTCAAAGCCCTGGACTTTGTCAGGTCGTTCTTCAGCTCCGCCGCCATGTCGAGGGCTCGCTCGGCAAACGCCATTGCCTCCTTGCTCTCGCTCATCTTGTTGAGCTGGCTGGCTAGGGTGAGACAAGCGATCGCAATCCATTCCCTCTCCCCCGCCCTTTCGAACAGCCTCAGGGCCGCCCTGAATTCTTCGATCGCTTCGGTCGTCCTCCCGTCATAAGCCAGGCTGAACCCTAGGTTATGCTTGGCCACGCCCTCTCCCAAGAGATCTCCGTGGCGTGCATATTCCCTCGCCGCGGGGCGAAGCAGCCTCGCCGCCTCAGCTGTCCTGAACAAGCTGATGTAGCAGACCGCGCGGACGATCGCGCAATCAGTCGCGATCAAGGACCCCTTCTCCCTCCTCTGCAACTCCTCCGCTTGAGAAAGCAGGCGCAGCGCCCCCTTGAAGTCTGATCTGCAGTAATCTATCGCGGCGAGACGCGTCACAATCCAAGCTCGCTTTACAGCCCCGCCGCCGGAGGAAAGCGCGCGCTTGTAGATGCGTTCGGCACTGTCATAGAGCCCCTGCCGTTCCGCCTGCCACGCAGCGTTCAATGAGGAATCGCTCCACCGGCGCCCGTAGGTGGGGTCCTTCCCTGCCTTCTTCCTCTGCAGCTTCTCCGGGGAGAGTGCCTTCGCTCTCCCCTCGCCTTCCCTGGTCAGGACGTAGACCGCTGTCCCTTTCCTCAGGTGATACCGGCCCTCTCCCTCCAGTCCCGATTCTGCAATCCTACGCGTCACAAGACCTGCGGGAATCAGCTTGCCTGCCATCAGCCGACCGACGTATTGCTGGGTGCATCTCGCGTAGAGAGCGATGCTGGTGAGAGTGCATTCGAACTCGCAATCGGCTTTCGACATCGCGCTTCGCTTGACGCTCAGAAGATGTCGCAGAACACTCGTCTCGACGTCGTCCACTCTCACACCGGCGGGGATATGTCTTTCAAGTTCATGAAACCGACGCATGGATATACCTAGACCGGGAATACTCCGCTGGCGTGGCCAGGCTGCGACGCAACCTCAAGCACACGCCATCGACGGACGGCCTGTGTGGAGCTGGATGCTCCCGCCGTCCTAGATTGTCTGCCAATTCTCACAAAGCTCAGGCTCTCGATGGGCGGACCGATTTCTCGAACAAGACCGCCTCCTTTCCCCAGTCCACGATCTTGTACCCCTTCCGCCTCGCCGTCCTCAGAGATTTGGAGCCCACGGCGAAATAAGTGTGGACTTCCCTCTTTCCTCTAATTCCCGCAAAACGCTCGGCCTCATCGAGCATCAGGCCGACATCCCCCGCCAACCCTGTGAACTCGAGCGGCGCCTTCCACTTGTCCCCCCACACGTTGTCGTCTATGTAGCAGACGTTGTCGCCGACCCTTGCTAGCTTCTTGGCGGCTACCGCCTCAGAGAACACCTTTGGACCGACCTTGACGAACTCCGTGCCCATCGACGCGTATCCGGATGATTCCCGCAGGAGTTCCGAGCCTCTCGCGAGTCTCCACGCACCCTCGGGTCTCCTCTGGACAATGAGATGCGACTCTCCCGTTCGCCGTCCGGCCCGCTTCATCAAGCGCCTGAACACGGCGACCTCCCTGAATCCGATCGACTTGACCGTGATCTGCGCCGGCGTGTTCGTCCTAAGACTCCACAGCCTGACGTACTTCGCGCCATGTACCGCGGCATGGCGACAACATGCCCGAACGATCGCTGTCGCGACCCCGCCGCGCCTGTAGTCCGGATCCGTCCTCGCTTGCCCCAGCCAGCCGTCTCCGCCCAGACATCGCGTGTAATTGACGATCCCCACCGCTCGCCCCTGGTCGAACGCTACGAAGAGGCTGCCGTCCCTTATGAACTCGTCAAGGAACATCGGGACATAATCGCGCCTCACCGCCCGCCTGCACAGGCTCAGGATCTCGCGCTTGTCGGCACGCGTCGCGACTCTGACCTCGAAGCGAGCCTTGTTCATCGGGAGTCCTCGGATCATTAGCCCGAGATATGGCTTTCGCTCTGTCCTGACACGATGTTCCCGGACCGCGGAATGCGCCTATCCTACGACATGCCAAGTCGCTGCCGAGGGGACGTAGAGCCAGTATCCCTCTCCGTCCTTCAGCACGTAGGTGTCGGGCAGAACCCAGAGGTTGTACGGCGGGCTGTTCGGGTCGTAGCCCTCGACGACGATGTTTGGCAGCGCGATGCTGGCCTTCATTTGCGCGACAGTGAAGCCTATTGCCAAAGAAGGGTAGCCGACCATATTCCATCCGTCCTCCAGCAATATGGGTGTGCTTCCCCCCCTCGCGCCGACCAAGTTCAGGACCGCGGGGCTCGTTATCTCGATCCAGAAGCCCGTCTCCGGCCTCAGGTTAGTCAGTGTGTTGTACGCCCTTCCTGGCACATAGGTCTTCCACGGGCTCGCGGAATCGCTCCTCTGATACTGTCTGACGTAGCTGTACCTTGTCGCTATGGAGGCAAGGACGACCTCGATCCTGTAGTCTGAGAGGAGTATCGGTATCGACACCAACCGCTTGCCTATGGGCAGGTTGAGCTGCCAGTTCTCCAGCGCGGGTATCATGAAGTCGGCTCTGCTGTTGCCAGACTGCGGCGAACCGCCGAGCCTGCTTGTCGAATTGAAGAACGCCCAGTTCTTGACGACTGTTCCAGGCGGCCCCGCCAGGACGGTCGCGTTGATACGCCATATCACGTTGGAGAGCGGAGGCACTATTCCGGTCCAAACCGCGGTCGTGTTGCCCGCGAAGTAGATTGACGCCCCGGTCAGGATTCCATCATCGTCCACATAGCTGACTCCTGACGGCAGCGCGTCAGTGACCGTTGCATATCCTGCGAGCGGGCCAGCGTTCGTCAGGGTGATCGTATAGGTGATGACTTCGGGTGCCTGCGGGGTCGGATTGTTCACGGTCTTCGTCATCGAGACATCCGGATAGCCTATCGTGCACGGGCCGGCGCTTATCGCGATTCCATCAGGCGTCAACGGGTCGCCATCCCTGACGACTATCTGTACGCCGCAGTCGTTCGTGTTTACGGACGGGACAGACCACCAGTAGACTCCGTCGCTCGGCTCGCTAGACGTCAAAAGCTGCCACGAAGGGGTCGACAGGGTCGATGTGAAGGAGATGTCGACTGCATTGACTGGAATCTCCACGTCGATCGCCGACCACTTGATAGCGACGTTGTCGCCTGGGCTGTATTCCTCCCCGCCGTTGGGCGTGATGAGGGTCACCCTGGGCCCTCCGGCTCCGTCGAGCCAATCGAGTACGTTGCCAGCCATCGTCGCTCTGCGGGCGTCCGTCCCCTGGAAGTAATTCTGGCCAGACGTGACGACCCTTGAGTTGGCATCGTGCGTCGCACGGACTCCGGCGCTGATCAGGCCGGGATAGTTCAGCATGGTCACGCTGGTTGCGGTGGGGTCCACGTTGTCGGGAGATGTGCCAACGAACGCCAGGTTGGTGGCGGTCCATGCGCCGGTTATCGGGTCAGCCGCCACACCGTTCATGAAGGTCGCGGCGGTGGAGGAAGGGCCAAGTGCCGCATGCAAATATCCGTCCAGGAACGTCGGATTGTTCGTCGAGAGGTCCGTGGCGACGTTCTCGCCGTGGATGTACAGGTTGCCATACCCGTCAAGGTAACCACTCAGGTCCGCCACGTTGCTTGGGGTGAGTATCGAAGTCGCGGAACCAGCGGACCAAATGATCGTACCGTATTCCTCCATCTTCAGGAGGTTCGGGGATCCGCGGATGTCGTTGGTGCCCGTATCCATCATGTCGAGGGTGTTCCAGACGTCGAAGGGTCTGGCTGCCTGGGACAGGGCGGCCTCCATGTACTCGCCGCGTATTGATGGGGTGTCCATGTTCGTGACGTCGTCATCCCTGACGTACAATGTGTTCGGGTTGACGAACTGGTACCTCGCAGACTGGATTACCGGGCTGTTGTAGCAGGTGCGCGTGGTGAAGCAAGTGTAGGATCGTCTCGCGTCGTCCTGCACAAACCCGACCACGCCCATCCGGTTCTTGTCCCACGAAGGATTCGGGGTGAAGTCGTGGCTGAAAGTGAGCGTCTGGCCCGGGGTGATAGTGAATGGTGTCTCGACCAGTTGCCTGACAACGTACTTGTGGACCGGTGGGCCGTTGACTTGGAGCGAATCATAGAGGGTGTCCTCGTAGAGCGCAAAACGCATCATCAGAGCTGTCTCTGTCACGGGATCTGTCGCCGTCACCGATGCCGTGACCGATGCTGTCGTAGGCGTGAGGTCTCCCGAGAGGGTAATCTGCATGTTGGTATACTTTGCGGGTAATAACTCTCCCTGGACCTTGGCTTTGAAGGCGTCATAATCCTGTGAGGACATGCCCGGCGGATTTGGACTGCCATAGGAACCGACGATGAAGAGGTTGAGGCCGGTGGTGTATCCACCGCCGTCTATCACTGTTGTCGGGAAACCGTAGAACGGCTGCTGGTAGAATGCCCGCCGCGACACGTCCAGGGTGGAGTCTGTCATCGTGTCGCCGTTGTGGTACGCGAGCATCAGGAGTTTGTCAGGACCGAACTCGTCCAGCATCCTGCTGATTGCGGGCTTTATCACCCCGCACCACGTGCACCACGTCCCCGTGAACATCTCTATGAGGACGGTCCTCTGGCTGGTGCCCGCCATCGGCTTCGGCTCGACCGACTCGCTCTTCACGACATTCTTACTCACGCTCGCGGCTGCCGCAGAGCCCAAGAACATACAAGCTAACACTATTGCCCACAGTTGTAAACCGGAGGTTCTCATGTTGCCTCCTCCATTACTGGCCTGAGATTATCCCCCGACTATTTCATACTTTCGCGCTTGTCGCCATTATTTCAAATGACATCAGGTTCCCGACGGGTGTCGAAGCGTCATGACATGTCGAGGAAAGCGTTAAGTTTTGGCGGTGTTCATTGTGGTTTCGTGGACTTGGGCAAAGAGAGAACCTGGAAGGCTTTTCTTATTGTGACACTCATACTTTCTGCGAGCGCGCTTTTCGTTTTTATCGATTCGCAGTTCCTCGTGCTCAAGGACGGATATCGCGTGGAGGTGAATGCCCCGGCCAATCTGAACTGGACCTTATGGGTTCCGCGGCCCTCGGTGCAGATGAGCGCGGAGTCCATTGGGATAATCTACTCCATTTCGGTCGTGGACACCCAGTTCGGGCAGATGGACAATATCAGTGGGAAAGGAGATGTGACATATGAGCGGACGATCGAGCAGCCCATCACGGCCTCGGGGATTCCCGTGAATTATGTTCTTGGTGATGTCACCTATTCGGGGCAGGACGTCCCCCGTAATTTTCATGTGTATCGTGAGAGTGCAGATCCGTCCGTCATTGTCTCCGTCGAAGGTTTCATCTGGCACTATGCGTGGAGCCGATACGGGGATGCCGACTGTGGCGGTGGCGGCTATGAAGGTGCAGTCGAGGAAGGTTGGTCGGAGCCGCCCAGACTCTTTGTTGATTGCGGTTTTCCAATGAATCCCGGCCCTTGCCTCTCCATCTTCTTGTTTATTCTGGCATTGGGGTTCGGCGTGACCGCTATGGCCGCCAAGCGTGCGAAGGTTTCAAAGTCAGATGTGCTGCATAGGCAGAAAGACCAAGAAGACGCAGAACTCGCATCATCGTCGGGAAAGGACAGGGGAATACAGTGACTGTCCGGAGCCTTTGGCAATTGTTTTCCGATATTCACGTAAATGCGTCTCAGCACTCATAGGGTAAGCGGCATCGGATTTCAGGACGACACCAAGAAACCGCCGCCTCCCGACGGAGAAAGACTATACAGCCGTGGCACGTTTGGATATACAGGTAGAACGTGCCACTCAAAAGGAAGCTCCGGCGGGCTGGTAACTCCCTGGTCTTGACGATCCCGAGTCAGGTAGCGGAGATGTGCGGCTTCACGAACGGCGACATCGTGGAGGTCGAGGCCATCGGAAAGGAGGCCTTGAGGGTGTCGAAGGCAACGGAACCGCACTGACTGAGGGTGTTGGCTCTGCCTCAGCGATTCTCACGCCCTTGGCGAACGCCGTGTTGTTCACGACCAAGAGGGGCACGTCTAACATTTCCAGCCCGTCGGAATGACTTCTTGAGGTTTCTCGTCAGAATGACAGGGACTACCTTCCACTGCCCGAGGTGTCAGGCAGTCGTGGTCCGAGGTCGGCTCTGACCTGACGGCGGGATCGGTCCTCTCGACGCCGAGGGAGTTCAAGGTAACATCTTGTGACCTTGATTCCGACTTCCTATCGCCACCATGCGTCCCCTTCTCCTTCATCTTCTTGAGGACCCCGCCCGCCCTGCGGCTCGGCGTCGGGATAGGCCTCGGCCATAGCCACCGCGACGGCTCGTCCGCGCAGTTCTCGATCCCTGGATTACCACGCGCCCAGCGGGCCTTTCCGATATAACTCCATGAACCCACAGCCTTTGCACGACAGCGCGTCTACGTAGATGCTCTCGTTCTTGTCCATCCCCGCTGGCGCACCCTGCATCCACAGGTGTTCCTCGATGGCCTTCTCCTTGCTGCCGCATGCAGGACAAATGCCCGTCTTGAGTGTCATGCTTTCCCTCGGCTCGGGACTGCAAAGATCATAGTTAAGGTTTGCTGGAATGTTTCTTTCAATGGACTTTACATTGGAATATCTCAGGCAGGGAGGACGCCGGAATGGAGCCTGCAGACCTCTTGGTGAGGCATCGCCCTCCCGCCTGGTGAGGGACCGTGAAGGGAGAATCGGATGCTGTGAGCCTTGTCGGAGATGAGAAGGTGCCCTTCACGTCCCTCGTGACAGGTATGCACGATGAAGGTTTCAACCTTCCGCACAAACGAGCGGCAGCTGCTCAGTCCGGTGCCCCCCCCTGCTGCCTGCCTCTTGATCGCCGCGCTGAATGTGAGGTCCCCGCTGAAGAATGCGAGGCTGAACGGGGCGGGCAGTGCCCTCGTCTACGTCACGATCGTGCTCGTCTACGTCATCGCCAGGGCGTGGCTGAGCCTGTAGTTGAGGACCTGCAGTATCGAAGAAGAGGCCTGCAGGCGACACTGCAGCAGCAAAAAAGGGTGTTGCAGTATCGAAAAACAGTCCTGCAGTATGTCGCTGAGCCTGTAGTTGAGGTTCCCGTGCATGTTGTTGAGGTTCGAGAGTGTGTCTTGGGCGGTCGGCAGTGGTGAAACTCAGGACGGCAGCTGCTCACAACGTCGCTGTGCTGGCGAAGGGGCAGCGATGATACGGGTCCGAATGCCGAGCCTGACGGTCCCATCGACGGGGTTCATGGCCGGAATAGAGATCAAAGACCCGCCGGGACGGGCACGTATCTCGGCTACCAGAGCGCGGCGGTGGGCGCGGACACATCTACACGGCCATGTCAACCACCCACGAGCACGAGGAACCCGCCCACGGGCGCGTAGAACGAGGGCACCCCGTTTTCACCCCCTCCCGTCTTCCAAGGCATTTTCCTAATCCCGTCAAAGAAGGCAAATTCACCCACCTCTCATGGTCTTTTAAGTAGTCCCTTGGCAATTCCGTTCCTCGATGACGCGGTTCTCGGAAATCTCCGGAAGACACACGACAGGACAGGACGCTCTCACGGATACCGAAGTGGAGCGACTGCTCGCATCGATTCGCCACTTAGAGGACGATGCCTTGTTGCGTCTGGCGATCACGACGGGGATGCGACGAGAGGACATCGTGAACGTGAAGCTGCAGGACGTAGACATGGAACATGGATGTGTCCGATTCTGGGAATCGAAGAAACGGAGGCCTTGGAAAGCGTGGATCGGCGGGGAGACGTTGAAGGTCCTCGCGCAGCACATCGCAAAGCTGCCGAAGGCGACTCCCTGGTTGTTTCCATCCCCCTGGGAACCGAAGAAACACCTGTCGAGCAGGTCCGCTTACAACGTCCTTCATCGGTGGCTGGTCATTGCGGGACTCAGGCCGCGCCCATTCCACGCTCTCAGAGCTACATGCATCAAGCTGGCTCAGCGGCGAGGCTGGAACATCGAGATTGT
>Ga0315277_10001414_pt1 | contig 35062 bp, 24 predicted proteins | sample YL17G05_15_MG_FD_203695 | JGI IMG/M metagenome (GOLD analysis project Ga0315277, IMG submission 203695) | Sediment microbial communities from Yellowstone Lake, YNP, Wyoming, USA - YL17G05_15 | ecosystem: Environmental > Aquatic > Freshwater > Lake > Sediment | place: USA: Wyoming | collected...
ACCTCGTGCACTTCAGGATAGTTTTCAAATTCATAGGCGAGGTGTTGGCGGATGAAAATATTCGTGGTCGCAAGGCCCGTTTCCGCATAGGCCCACCGCTCGCGGTCGTCACCTGGTCCTTCCACGTCGGGCAAGCGCGAAACCCCTTCGGCCTTTTCCAACGGCGGCAGACCCAATCCCTCCAGCAGCGTGGGGGCGAGGTCAATCGAACGAACCAGCCGATCCACCCGCCGACCCGCATAGCGTTGCTGGGGAAACTTGATCGCCAGGGGAACGCGCGTGTCGCCGTCACCCCACATAAAGAATCCGTGGGTTGAGGAACCGTACAGATAGCGCAGACCCGGCTCGGGCAAATGTTCCCCGTGATCGGCGGTGAGAATGATGTAGGTATTGTCATAGAGGCCGGCCTTCTTGATGGCGTCAAGGGTCACACCGAAACTCTCATCGGCCGAGCGCACCAGCGAGTCATAGAGATTCACCTCCTGGGTGAAAATCCACGCCGTTTCCTCGGGCGAGAACTCCTCGCGTTTTCCCTTCTTCTTCAGCAAGATTTGATCGCGAAGCGCCCCATAGCCAAAACGGTTGAGAACGGGGCCGAACGAAGGCGCGAAGTAGGTCGAGTAGGGATAGGAAACGCAAAAGGGGACATGGATGCTGCAAAAGTGAATCGCCGCGAAGAACTTCGATTCCCCCCGCATGCGATCCAGAAAACGAGCGATTTTGCGGTTCATGTATTCCGGCCGATAGAGCGGCCGATAGGCGGCATTCATGCGCAGGCCCGGATCATAAAAGAACCCCAACCGATTGTTGAGGAAGTAGTAGTACAGGATCATCGGCGGCTGGGTGGAACTGACATAGAAATCTATGACATTGTGCGGCGGTTGGACGATTTCCTCAAACCCAATCTCGGGCTGCATCCACGCGAAATTCGTGTTGTCCAAAAAGAAAGCGGTTTTGTATCCGGCCGCTTGAAGCGCCTGAGCGACCGTCGGCACACGCGGCAATACTTCATCCTTCGGGGGCAGATCATCTCTCACCCCGTGCGTGGGCGGCCAGCATCCCGTCAGGATCGAAAGCCAGGAGGGATACGTTCTACCCAACGGAATGAACGCTTGATCGAACCAGACAGCGTCCTGTAGGAATTGGTCAATGTGCGGCGTGGTCGCCCGCCGATAGGGCTGAGGCAGCCCTTTCCACGACACATGGTCGGGGCGAAGCGAGTCGAGCGCAATGATGATCACATTGGGTCCCAGGTTGGTCGGCGGTTTTGCCGTCAGTCGCTTGGTTCCCCACCAACCAGCCGCGCCGATCAGAACAACGGCCATTCCGACCGCGACAGGAACCCGCACCCGACGCAAACCCTTGAGAATTTCCTGGTCGTATTTGCGCAACAAGAACAGAACGATCAGGATCGCTGCGATTTTCCCTGCGATAGCAACGATGAAAACCCACAGCGCGTTTCCGGAGAACCATGCCCATCGAAACGAATTATCGAAGAGCGCGGGGTAAAGGGTCGCCATTCGCAGGTAAGCATAGATCAGGAAACACCCCAAAAGAGTCGCGAAGGCCGCGAAAAAGCGCCGGCGAACCGCGCGCTCGTCCGTCGCAAGAGCCGCCTTGCCGCACGTCTCCTCCGACCGGACAGGAACCGGTCGCACCAGTAGATAGGCCAGGAGGGCCAGCGCCGCGCCGACGACCAATCCCATCATCGGATAGAAGACAACATACTTGATCCCTTTCCAAACGAACGGCGCCAAAGGAAGTCCCGAGACTCCGTCGGGCGTTCGGACGATGTGCAACCGCCGCACGGTCAACAGAATGTCATTGAGGCTTGTATAAGCGCCCTCGGCGATAAAAACCAAGCAACTCAGCGCGAGGCACAACACCACGTCGCGTCGCTTCATCTTCCACTTTCATCCTTCGACTCTGTTCTTCCGCCCACCCACCGGGCGAGAGCGGCCGGCGGAGAAGGCGGGCATACTCCCATGTCCACGCACATCTCAAAGAATCGCGCCATTCCTTGCCATGCCCGCTCCGTCAGCTCGTAGCGAATCATGGCCCGCAGATAATTCAAGCAAAGTGCGGGATCGAGATCAAGCGTTTGCGCCGCTTCGCGGGCAATCCACTCCAGATGGGCCACGCCCAACTGAAGCGACCGGCGTAAAACCTCGGGCAAATCGCCCACGTCGGTCCCCGGCCTCACGGCCCATACGGCGAACACAAACGGCAACCCGGTCAGGCGCCACCACTCCTGGCCGAGGTCGAATTCGAAAGGAAACTGCCCGGACATCGCCAGAGCGAGATTGCCGATGACAAGTGCGGCATCGCTCTCGCCGCGTTCGAGCACGACCAGAGGACTGCTCTTGCCCGGCCTTGTCACCCAGCGCGGAGCAACCGAAAAATGCCAACGACAGAGAATCCGAATCAAGGCATTCGACGTCAGCGACTCCGGATCGAGGCTGATGGATTGCACCTCTTTGATCGGGACACGCGAGAACAGAAGGACCGATCGCACGCGCCCGTCGCCGCAAATCGCCGACGCCCGGATCAGATCGTAGTCCGGTTGGAGCAAATACTCCAACACGGGAACCAAAGCCACGTCCAATCGCCCGTCGCGCAGCCATTGCGCCAGTTGCGCAGGCGGAGCCACCTGCACGCGCAGCTGCGGCGCCAAGGATTGAAGGCCAAAAACCAAGGGCTTGGTATTCAAATAGGAAACCGCGCCGACCCGAAGGTCGCAGCGGCTGATCGGTTGAATCTCAAGCCCGAGCCGGTCAGGTCGGAGAATCGTGGCATGGTCCATTCTTGCAACCCGGATTCCTAGTGGCTTTCCCTCACTTCTTGCCTCTCGCCTCTCCCCGCTAGCCGCTTTCGCCTACATTGCAGACGGCGGTGTGGGCGGTTCGCCTTTCTTGCCGCCGCGAACCCACGCCTGTCGGGCCAAAAGATACTCGCGCTTGTGGCGAAGCATCTGTTCCCGGTCCCGCAGCCGCTGGGCCTCGCTGGACGGCGGCGGGCTTGTTTCCACTGATTCCGGTGTTCCGATCGGCTGTGTCTCCCCAGCGGGTTCCGGAATCTCCACCTCCTCGGATTCGAGTCCCTCCCGCAGGAGTCGGGTGGCCTCGACACGCCACAAGGCATCGCTCCCCTGCTGGCTGATCGTGACGAGTTTGGAATGCAACGGCTCGCGGCCGGGACCGAGACGTTTGAGAATCGTTCGCACGGCCTCGCGCGCGGCGTCACGGCGGCTGCGCAAACCCTCGAGCAAGGCGTAGGTCAACGCGCGCGCGATCGTTTCGTTGCCGGCCGCCCACACATATTCCCCCAAAGCCGTCTCGGCGGCGCCGCGCACCAGGGGATCGTTGTCTTCGAGGTGAGAGACGATCAGCGGAAGGGCTTCGAGATGGCGCAGGCTGGCTAAGGTCTGAAGAGCCGCGATCTTCTTTGCGCGGCGTCCCCCGGTCCAAAAGAACTTCGATTGCAGCGTCTTGATCGCGTGAGCCGCCGCCTCGCGCGCGGCCATTTCGTCTTGTTCCGAGGCGTGCTCACCCCTTCGCTCGGCGGCGTGACGAACCAGACCCTCCCAGCGACCCTCGCGCGTCAAATGCGCGCGAACTCTTTCGAGCAAGGCATCGGTTTCGGGCCCCGCGACGGCAACGTCGAGCGTCCGAATCTGGTTATAGGCCCGGACCAGGATCGTCTCCGCCTGCTGGCCGCCAATTTTCTCGACCGCGAACAGAAGCGCCGCGACCACCTGGTCATTTGTCAACTCCTTGCGAGCGCCGTTGGTGGAGTCGTAGTATTTCTCAACCTGGTATTTGGTTCTTCCCGATCCTTCAAACAACAGGGCGTTGGCCAGCAGTCGTTCGAGCAAATCCAGCGCCCTCGGATCGCCGATCTGCCCCAGAGTTTCGGCCAGCGCGATGTAGGCGGCGCCATAACGCAATCCGCTCTCTTCGCAAGTTTGCAGCAGAGCCGGCAGACCCTCGCGACCGATTGCGGCAAGCGCCTGAACCGTCGGGCCACGCGATCCGACGATGGAGGCCTGGCGGTCGTCGCCGGGCGCGAAATCCGGCGTCACGTCGCCCAACCAGAGACTTCGCGTCAATGTCGCCACGGCCCAATCGCGCAACCGTGGATCCCAACCCTCGCTGGGCGTGCAGAAGCATTGACAGGCCAATTCGTGAAGCAAGCGCAGGTCCTTCTCGGGCGCCAGACCGATCATGCGCTTGAGAACCTCGTTGCGTCCGCCTGGGTCCATCCGCGGACTGCGAACCAGGCGACCCAGGGCAAACAGAGCCTCCCGGACTTCGCGGCGTTCGGGTCCCTCGGGAATCAAACCGCGGCGCGTCCCGCGCCGGACTGCCTCGGTGAGCGCGCGCAACAGGAACTCGGCAGAGTCGCCATCGGCATAGTTGCTCGCCGCCACCAAGACGGCGTCACGAACGCTGGGGCGCGACTCTTTCTCGAACGTTGCGCGCAGCCACGCGAAGAAACTCTTCGCGCGCAGGGCGCCCATGACTTCGACGATATACCGAATCAGTCGCTCATCGCCCACCGAGCGCCCGAAATCCAAATAGGATTTGACCACCATTTCGTTTCGACCCAACCGCCCGAACGCTTCGAACACCGCGCGGCGCGCCGTGGGCGTGAGAACCATGTAAACCCGTTCTTCCGCGCCCGCCCGTCGGCCGACAACCGACAGCTCGCGCGGACAAAACTCGACCAATATGGCGGTCACATCCGCCCACCGCGACGCATCGGCGCTGAAGAAAACCGTGGCCACAATCGCATGAAGCGCCTGATAGAAGTGCGCAATGTGCTCCTCGGCCGGCGTTCCCGTCACACGCGCGCCCGGCAACCAGCCTTTCAACTCCACCGCCAGAGCGTTCAGGTCGCGAACGAATTCCGCTTCCTGAAATTCCGAACGACCGGCTTGGGCGGCCCCGCGCTGACGCTCGCGGCGTGCGCTTTCCATCAGCGCGATCATTTCGTCGCCCAATTGCGGGGAGCGCCGTCTCGCGCGCAAACGCTCGATCAGTTGCTCGGCCTCCCGCTGGCCATGTTCGATCGAACCCAGAACATTACCCACGTATTGGACAATCGAGTGGCCGGGCGGACCGTGCCTGCCGGGAAACAGGATGGCGAGCGCGTTGCGTTCGGCCTCGTCGAGATTCCGCGCGCGCACGGCGGCGCGCATTTCACGCGCCTGTCGGTCGCGGGCGATCAGCGTGATCTTGTTCGACCAATCTTGGATGACCGCCACACGCGGGCCGATCTTGTCTTTAATCGGCTCTACGATTTCGCCCGGCAGGTTGGTCTCCATTTCCGAGCAAAACCGCACCACCGGCTCAACGGCGAATTGTTCGAGCGAACGTTCGAGAGATTGGATAGCAGCATCAGCGGCGACTTGGGAAGAACCTTCGCGGGCGGCCAACTGGAGGATCAAGTGGCAGGAAGGTTCGATTTTGCCCTGACGCAGATACTGCTCAACGCTCGCTATGAAGGTCTCAGGCATGTCCAGGATTTCCCTTGCAATCAACTATATGGGTTCCTACTAGAAGATCGGTCGCGTTGCAATGGATTTTCGATCCGTTTGGCCGCAAAAGCCAGCGAACACCCGGCCCCCGGTTAATCAGAAGACAGGAGGATTGTCGCCGTGGCACAGGATTCGAACTGCCTGTTCTGCAAAATCATTCGGCGCGAAATCCCCTCGAAGATCGCATATGAGGACGATATCCTTTTCGCGTTTCACGACATCGCTCCGCAAGCTCCCACGCACATCCTGATCGTTCCCAAGGAACACATCGCCACACTGAACGATCTCGACGAGAGCCGCGCGTCGCTGATCGGCAAAACCCTCTTGGCGGCCAAACGCCTGGCAGCCGAAGCGGGGATCAGCCAGTCGGGCTATCGTTGCGTGTTCAATTGCATGAGAGGCGCAGGACAGTCCGTTTTTCACATTCATTTGCACCTGCTGGGCGGGCGTGTGTTGGGTTGGCCTCCCGGCTGATCGCCGCGGACACGCCAACGCATCCGTTCCGCAGACGTGGAGAATTGCGCAATGACTCCAACCGAGCGATCGCCCGACCAGATCCGTGCGATTCTGGCCCAGCTGCGCGAGCTCCAGGAAATTGACCGTGAGATCCTGCAAGTTCGCCAGCAAATGGCCGGCCTGGCGCCCAAGTTGCGCGCGCTGGACACCCGGTTGGCCCAAGAACAGCAAGAGGTGGAAAAACTGAGCGGCGGCAAGACGGATTCGAGCAGTGAGCGACGGCGGTTGGAAAAGGAAGTTCGCGAACTCCAGGAGGAGATGGAGAAACACCGACTGCGTCTGATGGAGGTCAAAACCAACAAGGAATATGCCGCGGTCAATCAGGAGATTGATACGCTGCGCCGCAAGGTGGACGGCCTCGAAACGCGCATCCTCGAAATCCTCGAAGCCGACGAGATGTACGACCGCCAGGTCAAACAAGCCCACGCGCGGCTCGAACGCATCCGCGCCGAATCGCAGGAAGAAAAACGGCGGATTGAGGAACAAATCCGGTCGAAAAACGAGAAGATCGCCCGGTTGGGCGGCGAGCGCGAACGGCGGCGCACGACAATCCCCGCCGACGCTCTGGCTCTCTACGACCGTCTGTCCGAGCGGCTGCCGGGCGACGTGGTCTGCCCGGCGATACGCAACCATTGCGGAGGCTGCCACATGACGCTGGTCAACCAAAAGATGGTCGAGATTCGCCAGATGAAAAACTTCGTTCGCTGCGAGGGGTGTTTGCGCATTTTCACCGGCGAAGCGGAAGCTTAATCATAAGGATGAAGGCGGAAGACCAAAGGATGAGTGAAAACCAAGGACGGTGGAATCTGGGAGACAATGAGATGAGGACGTTGGATTTTCTTTTCATCCTTCATCCTTCATCCTTCATTCTTTCCTGAAGGGATTTGGGCAATGATCATCGTAATGGGACCGGGACATAGCGACGAGCAACTCCAGGCGGTCGTTCGCCGCATCGAGCAGATGGGATACTCGTGCCATCTGAGCCGAGGCGTCGAGCGAACGATTGTCGGCGCCGTCGGCCACAAGGACAAGACGCCTCTCCAGGCGCTCGAGCAGATGGAGGGCGTCGAGGCCGTAATCCCGATCTTGCGCCCGTTCAAACTGGCGAGCCGCGAGTTCAAGCGCGAGCCAACAATTGTCAACGTCGAAGGGGTGAGCATCGGCGGCCCCGAAATCGTCGTGATCGCCGGTCCTTGTTCGGTCGAATCGGAAAAGCAGGTCATGGACACGGCGCGCGCGGTTCAAGCGGCGGGGGCCAAAATGCTTCGCGGCGGCGCCTACAAACCACGCACCTCTCCGTATGCTTTTCAGGGGCTCGAAGAGGATGGCCTGAAAATCCTCCTGGCGGCGAAAGCCGAAACCGGCCTCAAGATCGTGACCGAGATCGTTTCGGTCGGCGACCTCGAAGTTCTCCTCAAATACGCCGACATCCTTCAGGTCGGAGCGCGCAACTGCCAGAACTATGCACTGCTTCGGGCGGTCGGCCAGGCGCAAAAGCCCGTGCTTCTCAAGCGCGGCATGTCGGCGACAATTCAGGAATACTTGATGGCCGCGGAATATTGTCTGAACGAAGGCAACTACGACATCATGCTTTGCGAGCGCGGCATTCGCACCTTCGAGACGGAGACCCGCTTCACGCTCGATTTGAACGCCGTGCCGGTGCTCAAGAATCTCACCCATCTGCCCGTTTTGGTTGATCCCAGCCACGGCACGGGCCACTGGCGGCTGGTGGCGCCGATGGCGCGGGCGGCGATTGCCGCCGGTTGCGACGGGCTGCTCGTTGAGGTTCACCCGGAGCCGGCCAATGCCTTGTCCGACGGTTCGCAATCGCTCAAACCGATAAAATTCGAGCGCCTGATGGAGGAGATTCGGCGCGTGGCGGAAGCCATGGGCCGCGCAATCTGAGGACCGTTCGGAGTTCAAACTTCAGTTTGCCTTTTTGAAGAACATCTTGATCTGCATTGGCGTTGCATGCCAACAAAAGAGAAAAGCCCCAAGTCCTTACTGCTCTCGACACTTTGCGGAGGGTCCGAAAGAAAGATCGCTGGACCATGACCAATAACAGCAACCAGGAAACCGGCGAAAAGCGTGGCTTTTTTACGCGACTCAAACAACGCCTCGCCAAAACCAAAGACACAATCGTTGGGCGCATCAAGCGCGCCATCGGCCTTTCGGGACGGCTCGACGACGCCCTGATTGAGCAAATCGAAGAAATCCTCATTCAAGGCGATGTGGGCGTCGAAACAACGACGAAGATCGTCGAGCAATTGCGCCAGCGCGAAGATGCGCGCAAGGCCGAGAACGCCGACCAGGTGACCGCCGTTCTCAAAGATATTCTGCGCAACATTGTCGAACACCACGAGCGCCGGCTCGAAATCGGCTCCGAACGCCCCTATGTCATTCTTGTGGCTGGCGTCAACGGCACCGGCAAAACCACGACGATCGCCAAAATGGCGCGCCGCTACCGCGACCAGGGACTTTCGACAATGCTGGTCGCCGGCGACACGTTTCGCGCGGCCGCAATCGAGCAACTGGAAATCTGGGCTCAACGCACCGGCAGCGATTTCGTCAGCCAGGACATGGGCTCCGACGCCGGCTCGGTTTGCTTCGATGCCTTGCAAGCCGCGCGTTCGCGCAAGACCGATGTCGTCCTGATTGACACCGCCGGACGGCTCCACACCAAGGTCAACCTGATGGAAGAACTCAAGAAAGTCGTGCGCGTGATCCGCAAAGTCATACCCGATGCGCCTCACGAGACGATCCTCGTCCTCGACGCGACGACCGGGCAAAATGCGATCAGCCAGACAAAGATTTTCGGCGAAGCGGTGCCTCTCACCGGCATCATCATGACCAAATTGGATGGCACCGCGAAGGGCGGCATCCTGATTGCCATCCGCGACCTGTTCGACGTTCCGGTCGTCATGATCGGTATCGGCGAAACCCAGGAAGACCTGCGCGACTTCGATCCCTCGGAATTCGTGGACGCGTTGTTCGAAGAATAGGAAAGACAGAAGCGGCGAATATGGTCCGACAACCTCATGTTCATTCCCATCATTTGAATCCATTCCTTCGTATGGCTCTGTGGGTAGCCATTGGCATTCTATCTACATTTCCATTGGCAGCTCGAGCGGCCGAAACTGTTCACGTCTGGGAAAAAGTGGAAATTACCCTTCAATCTCGGAATGCTTTCTCGAATCCCTACAAGGAAGTTACGGTTTGGGTGGAACTGTCCGGTCCCGGCTTCAATAGGCGGTGCTATGGCTTTTGGGATGGTGGTAACATTTTCCGCGTTCGCATAGTCGCTACGGCGCCCGGCCACTGGACATGGACCGTCGGCTCGAACCCATCCGACGCGGGCCTGAACGGGAAAACGGGCAGTTTCGCCGCCATCGCATGGAGCGAAGCGGAGAAACAGCAAAACATCGGTCGCCGCGGGTTCATTCGCGCCACCGCCAACGGTCATGCGCTTGAACATGCGGATGGAACACCGTTTTTCCTGCTCGGCGATACCTGGTGGTCGGTGCCGACGTTTCGATACCGTTGGTATGAGGATGACAATCCGCGTTCCATTGGACCCGGCATGGGTCTCAAGGACGCGGTCCGGTTCCGCAAGGCGCAAGGATACAATTGCATTGCCATGATCGCCGCCTTCCCCCATTGGGCCAACGATGGCCGGCCGCCCCAACTGGCCATGCCCGATGGCACTTCGGTGCGCGATGCATGGGCGCAGGCCGGCGCCAAAAGCGCCAAAGACATGCCGGATGAGAAGGGCAATCGCCCCTTTCTTTTTCCCGGCAAGGTGCCCGGCTTTGAGAATGTTGTCCCCGATCTCGACCGCATCAATCCTGAGTATTTCAAGAACATGGACAAGAAGATTGACTATCTGAACTCGCAAGGCTTCGTACCGTTCATCGAACCGGCGCGTCGCGACATCGGGCAGGTCTGGAAGAAATACTACGAGTGGCCCGACTCCTACACGCGTTACATTCAGTATGTGTGGAGCCGCTATCAGGCGAACAACTGCATCTTCAGCCCGATTCATTTCGATTGGAATGCGAGAACCATCCCGCCGGATGAATGGAATGTCGCCGCCAACAAGGTGATTGACGATTACGGTCGGCCGCCGTTCGGAACGCTGGTGACGTTGAATTCTCCTGGTTCCTCGTTGCGCGCATTTGGTCACGTGGACAAAGCGCGATGGCTCACGATGCATCAAATCGGCAATCAGCGGGAGCACCGATACTACTCATATCTGACGGAGATGTTCGACGCGTCGCCGACGCTGCCCTGTCTGAACGGCGAGCCCTACTATGACGGCTATCAGAGAAAATGGGCGCTTGGAGGAACGACAACCTCGGCCCTCTACGCGCGATCAGGTATGTACGGCAGCGTTCTGTCGGGAGGACTGGCGGGTCACATTCACGGCGCGCAAGGCCTGTGGGCGGGCGACGTCGAGGACGCGGCAGAACACAAGATTTGGGAAGCGATCCAATGGCCGGCGGGCGCGCAGATGCAGCATCTGCGCACCTTTGCAATGTCCCAAGCCGCTCGCTGTCAAGACCTCGTGCCGCACATGGAGCTGGTCTCGCCCAACAAGTCGGGCAAGGAAGATGGTTATGTGGGCTGGGCCTATTGTGCGCGGACAAACGACAAGGAGTTCTTCCTTCTCTACTTCGAAGAGGGCTGTCCCCCCGCGACCGTGTCAGGTGCGCTACCCAGTAGAAGATATGTCGCCGAATGGTTCAACCCACGCACAGGCGAATGGAGCCATGTCAGCAGCTCTGGAACTCTGACCGGCACTTTGAGAAGCGATGATTCCGGCAGAATCGTTCTGCCCAACTTTCCCGATGGCTCAGCCAGCTCACAAAACGACTGGGCATTGCGGCTCATTGTGGTCGCCGTGGATTCCCGCGGCATCCCCATATCCCTTCCGTAGATTGCCGTCAACTGTCAGGGCACCGGTTCATTCTGACCTGACGATCTCCCTCAGGCGTGCGTTGACGATCTGCTGCAATTCGGGCGAATAGCGATTGTAGTCATCGGGCGCGAGGTGGCGAAGCTGACCCTTGGCGCCAAGCAAATCATAGACCTTGCCGACTTCGGCCAGGCAGGCTTCGACATCGGCCAGCGTGTTCTCGCGATCTTTCTGCGGCGTCACGACAAGGAGCGGGCGTGGGGCAATCAGCGCCAATACTTCGTGATAATCGTACGGGATGCGTTTCTCATTGCCGAGGAAAGGACCGAGGCGTGGCTGCAAGACGTGCGCGTGCGTCCAGCGCGCAAGGCCGCCCGTTCCTTTGTCCGCAGTATCCAGCCGCATGGGTGTGAAACCGGCGACAGACACGGCTCCGGCGATTCGTTCGTCGAGCGCTGTGGCGTGTAACCCGGCCATCGCGCCTACCGAATAGCCGAGGACGTAGATTCGTTTGGAATCCACGAACGGGACTTTTTCGAGAACGTCCACGGCGGCGCGCACCTCGGCCACTGTCTTGCCCAACAGCGACCAGCGCGGATAGCGTTCATAGAAGTCCTTCACTTCCTCGATCCGCGAGCCGTTTCCGATCTGATCGAAAGCGAAGACGGCCATGCCCGTCTGGCGCAGGATGGCAAGGTGAGGCGCTTCGCCGCGCTTGTAAGCGGCCACATAGCCGCACGCATTCGAGATCGGATGGAGCCAAATCACCACGGGGATTTTCTTGTCGCCTTTCTCGGCATCGGCGGGATAGTAGAGGTCGCCCGTGATGTAGTTGGCGAAATTCACGCTTTTCTTTTTGAATCCGGACGGAACCGATCCGCGTCCGAGCATCGAGGCGCGCCAATCGTTCTCGCGGCCATATACGCCACCCGGATTGACGGCGACGCTTGGCGCCTCGCCCAGTCCCCACTCGATTCGCTTGGCGATCTCGCCGCGTCGCGCACGCCATTGTTCGGCGGTCTTGATCGGGCTTCCTTTTCCATCGGTCAGGAGGTCGCCAATGCCTTTTTCGGGATAATCGCGGGGGGTGATTTTCTCGATGCTTGCGCGCGGCAAGTTCTGATAGCGCGGACAGTAGAACGTTGTGCGCAGTTCGCGTCTTGTACGACCGAATTGCGCGTTGAACCAATCGAGGTAGCGCTCGATGTCGGCAGCGCGGGTTTCGTGTGTCCCCGGTCGCCAGTCAATGGCGAGCTTGCCGCCGGCGCCCAAGAGGTCATACAGCGGGCTGACCGCAAAATACGTATGCTCGATCGCCCAGACGCTTTCCACATTGTCGTTGAGAGCCGTGGCAATGAGGCACGAGCGCGGGGCGATGCAGGCAATCAGGTCGTGGTAATCCACGGGCAGGCGATCCTCGCGCCCGCAGAAGAAGCGCAATCGTGGATGCATCCAGTCGGGGAACGCGCGCGTGAGAAGTTCAATCCCTTCGCCGAATTGCGTTTCACCATAGTAGCGAGCAGAACATGCTCCGCCGGCGCCCGAACTGCTGGAAATGACAGCAGCGATGCGTTCATCGAGCGCACCGGCAATCAACGATTGTTTGCCATTGCGCGAGTGGCCGGTCATGGCGATTTTCGTCTTGTCCACGAACGGCAGCGTTTCGAGGTAATCAATGCAGCGGCTGCTCGCCCAAGCCCGCCGCGTCAGCTTCGTCCAGTCGTAATCGGGCCAGATCGGAATGAACCCGGCTGTGTCGTCTTTCGAATCGGCTCCTGCATAGACGCAGGCGACATAGCCGCGACTGACGGCAACCAGCGCCCAACCGCGGTGATTGTCTTGCGTCAGAAAAACAGGAAACGGTCCTTTGCCCTTCGGAATAATCAGTTCCATCGAACAAGAGGCGCGATGGTCGGGCCCGAACGTGAGGAGAATGTCCTGAACCTTTGCGCCCGTCTCTTCACGCTCCGAGCGAATGGCCGCGCGGACGTTGCCGGGCGGCGGCGGAACGGTTCCCGTGATGTAGCGTTTCACCAAGTCAAGCAGTTGCTCGCGTTGCTTTTGCCACTGCTGGGGTGTTGTCGCGCGAACCTTCTTGCCGTTCACGTCCATCAGAAGCGGATCGGGCAGAGCGGCCTGGCGAGGCATGGCATCGAAATCCGGCGGCAGTTCGCCCGATTCTTTCAGCCACTTTTCCCACGCTTCGCTTTTGGGAAAGACGCGCAACATCCACTCCAACTCGGCCTTTTGCTTGTCGGTCTGTTGCGCGAACGCACCGGCTGCAGCCAAAATTCCCGCAGCGAGCAATGCCATAAAGAAACATTTACATCGCATCATGATCCGACCTCCTGATTGAATCTTGTAGCTTGGCGCCTTGTGCGCGTGGTTGAGTCCTGAGTGCTGAGTGTCGGTTGCGGCGTATTACCTCGTGCGCGTTTGGATTTCCTATTCCGAAATCCGCAATCCAAAATCAAAAGCGCCCACGAGGGGCTAAGCTACGAGCATGTTCGCGAAGCAAAGAAAAAGGGCGCAGTGCGCTGCGCCCCTTTCAACACCCAGGCCCTATCCCGCTCGGTGTGCCATCGGCAAACCTGCCTGAGACGCGGCAAAATCCTCTGTATCAGGCCGACTCTACTTGGCTGCGGCTGCCGGTTTGGCTTCGTCGCCGGCCTTCTTGCCGCCCTTTGCGCCACCCGGTCCGCCGCGCGTGACGGCGCCCGTGGCCGCCCACTCGACACCGCGCGCGAAAATCCTCCCTACCGACGGATTTTCGAGCGCCTTCACGTCATGGCCAAAACAGAACTGGAACATGCGGCCTTTGCCGTAGTCTTTGGTAAACACCAGCGGCTCGTTCTGCTTGCTCCATTCCGAGTCTGCCGCGACAAGAACATTGATCTTCTCGTCGCCCACGAGCAGCTTGGCGTAGAGTTCGTCATCGGCCTCGAAGTCCTTGGCCCCTCGCGTGATCGGATTTTTGGGGTCCACAATTTTCGCCTGGAATGTGCCGCGCGGACCATGCCCGGATTTGCCCATGACCCAATAGCGCCCGCACAGCTTATGAAACTCCTCCCAGTCCGCCCACGAGGCACTCGACATGTGGAAGCAAACGAACCCCTTCCCATCGCGAACGAAAGACAGGAGATTCTCTTTGGCCTTGTCGCTGATGGGCGGGAGCTTAAGGCTGACGTAGTTCTGAACAATCACGTCGAATTCCTTCAGTTCATCCGCCGAGTCGAGAATGTTCGGGTTCTTGTTGATTTCGACCATTTTGACGTCGAACTTCTTCGTCTCATCGAGGATCTTCTTGAGTTGCGGCGAAGTCTTTTGCCACTCGTGCGCCCCCACGTCGTTGCCGGTGACCAGAAGCACCTTGATCGGCTTCCTGGCGGGTTCGGCCGCCCATGCACAGACGGCGAACGCCAATGCGAAGATCAGTAGTCCAACCGCTCTCCGTTTCATCGGTCCACCTCGCTGATTAAGATGACCCCAAAGGGGAAAGTGATCTTAGCATAAACGACATTTCAAAACGCAACAGAATTCGCGCAGTATCTAATGGACCCGGGTAGGCGATACAGGCAGCCCGTGAGCGGTGGCGATTTGACCGACACAGCGCGTTGTACCACTCTCAGTTCATCGTTCCGCGTTGATCATTCAGCGTTTATTTACATCCGCAGGAATGGCTCCGGCTCAAAGGCGCGGATGTAGTCCTCAAGCAGAAAGCGGTCGGTCATCCCCGAGATGTAGTCCGCAATCACGCGCTCGCGGCCTTCACTTTCGATCATCGCCTGGCAATCGAGCGGCAATTGGCTCGGCACGCCGCAATAGAGATCAAACAGCCGCTCGATGAACCCCTCGGCTTTGGTCACCATTCGCACCACCCGTGGGTGGCAATAGACACGGCGCATCAGGAAGTCGCGCAGCAAGGCGTTGTTGGCCGCAATGGGCGCGCTGAACGCCACAATTCGCGGGCGACAGGCGCGAACGTCCTCAATCGAGCCGATGCCCATGCGTCGGATGTTGGCCTCGGTCGTCTCCAGGGCGTTGAGCATTTGCAGCTCGATCATGTGGCCGAGGGCGCGATATTTGACGCGGTCGCTGCCTCGCGCTTCAGCGCCCGCCGTGGCGCGCGCGCGTTCCCAAATCTCCCACAGCCAACCGACCTCGCGAAGGTCGTCTTCCTCAAGAAGTCCCATGGCCAGAGCGTCGTCAATGTCGTGACTGTTGAAAGCGACCTCGTCCGCCACCTCAACCGCCTGGGCTTCGAGCGTCGGCGAACACGCGGGATCGAAGCGGTCGGGAACCGGAAGGTCATAAGACGTGGTGTGTTTGATGATGCCTTCGCGGACCTCCCAGGTCAAATTGAGGCCCGGAAATTCCGGATAGCGCCGTTCGAGTTTCTCCACAACGCGCAGCCCTTGGGCGTTGTGTTCGAACCCGCCGTGGTTGGCCATCAAACGGCGCAAGGCCGTCTCGCCCGAATGGCCGAAAGGCGTGTGGCCCACGTCATGGGCGAGCGCAATCGCTTCGGTCAAATCCACGTTCAGGCGCAAATTGCGCGCCAGCGACCGGCCGATCTGCGCCACCTCAAGCGTGTGCGTCAGGCGCGTGCGATAGTAGTCGCCTTCCTGGATGAAATAGACCTGCGCCTTGTATTCGAGCTTGCGGAACGCCGCGCTGTGAATGATCCGATCGCGATCGCGCTGGAATTCGGTCCGAATCCCGTCGGGAACGATCGGATGCTCGCGCCCACGCGTCAGACGGCTCTTCATTGCATAGGGGGCAAGGATTTGCTCCTCGAGCATTTCCTGTTCCGATTTGGTCAACATAGCCGTTTCCTACATGCGATCCCTCACAGGCTGGAGACCCGCGCGACTTCGAAAAGCAAACCGACGCCCCGGGGCGTCGGTCTATTGCGTTTCCACTCACAAATCGCTCGATTTGGACTCAGCCACTGGGCATGGCCTTCGCCAAATGGAAGTAAGGCAACAGGAGCGCCAGCGCAATAAACAGGACGACAAATCCCAAGACGACGATCAGGATCGGTTCGATGATCGCGGTCAGGCCGCGCAGCACCGACTCCACCTCTTCATCATAGACTTCGGCCAGCTTGTTCAACATGACATCGAGGGCGCCCGCTTCGTCGCCGATCGCGATCATGTCCACCACGAGAGGCGGAAACACGTGGCTTTCCTTGCGCAACTGTTCTTCGAGTTTTCCGCCCTTCTCCACCGTGTCATGCACGCGCTGGGTCGCTTCGGCGACCAACATGTTTTCGGAGCTCTGGACGGTCGTCCGCAGCGCTTCGAGCAAGGGGATGCCGGCGGAAACCAGGCTGCCCAATGTCCGCGTGACGCGCGCCACGGCGATCTTCACGTTGACGTTGGAGAGCAGCGGCAAACGCAAACGACACCAATCGAGGAAGCGCCTGCCTGCGGCGGACCGCCGAAACAGGTACAGCACCGCGAGAAGGATGATGATCGCCGGAAGGTAAAGCGCATACTGTCCGCGGATGAAGTCGGAGAGGGCGAGGACCGTACGCGTTGACTTGGGCAGACTCACACCGATCTCGTCATAAATCACCCTGAACTTCGGAATCGCGACCGTCAGAACCACCGTCAAGATCGTAATGGCGACCAAAATCGCGACAAACGGGTAAGCGCAGGCGGCAATAATGCGGCGCCGAATCGAAGCCTTGCTTTCCAACACATCCGCCAGACGCTTCAACGAACCTTCCAGAATACCGCCCGCCTCGCCAATCTTGACCACATTGACGAACAGAGGCGAAAAGACGCGCGGATGGGCGGCCAAGGCGGCGCTGAAGCGGTTGCCCTGTTCCACCTGATTGGCCACGTCACCGACAACCTTCTTGAGCCGAGGATGTTGGGTGCGGACACTCAGAATCTTCAGACTCCGCAGCAGCGGAATCCCGGCTTCGAGCAGTGTGACCAACTGCCGGCAGAACATCGCCATGTCGTTGATGTTCGGCCCAAACACACTGATCTCGCGGCCCAGCACGCTCGTCTCGCCGGGTGAGGCGGCTGCTCCGTGGGGCGAAGGGGGGGGACTGACTGCCTCACCCTCTCCCTTTTCCCCGCTGCGGATTTTGCTCAGGATCGCATCGCGCAACCTGGCGGAATCGTCCGGCTTCTCTTCCCTTCTCTTTGAAGGCGACATACTCGTCCTCCTCGTGGAATCGCCGGTATGGCTATGTATTGCGTCTTGTTACAAATGGGTTCGAATGGCCTCACCCATCAATCGCCGAGAAAAACCGTCCGCAACACTTCGTCGGGCGAAGTGATGCCCTCAAAAACCTTCTCCAGTGCATTGTCGCGAAGACGGCGAAATCCTTGCTCGACCGTAGCCCCCTCGATCCGCTCTTCGCTCACTTGCTCGATAATCAGGAGACGCAACGGCTCGGTCACCCGGAGAATCTCAAACACGCCCGTTCGGCCCGAATAGCCGGTGTTCAAACAAGCCGAACAACCCTTGCCGCGATACATCTTGTTTTTCACGGTCTTATCCAACCCCAGATCGCGCAACAGGCCCACGGTGGGCCGGATCGTCCGCTTGCATTCGCCGCAAATCTTCTTGACGAGCCGCTGCGCCACCACACCGGCCAGCGAACTGGCGATCAAATAGGGCTGAATGCCCATGTGGAAGAGCGCCGAAATCGCCCCCACAGCCGAATTCGTATGAAGCGTGGAAAGAACCAGGTGGCCCGTCAGCGCGGCACGAATGGCGATCCGCGCCGTTTCGTTGTCGCGAATCTCGCCGACCATGATGATGTCGGGGTCCTGGCGCAACGCCGCACGCAGGCCGCTCGCAAAATCCACCCCGATGGCATAGTCCACCTGGACTTGGTTAATCCCCTGCAATTGATACTCCACCGGGTCCTCGATAGTCGTGATGTTGACATCGGACTTGTTGATCAAACTGAGCGCCGTATAGAGGGTCGTCGTCTTGCCGCTGCCTGTCGGACCTGTGACCAAAATCATCCCGTAAGGTCGCTCGATCAGTCGGGTAAGGATTTTCTCTTGCTCCGGCGTCAATCCCAACTCGGCCAGGCCCTTGAGAATCGTTGCCTGTTCGAGAATGCGCAAAACCATTTTCTCGCCCAGATAGACGGGCAAAGCCGAAATGCGGAAATCGAAGGGGTGCCCTTCCATATCGAGCGCGAAATGGCCGTCTTGCGCGCGGCGTCGCTCGGTGACGTTCATGTTGGCCAGCACTTTGATTCGCGAAATCACCGGCAGCGCCATCTCCGCCGGCACATTCATGACATTGATGAGTTGACCATCAATGCGGAACCGCACGCGAAGCCCTTCGGCTTGCGGCTCGAGATGAATATCCGTTGCCTTTGTCGCCACTGCGCTTTCGATCATCGAGGAAACCAATTCGACCGTGGACATGCTGTCCACAATTTCGGCAACCGGCTGGACGGCAAGCGGCGGCGGGACTTTTTGGGGAGCCTCGTGACGCGCGTCGGCCTTGGCTTCGCCGCGCGTCGCCTTGGCGGCCGGCCGCGCCGTTACCTTGCGCTCGGCCACTTGGTTCGCGGGCGCTGATACGGCTTCGGGAAACATTTGATTGATCGCGGCAATAATCTCCGCCGTTGGCGCGTAACAGAGCAGAATCATTCGACCCGTAAGAATGGCGATGACATCGGCGACCGACAAGTTCAGCGGATCAGACGTGGCTAACCGAACCATGCCATCGGTCTCGATCGGCAGAAACAGATCGCGCCGCAGGAATTCGCTGGGACAGAAGTCACGCGCCCGTTCGTCCGGTTGGGCTTTCGAAAGTTCCACGGTCGGAAGCGCCATGCCGCGTTCCGTGGCCTCGATGATCCCAGACGAAGAGGCCGCGCCGGAGTGGATGATCTCCTCAGCCATACGGAAACCGGGCTCGCCCAACCGCGCGGCAATCTGCTTGCGCACTTCGGCGCTGATGAAGCCGTTCAACGCCAATATTTCCAGCGCCAGAATCTCGCGGTTGCGCTGCGCGGCCGGATGAGTGCCCGCCTGAACAATCTCCGAGAGAAGATCGGGCGTGAGAATCTCGCGATCGAGCAACTCCTGGTAGGGATCGGCCACCGCGCCATCCAAATCCTTCAGCAGTCCTTCGACTCGCGGTCGCCGATCCGGGCGAAAACCGGCCAAAAACTCGCCCAACGCTTTCACGTCAGGACGATGTTTCTGAAGAAGGTCGAGTATCTCGTTGCGGTTGATGTGAACGGCCTGGGTCAGATGGGTAGGCAGCGCCGCCGGCGAACGGCGCCTCCGCGACGGCAGACGGATTTCCAGTTTCGCCAAGTCCACAAAGGTCTGCCAGCTGACATCCTGCCAGAGAATGTCCACGAGGCCTTTGCTCTTTTGGGAGGCTTTCTGGAAAGACTTCTCCCAATCGGATTCGCTGATCAGTCCCACTTGACGAAACAACAAAGCCAACCGCGGACCACCCGTTTTCATGAGCTCCGCCATCGTTGTCTATGCTCCCCTCTCTCCGAACACTTGTGCGAATCTTGGGCCTTCAGCCTCCGATGTTTCAACCCCCAACTTCCCGTCTCCAACCTCTGCTTTGGTTCCTCACTCTCCGTCGCTATTTCTTAAACATTGTCGCGAGCACCCGAAGAAGATCCGTCACGTCCACGGATCGTTGGCGTCCGCCTGCCGCATTGCAAAGCAACCACCGCTCCCCGCGCCCATAGCGTTGCTGCATCTGCGGCGAAGCCACGCGAACCAATACGTCCCCCGGCCGAGCGACAAACCCCGCCACCTGGTAAATCGGATGGTTAGGGTCCATTGCAGTGACCACGACCTCGCCCGTCACTTCTCGTTTCTGCAACTGATCGGCGACGATTGCAAACGGCTGGGGCTTGCCGTCGGCCGTCATCTTGTTCTGAGCGATCAGTGAAAGCGCATAATCTACGGCCGATTGGACCATCAGCTGTTCTTGCACGTCAACGAGACTCCTGCCGGTCGCATGGTAGCTATACTGGGTTGCGCCGCTCATGGCGAAGACGATCAGGATCGTAACAGCCATGACACCCAATACCGCCAGAAAGACGAACCCTTTCGACGTCCGTGGCCCTGTGATCATGTTCGTGTCTCCCGGCTCCATCCCAGCAGTTTCAGGTTTCAAGTTTCAGGTTTCAAGCTCCCGTGAACTTTCCCGTGCCTGTGAACGTGAACGCTTCTTTCAATCCTCCCGCTCAACCTCTGATTCTCACAACGAGATCGCGGTCGTCAGCCGCACCTCCTCGACTCGGCCGCGACGATCACGCCGGCTTAGATCGCGCATGACCAAGTCCACCCAAATCAGCTGCGGTTTCTGTCCGGACGGCAGACCTTCCAGCCAGACCGGCTGCAAATCCGCTCCCACTTGCGTTGCGTAACGGAACTCGACGGTTGAGGCGAATTCCCTACTGAACGGTCGGAATTCGGGTTTCCCAGCGCCGCCCGGGACAATCTGTTGATATCCCGCCGTTGTTGTCTGCGTATCTTCTTTCCCAGGAACGCCTTTCATATTCAAGAACTCATAGCGACAAATCCGGCCGGTCGTCGTCGGCTGGTGTGACGAAAAAAGCGCCAACCCGTTCTTCAGGAACACGACGTTGGCGCCCGCGACCGCCGTGGCTGCCATGTCCTCCGGCCAGACCGCCTTCTCAAGGACCGACCGGATTTCTTTCATCGCCACTTGCGCCTCCTGCAACAACGCCTCGTGACCCATGGCCTGGTTGGCCGTTTGATTGGTCGTCAGCAAAACGCCCATGGCGATGGCAAAAATGACCGCCCCCGTGGCAATGGCGACCATCACTTCGAGCAACGTCAACCCGCGACCCCTGCCATCCCGTTTTATCATTCGCCCGCCCATGGTTCGCCTCATTTCTTGACCAGAAGTTCCCCGACCGAGACCGAGTTGGCCAAAACCTCTTCCGGCGCCCCCTTGGTCGTTGGATACCACAAAACCCTCACCTCGACGTTAATCGCGTCGGGCTGCCGCGGGTTGCGGCTATACCGTGCCTGCCAACGGAAGGGGCCGGCTCTGTACGGCGCCTTAAATTCGGCTGGATCGGAAGGATAGATGAAGGATTGCGAAGGCCCGCTGGTGGCCTTGTCCCACAACGCCGTGACGGCTCCAAAACCGGCCGTCCGGATTTCGGCCATCTTCGCCCGCGCCAGTTCGGTTGCCACGGCGCGGCGTCGCGCCCGCAGCGAGATCTGCTGGTTGGCCGCCACCAAGTCCAGCACCCCATACAGGGCGAAGACGACCACCACGAGGGCGATCAGCACTTCGATCAGCGAAAAACCACGACGCTGTGGCTGAGGATGCCCGTGTTTGCGCCCCATGCTCTCCCTCTCGGTTGCGGAATGTTCTGCGGGGGGGCGCGATTGCGCGCTTAGCGTCGTCCTCGCGCCTTCAACCAATTCCTCTGAAGCAAGATTTCCGCGATCTGGACGGCGTTCAGCGCTGCCCCCTTGCGCAAGTTGTCACTTACCACCCAGAGATTCAATCCATTCTCGATGGACTCATCTTTACGTATCCGCCCGACATAAGTCAAGTCACGATTTGCGGCATAAATCGGCATCGGATACTCGTTGCGCGACAGATCGTCCACGAGCGCCACCCCCGGCGCCTTGGACAGCAGTTCGCGCACCCGCTCGACCGTGATCGGCTTGCGGGTTTCGACGTTGATGACCTCGCTGTGGCCCCGAATGACCGGCACGCGCACGGTCGTCGCCGTGATGGCAATCGCGGGGTCTTCGAAGATTTTGCGCGTCTCGTTGACCATCTTCATTTCTTCGCGCGAATACCCGTTCTCAAGGAACACGTCAATATGGGGTATGCAGTTGAAAGCGATCGGATAGGGAAATTCCGACGGCGTAATGGCGTCGGTTTCGCCCGCAAGGATTTGCTTCACCTGCCGGAGCAATTCCCCGATCGCCTTGCCACTCTTGCCCGACACCGCCTGATAGGTCGCAATGACAAGGCGCTTGATCCCAACCTCTTTCTGAATGGGATTCAGCGCCACGACCATCTGAATCGTCGAGCAATTGGGATTGCTGATGATCCCGGGGTGGTTTTCGAGGGCATGGGCATTGACCTCGGGAACAACCAGCGGAATCTGCGGTTCCATGCGGAAGGCGCTCGTGTTGTCCACGCACGCGGCGCCGGCTTCCACCGCCTTGTGCAGCCATTGTTTGGACACACTTGCGCCCGCCGACGAGAGCACCAGATCAATGTCGCGGAACGAATCCTCGCCCAGCGCCTGAACCTCGATCAGGCGGCCGCGATAAGGCAGCTTGCGCCCAACCGAACGGGGCGAAGCCAACAGCCTCAACGAGGACGTCGGGAAGTTCCGCTCTTCCAGAACTTTGATCATTTCCTGGCCGACCGCACCGGTCGCGCCCAAAATCGCTGTCTTCACCATAACCTTGTGACAACTACCTCCTCGACTGTTCTTTCGTTGTTCTAAAAGGGCCCGGCTTTGACTAACAAAAGCGATCACCCAACAGTATGAGATGTCCTCCCACTGCCTTGCAAGCAAATTCTTTGTCGCAGTCGGTTGTCCGTCCACGGGTCGGCGACATGGGCAAGATGCCCATGCCACAACCTTCACATTTGCCTTTGAAAACACAAAGAGGTTGCCTTTTATTGGGGTCTTTGAGTCCTAGTGGGTAAGAACACTGAGGAAAGGAAAACCGCTTATGACTGCCCAACCCGACCATTGGATTGCCCGAATGGCAACCGAGCACCAAATGATCGTCCCGTTCGAGCCTTCCCAGGTGCGGCAAGGCGTCATTTCCTTTGGCGTGTCGTCGTATGGCTATGATCTTCGGCTGGCCGACGAATTTCGCATTTTCTCTCCACCGCCGGGCGCGCGCCTCGATCCCAAGCAATTCGAGCCGACGTGGTTTGTCGAGCGGCGAACCGACCGTTGCGAGGTCCCACCCAACAGCTTCGTTCTGGCGCGCAGCCTCGAGTACTTCCGCATCCCCCGCGAGGTCATCGCCATCTGTTTCGGCAAATCCACCTACGCCCGTTGCGGCGTGGTCGTCAACGTCACGCCGCTCGAACCCCAGTGGGAAGGTTACATCACCATGGCCGTCAGCAACACGGCGCCCGTTCCCGCCATCCTCTATGCCAACGAAGGAATCGCCCAGGTGATCTTCTTGCGCGGCGATCAACTGTGCGACGTTTCGTATGCGGACAAAAAGGGCAAATACCAAGCGCAGACGCAGATCACGCCGCCGCGCATTGAGCAAGGATGAATGAAAAGCGAACGATGAACGATGAATGATGAACGATGAACAAGAAGCAGGTGAAGAAAAGAAGGAGCAATTAATCGGCGTCAAGAAGTGGCGAACCCTTGACGAACAACGCGAGAGCGGAAGCCTCGGTGTTCAACTCAGCACTCAGGTCTCAGCACTCAGGACTTATTTCTCCGGACTGATCTTCACGGTTTCGATTTCGGCGGCTCGTAGCTTTTCCGAACCGTATCGTAAGCCTTACAGAATGAAGTATAGAAGTCCCGAAGCACATTCAGTTCCCACTCGTCCAGAAAGCCGGCCTGAAAAGAACTCTGCGCATCTTCGAACATCGAGCGCAGGTGCTGGCCCATGGAATCTACTTTATCTTTGTCCAGATCGGCCAGAGTGCTGCGGCAAAACGTAAGCCATTTTTCGCGGCGGACGGACGAGGTTCCCGCCGTCGGCGGCGGCGTGGCGACCTCCGCCTTGACCGGCTCCTTCACCACTTCCTCCTCGAGACTGTTGAGCCATTGGCTGAACTCATCTTCCTGGCCGAGCGCCCCACCGGTCGCGGCTTCCGCAGCGGGCATGGGGGTTCCCTTCAACTGCATTTCCAAGTCGCGCAACCGCTCGTGCAGCGGATTGAAGATCAAACCGAACGTGATCGCCTCCTCTGCGAGTCGCCGATCTCCCGCTTCGAGGGCCAGTTCCGCCGCCTGCTGCGCCTCATTCACCGCTTCATTGATCCGACGGGCCTGGCTGAGCAACCGCGCCAGAAGCATGTGGATGGCCGATTCGGCGGGATTGAGCTCGAGTATCTGGCGAGCGGATTTGATTGCCTCGTCAGTTTCGCCGCGCGTCATCAATTGATCCACAACCCATTTCAGATGTTCCGACGCTTCCTTGGGACGACCGATGCGCGAAAACAGGAAGGCCATCTGGCGGCGCACGCGAATATCCTGCGGCGACAGCATCACCAGAATGTTGTAGATGCTGAGCGTTTTTTCCGTCTGGTTCTTGACGGCGAAATCCTCGGCGGCCGTCAAGTATTCGCGGAAACCCAGATCCCGCTGACCCAACTCGAGATAGAGCGCCGCCAGCTTGCAACGCAGGATTTCATTGCGCGGGGACAACCGAACCGCTTCTTCGAGCAGGTGTCGGGCTTCTGCCATTTGTCCCATCTCGATCAACCGGTCCGCTCGCAGAGCCATTTGCTGTTCGGGACGCGTTTCGTCGCTCGCCTGTTTGATCGCTTCCTCCACGCTGACGCCCAGATAGAGCGCCAACAACTCGACCAGCAGCCCACCCGCATGGGCCGCGCAATCGCGATATTGGCATCGAAATTTGTTCTCGCCCTTTTCGATGATCAGCGACCGACGCGCCAGGTCCTTATGGATTGGACAAAACAGCCGTATGACCGGGCCTTCTTCGACGATCGCGTCGTCGGCAAATCCCATCTTGCGCAACAACGTGCGTGGATTGAGTCGGGAATTGTATGCAATTACTTCCAGCGCCAAACCGTCGCTCATTGCTTCACCTTTCTTCCCCTCTTGCATCGGGCCGCAGGTCCGGATTCGATTGCCACCCGCCGTCCCTTTGCTGCTTCGCCCGATACTTCACACTCTTAGTATGCTGCGCTTACTATCCCCCGCGTCAAGTCCGAATCGCGGCCTGACCTTCGGTAACATTTTCTATTGAGGCAACAAGACGAAAGACATGAAAAGTTCGTAGTTCCCACTTCAGTGGGGTTTTTCCCTTCTCGCGCCCACTAAAGTGGGAACTACAAACCGGCGGCAGACGGCCGCTCTTGGATCGCCTCGATCCTTGATTTCATTTCTCGCCCAGCAGCCGGTTGCGATACGGGGCTTCTAAGCCGGCTTTTGCGGCCGCCTCGGCGGGAAATCCCGGCGCTTCGGGCAAGACGGACAACGTGTTGTTCTGCAAAGTATGAAGGTCAGCGCCGGACTGGTTATAGCGAATCGGCCCATCCGGAGTGTTGTAGATGATGTTCCCTTCGATGAGAAAGCCTTTGCTGCCTTCGTCAATAAACATGCCATTGCTCGGCGCGCGGCCGTGGGTCTTCTCGACATCATGGATTAGGTTCCCGCGCAACACGGTGCCGGGTTGGAATCCGAGCGTATAGATTCCGCCCGCATCGGCGAGCTCCTTGACCACGTGATGAATATGATTGTATTCGATGATGTTCTCTTTGCACGGCGTCGGCGTCGGGTTCCACGTCCATCCCACCGAGATTCCCGTATAAGGCAACTCGCAGATTTCATTGTGCGCCACAGTGCTTCGTTCCGTGTGTCCAATCCACACACCCACACAGCCCGGATAGTCTGTCCCGCAATGGTGGATGTAATTGTTGGCGACCAGATTGTTCCGGGAGACCTCGTTCGGGTTGGCGGGTTTTCGCTCCGATTCGCCCACCATGATCCCGTTGCCGGCGACATCGCCCACCTCATTGCCGACGATTCGGTTGTCGCGGCATCCATACTCAAGAATCAGACCGGAGTTGCCGACGTGCAGAACCCGGTTATCCTCAAATGAGCAACCGACCGCGGTCTTGAACTCCACGGCGGCCGGCATTCGTCCCCACTCCGAAGACCCCGAACTGTAGAAGCACGCTTGAATCCCATTGTATCCCTGTTTCGGAAGCGGCCAGTCGGTGTGAGAAAACGCCAGTCCCCGGAAATGCAGATTCCGAATCGGCTGGTCCAGACTTCCGGTCACTTGGAGAAGTCTCACCACTCGCGGTGCAATGACCTCAACGCCGTTCAAATCCTCCCCTTTGACCGGCCAATAAGTAAGAATTCCGGTCTGGCGGTCCAAATGCCATTCGCCCGGCGTGTCGAGAAACTCCAAGGCATTTTCGACGTAGTATCGCTGGTGCGGGTCGAACTGACAGAACTCCCAAAAACTGTGGTCTGCGTGGCCGACGGGATATTGAAAATGGACCGTGCTGGTGGGCTCGTCCACACCGGCAATTCGCGCCCGGGCAATTTCCCAATCGTAGAACAAAACCATTTCGACGTCCGCGAGATTCTTCCAATTGCGAAAATCGCCCGCGCGAAAGGTGAATTTCGTTCGATCGCCTTTTTGATACCTCACAATGCGAAAGAAACCTTCCTGGGGCGAACGCGCTCGAATACGTCGCTGGCCGCCGACGAACAGCTCGCGGAAAAACCATTGGCCCGCTTTGACGTCGGGAATCTCGGTTGTCCATAATTCGCCGCGCGTCCGTTTCCATCCTTTGATCGCCACACCGCCGCTCAGAATCGGTCTTTCGCCCGGATAGGCGGCATACGTGATCGAATATTGCTCGGTGCCCGAATCCTCCGGCCCCATTATCAATGTCTCAGCGAACCGATAGACGCCGCCGCGGATGAGCACCTTGATGTCGCTCTTCAATCCGCCCTCGCGTTTTCTGCGATCGCGGACGGCATCGCGAGCACGCGCCAGTGTCGCAAACGGTCCTTCGCTCGCCGCGGCGTTTGGCGTCGCCAGCCGCCCCGACCAATTGTCATTGCCATTGGCGGCGACAAAGAAATCGGCCGACGTGCCCGACCCGCCTGCCTCACCGGCAGAAGAAAACTCCGCCAATCCAACCAATACACCCACCGCTACCGCCAGGACCCATCCACTCTTCTTCATTATTGTGTGGCCTTTCTTCGCGTATTCGAAGCAAGGCAATGATTGCAGACGCAAGTCCTCTGGAGTCCCAATCCTATTCTCAAGAAGAATCTAGTGCTGCGTCACATCGAACGCGACAGTTTCGAAATCCCGCCTTATGGTTATCAACCATTTGTCTCTACATGCTGCGATTCCTCAATCCCGTAGGGATGATTGACAATTGCCCGCTGATTCATCACAGTATCGTTCAATGGTTTTCGGGCTATGAGTTTTTTTTGACGGGATCACAGGATGAACCGGATGGAGAGAAAAGAAGAATCCTCTCAATCCGAAGGTTGGGACTTTTCCGGTGAATCGGATGAAAATCGGAACAGGCGATGTTTCGTCCACCGACATTTCACGAGCGCCGGTTGTCCCGATTGAAAGGCTTTGTGAGGAAGCAATTCTTTCGCATGAGGAGAGACTTCCGGTGAACTCGCGCGAACGTGTTCTCGCCGCCCTGCGGCACGAACAAGCCGACCGCGTCCCGATTGATCTCGGCTCACACCGCTCAACCAGCATTCATGTCGGCACCTGCCGGCGCTTGTGTCAGTATCTCGGATTGAAGCCGCGCCGTGTCCGTCTCTACGACGTGATGCAGCAATTGGGCGACGTCGAGAGCGACCTTCTCGACCGCTTCCACGCCGACGTGGCGCAAATCCATCGTCTGCGACCGGCGATGGGATTCTCGATTGCCCACTGGAAGGAGATGAATCTGCCCGACGGGACGGCGGCTCTCGTTCCCCAGGATTACTCCCCCTATCCCGCACCGCAAGGGGGTTGGTATCTCGACGGTCCCGACGGTTCGCGCTCTTACATGCCCTCGGCCGCCAACTACTTCGAGGCCGCCGCTCCCCCGCTTCCCGCTACCCCAACCGAGAAGGATATTGATGCCTTGCCGTGGGACGACATCGAGGACGAAGACATCGCCTTTGTCGTCCGCCAGGCGCGCGAGGTCCGCGAGAAGAGCGACCGCGCTTCGCTCGTCATCTTCGGAGGCAATATTCTTGAGAGCGGCAACGGCGCATTCGGCTTTCAGAACTTCATGTATCATCTGGCCGCCAATCCCTCGCTTGTCTGCCACTACTATGATCGTCTGACGGACCTCTATTTGCGCCGCCTCAAGAAGTTCCTGCCGGCGGTCGAGGGATTGGTGGACATCATTGCGGTCGGCGACGATCTGGGCGGCCAGAGCGGTCCGCTCGTCTCACCCGAAATGTATCGCCGCATGATCAAACCCTGCCACGCGCGCGTTTATGGCTATCTCCGCAGCCACAGCAGCGCCTACCTTTTCCTGCACAGCTGTGGGAGTATTGCGGCGCTGATTCCCGATCTGATCGAGACCGGTGTCCAAATTCTCAACCCGATTCAGACGAGCGCGCGCGATATGGAACCGGCGACGCTGAAAAGGCGTTGGGGAAAAGAACTGGTTTTCTGGGGCGGCGGCTGCGATACACAACGCGTTCTGCCCCATGGAACGCCCGAGCAGGTGCGGCGGGATGTGCGCGAACGCATGGCCACCTTCAAACCGGGCGGTGGGTTCGTGTTCACTCAAATCCATAACATTCTCGCGGGCGTCCCTCCCGAGAATATCGCCGCCATGTTCGATGCAGCCTTTGAATTCGGCTCGTATTCGTGAGGCGGCTATTCTTCTCGCAGAAGGTCGGGCGTCACCATCCAGGCGATCGCCCACCGAGACTCTTCCCAGCGCTCAAGGCAGACGATTCCGCCCATCTGAAAGCGAACCAATTCCTGTTCGGGATCGCCGCCGACCAGACGTGCTGCAAGCCGTTCCAAGAAGGGCAAATGGCCGACGATCAGGAGATCGTCGCTTTCGTCAGCCAGCGCTTTCGCCACCGGCTTGACATCGTCTTTAGGGTCTAACCCGGATTTGGCGGCAACTCCACGAGGCGGATGGAGCTGTTTGGCCAGAATGGTTGCGGTCTGCTCGGCGCGTCGCTTGCCGCTGTGGCGAATCTGGCTGACCTTAATACCCGCACGCTTTGCCAGCGCGGCCACTCGGCGAACATCGCCTTCGCCCTTCGCCGTCAACGAGCGATCGGGGTCTTCTTCCTTTGGCTTGGCCTCACCGTGTTGAACCAGATAAAGCCTCATGACACATTCCCTCCGTCAGGGGACATCGCCGAACAAAGCGCCTCCGCTGGCCCCATTCGCGGAAACGTCCGAATCCACACGATTGCTCCCGGCGCACGGCCGATGTCAAATCGCAAATGTGAGATGCGCCCCCTCGATTTGCACGCCGCCTTTCGCGTTGACACTGAGATGCAACGAAGCAACGCTAGGAACCCGGAAGATTGTCTCCTTGTTGCGACCGGACAAGAAGGAATTCCCGATGAGAAACCAACGATTTGGTCTTCTTTTAGGCCTTGCCCTGGCGATTGTCGCGGCGGCGGCCGGCTGTCGCAAGTCGGAGAAATTGACCGAGCTCCGCGTGGCGCACATTTATGAACCGCTGGCGGGGCCGGTGCAAACCGCCTGCCTGAAATGGCTCGAAGCCGTCGGCGACCAGTTTGAAAAGACCCATCCCGGTTTTCGCGTCCGATTGGAACAGGTCAAGTGGGACAAAATTGACAGCAAATCCATGAACGATTATCGCGCGGGCATCCCTCACGACGTGGTGTGGAGCTCGCCCCAACTCATGCCGCAACACTTCGAGGTCGGCGACCTGCTCGATCTCAGTCCGTTCCTCCAATCGTGGCCGAAATCGGAAATCGAGGACTTTGCGTGGCACCCATCGTGGGCGATCTGCGGGCGAGGAAGTGTCCGCTTAGCCATGCCAACCGGCGTTCACGCCCGCGTGGTCATCTATCGCAAGGACTGCTTTGAACAAGCGGGTCTCGATCCCGAAAAGCCGCCCGCCGATCTCGATTCGCTGCTCGAAGCCGCCAAGAAACTCATGCGCGATACCAACGGCGACGGACGGCCCGAGGTCTGGGGACTCGGACTTTATGTCGGACGCGAGCGAGCGACGATCGAACTCTACTTCGCGCCGCTCCTCTGGCATTTCGGCGGCGACCTCTATGACCCGAAAACCAAGCAAGCCATTTTCGCGAGCGAAGCGGGTGTTCGCGCCGCGCAGTGGCTTCGCGATTGCATCCAGGAACGCGAGGTCACGCCGCCGTGGGCCGCGGGCGAAAAATACGACGATGTAATCTTCGAACGGTTTATGCGCGGCCAACTGGCAATGGCTTGGGGATGGGGCAATTATTTTAATCAGGCGCTCGAAGACGTGGGATGGACCAAGGGATTACTGCCGCCGACACCTGATGGCCAGGCGCCGGAGGTGGGCATCTTCGTGACCCCCACGCGCGAGGGCGCTCAATTTGCCAATTGCTGGTCGGTTTCCATTCACAAGCTCAGCCGCCATCCGGCCGAAGCGTTTGAGTTCATCAAGACGATGCTCGAACCGGCGAACCTCGACCGCTATCCCGATGCCGGACTGCCCGCTCGCAAGACGATGTGGGAACGGCCGCAGTATCAGACAGCGTGGTACCAGGTTTGGCGGCGCGCGGCCGAGCATGGCCGGGCGATGCCCGACACGGCGAACTACAACGACCTGGCCGACTCGGTCGCTGCGGCGCTCCAGGAGATCATTCTCAAGCAGGCCGATCCCGCGCAGACACTTCAGCGCTATCAGGACGAGTTCAATCGCCGCTATGCGAAACCGTGACCGCCGTTATCGTAGCCCTTTTACCTCGCCGCAGTTGCTTTTCATTCCCGCGCTGGCATATCTTGCCCTTTTCTGGATCGTGCCACTTGGCCCGGGGTTGCTGATCAGTTGCCAGGAACCAGCGACGGCAACGCAGTCGTTTCGCTGGGTCGGCTTGGCCAACTATCGCGCGCTTCTCAGCGAGACCACATTCCACCACAACCTTCTGCTCTCGTTCTACTACCTCGCGGGCGTTGTCGGTTTCACGATACCCATCGCTTATATCGTTGCGCTGGTCCTGTCGGGGAGATCGCGAGCGCTGGGAGCGATCCGTGCGCTGTTTCTGATCCCGTGGGTCGTGCCGCCCGTCGTCAGCGCGTTGATTTTCCGCAGCATGGCCGATCCGCAGATTGGTCCTTTGGCGGCTCTCTATCGCTTTTTGTCGGGCAACGCCGAACTGATTCCCCTGCAAAATGGCTCTTGGGCGTTGGTCAACATCATTGCGCACAGCGTTTGGCGGTCGGTGCCCGTCCTGACGCTTTTTCTCGTGACCGGGATGACGACAATTTCCCCCGAACTGCACGAGGCGGCCCAGGTGGACGGCGCAACGACCTGGCAACGGTTTTGCACCGTCACGTTGCCGCTGACCCGTTCTCATCTGGCGACGGGTTTGCTTCTGATCAGCGCCTTCACGCTCCAGGACGCCGAGACAATTTATGCGATGACGCAAGGCGGGCCGGGGCACGATACCGAGGTCGCCGCCGTTCGCCTCTTTCGCGAGGCATTCGACTACGGGCACATTCATACCGCTGCCGCCGTGGGGACATTCCTCCTTGTGGCGGGAGTGATTTTGATGATTCTCTACCTGGGTCTGTTTCGGCGCGCGGAGGCGACGTGAGATGAAAAGTGGGAAGTGGGAAATTGGAAGTGAGAGGTGGGAGGCGGGAACGGGGAAAATGCATGGAAAGCCAATAGGGCGGTCCTCTGCCATACGAGGATCTGTTTTTCTCTCACTTCCAACCGCTCACCTCCAACCTCTGCTCCACTGGCTGGTCGTTGCGGCTCTCGCGGCGTTTTGCCTTCTGCCGATTCTGTGGGGCGTGCGAACCAGCGTGGCGCCGGAATTCGACTCGTCGCTGTTGCCGTCCGGTCTGACAGGCGAACATTACGCAAGAATTCTGGCACGTGGGCTTTTCTATCGCTATGCAATCAATAGCGCCGTCGTGACATTGGGTGCGGTCATTCTCGTTCTGCCTCTTGCTTTGGCGGCGGGTTACGCGCTCGGGCGCCAGGAGTTTTGGGGACGGCGGCTGGCGCCGGTCATGCTGGCGCTGCCGCTTCTTCCCGCGGTTGCATTTCTGGTTCCAATCGCGCGCTATTTGAATGTGCTTGGCCTCTATAACACGCGAACGGCGCTCGTGCTGGCCAACGCGGCGTTCTGTCTGCCGTTTGCGACCTGGATGGTCTGGAATTTCGTCCACGCGATTCCGCCGTCGCTCGAAGAAGCCGCTTTTCTCGACGGCTGTTCGCGCCTCGAGGCACTGGTGCGAGTTGTTCTACCCTCGATGATCCCTGGAGCGATTGCGGCGGGCGTATTCGTGGCCGTCCAGGCCTGGAGCAACTACCTTTTTGCCTATGCCCTGAGCAGCGATTCGGAACTCCGCGTCTTACCCAAGGCGATCGTGGACTTCGTCGGCTCGTGGCGAACCGATTGGGGCGGTCTGATGGCCATCGGCGTTCTCACACTTCTGCCGCCGCTGCTTCTCTTCCAGATTCTTCAGCGCTGGTTTGTCGCGGGCATGTACGGCCTGACCGATCATTGAACGCTTTGGCCTCGAACGGCAAAGCGGCATCGCCGGCTTACTTCGCCTTCGGGACTTGCAGCGGGCCGAGGTCCACGGGTTTCTCGTCCTCGCGACCTTCCGTCGCCGCCGGAACAGCGAAACGTTGCGCGAGCCAGCCGACCAGCGTGCCGGTGCTGCCCTCCGGGCCGAGCGGCTGGGCGTACACGCGGACCTGGAGAACATATCTTGCCGGGAGCAAGTCCACGCGAAAGGAACCGTCGTCCTGTAACTCAACGCGTTCCCTGCGATACACCTTGCCGTCTTCGGAACCGAGGAAACCGTTGTAAACACTCCGTATTTCTTTCACGCTGTCCGTGGGCCCGGACACCGATGGAGGTCTGAGGAATACGGTCATGCGGGTATGTGCCGGATCAACCTGGAGGTTCGAGCCGGCGGCTGAGATAAGTCGCCCGACAACCGGGCGTTCGCGGCCAATGGTCACGCGCCTCGTCTCGCCGGCTTTCAACACAACCGGCACATCTCCGCCCACCCCGTACTCCAACTCGCGCGAGACGAACGCCTGGCCCGGCGGCACCTTTTCGATGACAAACCGCCCGTTTTCATCCGTCAGAACACTAGACTGGTGCCGGATATTCGCTCCCTCGCGCAGCCACACGTTCTTACCTGGTCCGCCCTGATCATACGCGCGAGGGGAACTGACGTTCACTTTCGCGTTCGCCAGTGCGTTGCCCTCCTTGAGGACTGTTCCTTCGATCCGCGCCCAGGGCTGAGCCGTCACGTTGGGCGAGCCGGCAAGTTCCGCCAGCGCCACCTCCGAATAACCCTGTTCATGCAGCACCACAAGAACATAGGCCTTACTCCTCGGCGTGAGTGAAAACCGTCCATTAGCATCGGTTTTGGCGACCATCCCCTCCAAGATCTTCTCGGTTCTATTGTGCCACTGCTTTACGAACCTGCCGTCGAGGAATCGCGCTTCATGCTCCGGCGCGACGAGAATCACATCGGCGCCCGTCAGCGGCTTGCCGTCGGGCGCTTGGACGATGCCTGCCAGTTGCAGTGGCATGAGATTGAGCGGATTACCCGCAAACGGCCCGTAGTAGTGCAGCGTGCTTGCCCCCATCGGATCACATTGCACATAGTAGATGTTCTTTTCGGCAATGTAAAAGACTTCGCCGTTGGGAATCTCTACACCGACCGTCCCAGTCGAAAGTGAGACGTGCGACCGAACAACGTCGTCGCGAATGTGGTAGGACTTCGAGCCGGGCGGCCTGTCTTCAAACAGATCGGGCAGCTCCTCGTATCGCGTGGTAACGGGGGCGGTGGTCAGATCGAGTCCCCGATACACGATGCGCTGTGGGGTGGCGGGGCGGTTGTCGGTTGGAAAATAGGGTCTGACCGCCGCCTTGACGCGGGCGGCGCTCTCACGGATGGAGCCCACGGGCGATGCGGCAAGTCTGTTAGGCGGCGGCGCGGTTGCGGCTTTTTCGCCTTCCTGAGCCGCGATTTCGATGGAAACCGGGTTGCTCACGGCCCGAACCGGCGAACCGGAATCGCGATCCTGCGGAGAAGCGATGAACGCGATGCGAATGGTGTGTTTGCCGGGAGCGAGTTTCAGCGGCTCGCGCGCATCTTTGCTTCGCCAATCAGAAACGAGTGAAATCGGAATGTTGGCGTATTGGCGTCCGGGATCAAGCGCCGAACTTTTCACGTGTATGGGGCCAAGCCAGACAAACCAACGGCCATCGAATTCCATCTCGCACAGTTCCTGGGCCTGCGCGACGATGAGGTTCCGCGTCCCCTGGTTGCGCACGTCGGCCTTGAAGGTTGGGATTTCGCCCGCCTTCCAGACCGGCTTGTCCGCGACCAACCGGCACTGCACGCCTTCGCTCGCCGGCCCCCAGCCACGCTCATCCGCGGCGCCTTCGCGTTTCTCCAGACGCGCGCTCACGAAGTCCAGAACGCCTTTATCTGAAGAGTCGGCGAGTTCAGCTCGGAAATGATCGAGCAAAAACTGCCGAATGTTATCCGTAAGCGGCGAGCCTTTTTCGAGTTGCTCCTGGAAGAACTGAAAGGCCGCGGGTTCTCCCTCCAAAGCCAATTCCCGCGCACATTCCACTTTGATATGGTCGTTGGGGGATTCGCGCAAGCCCTTGAGGAGATAGGGAACGACATCGTTCCCGAAGGCGCGACGTAAATGGTAGGGCACAGGGCGGGCTCTCTCGTCGCCGGAGATCATCGCCTCGGCCAGCTTCGGCAGGTCGTCCTTGTTCGCGTGCCATGCTATACATATTAGGGCTTGCTCACCGACCGCTTCGTTCTTCGAGAGTTGCCAAAGGGCCTGTCGCGCACGGTCGGTCTTGGTGGTTCCCAGGAAAAGGGCCAGCGGATGGAGAATCGCCGGGTCATTGGAGTTCATCAGGGCGTCGAGGTTTTCCAACGTCGCCGATTCGATCTTCAATTTCATCTCCGCGGCGGCGTCGCCGGTATAGTCGTTCTTCATGGAGTAGAGCGCCTGGATCGCTCCTCCGGTCTGACTGGGCGAGCCGGTTTTCAGGAAGGGCAACAATGCGTTCACCACCGCCGACGCCACCGGCTGAAACAGATCTCGCTTTGCGTTGAGAAAATGCGCCAAATCCGGGGTCGCGCCGTTCCTGGCCAGAACCTTCGGAAGCTCGTCGCGCAGAAAGGCCT
>Ga0315277_10001415_pt1 | contig 35042 bp, 27 predicted proteins | sample YL17G05_15_MG_FD_203695 | JGI IMG/M metagenome (GOLD analysis project Ga0315277, IMG submission 203695) | Sediment microbial communities from Yellowstone Lake, YNP, Wyoming, USA - YL17G05_15 | ecosystem: Environmental > Aquatic > Freshwater > Lake > Sediment | place: USA: Wyoming | collected...
AGTCCAGGCGGCCAGCGGTCTGTCCCCCGGGCGGCAAATGGTGGGGAACATTGCTCTCATTCTGTGGGCGATCTTCCTGGGCAGGCTAGTGTCTCGGGTGATCAAAGAAGGCAAGCTGCTGTTGCCGGTGGCGGTAGTGGCCTCCATCGCCGACGTCATCACTGTGTTCCGCGGTGTGGTGGCAAAGCTCACCGAAGAGGCCCCGCGAGTGCTGCAGACCTTCAGCGCCACCTTGCCAGTGGCACCGCCGAAGGCGGTGTCAGTCCCCGTCCTGACAGAAGTGGGGCTGGGCGACTTCCTATTCCTGGCGTTGTTCCTGGCCGTGGCTTTGCGGTATTCCATGAACGCGGCGAAGACTGTGTGGGCAGCCTTTGCCGCCATGCTGGTGGCGCCTCTCGCCTTCTTCATCTGGCCGAAGACGTTGGAGACGGGTTTGCCGGGGCTGCCGTTCATCTCGGCCGGCGTGCTGGCGGTGAACTGGAGGCATCTTCAGTACTCGCCGGCCGAACGCCGCGCGCTGGCGGTCAGCGGCGCGCTGGTGGGCGCCCTGGTGGCGGTGATCTGGCTGGTAATCCGGAGGTAGGTATGGCCGAGCACGGAGACACTCGCACAGTGGAAGACCACTACGATCCACAAGTGATAGAGCCCAAATGGCAGGCGCGGTGGGAGCAACAGCAGCTCTACCGCACGCCCGAGGATGACACGCGCCCCAAGTTCTACTGCCTAGAGATGTTCCCGTACACAAGCGGCGATGTCCACATGGGCCACGTGCGGAACTTCACCATCGGCGATGCCCTCGCACGCCACCGACGCATGCAGGGCTTCGATGTCCTCTATCCCATGGGCTTCGACGCTTTCGGGCAGCCCGCCGAGCAGGCTGCGGTGAAGCGGAATACTCACCCCGCCAAGTGGACTCATGAGTGCACTGACCGTATGCGCACTCAACTCCGCCGCTTGGGCAACAGCTATGACTGGGACCGCGAGGTGATCACCTGCGACCCCGACTACTACCGCTGGAACCAGTGGTTCTTCCTGAAGTTCATGGAACGTGGTCTCGCCTACCGAGCCAACGCCCCGGTCAACTGGTGCCCCAAGTGCGAGTTCGTCCTCTCCGACGAAGAGGCTCAGGGCGGGAAGTGCTGGCGGTGCGATGGCCCGGTCACCAAGCAGCAGCGGGAGCAGTGGTTCTTCCGCATCACCGCCTACGCCGACCGACTCCTGGATGATCTTCAGGAGCTCACCGAGTGGCCGGAGCGCGTCCGCGTCATGCAGGCCAACTGGATCGGCCGTAGCGAAGGAGTCGAATTCGACTTCCCCACGGTCGGGCGAGAGGAGCGGATACGCGTCTTCACCACCCGCATAGACACCATCTTCGGCGTCACCTACGTCGTTCTCGCCCCCGAGCACCCGCTGGTTGACAAGCTGGTGGCCGGCTCGCCAAGGGCCGGCGAGGTGGCCGCCTATCGCGCCAAGGTTGCCTCCCGCACCAACGTGGAGCGCCTCTCCGAGGCGGCCAAGGATGGGATTCGCCTCGGCGTGGACGCCGTCAACCCCGCCAACGGCGAGAGGATAGCCGTCTGGATCGCCGACTACGTGCTGCTGGAATACGGCACCGGGGCGATCATGGCGGTTCCCGCACACGATCAGCGGGACCTGGAGTTCGCCCGCGCCAACGGGCTCCCGGTGCGGGTAGTGATACAGCCGCCGGGGGAGCCGCTAGATGCTGAGACGATGCCCGCGGCCTCCACGGACCCGGGGGTGCAGGTCAACTCCGGCCGGTTCGATGGGCTGCCCAGCGAGAAGGCCAAGGACGAGATCGCCGACTGGCTGGAGCAGCGCGGCGTGGGCGAGCGGAAGGTGAACTACCGGCTGCGAGACTGGCTTATCTCACGCCAGCGCTACTGGGGAACGCCCATCCCGATCGTGTACTGCGACCGGTGCGGCATCGTGCCCGTGCCGGAATCCGATCTGCCGGTCGTCCTCCCAACCGACCTGCCTTTCGCTGCCACCGGGTCGGTGCTGCCCGAGAGCGACTCCTTCGTGCACACCACCTGCCCTCGCTGCTCCGGCGAGGCGCGGCGGGAGACCGACACCATGGCCCAGTGGATCGAGTCCTGCTGGTACTTCCTGCGGTACGCCGACCCGCACAATGATAAGATGCCCTTCTCTCGCCAAGCTGCCGACCGATGGCTACCAGTTGACCAGTACATCGGCGGCATTGAGCACGCGGTGCTCCACCTGCTCTACTCACGCTTCTTCACCAAGGTGGTCTATGACCTGGGGATGATCGGCTTCCAGGAGCCCTTCTCGCGCCTGTTCAACCACGGGATGGTGCTTGAAGGCGGCTCCGTAATGAGCAAGTCGCTTGGCAACGTGGTCGCCCCCGACGAGGTGATCTCACACTACGGCGTGGACGCCCTGCGTGCCTACATCTTGTTCATGGCCCCTCCCGACCAGGAAGTGGACTGGCAGGAAGGCGGCATTGAGGGCCTAACCCGCTTCCTGCAGCGCGCCTGGCGCGCGGTCGCCGGCCGCGCCGAGTCGTTCGACCGCGCGTGGAGGCCTGACCTCACTCAAGCGAGCAGCCCAGCCGCCGTGTCACTCCGCCGCCGCACCCACCAGACCCTCCGCCGCGTCACCAACGACATCGAACGCTGGCACTTCAACACCGCCATCAGCGCCATGATGGAGCTGGTGAACGCGATGACGGAGGTAAGCCAGGAGGAGATAGGGGGAGAGCTGCGATCGGCCTACTCGGAGGCTTGCGAGCAGCTCCCCAAGCTGCTCGCTCCGTTCGCCCCGCACCTGGCGGAAGAACTCTGGGAGAGGCTGGGCTTCGCGGAGAGCGTCCACCTTCAGACCTGGCCCGACTGGGACCCGGAGGTGGCGAAGGAGGCGGAGGTCACCATCGTCGTCCAGATCAACGGCAAGCTGAGAGACCGCCTGAGCGTGCCCCTGGGCACGCCCAAAGAGGAACTCGAGCGGATGGCCCTCTCCGCCCCAAAGGCGCGGGCCCAGCTCGAGGGGAAGACCGTCCGCCAGATCGTGGTGGTGGTAGACCGGCTGGTGAACGTGGTAACCAGTTGACAGGAGACGAGCGGAGGGGCGCGTGTTCTACTTCTCCCGCGCCGAACAGGTGGTTCTCCTTGCTCTGCTGGCGCTTCTCCTCACCGGGGCCGGCCTGCTGATCTACGCCCGCGGCGAGCGGGCCGGGCAAGGAGGCGTCGAATCGCCACTGTTTGTGGAGGCGCCCGCGACACCGGCCGCGGCCGCGCACGCACTCGCGCCCAAGGCGGGGCCGGGACCGGGCGCCAGCGGGGCACCCGAGGCAGAGGGCCCGTCACCTGAGCCGCCGGCGATTTCGCCGCCGGCAAAGGGGCCTGCCCCAAACCCCCATCGGGAAGGCGTCAAGCCCTCTCCCTCCTCCCCCATCCGGCTGAACTCCGCCACCGCGCGCGAGCTGGAGGTATTGCCCGGAATCGGCCCGGTGCTCGCCAGCAGGATCGTCCAGTACCGGGGGCAACTCACACGCGAGCGAGGGCATGGTTTTGAGAGCGTTGACGAACTCCTGAACGTTCCGGGCATCGGCGCCAGGCGGCTTGCCGCCGTTCGCGAGCTTGTCACACTATGACCACAATGTTGTGCGAGGTGGCGCCTTGCTTCACGAACCCGCGATAGGTGAAACTCGGCTTGAGAAGGTAACTGGCAGTAGCGGCAGAGAGAACTGAGTAACCATACTTGAGAGCACCTCGGGCGCAGGCCCCGGGGAAGACGGGTTCGAATGTGGCTGACGAGAGAGGGCGCAGGAAGCTCGGCAAGGCTATCCCTTCGGAGTTGAGCGCAGCGGCGGGCGTCATCGGCAGTTGGTTGGACGATCTGGAGCGATCCGGCAACAGACTGGTGGGCACGCGCACGCGTGCATCCCTGCAAGGGCTCTTTGAGAGATGCGCCGCGAACGGGGGCCTGGTCACTGCCGCCGAAGAGCTAGCGGCGGGCTGCTCCGCTGACCACCTCGACCAGGCCATCCGGCTTCTGGAGAAGAGAGCGCTTTCTGCCTTGTGCGCAGACGAGCTTGACGACGGTGCCGATGAGACGATCACAGCTTTCCTCGCCGCCCTTCACGAGGTCTCTCGCAAGCGCTCCGGCAAGGCGCGGGCAGTGACTCCAACTCCCTCGCGCAGCGCGGGCGCCTCTCCTCCCGCCGCCGAACCCGCAACCATGTGGAGAGCGGCCGCGGACATCCAGGCCGCCAGAGGAACCCAGGGCGTGGTGCAGGCGCTGCTAGACTGGGCGGTTCGCCTGTCTGCCGCGCCAGGCGCGGTGTGGTGGCAGCAAGAGGAGAATGGCGAACGCCTGATAGCACGGCGAACAAGCGGCCTAAAGCTCGTCGGACGCGCCCGCGTGCTCCAACCTGCCGAGGACTTCTGGCGGCCGGATCCCGACACTCCCGTCGCCATCCCAGTGATCACCTTGTCCCCTGAGCGGCAAGACCATGCCGCATTCCTGACGCGGGTGGGCGCCGCCGCCGCCTTGATCGTGCGCGCCCATGACGGTGAGCGGTGGGTGGGCGCGCTGAGCGTCCACCAGGCTGACCTGCCCCACGGAGCAGTCTGCTTCCTGGCGGCCCTCACCCAGCAAGCTGCCGCCGCCCTCCGGGCGCGGGAACTCGAGGTGCGACGCCGCCAGTTGGCAGAGGGCCACCGGAGCTGCGTTGCCGAGCTGGGACACGCCCTCGCCTCGGCCCTCGACCTCAAGGGCTTGCTTACCGCCGTTTGCCGCTTGGCGCTCCGCCTCACTGGCGCCGAGGGCTGCTACCTGCTCCTCTCCGAAGAGCAAGGGCCACCGGTGCTCCGGGTGAGAGAAGACGCCCGGCCCTCTGTCTGCGGCTTGGATGCGCCGCTTCTCTCCTCTATCGTGGAGTTGGCGAGCGCGGCGTTCCCCGACGCGCCCTGGTGGCAGCCCAGCAGCGGGCACGGGGAGCCGGCCACAAGGCTGCAGCAGGCGGGCATAGGAAGTCTGCTCGGCCTCCCTCTGCCCATCCGGAGCGAGCCCCTGGGTGCGCTCATCCTGGTGAGTGAGCGGAGAAACGCCTTCTCTGCCCTCGACCGGGAGATGGTGGCGGCGTTCGCGGCCCAGAGCGCGGTGGCAATCGAGAACCTCCAGCTCTTCGAGGACATGCAGCGCCGCCTGCTGGAGATGGCCGACCTGACCTGGGTAAGCACCCACATCGCAGCTACGCTGGACGCGGGAAGGATCGCCGCCACCGTGGCTGAAGGAGCCGCCAAGGCCCTCAGCGCGCCCCGCACCGCCATGCTACTGGCCCAGGGGAGGAAGCAGTTGGTCCCTGTGCCAGCCGGTTGTCTGGCCATGCCGGAGGAAGCAGACGCCTTGCCTCCAGAGGCCAGCCATCTGGGAACCCAGGTGCTCGACTCCGGGGTCCCCCTGGCTGTTGTAGATGCCGAGCTGGAGGGCTATGGCGAGGACCCGCTGGTTAAGTGGCTCCAGGTCCGATCCCTGCTCTGCGCCCCCATGATGACCCAGCAAGGCCTCCACGGCATCTTGGTGGTGGGGGATACGCAGCCGCGCCGCTTCCAGACCCACACCAAGGCCCTGCTTGCGGCCTACGCCAACCAGGGCGCCCTTGCGCTCCAGAGCGCGCTCCTCCACCAGGACGTCGTGCGGCACTTGCACGAGCTCACGAAGCTGTTCGAGTTGTCCCAGAAGCTCGCCACCTCGCACGAGCTCAGCGGGGCCCTGGAGGTGGTTCTCGGCTATGCCTGCGAGATCCTGGAGGCCCCCCTGGGGCTGCTCATGCTGTGTGAGCCAAAGACGCGGGAACTGGTGGTCAAGGCCGTTCGCGGGTTCTCCGCTCAGGCTTCCATCGAATCCTCCATCCGGCTCAGACCGGGAGAGGGAATGGCCGGGAAGGCGGCGCAGTGCGGCACCGTACTCACCAGTGCGGATGTCCGCCGGGACGGCCGGTTCCGGTATCGGGACGTGGCGAGGCAAGAAGGTCTGCGCAGCGGCGTCTGCGCGCCGATGATGGCGGGGGGCCGCGCCGTAGGCGTGCTAAACCTGTACCGCCCCACCACCCAGGAGTTCACCGAAGAGGAGCAACGCCTGCTGGCGGCCGTCGCCAACAGCGCCGCGCTGGCGGTCGAGAACGCCTACCTCCGCCAGGAGGCGCAGGAACGGTCGCAATTCCTCGCCGCCCTCATGGGTGAGATCAACCACCGCGTGCGAAACAGCCTGCAGTCAGTGGCCGGCCTGCTGCGGATGGAGCTGCGACGTCCCGACCAACTGTCTGCCGACCAGGCCATCAAGCGCGGCATTGCCCACATCCAGACGGTGGCCGTGGTGCATGAGCTGATGCCCACCCGGGAGTTCGAGTTCGTGGACGCCAAGCAGGTCGCCCGCCGCGTCCTCGAGCTGACCGTCCAGGCCGTCGCCCCGGCCGGACAGCACGGCCGCCCAGCCGTCACCGCCCAGGTCAGCGGAGCGCGCGTGATGCTGCCCTCCCAGAAGGCCACCAGTCTCGCGCTCATCCTGGGTGAGCTGGTGGACAACGCCCTCAGGCACGGCCTGCCCGAGGCCGGGCCCGCGAAGCTGACCGTCAGCCTGGCGGAGGCGGGAGGCGAGGTGGTCGTCCAGGTGAAGGACAACGGCCCCGGCTTGCCCGCAGACTTCGACCTTGGCTCCTCCCCCGGGCTGGGCTTGAGCATCGCCAAGGGCGTTGCGCAGAGCGATCTCGAGGGCAAGTTGGAGCTGGAGAGCAAGGCAGGGCTGACGGCGCGGGTCCGGTTTCCCAAGTCGCGCGGCGGACCCACCGGACCCCCGCGATGATAGCGCCCGGGAGGCCACCCTCGCAAAGTGTGTGCAAAGCGACAATACCTCTCGGCGGCAAGCAGGAGATCGCGGCATGAGGGCCAACTGAGTTGGCGATAGCTATACCAGGATAGTAGCACGAAGGGAGGCTACGTGATGACCAGGATGAGTTGGGCGTTGTTGTTGGTGCTGGTGGGAGCGGGGATGCTGATGGCCTTGGCTTCCACCCCCGCGGCGGCGGCTGAGTACCCAAGCGTGGGTGGATTGCAGCCGTTCGCCGCCGAGACGAACTACATGTCCCTGGCCGGCTACCTCCGATGGATGGTGTTCGAGAAGGAAGGCGTGTGGCTCTCCATGCCGGAGGCAAAGCGGATCGTCGCCGAGCAGCAGTGATCTCCCTGCGGTGTTGGTTCGCGCGAGATGGCGGCGGGCCTCTGCCGGCCGTCGGTAGTCAGCGGCCATGAGAAAGACACGACTGCTTGTCCATGCAAAGCCGAGCCCGTGCGCTCGGCTTTGCTCCTGCCTGATCACCATCGCCTGCCTCCTGCTCCCGGCCATTGCCTGGGCCGCCCCCCACCTGGGCGCGGATGTGGACCTGGCCGCCCTCTCTCCCGAAGCGCGAGCCACCGAGTTGAGCCGCCTCGCCCAAGCCGGAGTGCAGAGCGTCCGCTGGCGCCTGGACTGGAACCGCGTGGAACCCTCCCCGGGAGCGTTCACCTGGGAGGCAGACGAGGCCGCCGTGAACGCGGCCCTCGCCCACGGCCTGGAGGTAGTGCTGATCCTGGGCCCTTGCGCGGAGTGGGCGGTGGACCCCGCGCGGGAGGTGCCGGCAGACCAACGGCAGTTCTCGGTGCCAAAGGACATTGGCGCGTGGCGGCGCTATGTCCGGGAGGCCGCCTCCCATTTCCGGGGTCGAGTAAGACATTGGCAGGTGAGGCAGCAGCCGAACCTGCGCAACTTCCGCGGCACGCGGCGGGAGTTCTTGAGACTGGTGGCCGCGGCCACCCAGGAGGTCACCGCCGTAGACCCCCAGTCGCTCGTTATCATGCCCGAGTCAGGCTCACTCGACATCGCCGAGATCTCCCGCCTCATACAATCAGACGCTTGGTCCTCATTCCATGTCCTCGGTGTCTATCTTGACCAGAGAGCGGATGGCCTCTCCTCGCTGGCGCTGCCCTGGGCGGTCCTCACCAACGAAGTGTTGCCCGCCGGCGATCGCGCCGCCTCCCGCCCTCTCTGGGTGCTGGGCTCGGGCGGCTCGCTCCCGGCAGAGGCATGGGTGCAGCGCTACCTGCTGGCCTGGGCTCTTGGCGCGGACCGCTGCTACTTGCCCGCCGCCGCCGTCAGCTCCGAGTGGACGGCAGTGATCAGGGGGGCGGATCTCACCGGCTACCTGCTCCTCGGTCCAGATGTGTGGGCGCTCGCTTTCCGAGGCGAGCAAGGGCCTTTCCTGCTGGCCTGGAGCGCGCAGGAGGCCCCGGTTCCCGCCTCCGCGCTGGCCCCTACGGTGGATGGCGACGCGGCCAGCAAGGCCGCGCCGGTGGGGGGCGCTCCGGGCTCGGCCGTGGTGACACAGGGCGAGAGCACGGCCTTCACCGTGGGTCCTCGCCCAGTGCTCATCCCTGGCCTCTGCCTGGACGCGGCGCGGCCGCTGCCGATCACCCGGGCCGACGTTCTCGCCGCGCGCCGCGGGCTGGATGTGAGCCCCTCACCGCTGGTATACGCCGACTGGTCCATGCCCCAGCTCCCCGAGTTCGGGCTCCGCCACCGCGATCTGCGGCACCTGCCGGGAGGGATAGTGGCCAGCGAAGAGCGATACGACCGCACCTGCGTGCGGACCCTCATGCGCCCGGGCCGGGGTGAGGAGAAGGAGGACAACCCCTGGATCTACTTCGACGTTGACGACCGATGGCTCTACTTCGACCAGGGGAAGACACCGGTGGCGATCACCGTGGAATGTGATGGTTCCTTCCTTGGCAAACAGAAGCTTGGCTTCAATATCATCTATGATTCCGTCTCCGGCTACCGGTTCACGCCCTGGCAGTGGGTGGACGCGGGCGCCGGCTGGCGCCGCTACCGCGTCGAGCTGAACGACGTGAACTTCGCCAACCGCAGCGGCTACGACTTCCACATCAACGCCAAAGGGAGCAAGCAGGACCTGTGGGTGGCCTCGGTGACGGTGGAGAAACGGCCGGCGGAAGAGCTACGCTAGCACCGCTCGGCGGTGGGGCCGTGTCCCTCTCCGGCGGCGTTCTGCCCCCGCCCCCTCTACTCGGCCCCCGGCCCCGGCCCGCCAACCTGGTCCGCCAGCCCTCCCGATTCGCCTTTCACGCGCACGGAGATCTCCGGGACCGGCTCTCCCCCCGGACCAGTCAGGCTCGTCTTCTGTCGGTACTGCGCCTGCAGCACCTGCTTCTCTCCCTGGAAACCGACCAAGCGCAGATCGCGGTTGCGCCGCTCCTCGATGAGGATCCCCATCACGTCAAGCGCCGCCTTCCTAAGCTGCCCTCTCGCCTCTTCGCGTGCAGTGGAAAGCTGTGTCGAGAAGTCTACGCGGAGAGTGTTGCCTGAGAGATAGTGGGCGTTCCGCACCACGCCCTGCTGCCACGAGTCCAAGGCCATCAGTCGGCCGCGCAACCGGGTCTCCGCTTCCTCACCCGGCGGCAGGTTGACCAGCGCTCGGCCTCCCAGGAATATGGCGGCCGCGGCCGCCAGCACGCCCACCAGAATCAGCCATCGGCCACCCGCCCGACGGGCCACCTCGCTCGCCTGGTCGGTTTTCTGAGGGGCAATCTCGTTCATCGCCAGTGCGCGGAAGCCCAGGCCTCCGCCGCTTTGCCCGCATTCCGATTGCTTGGTCTGATCTTCCGCCATTGCTTCTTCCCTTGCCTGGACCGCTGGAGTGAGTCGGGTGTCGTCTCATAGTCTAGCAGGTTGTGCGCCCCGCGGGAATAGGCCGCCTGGGAGCGCAGGCGTCTCGCCGGCCGTGCTCCTGGGAGCGCTACCACGGCTCAGGCAGCGCGCGCTTGATCCTCTCGATCTGATATCCCAGCCCCGGTCCCTGCAAGGTGCTGGTATCCAACACGCCGTCCTGGCGCTGGCAGAGGCCCGGGTGCACGGCCGCCTCCGGTTCCGAGGCGGCGGGGAAGAACTGTGCGGAGTTCGCCTCCACCCCCATGATCGGATGCAGGCGGGCGGCCATCCCCACCGAGTGCAGCAGGGCAAGCGCCGGATTGGTCAGGTCCTGGATCGCGTAGGGCACGCCCATCTGCTCCGCCCGCGCCGCCAGAATCAGCTCCGCCGACTGGCACTTGCACGCCTTCAGCGCGATCCCCGACCAGCCCAACTCCAAGGCGAGCTCCATATCCGCCAGCCCGGTCAGGCTCTCATCCACCAGCACCGGCTTCAGCCGCGCGATGGGCCGCATGTCCAGCCGCCGCGCCGCCAGATCGCGTTCTGTGGGCTGCTCCACGTAGAGGATGTCCTCGAAGGTGCGCCGGTCCTGCTCCCGCACCCGCTCCAGAAACGCCACGATGTACCCCGGCTCTTCGCACATCTCATTGGTGTCGGCGGTGAAGTGCAGGGGATGCTCCCCGATGCGAGCGCACACCTCCCGGGCCACCGCCGCCACCTCCAACATGCGTGCGATATCCCACTCCAGATCGTTCCCCCTCAGCTTCACCTTCAGGCAGAACAGCCCGTCGCGCTCCACCCACTGGTCCAGGGAAACGGGCAGCCCATCCTGTGGATCGGAATCGTCCAGCTCCGCGCGGCGCAGCTTATCCAGCCCCCCTACCAAGTGGAATACCGGCACCTTCCGCTGGTAGCCCTCCCGCAGGTACTGGGAGATATAGCGGTGTGCGAACTCAGATCCGAGGTAGCGGCTCAGGTCGTGCTCCATGAACTCGGCGCCGTAGCCGTCATAGGTGGAGATGGCGTTCGCCACCCCAAAGGCATCGTGCACGGCCGCGTCGGTAGGTGAAGCGGAGACCAAGGCCGCCAGAAACGGCATGGGGATAGACAATCCCAGATCATCGCTCACTTGCTGTGCGAGCTGCCGCAGCCCATCCTCGGTCTCATTGTAGAGGTCAACCGGATGGCCGAACCGGCTGTGCTCAGCCACCAGCCGGCAGTAGCGCCTGGTCAGCTCTTTCATCGCCTGGAGCTTCAGGGGATGGGGCAAACTGGGCTCCGGGAAGGCCCAGAAGTCCATCACAAACATCCCGCCCCAACCGACCCCCCGCTTTCCGCCGCGGGTCTCCACCTCCACTTTCACCTGTGCGTAGTCGCCCTTGTCCACCACCACCCCGCCGAACTTCAGGGGTGTGCGGGCAGCCGCCTCAATGAAGTACGGCGTCGCCGACAGCACTCGGGTATCGCTGTTCATCGCCTCCTCCTGTCGCCCAAGATCCTCAGCACCCCAGCTCTTTCAGCCTGCGATCGGAAATGCCGAAGTGATGCGCCACTTCGTGGAGCACGGTTCGTCTGACCTGTGTGATGATCTCCTCGTGACTGCGGCACACACTCTCGATCGTCCGCTGGAAGACGACGATCCGGTCCGGGAACTGGTACGGCATCCAGTGCGAGCGCCGCGTCAGCGGAACCCCCTGGTAGATGCCCAGCAGAATCGCTCCCCGCGGCCGCTCGCGCCCCTGCCAATAGGCCTCGCTCGGGAAGTCCTCGACCATCACCTCGACGTTTTCGAGCTTCTCTGCGAACTCGGCAGGCAGGTTCGCCAGTGCCTGAGATACCAGCTGCTCGAATTCCTCGCGCGATACCTGCATAGGTTGACGCGTGTCCGCGGCCAGGCCTCCGCAGGGGTCCAGCCACTACACGCCCAGTGTCCTCAGATACTCCCGGCTTATCCTACACGATTCACCCGCCTCCAGCGCGCTGCGGTCCTGCTCCACCACGATCCACTCCGGGCTGCACGCCAAGGCTGCCTTCATCGCCGCCGGCAGGTCCATCTTGCCCCGGCCGAGTTCCCGGAACTCCGCGTACTGCTCTCCTCCCAGTCCGTCCTTGAAGTGAGATGTGGGGCAGCGCTTCTGGTAGCGGCTGATGAACTCGGCCGGCTGCTCTCCTCCGACATCCACCCAGTAGACATCGGGGCAGAGTCTGACCAGCGCGGGGTCGGTCTCGCCGGCGATGAGATGGATGGGTTTCGTGTCCTCCATCACCTCGAACTCCCAGGCATGGTTGTGATAGCAGAACACCACCCCCTCCCCCTGGCAGCTCCGCCCCACCTCGTTCATGACCCGGGCCGCCTGCCGGTATTCCTCCAGGCTCCGGAACCGGCCGGAGGTGATCACAAACCGGCCTCCCAGCGCCTTCACCGCCTTGATCCTCTGCGCCACCACCAAGGGATCGTCCCACTGGGCGAACCCGGAGTGGGCGCCCATCACCGCCACGCCCGTGCCCTCCACCGCGCTCCGAAACCGCTCGACCTGCTGCGCGTCGGCCGGCATGCCGATCTCCATCCCGTCATACCCGGCCTCGCCGACCGCCTTCACCACGCCCGGCAAGTCCTTCTGCACCCGCTCGCCGAACACGATCAACTGCACTCCGACCCGCGGCTTGCTCATACCCTGTGCCTCCACATTCCCTCGAGCATCCTCGCGCCATACCCCCTCTCTGCTATTTCTGTCTCCGCGGGAAACTGCCTGCGGCCCTGAGGACGGTCCTGCACGCATTCCGGCTCGCCCCCCGTCCCGCCGACGGAACGCACCTCCTTTGCTGCCCGTGAGGCGCTGGCAGGATCGCCTCAAGAGCCATTGTCTGCACAGGGAGCTTGCCCGCCTCAGGCGGGCAAGCCCTCACAAAAAGGTTGGATTTGTGGAACAAAGCCGGTGGCCGGGACTCGGTCCGCCTCAGGCGGACAAGGCTGGGGATTCTGGCATCGGCAGGCGGCGGCCGATGCGCGCGTCTTACCCAGCGGCTAGGCACGAAGGTCGCCGCCGCGTTTGCCACAGGCGACCGAGCCAACGGCCAGATGAGTTGCTCGCCTGCCGAAGCGGGCGAGCATAGCGGAGGAACTCAAGGACCATGGAGACCGCCTCATTTCCGGGCCCTGCAAGTGGGCCTATGCCATATGGCAAAGCTGCCGTCCTTGCCTTTGTCAACGAGAAGGGCGGGGTGGCGAAGACCACTTCCTGTGTCAACCTGGGAGCGGCCATGGCGCACCGCAAGATGCGAGTGCTGTGTATTGACCTCGACCCCCAGGCGAACATGACCACCGCCTTTGGCGTTTCCGCCGAGCAGGCCATCGCCAGAGAGGCCCACTGCCTTCTCACCATGCCGCGCTTCCCCCTGGAGAGGGCGATCGTCTCCACCCGGGTGGAGAACCTCGACCTCGTCCCCGCCAGCGCACGGCTGGCGGACTGCGACAAGGCCTTGGTCATGGAGGTGGGCCGGGAAGGGCGCTTGCGATCGAAGCTGCGAGAGTTCTACCGCAGCGTGCTCACGGAGAAGTACGACGCGGTGCTGGTGGACTGCCCGCCCTCCCTCGATCTGCTCACCATCAACGCCCTCACCGCGGCCACCCACATGATCGTCCCCGTCAACACCAAGTTCTACGCCCTCAAGGGCATGTCGTTGCTCGGGGAGATGGTGGCGACGCTGCACGAGCAGCTCGGCGCCACCGTGAAGATGCTCGGCATCTTGGTGACCATGTTCGACAAGAGCACCGCGCTCGATGTGACCATCTACAAGCTGCTGAAGGAGAAGATCGAGCGCGAGTTTGGCGACTACATATTCGCCACTGTCATCAGCAAGAGCGTGCTGGTCAGCGAAGCGGAGGCCGGCGGGTTCCCGGTGCTGCTCCGGGAGCCGGATTCGAAGGCCGCGGGCGCCTACCATGCGCTCGCGGAGGAAGTGAACAGGCGTCTGCAGCCGGATATGGCGGGCCTCCTTGCCGCAGTCCCGGCGGCAGCCAACACCTATCTGTCCTAGCATCGGGAACGGAGGTCCTGCCATGAGCACTGAAGCAGGAGTTGCGACCGCACTACCCGCCGAGACCAAGACCTCGGTGATCATCAACATCAGCACCCCGGGGGTGTCCACCCCCATCTGCCGCATCGGAAACTCGGAGGAGATCCTGGGCCATCTGACTGTTCGCGAGTTGATCGCACGCATCGTCAGCCCTAAGTCGCTCTTCTCTGTGGGCGTGCCCATGAGCCAGTTGGAGGCGGAAAGCTCCGCCGCCCTGGCGATCAGCGAGCTGCTTTCCACAAACTCCTCCCAGGTGGTCCTGCATGGAAGCGCCAACGAGGAGATCTGCGTAGTCGCCGGCGATGAGCTGGCCCGTTCGGTGGCCCGGCTCCACACCGGGGCCCAGGGCAGCGCTTTCCTGGATTTGAACTTCGATGTCCGGTCCCTCGCCGACAACACGCCGCCTGTGCAGGGCGAGCGCCGCCAGGCGGCCGTCCCGGAGGTGGTCGAGGTGCCTATCCCCGCACAGGCCCCCGCGCCTCCCCCGCCGAGTCCCGCAGCCCTTGCCGCGGAGACCGACGCGCCGGCCAGCGAGCTAGGGCACTCGGCCGAACCGGACGAGTCGGCCCCAGTGGCTCAGCCACCGGCCGAACAGCCTGCGCCCGCGGCGCGGCCGCCGCAGAGCGAAATGATGACCATCCTGGCTCAGTCTCCCCCCAGGAAGGCGGAGGCCACCGCTCCCACCTGGGACCGCAAGGAATACATGCGCAAGTCCGACTGGCTGCGCGCGCAGTTCCAGCCCGAGGTGGAGGCGCTCAACTTCACCGGCCTCTTTGTGGGCAACCTGGGCCTGGGCATTCGCGAAGAGCAGGGCCGACGCCAGGTCGTCCTCGCCGACCCGGCCCGCGTCACCGACATCCTGCTCCGGGGCAACGGCTTCCGCCGCAGCGGCGAGCACGCCAAGGCTCTCATCTGCTACCAGGAACTGGTGGACATGGATGCCAGCAATGCGGACTTCCGCTTCCTCCTGGGCAAGACACTCATGGAGCTGGGGCAGCATGACTCAGCCGTCGAGGCCTTCGCCCGCGCCAAGGAGCTTGGGCACGATGGCGCCGTGAAGGAGCTCGAAGCCCTGCGCCGATCCGGTGTCCGCTCTCGCCGGCCGCTCGGCTTCCTGCGCTTCTGGAAGCAGTAGCGGCGAACCTGGATGGTAATCCCAGCCTCGGGTCCCAACAGACCCGGGGCTGTTTCCTTTTTGCGCAGACCCCGCGCGCATCTGCCCTTCCTGTGATCGAACTCACGCACCCGGTGCCTCGGAGTGTCGCGCTATCTGCACGCGCCAAGAGAGTTAGGCGAGCAGCAAGCAGGAGTCAGGCCTGTTCCCGGCGCAAACTCCAGAGCATGAGCGCGGTTCCCGCCCTGATCCTCTTCGCCAGAAACCCGGTCCCCGGCCGGGCCAAGACGCGTCTCATCCCAGCGCTGGGCGCCGAGGTCGCGGCTGAGCTGTATCGCTGCTTTCTCCTGGACTCACTCGAGGCCGCCGCCGGACAGCGGGCGGATGTGCTGGTGGCGGTCGCTGACGCCGATTCCCTCGATGCCGTCCGTAACCTCGCCTCCCCGGTGTGTCCGCGGGCCGACTTCCTGGTGCAGGAGGGAGGTGACCTGGGGCAGAGGATGGGACATGCGTTCGAGGCCGTCTTCTCCCGCGGCTATCAGAGCGCGGTGCTGGTCGGCACGGATGTCCCCAGCTTGCCGCCACTACGAGTGAACGATGCCTTGCGCTACTGCTCTTCCCGCGATCTGGTGTTGGGCCCCTCCCTCGACGGCGGCTACTACCTGATCGGGCTCCGCAAGGTCATCCCCGAGTGCTTCGCCGACCTGCCCTGGGGCGGCCCGACCGTGCTCGTGGAGACACTCCGCCGCGCTCATGAGGCAGGGGCAAGCGTCTCCCTTCTGGATCCGTGGTACGATGTGGACACTCCCGAGGACCTGCGCGTTCTGCGGTCCCACCTCACCGCCCTTGACCTCGCCCGCGACACCATCTTCTGCCCTCGCACGTGGGAGTTCCTCCACCGCCTGCCTCCGGAGACTTGACGGCGGTGCCGCCCACCCCAGTCGCCATCATCATCCCGGCGCTCAACGAGGAGCAGTCCATCGGTTGCGTCCTCGACGCCATCCCGCCCGACCTGCGCGCGGAGGTGGTTGTCGTTGACAACGGATCAACCGACGGCACCGCCGCGGTCGCGAGCAGCCGCGGAGCACGCGTCATCTCTGAGCCGCGGCGCGGCTACGGCGCTGCCTGCCTGGCGGGCATCGCCTCTCTGGGCCTGCCAGAGGTCGTCGTCTTCCTGGACGCGGACTTCAGCGACGACTCCTCCCTGCTGCCGGAGCTGACGAAACCGATCCTGGAAGGCCGCGCCGATCTGGTGATCGGCTCCCGCATGTTGGGGGAGCGAGAGCCGGGTGCGCTCCCGCTGCATGCGAGGTTCGGGAACTGGCTGGCGGGCAGGATTCTCACCCACCTCTATCGCCAGAGGACCACCGACCTCGGGCCCTTCCGCGCCATCCGCTGGGAGACGCTCAGGCGACTCGACATGCGCGATTGCGGCTTCGGCTGGACCATGGAGATGCAGGCCAAGGCCGCCCGGCTCAAGGCGCGTCTGCTTGAAGTTCCCGTGCCCTACCGCAAGCGCATCGGCCGCTCAAAGATCACCGGCTCCCTCATCGCCTCCCTCCGCGCCGGCGCCACCATCCTGTTCACTGCCTTCCGCTTGCTTCGATGGCGACCCACCACCCTGTAGCGCAGGCCTGCCCTGCCTGCCCCGAGGCATGTCGAGGGGAGCCTGCCGCATGGGTCCCCTGACGTGCGGCCGGCCCCAACGCGCGGCCGCTTGCCAAACAAGCAGACAGTAGACTGGCATATAGCCAGCCCAGAGCAGCGCATGTGGAGACCCGTGCCACAGCCACTGCCCATAGTATTGCGCGGCGACAGTGAACGTGAGCAGCACCCACCCGGGCGCCGACCACCAGCACAGCGCGGGCACGGTCCAGATCACATACCACGGCAGCGTCGGCGCGCCCAGCACCAGCATGGCGCCGAGCGCCAGCGAGGCGCCTGCGATCAGGCCCCCTATCCCCGGGCGCTGCCGCCACAGCAACCAGACGGTGACCAGCAGGATCGCCACCAGGCTGCCGAGCCGGGTGATCTGGTAGTGTGATGGAGTCACGTGCTCCAGCAGCCAGTCCGCAAGCACGAACAGGCTGGCGTTCACTTTCCACGCCGACAGATAGGCGATCAGCCCATCGAACAGATGTCGCCCCGCGCCCACGAACGGCGCCGCCAGCACCACACATCCTAGCGCGAACCACCCCGCGAATTTCAGCCCGCCTCTCCGGATGAAGAACGGCGCCGCCAGCAGCGCGAACCCCTTGGTCATCACCGCCGCGGCGAGAGCCAGCGCGCTCCCGCACCCGGGCCTTCCTCGGGCCCGGGCGGCCAGCAGAAACGCCAGCGCCAGCAGAAACACCCCCGCCACGTCAACATGGCCGCCCGCTGCGCTCTCCGTCGCCGCCAGCGGGCACCAGGCATACCAGATCACCTGCTCGGGCGCTCTCCCCGTGCGGCGCAGAAGCGCAATCAACAGCAGCACGACGCCGACATCGAATCCTGCGAACGCCAGGCGGAACACATCCGGGTCAGTGCTGCTGACCCGGGAAAGCCCCGCGAACAGCAACTGCGCGGCCGGCGGGTAGATGGTGGGTATATCCTTGAAACCGATCTCGCGCCAGTGCTTGTCCTGAAGGTGTGCCAACTGCCGCGCGTCGGGCGCATACTGGTATGGGTTGATGCCCGCGGTCACCACCCGGCCGTCCCACAAGTAGCGGTAGACGTCGGTTGAGGGCCGAGGAGTGCGCGCAAACGCCACCACCCGAAGCGCTACGGCGACGGCGACAATCCACGCGAGTCCCCACCGCGCCGAACCACGGTTCCGCACCAACCAGGCCGCGCAGACATAGGCCACCCAAGCCACCACATAGCCGCGCAGGTAGTGGACCGGCCAGTCGCGGTCGCCGGGGATCGGGCCTGTCCACCATAGGCCGGCGGTGGCCAGCGTTCCGAAGGTAACCAGCCCCACCCCGCGAATCCGTCCCCGCGGCTCCGCCCGGTCGGCTGGCAACTACTTGCTTCCTCGGCGGCGCCTCCGGGTACTCACAACCGGCCGCTCCGCTCTCGTATGGAACTCGTCTTGCAGCCTCTGCGCCGCCTGGTCTTGCTTCACCGCCCGGATCACCCCCGCGAGGCCGAGGGTCCAGCTCTTGAGGGCCAGCTTCCCCAGCTCCACGTTGGCGGGCCGCGCGTCGCCGGCATAGTGGTCGGGGTAGTCCGCGTACCAGAAGATGCCGGTGAACGCCTCCTCGTCCACCTTCAGCCGGCCGCGCGGTTTGCCGTCCTCCTCCCCTGCCCTATCGAGCTGCACCAAGTCCGAGCGAATTGCCATCATCCAACTGCTCTCCACCTCATCCGCGTGGCCGCCCCAGTCCGTCTTGCGCATCTTCGCCACCTGCTTGTTGATCTCGTCGTTCCCGGGCCGGCGAGCTACATAGACTACATAGGGCTTCCGCTTCTCGAGCTGTGTTTGACAGAAGAAGTTCAGCCAGTTGATGTTGCCCCCGTGCCCATTCACGATCAGGATCTTGGGGAAGCCGTTGCGCGCAATCTCATCACAGACACTCTCCAACATCGGGCTCAGCAGGTCTGAGCGGATGGCGACACACCCCGGCTGGTGCTTCGCCTCGTAGATCTGGCCGAGGTAGTACCAGGGGAAAACCACCGCGTACTCCTTCTGCGCGGCCCCGATAGAGGCCGCTCTCGAAGCCATCACATCTGTGCCCAACGGCAAGTGCGGGCCGTGCTTCTCGATCACCCCGATCGGCAGCAAGCACAGTCCTTCCGACTTCGCCACCGCCGCGGGGAAGTCCGAAGCGGTCAACTCCTCCCATCGCACCGATAGACCCTTGCTCCCACGCGCGCCCGTCTTCGCCATCTTGCTTCCTCCTGGTACGCGACTCAGTCGCGGGGTATGTTAGGCGGGAAGAGGGCTGCGGTCAACCCAGAGCTACCACGCGGTGTGTGGTTGCTCTGTGGGGGCGCCTGGTCCGTCTGGTTCCTCCGCATCTACGGCGCGCTGTGGGAGCGCCGATACGCAGGAGCGCCGCGGTGCTCGTCGAAGCTATCAGGCAGGGTGAAGGAGCAGTTGACATGGGCAGTTTCCCTCGCACCACTATCGGCGGCGTCTCGGTTCCCAGGCTGGTCTGTGGCAGCAACTGGATGCTGGGCTACTCGCACTGGACGGAGGCGAAGGATCGGTTCATCAAGGAGCTGTTCGACACTCCCCGAAAGATCGCCGATGTGGTGGAGGTGTTTGCGCGGGCCGGCTGCAACGCGTACATGAGTATGGCCAGCGAGTTCGTGCGTGACGCGCTGCGAGAGGTGGAGCAGCGCACAGGGGTGGAGATGCTCTGGATCGCCACGCCCTCGTATCCCGAGTGGGGCAAGCCGGACACCTGGAAGCAGGCGGTGGAAAACGCCAAGAACTTGGGCGCGCAGTTCTGCTTCCCCCACCAGAACGTGACCGACCCCTTGCTCGATCTCCCGAACCGACGGCTGCAGCCGATGCTGGTCGCGCACCTTGCCTTCGTGCGGGAGATGGGCATGATCCCCGGCCTGAGCAGCCATACGCCGCATGCCATCATCTGCTCGGACGAGTCGGAAGCGGACGTAGCCACCTATATCCAGCCCTACAACGCGATCGGCTTCCTCTGCCACATCGAAACCGACTGGCTGCAGCAGTGCTTCAGGAACGCGAAGAAGCCGGTGCTCACTATCAAGCCGCTGGCGGCCGGGAGGCTGCATCCCCAGGCCGGTCTGCCGTTCGTGTGGAACACGCTCCGGGATTGCGATCTGGTCACCATCGGCACCATGTGCAGCTACGAAGCGGAAGAGGTGATCGAGATGAGCCTCGCCCTGCTGGAGGCGCGCGAGGCGAAGGTGAAGCTTCAGTTCACGCGAAGCAAGAAGGCGCTGGTCTAGCGAAGGAGATCACCATGGAACTCTGGGTCACGCATTCTCTGGACAAGGTCTTTCCGGATAGCCGCAAACCCCCGCGGGCGACCGCGGAGATCGTCCTGAAGGCCGCCCGTAACGAAACCGAAGACGCTCAGATCGCAATCCACGTGCCCCGCGGTTTCGAGGTCAGCAAGGCCAGCTACTCGTTGCCCGATCTGCTGGGACCGAGAGGCGCGAAGATCGGGAAGAGCAGCCTCAGCGCGCGCTGGGTCTGGTACACCTATGTGCTCGCCAACCCGCCGGAAAACAGGGACCCCTCCAGCTACCTCAGGAAAGCCCCCGCCTTCTTCCCCGACGCCTTCCTGGAGCAAGAGAGCATGCCCATTCGAGAGGAATGGACCCAGCCGCTGTGGGTGTCTGTGAGCGTGCCCAAGGGGACACCGCCGGGGGAGTACCGAGGGGAGATCGGCCTGGAGCTGGTGGGCAAGCAGGCTGGCAGGGTCACGCAGTCGGTACCCATCACCGTCACCGTGTGGCCGTTCACGCTGCCGGACAGATTCCACCTGCACCACACCGAGTGGCACTTCCCCGATCTCCTCGCCTCCTGGTACCACGTCGAGCCCTGGTCGGAACCCCACTGGGCCTGGCTGGAAAAGGTGGCGGCGGATATGGCCGCGCACAAGCAGGACATGATCTGCACCTCCTTCTTCGATCTGGTCAAGGTGACGAGGACGACCGCCGGCAAGCTCGGCTACGACTTCTCCATGCTCGACCGCTGGGTGAGGATGAACAGGAAGGTGGGCATTGACTGGATCGAGGGAGGCCACGTCGCTCACCGCGGCGGGGGATGGGAAAGCGAGATCGTGTGGCACCGGTTTCCTGTCTGCGACGCCAAGGGCAAGCCGGTTGACACTGGCAAGCTGTCCGAGGAAAACTTCGAGCCCTACATGGAGGGACTGCTGAAGGCGGTCCACGCCCATCTCAAGCAACGGGGTTGGGACAAGCAGTACGTGCAGCATGTGGCCGACGAGCCGATCCCGGAGAATGAAGCATCGTGGTGCTACCGCGCGGGGAAGGTGAAGGAGTGGCTGCCCGGCGTGCCTCGGATTGACGCGGTGATGAGCCATGGGCTGGAGGGGTATGTGGACATTCGCGTGCCGCAGATACAGCACGTCGGGCCGGAGGTGAAGCGCAGCCCGAAGGAGGAGCTGTGGAGCTACGTCTGTCTGGCCCCGCAGGGGCAGTACCCGAACCGGTTTCTCGACTATCCTTCCCTCCGCAACCGGATCATCTTCTGGCTGTCCTGGAGCCTGGGGCTCAAGGGCTTCCTGCACTGGGGCTACAACTACTGGGGCCGCTGGCAGGGGTTGCCGGACGAAGTGGTCATATCCCCGTGGACCGACGCCAGCGCCGGGAGCATCTATATCACCACTGGCAATCCGCTTCCGGCCGGCGACGCGTTTCTGGTCTACCCCGGCAGGCACAGCATTTGCTCCAGCCTCCGCTGGGAGACGATCCGGAAGGGCTTCGAGGACCACGAGTACCTCTACCTGCTGGCGCAGGCTACAGAAGGTAAGAGGGGCACCGCGGGGGCCGCGGCCGCTGCCCGCAAGCTGCTGCAGAGGGTGAAGCAGGAGATCGCCCCCGACCCACTCAACCACACCCGCAGCGACGCCGACCTGCTCGCGGCGCGGGAGGAGGCCGGCGAGCTACTCGCCAAGCTGGCTGGCGAAAGGGCGTAGCCCGGACCGGTCTTCCCCCTACCTCAAGGAAGGCCGGTCCAGCCGCACCTTGCTGTCAGACAACGGAGCAAAGCGGTGAAGGCACGACGAGTCAGACGTGTTGCACTAGCCATCCTGGCGCTCGCCGCACTCGCGGGCGGCGCCTGGAAGCTCCTGGGCACGAGGGAGACGGCACCCTCCGGCCGGCTGTTCGGGAACGGCACCGTCGAAGCCACAGAAGTCGAGGTGAGCGCGAAGGTTGCCGGCAAGGTGGTGGAGCTTCCCATTGTGGAGGGCGACGCGATCCGGGCGGGGAACTTGGTGGCGGTGCTGGACAGCGAGGAACTGCAGGGGCAGGTAGAGCAGGCGGAAGCGGCGGTGCGCGCGGCGCAGGCCGCGCTTGCCGAGCTGGAGGCGGGAACCAGGAGCGAGGACATCCAGCGCGCCCGCGCCCAGTACCGGTCGGCGGCCCAGGTGCGCGAGCAGGCGCAGGCTGGGTTGGACCTTCTTCACTCCGGCGCGCGCAAGGAGCAGCTCGAGCAGTTCCGCGCCCAGGTGCAGCAGGCGCAGGCGGCGCTGACGCTGGCCGAGGCGGACCTCCAGCGAGCGCAAGCGCTCTACCAGCAGGGTGCCGTATCCGCCCAACAAGTTGACCACGCCCAGAGCGCCCGCGACACCGCCCGGGCCCAGCTCCGCGCCGCAGAGGAGCGTCTCGCCGAGGCGGAAGCCGGCGCCAGGGTGGAGGAGATTCGCGCCGCACAGGCCGCCCTCCGCCAGGCCGCCGATCAGGAGCAGGCGGCCAAGGCCGCGCTTGATCTGGCTCTCGCCGGGCCGCGGCCCCAGACTGTGGAGGCAGCGCGCGCCAGAGTGGAGCAGGCGCAAGGGGCGCTCCGCGCCGCGCGCGCACAGGAGAGCTACACCAGAGTGCTCGCGCCGGTGAGTGGAACGGTCACCCTGCGCAACGTCGAGATTGGGGAGCTGGTGGTCCCCGGCCTGCCCATCGCCAGGATCGCGGTCCTGGACAAGGTCTGGCTCCGGGTCTACGTGCCCGAGCGCGAGGTGGGTCGGGTCAAGCTCGGCCAGCCCGCACAGGTATCATGCGATAGTTATCCAGACAAGCAATATCAGGGCAGAGTCACCGAGATCGCCCAGGAGCCGGAGTTCACCCCCAAGAACGTGCAGACCAAGGAAGAGCGCGTGAAGCTCGTGTTCGGCGTCAAGATCGAGGTGCAGAACCCGGACCGAGACCTGAAGCCGGGCATGCCGGCGGACGCGGTCATCCTCGTGGGGCAAGCCCGGCAGACACCGCCCGCCCGCTAGCGCGAGCGAAGACCGGCGCTGGGGAGACCACATGACCGAGCACACTGGCCGGGACGCTGCCATCCGCGCCACCGGCCTCCGCAAAGAGTTCGCCGGCATAGTGGCCGTGGACGGCATTGACCTGGAAGTGCAAGCCGGCGAGATCTTCGGCCTGGTGGCGCCCGACGGAGCGGGCAAGACCACCACCATCCGGATGCTGTGCGGGATTCTGGACGCCACCGCGGGGCGCGCGGAGGTGGCCGGATTCGACGTCGCGCGCCAACCGGAAGAAGTCAAGCGGCGCATCGGGTACATGCCCCAGCGGTTCAGCCTGTACGGGGAGCTGACCGTGGCCGAGAACCTCGCCTTCTTCGCCAACCTCCACCACGTGCCCCGGCAAGAGCGTCTGCGTAGGGAGCAGGAGCTGCTCGCGTTCAGCCGCCTTGGGCCGTTCCGCAACCGCCTGGCGCGCAACCTATCAGGGGGCATGAAGCAGAAGTTGTCGCTCGCCTGCACGCTCATCCATACGCCAATCGTTCTCTTACTAGATGAGCCGACGACCGGGGTGGACCCCGTATCCCGCCGTGACTTCTGGAAAATCCTCTATTCCCTGCTCAAAGACGGCATCACCGTGTTCGTCAGCACTCCCTACCTGGACGAGGCGGAGCGGTGCAACCGCGTTGCCCTCATGGACAGGGGCAGGGTGCTGCTCTGCGACACTCCCCAGGCCCTCAAGCAGCGGATGAAGGGCGATCTGCTGGAGCTGGTCGCCGAGCCGCAGCGCCAGGCCAAACAGGTCGTTGGCAGCTTGCCATCGGTGCTCGGCGTCCAAGTCTTCGGCGACCGCCTGCACGTCTGGTTCTCTGCTGTAGGGGGGGCGTTCCCTTCGAGTAGGCTCAGGGCAGGCCCATGCCCGCCACCCGAAGAACAGCTCAGGCGAGCGCTGGCCGCGAAAAGCATTGAGCTGCTCTCCGTGCGCCGCGCTGTGCCGACCCTGGAGGATGTCTTCGTCTCCGTTCTCACGGAGGACCACCGATGAACCAACCGAGCCTCGATGACGCAGCCGTCCTGGTCGAAGACCTGGTCAAGCGGTTCGGGGCCTTCACCGCAGTGGACGGCATCTCGTTCTCGGTGCGACCGGGTGAGATCTTCGGGTTCCTGGGCCCCAACGGCGCCGGCAAGTCCACCACCATCCGCATGTTGTGTGGCATCCTGGCGCCCACCGCGGGGCGCGGCCGCGTTATCGGCTATGACATCATGACCCAGTCGGAAAGCATTAAGGAACACATCGGGTACATGAGCCAGAGGTTCTCCCTCTACGAGGACCTGACGGTAGAGGAGAACATCGAGTTCTACGGCGACATCTACGGCGTGCCCTGGCCGCGGCTGGAGGAGCGGAAGCGTTGGATCCTGGAGATGGCCGACCTCGAACAGCGCGCCCGCACCCTCACCCGCGAGCTGGCGACGGGATGGAAGCAGCGCCTCGCCCTGGGCTGCGCGCTGGTTCACGAGCCCCGGATGCTCTTCCTCGACGAGCCCACCGCGGGTGTGGACCCCATCTCCCGTCGCCAGTTCTGGGACCTCATCTACACCTCTTCCCAGCAGGGCGTGACGGTGTTCGTGACTACCCACTACATGGACGAGGCCGAGCACTGCGACCGCATCGGCCTCATCTACGGCGGAAAGCTGATCGCCCTGGGCAGCTCCCAGCAGCTCAAGCAACGATATGTCGCTGGTCGGCTACTGGAGCTGCATGTGGACCCGCTGATGCAGGCCCTGGAGTTGCTGGAGCGCGACCCCGCGGCCGCGGAGGTGGCGGTCTTCGGCGCCGCGCTTCATGTGGTCGTCGAGAACGAAGCCGCCGAGCGAGCGGTCAGGCAGACGCTCGCCCGTGCCGGAGTGACGATCCACCACATGGAGACCATCGTCCCCTCGCTCGAGGATGCGTTCGTCGCCCTCATCGAGCAGGCCGACCGGGACCAGGAGGGGCGGCGGTCCAGTGGGTCCGCCGCCGAAGTAGGAGCAACCCAAGCGTGATACTGCGCACCTGGATGATCATCTGGAAGGAGTTCGTGCACATCCTGCGGGATGCGCGCACCCTCGCCGTGGTAGTGGTCCTGCCCGTGCTCATGCTCGTCCTCTACGGCTATGCCATCAACCTCGATGTCAAACACCTGAGGCTTGCCGTGCTCGACTGGGACCGCACCCGCGCTTCGCGCGACCTGATCGGCGCCTTCTCCCACGGCGAGTACTTCGATATCGCCGCCTACACCACCAGCGACCGTGCCGTGACCGAGGCCCTGGACCGCGGCCGGGCGAAGGCCGCCCTGGTGATACCCCTCGGCTTCTCCTCCGATCTCGCCTCCGGCCGGAGGGCGACCGCGCAGTTGATCGTGGACGGTTCCGACTCTACCGCCGCCAGCACCGCCATCGGCTACGCCGAGGCGATCCTTCGCCAGCACTCCGCCAACATCACCCTCGCCGCCCTTGCGAGGACCGGACTCCCGGTGAAGAACTCCTACCCGCCGGTGGAAGCGCGGGTGCGCTTCTGGTACAACCCCGAACTGAGAAGCGTCAACTACATCGTGCCCGGGCTGATCGCAGTGATCCTGATGATGCTCGCCGCGCTGCTCACCTCCATGACCGTGGTGCGCGAGCGCGAGCAGGGGACCATCGAGCAGTTGATCGTCTCCCCGGTCAAGCCCCACGAGCTGATGATCGGCAAGCTCGTTCCCTATGTCGTCATCGCCTTTGTAGATGTGATCACTGTGATTGCCGCGGGCAGACTGCTGTTCCACGTGCCGCTCGTCGGCAGTCCCGCGTTGGTACTGGCGATGTCCGGCGTCTTCCTCACCGCCGCGCTGGGCATCGGCCTGCTCATCTCTACCCTCTCGCCCAGCCAGCAGACGGCGATGACGGTGGCCTTGGTAGGCACCATGCTACCCACCATCCTCCTCTCCGGCTTCGTCTTCCCCATCAGCGCCATGCCAAAGGGGGTGCAGTGGCTGACCAACATCATCCCCGCTCGCCATTTCCTGGTGATCGCGCGGGGGGCGTTTCTGAAGGGAAGCGGTCTCGACCTGCTCTGGCGGCCCGCGCTGGTGCTCCTGGTCTTCGGGCTGGTGATGCTGGCGTTGAGCTCCCTTCGCTTCCGCAAGAAGCTGTGAGGCAGCGGGATGAACTGGCGTCGTATCTTGCGCATCGTGAAGAAGGAGTTCCTGCAACTGCGGCGGGACCCGCGGCTACTCGCCATCGTGCTCGCCGCGCCGGTGTTCCAGCTCTTCGTGTTCGGCTACGCGGTGACCACCGATGTCAGGCATATCACCACCGCGGTCTACGACGAAGACCGCTCCGCCGCCAGCCGCCAGCTCATCGAGAAGTTCATCCGCTCCGGCTACTTCGACCTGAAGTACTACCTAGGCGGCGGACCTACTGGACCGCCGCCCTTTCCCAGCGGCCCGAAAAGCATTGACGAACTGCTCGACCGCGGCCAGGCGCAGATCGCCATCCACATCCCCAGGGGATTCGCCAACGACCTGGCGCGGGGCCGAACCGCCCGCCTGCAGGTAATCCTCGATGGTTCCGACTCGATGACCGCGGGCATCATCGCCGGCTATGTCTCCGGGGTGGTGCAGACCTACTCGCAGCGGGTCGTCACTGAACGGCTTGACCGAAGAAGGGCTTACGTGTCCAGGCTGCCGAGTGTGGAGGGGCGCCTCCGCGTCTGGTACAACCCGGAGCTGAAGAGTGTGAACTTCATGGTGCCGGGCGTCATCTGCACCATTCTGCTGGTGATCACGACGGTCCTCACTTCCCTCGCCATCGTCAAAGAGCGCGAGATTGGCACCCTGGAGATGCTGGTGGTGACCCCCATCCGCGCGCGGGAGCTGATGCTGGGCAAGACCATCCCCTTCATCCTCATCGGGTTCCTCGATGTGGTGTTGGTCATCAGCGTAGGCGTGCTGTGGTTCAAGGTGCGGATCGCCGGAAGCGTGCTGCTGCTGTTCGCGCTCGCGGCGGTGTTCCTCCTCACCAGCCTGGGGATGGGGTTGTTCGTGTCCACGGTGTCCCGCACTCAGCAGCAGGCGATGATGACCTCCTTCTTCATCATGCTGCCTTCGATACTGCTCTCCGGGTTCATGTTCCCCATCGAGAACATGCCCCGGGTCGTCCAGTGGCTTACCTACGCCATTCCCCTGCGTTACTTCCTCACCATCATCCGCGGCATCTTCCTCAAAGGCAATGGCCTGGAGGTGCTCTGGCCGCAGGCGCTCGTGCTCCTCGCCCTCGGGCTGGGCATCATGGCATTGAGCGCGCTGCGGTTCAGCAAGCGGCTGGGCTAGCGCGAGCTGCGCGCACTCGCACGCAACAGGAGAAAGCGCGGCGAGAGCCCGTCTCAGGCGGGCTCTCGCCGCTATCTAACAGAGCAAGCCGACCCGGGCTTAGAACCCGGACCGGCCAGCGCTGACTACCTTACTCGTCGCCACGACACCGCGTCGAACTGCGCCGGCGCCACCGTCGCTCCGGGCATCTCCACCGTCACTTCGTTATAGGTTACGTTCAAGCTCCCGTTGCACTTGATCACGTCTGCAGCAATTCCACCAATGACCTCCGCGTTGCCGCTTCCCTCGAAGGTGGCGGGGATGTCCACGCTGTGCGCATAGAGCCATCCTTCGATGCGGCAGTTCCCGTTGATCCTCATCCCTCGGGCAGCGATGACCGCAAACTCGTCGCTCGCCTGAGTCAGCGTGGCGTTGCCGTTGATCATCACGCTCCCCGCCACCACGATCACCCCCTGGCCCCGGAAGCTTCCGTTGATGGTGGCATCTCCGTCCACGAAGGTGATTCCGTTCAGATCCGTGGTGCCCGTGAAGCTCTGGTCGCCCGTGAGGATAGTGCTCGCCTTCGCGCGATAGTACGCCAGATCGATGGCGGGCATTGATATCCGAGGCTGGTTCTGGCTGATCGTCCCCGTGATGGTGGGACTCCCCTGGTTCTTCACCGTTCCCATCGCCGACAGATCCCCGTCCACCAGGGGGCTGCCTTTGATGGTCACATTCCCGTTGGCGTGCGCGTCTCCGGTGACGGTGTAGTTGCCTGAGATGGTCATGTCGGAGTTGGAGAACAGGGCGTGATCGAAAACTGCGTTCTGGTCATCCACTCCGTTAGTCAGGAACTTCCCCACCACTTTCACCTCCGAGGTCCACCCCTGGGCCGTGCCCGTGGAGGTGAGCAGGATGGTGGTGGCTGAGCCGTTCCAGTTCTCGGCCGTCACAGTGAAGGAGCCCCCGGCGAGATCGGACTTGCTCCAGGTCTTGGGCAGCCCGGACCCTCCCCAGTTGTAGAGCTTCCACGCTCCGTAGTCTATGCCAGCCTCCGCCAGATTGAAGGCCAGCGTTTCCTTCTTCGCGCGGCCCGCCGTGCTCAACTCCTGCACCGCCTGTGCGATCATGTTCGAGCCCAGCATCAATATCACGAACAGGAAGACCAGGGCGGCGATCAGGGCAAAGCCCTCGTCCGCGTTGCGAGAACGACGCCACACTCCCCTTGGTGACCTAGTCATGGCAGCAACCCTCCTGTCGAGCGGTCACTTGTTCCTCAGGTAGCTCTCAGAATGAGCGGTCTGGGTCTGCGTCTGACCGTGCACCTGTGCCGTAGAGGTCATCCACACCTCTACTCCCCAGAGCCGCACGTCATCCGGCCAATAGTTGAACATCACCCTCGGCTGTCCGGTGTCCGGATCGGTAGGGTTCAGCTCCGGGTGGATGTTGTCCGCGATCTTCACACGAGGGGTGAAGCTATCCGCCCCCGGCGGCTTCACCGCCTTCCAGAGACAATTGCCCTCTGCGTCCAGGGACCCAGTCTGATCCGACAGGTAGTACTCTGCCCGGTCCCCCTGGCTGAGCTGGTAACCGTCCGGCCCCAGCGCCAGCACATTCTCCCGGTTCGCATCCTTCAGGGGCATCACGCACACGATATAGTCCGGACCATGCTCCTCAATCAGCATCGCGTCCCGCATCTCGTCAGACACTCTCGCTACTGCCGCAGTCGCCGCGTCATAGGGCGGGAACCGCCAGATCTGCTGGTTGTAGATCTTCAGCACCGAGAAGTAGATCATGGAGGTGCCGTAGGCGAGAATCCCCATCACCCCGGCCGCCACCATCAGCTCCGGAAGCGTGAACCCCCGCCGACCTCTGTTCACCTTATGCTTGAATAGGCTCATGGGTCGCCTCCTCACGGCCGGTTGGCGATCAAAGTGACCGCCTGGTAGGAGCCGCGCAGATACCTGCTCCCACCCCAGAAGATCTCCACACGCACCTGCTTCAGATTGGAGTAGGGCTGACCCGTGCCGGGGTCTATGGCCTGCGCATCCGGGTCGTCGGAGATGGTGATCACTCCGGAGCCGCTCGTCAGGTCAGGCATCTCAAACGACACCTGAGAACCGTTCTCAATGGTATACTCATTAGCCGGGAACAGCCCGGCGCTGGCCGTGGCCCCCAGGTATCCGGCCTCCCGGATTCGCTCCATCTCCCTGGTCGCTCGCTCCGCGGCAACGGTGTAGTTCAGCGACTTGTGGTGCGACAGCACCCCGTAGGTCACCATGGACCCTACGCCCACCAGTCCGATGGCCAGGACTATCGCCGTGGCCAGCACCTCAATGATAGTCACGCCTGCGCGGCTTCCCCCGCAGCCCTTGCCCGGGCAGAGCCTGCCCGGGTGGAACATCCTCCCTCTACCACTTCGCAGCGAATGCTTAGCCATTGTCCCCTCACCTGCTCTCCCCGTCTTCTCCCGGTTCTCTCCTGCCCAGGAAAGACGAAAGCCCGGGATCACAAGACCCCGGGCCTCCAGAGACCTGTCCAACAGGCCAGCCACCCAGCATCGCCCGCTGGCAGCATGACCAGCCATACCGTACTTGGTTCTACTCGGTTGTTCCACATCTGCGCCACAACCTGAGATGCCTACAGGGGCCTGGGCCGCTGTGCCACCCGGCCGTTTGCTTCTGAGATCCCCACCAACGCTCCCGAGGCTGGCCCCGGCCCCCGCCGCGCCCACCTCGTGGTGATGAGGGGCCTGACCACCCGGGGACTTTTGGACCCCTTGGAGTGCCTGCCAGGGGGTTCTGGGCCGTGCTGACAGCGCTGCCGTAGTACCGGCGGCTGGCTGGCACGATCCCAGCCGGCCTGTGCGGGCCGTCCCTGGGCAGCGAAAACAGGAGGTGCCCCGCGGCCTATGGCTCGGCCGTCTTCCGCCTGGACGGCGCCTCCACCCTCACGTACGCATTCTCCGGCTCGCCGTCACAGCAGATCTGGTAGTCCCGCGGCGCGTCGAACTCGAAGCTCCTGGTCCCCAGCTCACCCCCGACCCGATAGGCGTGCGTCACCACCACCCGTGCTGCGCCCTCTTCAGCCCCCACTTCCCCCTCCCCGGCCGGGCCGACGGGCTGGCAGTGGGCATACACGCGCAGGCCGTTGACGGCCGTGGCCGGCTCCAGTCGCAACCACACGGATGCCGCTGGCTCCTCCAGCACCAGCTCCGCCTCCAGGTTGTAGTACCAGTGGAGAGGGGCGGGGGGTCCCCCCCCGCGCGGCTGGTTCCATTCAGGCGGGGTCTCCTCCTGGAGCAACTGCCACGGCCCCGCGGCCTCGACGGCATAGAGAATGCGATCTGCTTGGTGGGGCAGGAGTTTACCTCCTGCCCGACTCTCGCGGCGCGCGTTGAAGGCCGCTCCCACGTGCATCCACCGGAGCTCGGTTCCCGCCAGCGCATCCACCTTCATCGTGACCGGTCCTTGCGCACGCGCCGTCCGCTCCTGTGGCTGATACTCCCCCTCCACCTTCACTCCCCAGCGCTCCATGTCCGCCGGGTCGCTGAACTCGGGCTCGATCGCCATCACCTCGCTCTGCCACCCATGCTTGTCCCCGCAGACGAATCGCAGCCGGTTGACCCCGGCCTTCAGCCGGGGCAGGCTCATCGGCGCAAGCTGCGTCCAGGTCGTCAGCCGCAACTCCTCGAGGCGCGTCTCCCCCGCACTTCCGCTCAGGTCGAAGCGCAGGTGGTACTCGTACCGCCCGGCGACCCACCGCGTGAGGTCCACTCGCTGTCGCTCATCCACCTGAGGTGATGCCCACACCTCCTCCCAGTGCCGGCCCTGGTCTATGGACACGCTCAACCGGAGCGACCCGGCCGCCGTGAACTCCACCACCGCCGCTCCCGTGTCGTCCTCCGAGTTGTTGCTTCGGTAGTGCACTGCCGAGGCAACTTTGGACTCACCCGCGATGATGTACGGCGTGCGCACCCGCCACTCCACCCAGCCCTCCCCTTCGGAAGCAAGCGTCACACCGCCTGAGTCCAGTCTCACGTTGTCCCGCCGGTAGACCCCCTCTTCGAAGTCGGCGTATTCCGGCGACAGCTTCGGTTCATAGACCCAGAGCCCGTTGCCATAGGTGTTGTTCGCGCTGATCTCCGCACTCGTCTTCGGGCCCACTGGCTCCTCGCACAGGGTCTTCAGCGTGTCATCCGCGTTCCACGCCTCACACATCCGCCATCGGCCCCGCCCTTTCCAGTACCGGGTCAACGACTCGCCCGGCCGCAGGGTGAAGTCCATCGAATGCCCGAGGGTGCGCCAGTGCCAGTGCGCCTCCGGGGGACCGTGCTTCGACAGCTCCTCGATCCCCCTGATCCCGCCGTTCTGTGGGTAGAACGGACGCACCCGATTGGCCGACAGCTTCCACAACTCCGGCCTCGTCGTTGCCTCGGTGACGCTCACCACCCGCCCGGCCTCATCAACCAGATACGCCCGCTCATCAATGTCCAGGTAGTGCCAGGCCCCCTCCCACTCCACCTCCGCAGTGCGGTGATAGCCGCCGAACTCCATCTGCCTCACCCCGAACCCCATCGCCTCGTAGAGCCCCTCGATCATGCACGCCTGCATGGTGCACACCCCGAACCCATACACGTTCAGCAGCTTGGTCGGGTCCTTCACCAGCTTGCTCTCCCAATCGGGGTTGGCGCCCTCGTACATATCGCTATAGTGCCAGATCCCCGTCTCCCGGTCGGTGAGGTAGCGCCACACCGCCAGCGCTTTCTCCTGGCCGGTCAGATCACGCCACCGCGGATCGGCCGCGAACCGCGTCTCATCTCTCATGTCCGCCACGTGCTCGCTGAGAATCCAGGGGCTGTAGACCTTGGCGTGAACCTGCATACCCATCATCACCACTCCCGCCATCGCCACCCAGAATGACAGACGGCGAACCATCTCCCTACCTCGGTGGATGCTGTCTGCCTGGGGCCTTCAACCACCCGCAGGGCCCTCCTTCTCCCCGGGCGCCCCCCAACACCCGACCTGTCTAGCAGGTGTCCGGCGGGCGGCGCCGAAGATGGCGTCAGACCGTGCGGTCGTCCTGCCCTAGCTTGCCCGGTCAAAGAAGGGGGTAGAGACATGCAGCTCTCACCCGAGGCGCTGTGGTCGCTGATCGTTGCAGGCGTGGTGGTGATCCTCATCCTGCCGTCCATCCGCGTCATCGGCCCCACCGAGATCGGCCTGGTGATCAAACGCTTTTCCGTGCGGAAGCTCTCTGAGGACAACCCCATCGCCCTCAACGGCGAAGCGGGCTTTCAGGCCGACCTGCTCATGGCCGGCTGGCGGTTCAAGCTGTGGCTCGTCTACAAGGTGGCGAAGTTCCCCTGGGTGCAAGTGCCTGCGGGAGAGATCGGGGTGGTCATCGCTCAGGTCGGACAGCCCTTGCCCATCGGCGCCAAGTCCGCCGTCTACAAACCCGAGTTCCACAACTTCAGCTACCTCAGATCCTTCATCGCCCAAGGCGGCCAGAAGGGCGTCCAGCGGCCGGTGCTTCCGCCCGGCACGCTGTTGCCGGTCCATCCGGTCGGGTTCCTGGTGATCACCAAGCGCGAGGTCTACGGCGTGCCCATCTCGCCCGACCTGCAGGCGCGCGTCAATGCCCAGGGCGTCCTCACCCCGGCCTCCTTTGGCCTGAGGCCGGAGCAACTGGACCTGGTGCGAATCGAACCCCACCCCGGCCGCGACGGTCGGATCGCGGATATCGTGGGGATCGTCACCACCTTCGAAGGCGACCCCCTCCCCTCCGGCGACATCGCCAGCCGGCTGGGCGTGTTCGACGACCTGGCGAAGATGGAGGAGCAGGGCGCCGCCGACCCGGACATCATCGAGCGCATCCTCGGCAGCAAGAACGTGCTGCACAACAACTACCAGGACTTCCAGGCCTTTCTCGACCACGGTGGCAAGATCGGCCTTCAGCACGATCCCCTGCTCTACGGCGCCTACGCCCTCAATCCGTTCCTCGTCGGCGTCGAGCTCGCTCCCATGCTGGTGGTGGAGCAAGGCCAGGTAGCGGTTATCAAGGCTTATGTTGGCCTGGTTTCGAGCGATACCTCTGGCCCTGAGTTCAAGTTCGGCTCCCTGGTGCGGCCGGGCCATCGGGGGATCTGGCGGGAGCCGCTGCGCACCGGCAAGTACCCCATCAACCCGCACTGCTACCAGGCGGAGATAGTGCCCACCTCAATCCTGACGCTCAACTGGGCGGAGGCCTCCTCAGAGGCCCATAACCTCGACCGCCAGTTGAAGCAGATCGTCGCCAAGAGCAAGGAAGGGTTCGTCTTCAGCATTGACCTGCAGGTGCAGATCCACGTTCCGGACACCAAGGCTCCCCGCGTCATCTCCATGGTGGGTACCATGCAGAACCTGGTGAATGAGGTCCTGCAAGCGGCGGTCGGCAACCACTTCCGCGACAAGCTGCAGAGCATGAGAGCGGTGGAGTTCATCGAGACCCGTCAGATCGTCCAGCAACAGGCCTTCGAGCACATCAGGGGCCAGATCGAGCAGTACGAGGTGGAGACCCGGGGCGTGTACATCCAGGACGTAATCTTCCCGCAGGACCTGGTGGTGGTGCTGACCCAGCGGGAGATCGCCAACCAGGAGGTGCTCACCTTCCAGAAGCAGCGGGAGGCCCAGGAACAGCGCATCAACATGGAGCAGTCCAAGGGCACCGCGGACATGCAGTCCGATCTCGCCAAGTCCCGCGTCGGCGTCGAGATTCAGACCAACCGCGCCACCGCCCGCAAGGCGGAGGCGGACGGAGAGGCCACCTACATCCGCGAGACCGGCACCGCGAAGGGGGCGGAGGTCGAAGCCGTGGGTCTGGCGCGCGCCAAAGCCTACCGCGGGCAGGTGGAAGCCCTGGGCGAGGTGCCCACCATGATCGTCAACGCCATCACCGCGTTGGCGGAAAGGAACGCCAAGATCGTCCCCGACATCCTGGTCGCGGGCACCGGGGGTGGTTCGCTGGACGGCCTCGCCAGCACGCTGATGTCGTACCTGACCAAGGGCAAAGAAAGCCAGCCGGGCGCCACGCCCGGCTAGAATGTGCGCAATTCCGAGGCAGGAGGTTGTCGGAGGGCTTAGCACGGCTTTTCGCGTGCAGATGGCGCAACATGGCTCGCGCCTGACGGCGACAAGCCGGCCTTGCCCAGCCTGTCATCCGTCCGTAACATCAAAAGGGAGGGAGCCTGCACCATCGGCAAGGAGGGGCTCCAGGGGGTAGAGGCGAGATGTGCGACGGCGGAGAGGCGGTTCACGAAAGGCACGAACGACGACTGACTTCACTTCGGTCTCGCGGCGTGCAAAGGGTTTTCCTCGTAGTCTGCGACAAGCCTCAGGAGGCGTGCTGCGATACCGCCAAGCGAATCTGGCCCATCCAAGACGCCCCTGACTTGCCCCGCCGGGACTGTCCCTGGGCCTCCGCGCCTGCCGACCAACCCTGGGAGGGATGCGAGTACTTCCCCTACTTCGGCGCCCTGGTCCTTCAGACAGCTTCGCAGGGCTCCTCCTGAGCCGCTCCCCTCGCCCGCCGGGCTGTCCGCTGCCGCTTTCCCGCGTCTCGGCTTTGCGCGTGTAAGGCCGCTCCCCCTGGGTATACTGGCAGCGGAGACCCCTGGCGACTCATCTCGGATCCTGCAGGAACCCCCAAGCAATCCACCCCGGGGGTCTCCCTCTCTGCTCCGCTGACGGGAGCGGCCCTTGGAATTCCCAACGAAACCTGGTTCCAAGTCCCTAAGCTCTTCGGGCCGGGATGGCGGTCGGCAAAGCCGACCTAGCCACTTCTATTACAGCGCTTCGTGAGGCGCTCGGGGTTGTGATAGAGCTTCTTACGACCCGGACC
>Ga0315277_10001416_pt1 | contig 35030 bp, 29 predicted proteins | sample YL17G05_15_MG_FD_203695 | JGI IMG/M metagenome (GOLD analysis project Ga0315277, IMG submission 203695) | Sediment microbial communities from Yellowstone Lake, YNP, Wyoming, USA - YL17G05_15 | ecosystem: Environmental > Aquatic > Freshwater > Lake > Sediment | place: USA: Wyoming | collected...
AATCCCCGCCCCGGACGAAGAAGGTCTCGATGGCCGCTTGGGCTTTGTATTTTTCCTCGCGGCTGGTGATGAGGAACAGGGCCGAACGGGCCGTCTTCATCAGCGAATAATCCGTCCCATTCTCGAAAGCCTTGAGCCATTTCATGAAGAGCAGGGAGGCGCCGAAGGCTGCGTAGCCGTATCCGCCCAGGGCGATCAGCGGCAGGAAGAAGAGGGCGCCCCCGACGCCGATCCAGCGGAAGATCCGGGAGACGAGAAAGAGCTGGATGACGAGCCCGATGATGTTCCCCAGCTTCTGGTAGCCGGCGAACGCCGCGCTGAGGTAGTTCTGGAGGTCCGCGGCGCCGGTCGTCCCCGTCCCCAGGATCCGCAGGGCGGCCTTCTGCTGCAGCGTCGTGAACATCTGTTCCCCGCTGGCGTTGATGAAGTTGTAGAGGCCGATCATGAGGGCGATGAGGAGGAGGTACCGGCTTTCCGCGATGAGCTTGAAGCCGCCGCTGCGTTCGAGAGGCTTCTCTTTAACCTCGGGGACACCGGCCGCGACGGCGGCCGACCGGCCTTCGCGGAGATCGAGGCGATGGATCGACAAACTCATCAGGATGCACAGGACGAGGATGGCCGAGGTGACGAGCATCATCCCGTACGATCCGTAGTTCCCGAGGAGGGGGATGATCCGCTGGGCGGTCATCGGGCCGGCGACCGCTCCGAGCGACGCGCCGAAGGCGATCATGGGGAAGAGGCGCTTCCCTTCCTCCTCGGAGTAGATGTCGTTGGCGAAGCCCCAGAATTGAGCCGGGATGAGCAGGTTGAACATCCCGATCCAGATGAAGAAGATGATGCCGGTCCAGGAGACCGGGACGCCGATCCAATACAGGACGTTGAACAGGACGAGATTGGAGATGCAGAACAGGGTGACGTACGTGATGAGGAGATGCCGCGGATAGCGCGAAGCGATCCGGGCGAAGGCCTTGACCACGAAGATCAGGATGATCGCCTGGGGGATGGCCAGGTAGGACTTGATCGTGGCCGGATGAGCGGACAGGAGGAGCCCTTCCCGGATCGGCTTGATCTGGTAATACCCGAACATGATCAGGAAGCTGTTGAGGGTGAGGAGGAGGGCCTTGGTCGTTTCGCCCGGATGGATGACCGTGAAGAGCCGGAGGAAGCGGAAGACGGGTCCGAGCCGGGCGGGCTTCGCGGTTGCGGCGGCGATGCTCAGGGGCGTGTTCCTGGCTCAGAACAAGACCGCGCTCTCGCCCTTTTCCTTGATCAGGGCCCCGATCCGGTCGAGGATGAGCTTCCGGCGGGCGAGGAGGGCCTCGATCTCCGCTTTTTCGAGGTTCGGCCGCAGGGCTGCCTCGATTTCCTTGGCCGGCACGGATTTGAGCCGCTCATAAAGGCGTTTCGAGCAGCGGTGGATGTCCGCTTCCGCGAGGAGCTCGGCCTTTGGAAAGAAGGCTTCGGCGAAGTCGACCCGGCAGACCTTCCAGGTGTCCTTGTGGATGAGCAGGTCACCCAGGTCCGACCGCGCGCAGTGCGTCAGATGCTCCAGGACGCGGATCTCGGCGACGGCGTCGGCGAACGCCTGGGGATCGGGCGGGGCGAGATACTGCTTCTGCCGCTCCGATTCCGTGATACAGCCTTCGACCATGATCTGCAGCGATCCGTCGTGGTTCTCGATCCGGCGGGGGACGACGGGCGGGACGATGTCCAGGCCGAGGAGCTTCGACAAGCCATAGGCGGCGAGCTCGTGCTTGTAGCTCGACGCCAGGGCCTGGGGCTTGGGCCGGTCGATGTATTTGAAGACCGCCCGATGCGTCGTCTTGCCGTCCCCGAGGATGACGATCCAGGGGTCGTTGCGGCCTCGTTCTGTCGGCTGGGCCTTGGACAGGACCTGGGCGGTCGAGAGGAACTTCTCGATCTCCGCCTGCTCAGGCGTGGCTTGCGGCGGCGAGGCGAGCGCACAGGCGCACGTCCCCAGGATCCCCAGGAAAAGACTCATGACCGTCAGGGCGCTTTTCCGGTGCATGGCGATTCTCCCATTTGAACGAAGGCTTCCCCGTCTTGTCGATCTCCAGGGCGCTGAGCACGCCGAAATCCTCATAGACCGAGGAGATATTGCTGTCGATCAACCAGACCAGGCCGCCGAAACGCTCGGCTCCGTCGACGCGGGTCGGCGTGTGGCCGACGACAATCGCCCTGGCTCTGAGGTTCGACAGGATCTGCTTGACGTCGGATTCGATGATCGACGAGCCCTCCTCCGCGAGGTCCCGGTTCCAGAGAGGGGAGGACGGCTGAAAGAGGAATTCGGGCGCTTCCAGCCGTTCCTCGATGGCCTGGAGGAATTCGGCCCGATACGTGGCGTTGATGGATTCGAGCGACCGGCGGGAATCTTCGGCGCTGATCCCTCCGTGGACGAAGACGACGCCGTTGATCCTGACGATCACGTTGTGCCCGGCGACCCAGCGTCCGAAGGTCCTCCGGAAGGTGCCGTAGTAGGTCGTCATCGCTCCAGTCTGTTTCATGAGCGCTTTCCAATAGGCGTCCGCGTCCGTCTTGTTCATCCTGGCCGTCAGGCGGTCGTGCCGGTCCCGGTAGGCCGTGGGAAGAAAATCCCGGAACTGCTGGATGGGAACGTAGCCTTCGTAATCGAGCGAAACTCCGGCGAGGTTCAGCTCTTCGTGGTTTCCAGGGAGGAAGTGGACCATTCCCCCCGCCGCCGCGGCTTCCTTTTCGAGCTTGGCGATCAGGACGAAAATCCTGCGAGCTTCGCCGCCCCGGTCCATGACGTCGCCGAGCTGGACGAGGTGGGCGTTTCCTCCGATCCACGTTTCGTGGTCGTCGAGCAGCTTGTGGTCCTGGAGGATCGCGACGAAAGCCTCGTAGTCGCCGTGGATATCGCCGACGGCCACGACCCTTTCGACTCCGTCCCAAACGCACTGGGAAGGGTCCGCCGGAGGAACCGGGAGAACGGGGGACTCGGTCACGCAGGCCGCCAGCGCCAGGCAGACAAAGCCGAGGACGGCGAATGCGGTCCGAAAGCCCTGACGGTTCCCAGGGGCGGGGGTCATTCCGGCCTAAGTATCGGAGGAAAAGGAGGGCGAGTCAAGTTTGGGGGTTTGACAAACCCGCTCCGGAAGGTTATGTTGATTTCAGAGGGAAGTTCTCGCGGATCGAGTGAAGGAGGGCCCGCCATGTTCGCTCGGATGACCATCCTCCAGGTCGTGCCCGAGAATTCGGACGACGCGATCAAGCTGTTCCGCAAAAGCGTCGTTCCCGAGGCGAAGAAGCAGAAAGGATACCGGGGCGCTTGTCTTTTGACCGACCAGAAGTCGGGAAAGGCGATCGTGGTGACGTTCTGGCGGAGGGAGGCGGACGCCGCGGCGAACGAGGAATCCCGGTATTACCAGGAACAGCTCGTCAAGTTCCTCCAGTACTTTTCGGGCCCGCCGATGCGCGAGGGCTATACGGTCAGCGTCCACGCCATGGGGGCTCAGGGATCGCCCACGGGCCACATAACAAGGCGGCCCTTAGGGCGATCCCTTCGCCGGCGAAAAAAACAAGACAAATAGAGCCGATCGATCATATTCCCGCCGTCTGGATTGACATTCGGGATTGAGGTATAATTATTTCGGTAAATAAAGGAAGGGGCACGGGCCCTCAGTCGGTCGCATACTCCTCTCCTTTATTTCGAATCGGACGTCCAAAAGGAGACGAGTATGAACATCTACGTCGGCAACATTTCCCGCGACGCCAGCGAAGCTGACCTCCGCGAGGCCTTCACGCCCTTCGGAGCCATCCAGAGCGTGGCCATCATCAAGGACAAATATTCGGGCGAATCGCGCGGGTTCGGATTCGTCGAAATGCCCAACAAGGAAGAAGCGGACAAGGCCATCGCCGGGCTGAACGGCAAGGACCTGAAAGGCCGCAGCTTGACCATCAATGAAGCCCGTCCCCGCACGGATCGGCCCCGGACCGGGGGATTCGGCGGCGGCGGCGGACGGGACCGGGGATTCGGCGGCGGACGCCGGTTCTGATCAGGCTTTTTCCCGGGGTCCGTCCGGAGGGGGGTCGGCTTCTGCCGCGGAGGATTCTATGCTAAGATGGAATCCGAGCCTACGAAGGAGGTCGCGTGGGAAGAGGTAATCGAGCCTATAAAAGCGCGAAACGCAACAAAGAGCTGCAACGTCTGAAGAAGCAGGAAGAAAAACGGCTGCGGCGGCTGGGCAAGCTCAAAGAAGAAGAGGAAGCCGCGGCTGCGGCCGCTACCGCCGGGGAAGGCGCCGAGCCGGTGATCGATCTCGCCGCGGATCTGGGCCTCGACGCCGGAGAACCCGAGACCGAGTCGCCCGAGTCCGACAAAGCGTCGGACGACTGACCTGATTCCGCCCCAGCGTCCGGCCTCGCCCTGAGGTCGATCCGCTCCTCCCGTTTTTTCCCAGTCCCCGGATTTGACTCCGGATTCGGCCCGGAATATCCTACGGGCTTCATCAAAGGAGACCGCCGATGAAAAAGACCGCCGTCCTTTTGACCTTCCTGTGCCTGGCTCTGCCCGCCTTCGCCGGCGCCCAGACCAAAGACGCGCAGGGATGCAAGGACCACCCCCTGTTCACACGGATGCCGGATTACTGGATCCACAGCTGCACGGAAAAAACGTTCGACGTGTACGAGTTCACGGTCGCCAAGGGCAAGAAAGAGCGCGTCGAGGGCCGCTTGACCCGGACCAATTATTACCCCCAGAACAGCCTCAATCCCAAGCCGAGCGAGCTCCAGATCCTGAGGAATTTCGAGAACGCCGTGAAGACGCTCGGAGGCACCTCGGTGTACGCCGAAAAGGCCCTGGAGACCTTCCGCATCGCCCGGGAGGGCAAGGAGTTCTGGGTCGAGGTCCGGGCCGAATTCACCGGGAAGTATTTCCTGTGGATCGTCGAGAAACAGGCCATGAGCCAGGACATCGTCGCCAACGCCGCCGCGCTCGCCGACGGATTGAAGAACACGGGTCACGTCGTCGTGGAAGGGATCCTTTTTGATACCGGAAAGTCGACGATCAAACCCGAGTCGGCGCAGGCGATCGGAGAAGTGGCCAAACTCCTCAAGGCCGATCCCGGCTTGAAGCTCTTCGTCGTCGGGCACACGGACACGGTCGGGACGGTCGAATCGAACCTCAAGCTTTCGCAGGACCGCGCCGAAGCCGTCCTCCAGTCTCTCGTCCGCGATCACGGCATCGCCGCCGCGCGCCTCCGGGCGTTCGGGTGCGGCCCCTTCTCGCCCGTCGCCTCGAACGACGGCGAGGACGGCCGGGGCCGGAACCGCCGGGTCGAGCTCGTCAAGCAGTGACCCGAGTCGATGGATAAGATTTTCCGGAAAACCTACCCCATCCATTATTATGAGGTCGATTTCCGCGGCCTCGCCCTGCCCCAGACGATCCTGAACTTCCTCCAGGACGCCGCGGGCGATCATGCCGCCGCGCTCGGATTCTCCGTTCTCGCTCTCCTGAAAAAGAGGATGACCTGGCTTCTGTCCCGCTACCGGGTTCAGGTCCTCCGCTTTCCGAAGGTGGGCGACTCCGTGCGGTTGGCCACCTGGCCGTCCGGGAAAAAGGGAGTCTTCGCCCTCCGCGATTTCGAGGCCGAGGACCCGGAAGGCCGGATTTTCTTCCGGGCGACGAGCTCCTGGGTCCTGTGGAACATTCCGGACCGCCAGCCGGCCCGGCTGGAAGAGAACCTCCCCGACGAGGCCACCGTCGAACGGCGCTCTATCGACGACCCGTTCCTGCCCCTCCCCGCCGTGGAACGGGTCGACCAGGAAGCCGAGTTCAAGGTCTGGATGCAGGACATCGATTTCAACAATCATGTCAACCACGCTTCTTACATCCTCTGGGCCCTCGAAACGCCGCCGGAGGAGGTCCTCCGCTCCAGCGTTCCGACCGAGATCGAGGCGGCCTATAAGGCCGAGGCATTCTATGGAGACGAAGTCGTTTCCCGCCTCGAGCGGGACGCCTCCGCGGCCGAGACCGTCTTTCGCCACGGGCTCTTCCACAAGGCCAAAGGGACCGAGCTCGTCCGCCTCCGGACTTCCTGGAGACAACTTTGACCTCACTCGGAAAACTCAGCCGCGGAGGGATTGCCCATATCGGGACGCTTCCTAGACTCATCAAATTAATCTACCCCTCCTTCCGCCCCTAGGACTCGGGGCGGACTATAGGTAAGCGTCCCTCGACTGTGGAACGGAGGGGGGGGTCCCCGCCGACGTTAAGGAGAGACGCCTACCGGCAGTCCTTCCCTAGTACGAGGGAAGGTTGGATGGGTAGATAGAATTGGAAAAAAGTTTTCAAGGCGTCTCGATTCCCGTGAGCTTATAGGCAGTCCCGGAGCCGTTTGACTTTCCCGGCTCCTTCTGATAATCCTTAAGATCGGGTCGCGGTCATGAACATCAAAAAGCGGATGAAGGACGGCATCGTCATCTTCGACATCGAAGGGGAGCTGAAGCGGTCGGACATCATCGACGTCACCCTCCACCAGCTGGTCAAGGACGAGCTCGACGCGGGGAACAAATACATCCTCCTCAACTTCGACAAAGTCCCCTTCATCGACAGCTTCGGCGTCGGAGAGATCCTGGCCAGCTACATCTCCACCCACAACCTCGGCGGCAAGCTCAAGCTGGCCCGGATTTCCAAGAAGCTCTTCCTGATCTTTCAGGTGACGATGTTGACCAAGGTCCTCGACATCTTCGATGAGGAGGAGTCGGCGCTGGCGAGCTTCCTCAAGGGCTGAAGCCCGCCCGCGCCGGGCCCCAAGATGGCGAAACGCCTCGCCGCGTTCCTTTCGAACCTGGCCCGGCTCCGGCGGGGAGAATCCCGTCTCGGCCTTCTCCTTTTCGGCTATTTCTTTTCCATCACCGCCCCGTTCACGATCGTCAAATCGATCCGGGACGCCAGCTATCTCGAGGACCTGGGAGCCCGCTCGCTCCCCTATGCCTATGCGACCGCCCTGCTCATCGGGGGAGTCGTCGCCCTGCACGCCCGGCTGCAGGCCCGTCTGCCCCGCCGGGCCCTCCTCGCCGGCACGCTGGGCTTCTATCTCCTCACCGCCCTCGGCTTCGAGCTCCTCTTCGAGAATCTCGACTTCGATTGGCTGTCCCTGGCTTACTGGTTCTGGGCGAACACGTTCATCGTCGTCCTGACGACGCAGTTCTGGATCCTAGTCAACGATCTGTTCAATCCGCGCGAGGCCAAGCGGCTGATCGGATTCTTCGGCAGCGGAGGAATCCTGGGCGGTATCGCCGGCGGAGTGCTGACCGGGCTCCTGTCCCGGACGAGCGAGACGTCCCAGCGCCTGCTCTTCCTCGTCGCGGCGTTCCTCGTCGTCGGCTTCGGGTTCGTCCGGGCGCTTTTCGCCCAGATCCGGGCCCGGGAATCGGCTGCGTCCAGCCCGTCCGGCGGACGGGAGGCGGCGACTCCCGCGGGACGGAACGTCGGGTTCGGAGATTGCTTCCGGAGCGTCCGGCGGAGCGATTATCTCAAGCTCCTGGGCGCGGCCGTCCTCGTGGCCGGGATCGTCTCGACGTTCATCGACTGGCAATCCAAGGCCATCATCGCCGAATCGGGCCAGACGAATCTGACCGCCTTCTTCGGCTTCTTCAACGCCGGGCTCCAGGGCTTCGCCTTCCTTTTCCAGCTCGTCCTGACGAGCCGTTTCATCGAGAGGTTCGGGATCGGCCCGAGCTTCATGATCTATCCGCTCCTGCTCCTCCTCGGGTTCGGCGGCATCGCCGCCGCGCCGGCGTCCTTGGCCGGGGCCATGCTGCTCAAGGGAGGCGACAAGGCCCTGTCGTATTCGATCCAGCAATCCTCGCGCGAGCTGCTCTATATCCCCGTCCCGCCCGAGGCGAAGTACCGGGCCAAGATCTTCATCGACATGTTCCTCAACCGGATGGCCAAGGTCGGCGGGGCCGTCGTGCTCTTCGTCATCCTCGGGTTGCTCGCGCCGGCCGGCGGCGCGATGACGGGAATCATCCCCGTCGTCAGCGCCGTCGCCGCGGCGTTCATCGCCGTGTGGCTCGTTCTGGGCGTCCGCATCTCGAGGGCCTACGTCCGCGAAGTGAAGGACAACCTGGCCCAGAAATGGGAGCGGGGGGACGCCCAGATCGCCCGGGCCTTGGATCCTGAAGCGGCCAGGCTCGTTGTCGACGCCCTGGAGAGCCGTCGCGAAAGCCCCGAGCTCTTTGCCCTGCATCTTTACGCCCTCGCCCGGGAGGACAAGCTTACGCCCGAAATCGCGAGCCTCCTCTCGGTCTCGGATTTCGGCGCGGGCCGGACCCCCGGGCTGCCGTTCCTCGACGGCGAGGAGATGCCCTGGATCCCGGCGTTCGAGAAACCCGCCGGCGGGCTGGACCTCGACAAGGAGATCCGGGAAATCCTCGCTCTGGGCGATTACCAGGCCCTCATGTCCGGATACGCGGACCGCGTCCTCGAGGGAGGGGAAGGCGCGGACGAGACGGCGAAGATGGAATTGGCCAAGTCTATCGGGTTCATGGATTCCTCCTCACCCCTCGTCGAACGGCTCGGCGATCTCCTCAGGGATCCGTCCCCGCGCGTCTTCCATTACGCCGCGGAATCCGCCGGCGCCCTGGGCCTCAAGGCCTTCGTGCCCCTTCTCCTCAACGGCTTGGGCGACCCCCGGACGGCCGGCGACGCGGGCGCGGCCCTCGGCCGGTTCGGAACGGCCATTTCGGGGACGCTGGCCGATGTCCTCCTCGACGCGGCCGAGACTCCCGCCGTTCGGAGCGCCGCTGCCCTCCTCTTGGGACGGACCGGGAGCCCGGAAGGGGTCAAAGTCCTGTGGGCCGCTCTGGAGGCCGGCGGAGAAGCCGCGGGAGACGACGTCCTCGACGCCCTCGATGATCTGCGGACGCGGCCATCGTCCCCGGCCCTGCCGGAGGCGGCCGTTCTGGGCCGGATCGAGGCCTGGCTCGATCGCGCCGCCGGGGCTGTTTCGGCTTCCGGTCTCCTGCCCGTCTTCAAGCTCCTCGGTCTCGCCTATGATCACGAGGACATCTTCCGGGCCTACCAGAATCTTGTCCTGGGGACCAAGGATTCGACCGCCTATGCCCTGGAGCTCCTCGACCAGATCGTCGCCCCCGGGATTAAAGAGAAGCTCTTCCGGCGGATCGAGCGTCTCGGCGAATGCGGAGAGGACTGATGAGGATCCGTGTGCCGTCCTCCTGGCTGCGGCGGAAGCTCGACGTCCGCCCCGGCGAGGGCGCAACCGTCTTCGGCCTGTTCGCCTATTTCTTCGTCGTCATGGCGGCCGGCTACATCATCCTTCCGCTCAAGGTCTCGAACTTCCTGAAAAACATGAACCTCGCGGTCCTGCCGTTCGTCCTGTTCGGAACGGCGGTGGCCATGAGCGTCGTGGCCTCCGTCAACACCCGTTTCCTCCAGAGGCTCCGGCCCAAACGGTACATTCGGATCAGCCTGATGTTCTTCATCGCCGGGCTCATCGTTTTCTGGCAGCTCGACCGGCTGGCCCTCGGGTCCAAGCCCGTATCCGTCGTCTTCTGGTTCTGGGCCGAGATGTTCCTGGCCGTCTCGGTCATCCAATTCTGGATCCTGGTCAACGAGTGTTTCAGCCCCCGTCGGGTGAAGCACTTCGTCGGGCTCTTCGTCCCTGGCGGGCTTCTCGGCGGCATCGCCGGCTCCGTCTTGATCCTGCTCGTAAAAGGACGGCTGCTGTATCTGATCTGCGCCGGTTTCCTGGCCGCCGCCTTTGTCGTCATTTTGGCTCTCCCGACCGCCCGCCGCGAGGACAGTCCGGAGGCCCCGCGCCCGGAGAAGGGGCGCGTCGGCTATCTCGAAAGCTTCCGGGTGCTTCTCCGGAACCGCTATCTGCTCTTCATGGGCGGGCTGATGCTGGCCGCGCTCGGGGCGTCCGGGATCATCAGCTTCCAATTTAACTTCTTTCTCAAGTACCGGATCCTGCCCGGCGAGCCGACGAAGGCCTATATGGGGGCATTCAACCTGATCCTGCTGGTCGCTTCTACCCTCCTCCAGGTCCTGTTCGCCAGCCGCCTCCTCAAGACGTTCGGACTGAAAGTCGCCCTGTTCGTCTCGCCGGTCATCCTCGCCGCGGGCGCCGCCGCGGGCTGGATCGTTCCGTCCGGAGGCCTCCTCCTCTGGGCGACCCTCCTGCGCGGTACGGACAAGGGCCTGTCCCATTCCCTGAGCCAGTCGATACGTGAGATCCTCTACATCCCGGTTTCCGCCGAAACCCGCAAGCGGGCCAAGGTCTTCATCGACCTTTTCATCAACAAGCTCGCCGACGCCCTCTCTGCCCTCGTCCTCTTTCTGACCTTTTCTTTCCTTGGATTCAGCGCCCGCGAGTTGAGCGTGCTCACCCTGGCCTTTCTACTGGCCTGGGCGGTCTTCAACCGCCGGATCCTGGCCGAGTACGTCGGGATCATCAAGAAGAACCTGACCATCAGCCGGCCCGATGCCGATCAGCTCATCCTCGACCGGATCGACGTGAACGCGACGAAGCTCGTCTTCGACACGCTGGAAAGCCGCCGCCGCAGCTCGGTCCTCTACGCCATGAACCTCCTTGACCTCATCCAAAAGGACAAGCTTACGCCGGAGCTTCGGGCGATCATCGCCGCCCGGTCGTCCGAGGTCCAGGCCGGATCGTTCGACGCTCTGCTCGACGTCCCCGGCGAGATGCTCGTCCCGGAATGGCAGGACGCCCTCGAAGACGTGGACTTGGGCGCCGAGGTCCGGGATGTCCTGTCCCTCGACGTGTACCAGACGGTCATGCGTGACCACATTCGAAAGGTCGCGGAAGCGGGCGCTGGCGCCGACGCGGTCGAACAGATGGAGATCGCCAAAGCCATCGGGATGATGAGCGGCAACGCGCCTCTCGTCGGCACGCTCCGCGGTCTCCTGAAGAGCGGTTCGCCCGAGGTCGTCCGCTACGCCCTGGAAAGCGCCGGACGGCAGGCGAAACGGGAGTTCATCCCCCTTATTCTCCCCCATCTCGGCCGCCCGAACACCGAAGAGGCGGCCGCCGCGGCGCTTGTCCAGAGCGGCGACAGGTTCGCCGGGATGCTCGACGACGCGCTCCGCGATCCTAAGGAGGACCTCCGGGTCCGCCGGGCGATCCCGGGCGTCCTGGCCCGCCTGGGGAGCCGGCGCGCCGCGGAGCTTCTGGCCGCGGGGCTGAAGCGCGGCGATGCGGACATCCTCGACGAAACGATCGAAGCGCTTTTCCGGCTCCGGACGCTCCGCCCGGAGATGCCGTTCGACGAAGCCGACGTCCGCCCGGCGATCCTGGGGCTCATCCGCAAGACCTGCTCCATCCTCCTGGCCATGGAGCGGGAGGAGCACGGCCCAGCCGGCGCGCCCCTGGCCGGCGACCTCGGGGCGCTGTTGTCCAAGACGGTCAAGCAGATCTTCGAGCTCCTGAGCCTCATCTATTCTCACGAGGACGTCGTCCGGGCCTACCAGAACTTTCACGAGGGCCGGAAAAAATCCGTCGATTTCGCCCTCGAGCTTCTGGAGACGATCCTGAGGAAGGATATCAAGGACATCCTCCTGCCCCTGCTCGAAGAGCACCCCGCCGACGAGAAGGCCCGGATCGCCCGCCGCGTCCTCAAGGCGTTGGAACCTTGACGGCGACGGAGTTATAATAAGAGGCGGGGACGCAGCTCATGGCCACGATCTTCATCTATCCGAAGCAGGGAGAGGCGGCCTCCGTCTCCCTGAAGAACGCGCCGATGACCCTCGGCCGCCTGGCCGAAAACGACATCCCGCTGCCCGATCCCTTCTGCTCCGGCCGCCACGCCGTGATCTTCCCCGGCGAATCGGGCGGGTTCGCCATCCGCGACAACGGCAGCAAGAACGGGACGTTCGTCAACGGAAAGAAGCTCGCCGGCCCCGTCGCCCTGAAGGAAGGGGACGAGATCCTGATCGGCTCGGTCCGGATCATGTTCAACAAGGCCATCCAGACGAGCGTCGAGGTCACGGACGGTCCGGCGCCGACCACGAACGTCAACACCGTCATTCCCTTCCGCGACATCCTCGCCCGGCCGTCGGCCCGGACGACCATCCAGGCGGCCATCCCGGTCAGCGAGGTGGACGAGATCCGGGCCGAGAACAAGATGTTCGCCGTCCTGAGCGAGGTCAGCCGGGCCCTCGTCCTCCACAAGCCCCTGGCCGAGCTCCTCGACCACGTCATGGACCTCATCTCGGGACATCTGTCCATGGACCGCGGCGTCCTGATGCTGCGGGAGGGGAATCCGGTCCAGCTCATCCCCAAAGTCGTCCGGATCAACAACAAGCATCTCCAGGGCCAGAAGATCCAGGTCAGCCGGAGCATCATGGCCATGGCCTTCGACGAACAGCTGGCCGTCCTGACCTCGGACGCCGCGCTCGATCCCCGCTTCAAGGGCCGGGAGAGCATCATCGATTCGGGCATCCACTCGGCGATGTGCGTGCCCCTCTGGAACAACCGTGAGATCATCGGCATCATCTACGCCGACCGCATCTCCCTCCTCCAGGAGTTCTCCGAGGAGGACCTCCGGCTCCTGACGCTGCTGGCCAACCTGGCCGCGGTCAAGATCGAGAACTCCATGCTCATCGAGCAAGCCATCGAGAAAGAGAAAATGGAGCGGGAGCTCCAGCTCGCCGTCCAGATCCAGAAGGATTTCCTGCCCAAGTCCGTCCCGCAGAGCGGGCCGTTCGCCATCGTCGGCCGCAACGTCCCGTGCCGCCAGGTCGGAGGCGATTACTACGATTTCATCGTGATCGAGCCCGGCCGGCTCGGGGTGACCGTCGCCGACGTCTCGGGCAAGGGCGTCAGCGCCTCGCTCCTCATGGCCTCGCTCCGGGCGGCCCTGCACTCCGAAGCCCGGCCGCGGGCCCGGATCGACGAGATGGCGGCCAAGCTGAACGACTTCGTCCAGAAGAGCTCGGCCATCAACGCCTTCATCACCTTCTTCTACGGCGAGCTCAACACGGAGAGCGGGGCTTTCTCGTTCGTCAACGCCGGACACAACCATCCCTTCATCCTGAACAAGCGCGGTCAGGCCCGCTTCCTGGAGACGACCGGCTTGTGCCTGGGGATGCTTCCGGACATGACCTATGGGCAGCTCTCGGACACGATCGCTTCGGGGGAAACGCTCGTCCTCTTCACCGACGGCATCATCGAGAGCCGTGACAAGACCGAAGAGGAGTACGGGATCGACCGCCTCGTCGAGGCCTGCCGGAAAGCTTCCGGGGCGGCCGCCACGGAGATCATGGAAGCCGTCCTCCGCGACCTCGACGCGTTCACGTCCAAGGCGCCGGCGGCGGACGACCGGACGCTCGTCGTGGTCAAGCGGGAAGCCTGAACCGCTCCTCTTCGTCATCGCGCTTTCCCAGTAGCAATCCGGACCGAAAATCCGTATGATAGTCGTTCTCATCGAGGGATCGAATATGAGACAACGGCATTGGATCGCGTCCGCCCTCCTCCTGGCCGGCCTGGCCGCGGCCGCTCCGCAGACCGCCCGGCCGCCCTTCCCCGTGGACAAGGCATCGGATGAAGCGGCCAGGTTCATTTGCGGGCTCTCCAGCACGTCCGAGCCCTGGAAAAAACTGCAGGAGACCGCCGAGTGGAAAGGCTTCACCGAGCGCCTGGAAAAGAGCTGGGCCGACCTTGATGCCAAGCGGCTCGTCCCGATGCGGAAATGGGCCGAAGCCGAGCTCGTCGCCGCGAACCAGGAGACGCGGACGGTGTTCTACCCGTTCGGCGGCCCGGACCTTCTGACCCCGCTCATCCTTTTCCCCCAAGCCGAGACGTATGTTCTGCTCGGCCTCGAATTCGTCGGCCACCTTCCTAACTTCGACAAGGCCGCCCCGGGGAACGTCCAGGCTTATTTCGACGATCTGACCCTGGCCCTGTCGGATTTCATCAACAAGAGCTATTTCATCACCCACAATATGGACGCGACCCTCTACGGGGACAAGGTTGAAGGGGTTCTTCCTCTCCTTTCGTTCTTCCTGAAGCGGGAGGGATTCGCCATCTCATCCGTGAGGCGCGTCGACATCCTCGAGAGCGGGGAGTTGATGGAGTCGGACTTCTCGGCGGCCCGGCGGATCCGGCGCCCCTACGGGGTCAAGATCGAATTCTTCGCCGAAGGAACGAGCCGTCTCCGGACCGTCTACTATTTTTCGGCCGACCTCGTCGATTCCGTCTTCCAAAAGGATTCTCCCTTTCATAAGTGGCTCGAGGGGCTGACGTTCGAGACAACCTACATGAAGTCGGCTTCCTATCTGCCGCACTATAAGGAATTCTCGAACATCAGGAACTTGATCCTGGCCAAGAGCCGTTTCGTCCTCGAGGACGATACGGGCATCCCGTTCCGCTATTTTCCCCCCAAGGAGTGGACTTCCCAGCTCTACGGCGAGTACATCCAGCCGATCAGTGATTTCAAGGGAGTTGAGCAAACGGACCTGAAGGCGGCCTACGCCGATCCGGCGCAGGGAGTGAAGCCCCTGCCCTTCCACCTCGGCTATCATTGGAGCACGAGCAAAGACTCGGTGCTGTTCTTCCGGAAGAAATGAAGACCCGGTTCAGCCTGACCACGGCCACGGCCCTCGTCATCGCCAACATGGTGGGGACGGGTGTCTTCACCAGCCTCGGCTTCCAGGTCGGGCGTGACGCGGCGGGGAATCCGGTGATCTCCTCGGGACTAGCCCTCATCCTGCTCTGGATCCTCGGAGGCCTGTTCGCCCTGTTCGGCGCGCTGACCTATTCCGAGGCTGGCGTGCTCTTTCCCCGATGCGGGGGCGAATACCATTACCTGACCCGGATGTACCATCCGTCCATCGGCTTCCTGTCCGGATGGATCTCCTTCCTTGTCGGTTTCGCCGCCCCCGTCGCCGCGGCCGCGATCGCCCTGGGGAGCTATCTCCGCAGCGCGCTCGGCATGCCCGAGCGGCTTAGCGGGGCGCTGTCCTTTGTGAAGACGCCGTCTCTCTTCGCCATCGCCGTCATCGTCGCCGTGACCGCCGTGCACGCTCTGGACAAGATGCTCGGGGCGCGCTTCCAAAACGTCATCACGGTCCTCAAGGTCGTATCCATCGTCGGGATGGCCGGTCTCGGACTGATCGTCGGAAAATCGTCGCACCTGTCGTTCGCCCTGAGCTCCGGCGCGGCGCACGACATCCTGAGCCCGGCCTTCGCCATCTCGATGTTCTTCGTCACGTTCGCCTACTCGGGCTGGAACGCGGCGGCCTATGTCGCGGGAGAGATGGAGAAGCCGGCCAAGAACCTGCCGATCAGCTTGATCACGGGAACGCTCTTCGTCATCGTCCTCTATGTTCTGCTGAACCTCGCTTTCCTCATCACCGTTCCCCTCTCCGAGATGGCCGGCCAGCTCGAAGTTGGGTTCATTTTCGCCTCCCGCGTCTTCGGCACGGGCGGCGGCAAGGTGATGGCCGGATTGATTTCGTTCCTCCTCCTGTCGAGCATAAGCGCCATGATCATCGCCGGGCCGCGCGTCACCCGGGTCATCGGGGAGGATTATTATCTCTTCCGGAAGCTGGGCCGGCTGACAGGCAAGGAGATCCCCGCGGCCGCGATCGTCGCCCAAAGCGCGCTGACGATCATCTACATCCTGACTTCGACCTTCGAGCAGGTCATCGTCTTCATCGGATTCACCCTGAACCTGTTCACCTTCATGACCGTCTTGGGGGTCCTGATCCTTCGGAAGAAGCGGCCGGACCTGCCCCGGCCCTACAAGACGCTCGGCTATCCGGTGGTCCCCGTCCTCTTCCTGCTGATCAGCGTCTGGATCCTGACCTACGGATTGCTGTACAGGCCGAAGGAATCGCTGTTCGGGCTGGCCATCACTCTGTCGGGCTTCGTCGTCTACGCCATTGACAAGAAGCTCCGGCCCGCGACCTTCAAGCCTTCCCCCGATTCCTCCTGCTGAGGGCTCCGGGATTGCCCCACGTTCCTGCGGGAGGGACGCCTTCCTGCAGTCCTCCTCGAGTCCTAGGGGAGGAAGGTGAGGTAGATAAATATTGGAAAGTCTTGCGGGCGTCCCGATTCCGTCCGGGTTCCCCCCGCGAAACTCGGGTTCCCGCTCCGTTCCGCTGTCGAGGGACGCTAACCGGCAGCCCGCCCCGAGTCCCGGGGGCGGAAGGAGGGGTAGATAAATCGAATGTTTCTTGAAAGCGTCCCGCTGCCCGGGGAAATCCCTCCGCCGGGCGAAACAAAATCGCCTATCACAAGGTAGATGAAGTTGATTGTCAGATCTAAACGGCCCATAATCCCGGAAAGGAGGTGCATAAAGATGAGGGGATGGAAACGGCGGGTCTCCCTTACGGCAGGATTCATGGGTATGATGGCGGCTTTTGGCCTTTCTCAACGGGTCCCGGCATGGAAGGGATCGATCGGCCAGGAAAACGGGATTACGATTGTTCGAAATCCCAAAGAGCCGCTTTATGACGGGAAAATCCTCTCCCTGTATAAAGAGCTGTCCATCGGAAGCGCCGCCGCGTCCGAGAACGCCGTCATCGCTTCCGCGAGGAGCCTTGCCGTCGACGAGGCGGAAAATATGTATGTCCTCGATGAAAAGGACTTCGCCGTCAAAGTGTTTGATAAGTCCGGGGCGTTCCTGAGGAGGTTTGGTCAAAAGGGCAAGGGTCCGGGCGATCTGGACCAGCCGAGCCGGATCTCGATCGACCGATCGCAAAACGCGTTGCTGATCGTTAACGGAGCGTCGGGGCTTTCCTTTTTTTCTTTTGACGGGAAGTTCCTGAAAAGCTTCACGGCGGGGGAGGCGAAGAAGGCCCAATATGCGCGTGCCGATTCCGCAGGCCGGATCGTCATGAGCTATGTGCGGGTCCAGGATACGGACCACCGTTGGAATGTCCTCAACAAATTCGAAAACGAATCCGGGCCTCCGATCGAAGTCAAGAACACGACTTTAGGCTCTCCATATGATTTTCTCATGCCGCTGGTTTACTGGGACCTCGACGGAAAGGACAATATCTACTACGGCTATCCCAAGGCCTACGAAATCGAGATCTTCGATCCGCAAAACAAGGTCATCAAGAGGATTCTCAAGGATTACGATCCGGTGGAGCCGAGCGTCGAAGTGAAAGCTCAGATCGCTCAAACGATGAAATCGCTGACCCCCGCGCTCGCCGAGAAAGTCTTTGTCTCCAAATATCATTCGGCCTTCGTCAATTTCCTGATCGACGAGCGGGGACGGCTTTTCGTCTCGAGCTGGATTAAAAGCGGAAAAGACTTCGTTTATGATGTTTTTGATCCCGAAGGCCTCTATATCGCGCGGTTTCCTCTTCCCTTCCGGGCGGTTTTATTCAAAAAGGGCAAGCTCTATTGCATCGAAGCGGATTCGGACGGCTATCAGGCCGTCACCCGGTATTCCGTGAATTGGCAGAAGAAATGATGCGGACGTATCCTTCCCGGACCGCTCTCCACAGCGCCTTCGGGGTCCCTAAATGAAAAGCTCGGCCGGGGAATTCTGCAACGAAGCGGCCGCGGTAGCCCGCCCCTTGACGTCGAAGCCCATCCTGCACTGGACGGCGCAAGTGCCGCAGCCTGAGCAAGGCGAGGAAGAGACGCCCAGGGACGAAACGAGATCGTAAGCCTCGCCGTAATTGCGATAACCCGTCGCGTACATGTAGCTCCGCATCAGGTCGGGAATGGGGAGGCCGGCCGGGCATTGGGACAGGCAATCGTTGCATCCCTGGCAGTAGAGCCCGCCTTCCTGGGGGATGAGCTTGAGCTCTTTCTTGTCCTCGTCGGTGAGCGTGACGTCTTTGACCACCTGGAGGTTGGTCTCGAGCTGATCGAGGGTGGTCATGCCGGGAATGGCGGTGGTGATGTTCGGATTGTTGAGGGCCCACTTGAGGGCCGCCTTGGCCGGGATGGGCTGCTGCCGCTGCCGTCCATCCCAGAATCCGCCGGCCAGGGTCTTCATGGCGATGATCCCTACTCCGGCTTTGGCCGCCTCGATGAGGGCCTTGTCGAACTCGACGAGGTTCGTCTTGCGGAAATTGTAGGCCGCCAGGACGACGTCGTAGAACTTGCTTTCGATCGCCGCCCGGATGACCTCGTGTTCGTTGGAGTGGGCCGAGATGCCGGCGAAACGGATCTTCCCCGACTTCTTGAGCGATTCGAGCGTCTTGATCATGGTCTCGTTGAGGACGGCGTCGCGCGTGCCGAGCCCGTGGAGGTACAGGATGTCGACATAGGTCAGGCCCAGCCGCTGAAGGCTGAGGTCGACCTTCTGGAGGAACGGCCCGGCTTCCGCGTCGCTCGGGACTTTCGTGGCGATGAAGTAGGAATCCCGCGGCCGGTCCTTGATGACCCGGCCGATGGTTTCCTCGTTCCTGCCTCGCATGTAACTGTGGGCGGTGTCGAGATGGATGATCCCGCCGTCGAGGGCGGCCCGGATGAGGTTTTCGTTGTCCGAATTCATGACGCCCATCGAGACGATGGGCAGGGTGATTCCCGTCTTGCCGAGCGTCCGATAGATATATCCGCCTTTCCGGTCCTGGGCTTTGGGTTCCTTGAACTGCTGCCCGGAGGCCCGCAAGGGGGCCGAGAGTGCGGAGAGGGCGCCGAGGCCCGCGACTCCCTTCAAGCCGTTCTTCAGGAATGATCTCCGGTCGAGCCCTGTCGCTTTGTGGTCCATTCGGTCTCTCCTTTATTTCGGCACAAGATTCCGTCCGCCCGCGGCGGCACAAGGCGGACTTATTAGCATGGACCCCGGCCCCTTGTCAATTCGGACGTGCCGATTCAATGGAAACGCGAGGCCATTTCTTCTATAATGACGCCGCGTTTTCCCCGGGAAAGGATGATCGAATGAGCAAACCCGAACCCCAGCCTGCGCTTTTGCGCAAATGGATCACCGCCGGCCGCCCCTGGTCCTGGCCGGCTTCGACGATGCCCGTCCTCTTCGGCACATCCGTGGCCGTCTTTATTTATGGGGCGCCGCTCAAGCCGTTTCGTTTTGTTCTCGCCTTTCTGGCGATGGTGATCCTGCATACCGCGGCCAACATGCTCAGCGACGTCTTCGATTTCAAGCGCGGCCTCGACCGCGACGTGACCCCGGTGAGCGGGGCCGTCGTCCGCGGCTGGCTTTCGACCGGCGCGGTCACGCGCGCTTCGATCCTTCTGTTCGCCGTCGGGAGCGCGATCGGGATCGGCCTGGCCGTGGTGACCGGTTGGACGCTTTTTTACGTCGGCTTGGTCGGAGTGGCCGTCGGCGCAGGATACACCCTCCTCAAATACCGCGCCCTCGGCGATCTGGCCGTGTTCCTGGACTTCGGGATCCTCGGCGGGCTGGGGTCCTTTGTCGTCCAGACGGGGACGTTTTCGTGGATCCCCGTTCTCTGGACGGTTCCGATGTCCATGCTGGTCATCGGCATCCTTCACGCCAACAATTGGCGCGACATCGTGACCGACAGCGAGCGCCGCGTCAAGACGATGGCCTCGATCTTCGGCGATCGGGGATCGCTCATCTATTACGGCTTCCTGCTCTTCGGCTCGATGGCGATCGTCCTGTTCGTCTTCATGATCGGGCCGCGGCTCATCGGCAGGGGGCTCCTTCCCATGCCCTGGACGTTCGCCGTGGTCCTTCTTGCCCTGCCGCGGGCGCTTCAGCTCTGGGGCCGGGCCCTGCGGCGGCGCGCGCCCCGGCAGCCGCTCGATTTCATCATCCTGGACGGCGCGACCGCCCAGTACAACCTTCTCTTCGGCATCCTTTGCACGGCGGCCGTCTGGCTCCAGGCCCTTCTCGCCTGGGTTTGACGGCGATGCCGAGGAAGGTGGACGACTTGATCGTCGCCGCGGCGGCGGTCTTGCTCTTTGTCCCGCTCTTTATCTTCCGTGCCGCGGGCCCGTTCGATTTCTGGTGGTGGATGAGCCTGAACATCATCCTCGCGGTCGGGCTCGGAGCGGCCTCCGACCGAACCTATCTTCCGGCGCTCCGGGCCGACCTCCGCGCCGGAGCCGGGAAAAAAATCTTCCTCGGACTGCTTTCCGCCGCGGCGCTCTACGCCGTTTTTTTCGCCGGAAACTTCTTTTCCCGCCTCCTCCTGCCCTTCGCCGGGGCCGGGATCGGCGCGGTCTACGCCTTCAAATCGACCGCTTCGCTCGTCCGGATCGTTCCCCTCATGGCCCTGCTCATCGGGCCGGGGGAGGAGGTGTTCTGGCGGGGCTTCCTCCAGAGGCGCTGGCAGGAACGCTTCGGCGCCCGGCGGGGATTCCTCCTGGCCACCGCGCTCTACGCGGGAGTGCACGCGGGCAGCGGGAACGTCATGCTCGTTTTGGCGGCCGCCGTCTGCGGCCTGTTCTGGGGATATCTCTATCGGCGGACGGAATCCCTCCTTCTCATCGCCGTCAGTCACACGGCCTGGGACCTGGCCGTGTTCATCGCCTTCCCGTTCGGATCTTAGCTCAGAGCTGCGTGGTCAGGAAGATGCCGAGCGTCATGTGCTTGATCTCGTCCTGGAGAGTTTCGATGTCGTCGATGTGACGGTCCTCGTCGTTGAGGATGTCTTCGAGGATCTCGCGCGTGGCGAAGTCCTTGAGCTCGCCGCAGAGGCGGATGAATTCGTTGTAGGACTTGATCGCCCCGTCCTCGGCCTTGTGGTCGTTCTGGAGCTGGGCCGGGATCTCCGCCCCGATGTTGATCTTGCGGTACTCGGAGACCGTCGGGATGCCCTCGAGGAAGAGGATCCGTCCGATGAGCTTCTCGGCGTGCTTCATCTCGTCGACGGCCCGCTTCTCGAAATGCTCGTGAAGCTTCTTGTAGCCCCAGTTCGCCGACATCTCGGAATGGACCATGTACTGGTTGACCGCGGTCAGCTCGTCGGCAAGCAGCGAATTCAGGGCCTTGATGATCTTATCGTTACCTTTCATGGCAACTCTCCTTTCGAGGCCGGTTTCCCGGTCCGCGTCTATCCTAGCCGAGAAGCGGAAATATTTCAATCGCTAGGGAACCATGGATATGGAGCTAAGGAGACGGGATACTACGGACCGGGTTTTTTGGTATAATGGCGCCTCGCAACTCCCGGCGACGGAATCACATCCCGATGCCCGTGAACCTCTGAAGGAGCCGTTATGAAGCGCCTTTTGGCCTTGGTTCTGTTCGTCGCCCTCGCCTCCGGGGCCGCCCTCGCCCAGGGACAGGACGTGGTCTCGGTCAAGGTCGTCCCTCCCGCCGGGCCTCTGAGCGCCGGCCGGTCCTATCCCTTCTCCCTCGAGCTGACAATCCGCTCCCCCTACCACATCAACGCCGAGCAGCCGCTCGAGGATTTCCTGATCGGAACCGCGCTCGAGTTCAAAGCCCGGGAGGGAGCGACGTTCGGGAAGGTCGTTTTTCCGGCTTATGAGATGAGAAAGCTCGACCTTTCGCCCAATCCGATGGCCATCTACGAGGGCAAGGTCGTTGTCACCGCGGAAGTCACGATCGGGGCGGGGTTCAAGGGCTCGGAGCTCGCGATCGAGGGCAAGGTCACCTACCAGGCCTGCGACAACCTATCCTGCCTTCCCCCCACGGATGTCGCCTTCAGCCGGAAAGTCCCGGTCGGCGGCGGGGAGGCCGGAACGACGCCGGCCGCCGCCGCGACGGGCATCCCCGCGACGACGACCGCGGCCCCGGAATCCAAGCCGGCGGAAAGGGCCCCTGCCGCCGCCGCGGCTGAGCCGAAACCGGCCGAGAAAGCCGGTGATGTCTTGATTCCCGCCGGAAAACCTCAGCCCGCGGTCAAGACCGTAATCCCGTTCGACCAGAAAGGCCTCTTCCTGATCTTTATCGGGGCGTTTTTCGGCGGGCTCGCCCTCAACCTGACGCCCTGCATCTACCCCCTCATTCCGATCACGATCAGCTATTTCGGCGGGCAGGCCGAGGGCAAGAAGGGAAGCGTCATCCTCCATTCCGTCATCTACGTCGTGGGGATGGCGGTCACGTATTCGATCCTCGGGAGCATCGCCGCGTTCACCGGGAGCCTGTTCGGGGCCGCCCTGCAGATTCCCGCCGTCCTGATCGGGGTCGCTGCGGTCATGGTCCTCCTCGCCCTGAGCATGTTCAACGTCTACGAGATCCGCGTCCCCGCGTTCCTGAACAAGTTCGCCGGCGGCTCGCAGAAAGGCTATTTCGGGACGTTCTTCATGGGCCTCACCTGCGGCATCATCGCCGCGCCGTGCATCGGCCCGTTCGTCCTGGGGCTCCTGACCTACGTCGGGAACCGGGGCAATGTCCTCCTCGGCTTCAGCCTGTTCTTCGTCCTGGCCCTCGGGCTGGGCGTTCCCTTCCTGTTGCTCGGGATCTTCTCCGGCAGCCTCAACAAGCTGCCGCGCTCCGGCGCCTGGATGGTCTGGGTGCGGACGATCTTCGGGTTCATCCTCCTGGCCATGGCGGTCTATTTCCTCAAATCGGTCTTCCCCAATCCGCTCTTCTACAGCCTGGCCATGGCCCTCGTCCTTCTGATCGCGGGCATCTACCTGGCCTGGATCGAACCGACCAAGGGCTCGGGGAAGGCGTTCGTCACCACGCGGAACATTTTCGGGGTGGTCTTCTTCGTCCTGGCCCTCGTCACGGCGGCGGGCGGGATCAAGACCTACCTCGATGAGGAGATCATCGCCCGGGTCCAGGCCGTTTCGGGCCGGGGGGGAGCGGTCGCCACGGACAGGATCGCCTGGCAGCCGTATTCGGACGAGGCTCTGGAAGCGGCCAAGCTCCAGGGCAAACCCGTTTTCATCGATTTCATGGCCGACTGGTGCATCCCCTGCAAGGAGCTCGACAAGCTGACGTTCAGCCAGCCCGAGGTCGTGCGGCTTTCGCGGGATTTCGTCATGCTCAAGGGCGATCTGACCGTGGGGACCGATCGCAAAGTCAAGGCCATGTACGCCAAGTTCGGGGTCAAGGGCGTTCCAACGCTCATCTTCATCGGCGCCGACGGCAAGGAGCTCGCGGAGCTCCGCGGCACGGGCTTCGAGAAGAAAGAGACCTTCGTGCCGAAAATGCAAAAGACTCTCGAAGCGGGAAAGATGTGAGCCACAGATGAAGCTCCCCGATCTTCCGTTCTCCCCGGTCTTCTGGGACGGGGTTCCTTCCGTCGAGCATCCCGGCGCCGAGGGAACGTCCTTTTGGAAGACTTTCGAAAAGGACGGACTCCGCGTCCGGCTCGTCTCCTATCTGGCCGGATTCCGGTCCGACCACTGGTGCGGCCGCGGCCATGTCCTGTTCGTGCTGCGCGGAGCGGTCACCCTCCGCCTCAAAGACGGCCGAATGTACGAGCTCGGGTCCGGAACGAGCTTCGTCGTCGGCGACGACGAGACGAATCCCCACGAGATCGCGTCCGCTGGCGGGGCGGACGTCTTCATCGTCGACTGATCTTACTTCAGGAATCCCCGGCGCTTGAGCAGCGCTTCGACCTTGGGCTCGCGGCCGCGGAACCGCTTGTAAAGCGCCATCGGATCTTCGGTATTCCCCCGCGAATAGATGTTCGCCCGGAAGCTCGCCGCCGTCTTGGGATCGTACAGGCTCGTCTCCTTGAAGGCCTGGAAGGCGTCCGCGTCCAGGACCTCGGACCAGATGTAGCTGTAGTATCCCGCCGAATACCCGCCGGAGAAAATGTGCTGGAAATAGGGGCTGCGGTAGCGGACGACGATCTCGGGGATGAGGCCGATCTTGTCCATGGCCGCTTTTTCGAAGGGCAGGGTGTCCTGCTCCTTGGGGTCGGTCAGGACGTGCCAGTCCATGTCGAGGTAGCAGGCCGACAGATATTCGACGGTGACGAATCCCTGGTTGAAGAGGTCAGCCCTCTTGATTTTGTCCACGAGAGCCTGGGGGATGGGCTCGCCCGTCTTGTAGTGGCGGGCGTAGGTCTTGATGACCTCGGGATCCCCGGCCCAGTTCTCCATGATCTGCGAGCCGAGCTCGACGAAGTCGCGGGGGACGTTCGTCCCGGCCAGGGCCTCGTAGGTGCAGTTGGACATCAGGTCGTGGAGGGCGTGACCGAACTCATGGAACAGCGTCGAGGCCTCTTCGAAGGTCAGGAGCGAGGGTTGATCTCCGACCGGAACCGAGAAGTTGCCGTTGTTCGAGACGACCGGCGTGACCTTGATGCCATTCCGGTTGGACTGCGTCCGGAACGTGTTCGACCACGCTCCGCCGCGCTTGGACGGACGGGGGAAATAATCCACGTAATAGACGCCGAGGTGCGTTCCGTCGGCTTCCTTGACCTCGAAGACCTTGACGTCGGGGTGGTATTTGGGGATGTCCGTCCGTTCGACGAACTGGAGGCCCCAGAGCTTGCGGGCGACTTCGAAGGCCCCGTCGCGAACGTTCTCGAGCTTGAAGTAGGGCTTGAGCGTCTCGTCGTCGAGGTCATACTTGGCCTTTTTCAGCTTTTCGGCGTAGTACCACCAATCCCAGGGCTGCAGCTTGGCCTTGACTCCGTCCTTGGCCATGAGCTCCTGGAGCTCCATGGCTTCGCGCTTGGCCGCGGCCAAGCCGGGCGACCAGAGCTTGTCCAGGAGCCCGGTGACGCCGGCGGGCGTTTTCGCCATGTTCTCCTCGAGGACATAGTCGGCGTGCGTCTTGTACCCGAGGAGGTTGGCCCGCCGGACGCGGAGCGAGGCGATCTTGGCCGCGATGGCCCTGTCGTCGGCGGCGTTGCCGTTGCTGCCCCGGCTGATGAACGCCGTGAAGAGCTTCTCCCGGAGGTCGCGCCGGGCCGAATACTGGAAGAAGGGGATGCAGCTCGGCTTGTGGAGGGTGAAGAGCCATTTCCCCTCGCCCAGGTTGCGCTTCTTGGCCGCCTCGGCGGCGCCCTGGACGACGGCCTCGGGGAGGCCGGCCAGGTCTTCGGGCTTGTCGAGGATGAGGGAGAATCCGTTGTCTTCCTTGAGGACGTTCTCGCCGAACTTCTGGGTCAGGACCGACAACTCCTCGTTGATCGTCCGGAACTCGGCTTTCTTCGTCTCGTCGAGGTTGGCGCCGCCGCGGACGAACAGCTTGTAGGTCTTGTCGAGAAGCATGGCCTGCTCGGGCGTCAGAGCGAGCTTGTCCTTGCCGTCTTGGACGGTCTTGACGCGGGCGAAGAGCTTCGGGTCGAGGTTGATGTCGTCCTGGTGCTTGGACAGGAGCGGGGCGACGGTCGCTTCGATCTTCTGCATCTCCTCGTTCGTGTCGGCCGAGGTCAGGTTGAAGAAGACATTTCCGACCTTGGTCAGCAGGGCGCCGCTCTTTTCGAAAGCCTCGATCGTGTTGGCGAAGCCGGGCGCTTCGGTATTGTCGACGATGGCCGCGATCTCCTTCTTATGGGCGGCCATGCCGGCTTCGAAGGCGGGCAGGTAATGGGCCGTTTTGATCTTGTCGAAGGGCGGAGTTTCAAAGGGGGTCGTCCACGCGGAAAGGAAGGGATTCTCGGTCGGGGCGGAAGGCGCGGGCGGGGCTTCCTTCTTGGCGCAGGCGACGGTCAAGACGGCCAGGGCGGCGAGGAGGATGGCGCTTGTTCTCATGTCCAGGGCTCCTTATGAGGGCAGTGTCGAGGGGGAGATATTGTAACTCAGATGGGCGGTAAAATGAATGGGTTGCGACGCCCCCTATGCAATTGACTTGATCTTCATCGTTTTGGTATAAAATGAATAAGCAAACTGGGTGAAACGATATGCGTCTTGAGTATTATTCGGCACGGAAATTGAAATCCGAAATCCGGGAGATCATTGGAAGCTACCTGGACCTGAAGCTCTACCGTGTTTTTTTCTTCGGGTCGCGGGTTGGCGGTAAGAATTCGGAGCGGTCGGATATCGACATCGCCATCGATGGGCCCGAAGAGATCCCTGGAAATATCATGGTCGAGATCCGAAACGAGATCGACAATCTCCCCACGCTCTATCGGTTCGATATTGTCGATTTTAAGAAGGTTTCTCCGGAATTCCGGGCTTCCGCCGTCCAGGAAATTGAAAATGTCAACTAAAATTCCAATTTTTGAAAATTTCCACCGCGCGGTCTTGCGATTCCAAGAAGTAATGAAACTGCGAAAAGACGATGTCGTTCGCGATTCCGCCATTAAAAGGTTTGAGCTGTGTTTCGATCTGGCGTGGAAAAGTGTGCAAACTCAGGCGAGAAATGAGGGGCTTGATTGCCAATCGCCGCGAAGCTGTTTGAAAACCGGGGTTCAGCTGGGTTTGATTATGCATGACGACAGTTGGTTAAAAATGCTCGAGGATCGCAACCTCGCGGTCCATACATATAAAGAAAAGTACGCCGACGAGATCTACGGCAAACTGTCGCATTATGCGGTTTTGTTAGCTGAATTAGCCCTGAGATTAAACATTTAGTTCGAATTTATCGATTTATTTGGGACCGGCGGCGATTGATCTCTTTGGCCGTTGGCTTGCCTGTCCCGTAAGGATCATATAGGATCCTTGTTTGAAATTCGGGGGGGAGGGAGCTGATTGGACGAAAGTCGGAAGGCCGGATTGGAATCGACGCCGATCGCCCATGTTCTGCCGTCTGATTTATTAAAACGGAATGTCCCAGATTTCGATCGGCTCGGCGACAAAACAGAATTTCATCTGCCGGTCCGAATAATGTTTTCTGCACAGATCTACGTTATTCTCAAGACAATCCGGAAAGTAATATTATGTTGTAAATCCAGGTTATAAATTATGGATGACATATACATTGCTCACTATCTTGATCCAGACAGGAAGCCTCAAAGCGTGCAAAAACACCTTCAAGATGTCTCCGAAGCCGCCGGCGTTTTTTCCGGAAAGATCGGCGTGCCTTCGATGGGAAAACTTGCGGGTTTTCTACACGACTTTGGTAAATACAGCAAAAAATTCCAAGCCTATATCCGATCGGCTCAAAGCAAACTCGCCCCCGAAGCAGAGCCTGTTGTCAAAGCCAATGAACTGAAAGGCAAGATTGATCATTCGACCGCTGGTGCCCAAATGATCTGGGGGGCCTTAAAGGACCGTGATCCGATTTCCAATTTAGCGGCACAGATCATTGCACTATGTGTTTCATCTCATCACTCTGGCCTTATTGATTGTCTTTCTCCTGATGGAGAGGACAAATTCTCTATTCGCATGGCTAAGAAGAACGAGAAAACCCATCTGGATGAAGTCCGGGATATTGCAGACAAGGAGATTCTGGACGAGGTTACAAAGATATTTCTTTCGTCACAGTGCCGGGAAGAATTAAAAGGGCAACTCGAACGCCTTTTGGGGAGCGAGCAATCTCTAGAGGTACGGGAATTCTATGTCGGCTTTCTAGTCCGATTTCTTTTCAGTGCATTGATCGATGCCGACCGTCTGAGCGCAGCAGGACGCAGCAGCAACACGGGCGTTGATGCTGTAAAAGGCTCGCGTTGGGATCCTTTGATTGAGCGGCTTGAGCGGCATATTGCAGAAATCAAACGCGAAAACCTGGTTGACGACATTCGATCCGAGATCTCGCTAGCTTGCCAGAAATTCGCTTCCAGGGAAAAGGGGCTATACCTTCTAACAGTCCCAACGGGTGGCGCAAAGACTCTTTCGAGCCTCCGCTTTGGTATACACCACGCGGCCCTCCATCAGATGGATCGGCTTATCTATGTCATTCCCTACACGTCCATTATTGATCAAAATGCGGCTGTAGCTCGCTCAGCACTTGAAGAAGCTAGCGGGCAAAGCGAGCCCATCGTCTTGGAACATCATTCGAACCTGACTGCCGAAAAAGAAACTCGGCAAAATAAGCTCCTGGCGGAGAACTGGGACGCTACAGTCATATTCACGACAAACGTGCAGTTACTGGAAACGCTGTTCGCTGGTGGCACCCGGGGGGTACGCAGGTTGCACAACTTGGCTAACGCCGTTATTGTTTTCGATGAAATACAGACGCTTCCTCTCAAAACGGTTCACCTTTTCAACAATGCCATCAATTTTCTAGTCAAACAATGCGGTTCGACGGTAGTATTTTGCACCGCGACACAACCTCTATTGCATGCCGTTGACTCGAGGAAGGGGGCGGCACGGCTCGCTAGTGAGCCAGAAATGGCCCCACGCCGGGACAGACTCTTCAAGGATCTGCACCGTGTGGAAGTACTCGATGAGCGCAAGAACGGCGGTTGGACAGACATCGAGATTGCACAGCGCATCTGCAATCAAGCCAGAGACGCGGGCAGCGCGTTGGCGATTGTGAACACAAAAGCGGCAGCACGGACGCTCTATGACCTTTGTAGGCAAGAAGTAGATACCGTTTTTCATCTGAGCACCAACATGTGCCCCGTGCATCGGTTGAAAATTATCGATGACATCAAGAAAAAGCTTAATCCAGAGAATCTGGAACCAAAAGAACCGATGGTTTGTGTCAGTACTCAACTCATTGAAGCTGGTGTCGATATTGATTTCGGTTCGGTGGTTCGGTACTTAGCCGGATTGGATTCGATAGCCCAAGCGGCGGGGCGGTGCAACCGCAATGGCAGGAGGCTATCCGGGAAGGTCATCGTTGTCAATCCGAGCCACGAGTCCTTGGATAAGCTTCGCGAAATCGAGATCGGCAAGAGGATATGTGCGCGGATGTTGGATGAATACCACGAGAATCCCGGCGCCTTTGATAATGAACTGTTGAGTCCTAAGGCAATGGAGATGTATTACAAATACTACTTCTTCGACCGCTCGCACGAGATGGGTTACCAAGTGTCTTCGAAAGATATCGGTCACGATGATGAGTTGCTTTCCCTGCTGTCTACGAATGTATTTTCGGTCGAAGCGTATAAGCGCGCTACCAGAACCGTCCCTATCTTGCATCTGCGCCAATCTTTTAAAAGCGCCGGGAGCGCCTTCACTGTTATTGATGCTCCGACTGAGGGCATTGTGGTCCCCTATGGGGAGAAGGGGTGTGGAATCATCACGGAACTATGTGCCGCTTCTGCTCTTGGGCAAATAAAGCGGCTGCTGAAAGAGGCTCAACGTTACTCAGTTAGTCTATATTCTTATGACATGAAAAAGCTTGTAAGCAAGGGAGCTATTCATGAAACTCAGAAAGGAAGTGGCATCTTTTATCTTGAGGAACGTTATTACAGCACGGATATGGGGATAGTCTTTGATCCGAAAGAACCTATGGACTTTCTTAGCGGATGAAAAAGGAAAGGAGGAACCATGGAGAATCGCATCGAGTTCAAGGTGACGGGGCGGTTTGCACTTTTCACCGATCCCTTAACCAAGATCGGCGGGGAAAAGTGTTCCTATCACATCCCCACCTACGAAGCGCTGAAAGGCATCACTGAGTCCGTCTACTGGAAACCGACATTCACATGGGTCATCGATAAAGCGAGGATTATGCATCGAATACAAACACAGTCGAAAAGCGTGAAGCCTATAAACATTTCTGGCGTTTATCCATCTATGAAAGACCCGAAGAAAAAGAAAGAAGAGCCATTCCATACACTTTCCATCTATACCTATCTTGTTGACGTAGCGTATCAAGTACAAGCCCATTTCGAGTGGAACCCTAATCGGGAGGATATGGCTCAGGATCGTATTGACGGAAAGCACTATGCGGTCGCCAAGCGCATGATTGATCGAGGTGGCCGCCGAGATATTTTTCTTGGCTCACGAGAATGTCAGGGATATGTCGAACCTTGCTCGTTTGGGGAAGAAAAGGGTTTTTACGATAACAGCGGTGAACTAGCCTACGGACTGATGTTCCATGGCTTCGACTATCCTGATGAGATGGGGAAAAACGAATTGCATAGCCGGCTCTGGTGGCCCCGAATGGTGGACGGGATTGTCGCGTTTCCGCGTCCAGAGGAGTGCACGATCCGGAAGTTTGTGCGGGAAATGACCCCTAACCCTCCAAAATCGGTCGGATTAAATGAGCAGGGGTTGGAAACATGAGCTGGATAGAAAAACTTCATAAGACTTACGAGAATAACGTCGCACATATCGGCGATCGAAATGATAAAACACCGTTGCTTCCGATTTGTCATACCACACAGAATGCGCAGGTGACCATAGTAATTGATGTTTCTGGCAATTTCCTTCGGGCTTCTGTTGTGCCGAAAATTGAAGCAAGGACGATTATTCCAGCCACAGAAGCATCATCGGGTCGAACCAGCGGTTACATCCCACATCCACTCTTCGATAAGTTGCAGTACGTTGCGGGAGATTATTCCAAGTATGGAGGTAAAAAACCTTCTGAGTTCAAAGAGTACTGCGAAAACCTAGCGGCGTGGTGTTCCTCACGGCATATGCATCCAAAGGTCCGCTCCGTGCTTGCTTACATACGGAACGGACAAATGATTCAGGATTTAGTTAGCGCAAACGTATTTCATCTTGATGAAAACGGCGCGTTGTTGGAGAAGTGGCCGGGGAAAAACATTGAAACGCCGGAAATCTTCAAAGTTTTGCAGGGCGAAGGTGGACAAGTTGAGTCCTTTATTCGTTTTTCGGTTGAGATTCCGGGTGACCCAAACTCTGCTCTCTGGAATGACAGCACGGTATGGGAATGTTGGGAAAGCTATTACGCGAGTATGAAATCCGGTGAGGGACTTTGCTACGTCACGGGAGAGAAGATGATCATGGCGGACCAACACCCAGCCAAGGTTCGCAACAGTGGAGACAAAGCGAAGCTCATCTCATCCAATGATATTTCGGGATATACATTCCGGGGCCGTTTTACTTCCGCAGAGGAAGCCTGCGGAGTTGGATTCGAAGTCACCCAGAAGGCGCATAGTGCACTTCGGTGGCTTATTGCTCGGCAAGGTTGGCGCGATGGTGAGCAGGCAATTGTGGCTTGGGCGGTCTCTGACCCCGGAGTTCCCGGGAAATTCTACCGAGAAAGCCTTTTTTCCGACACCCTCTCCCTTATTTCAGGCGATGGGGGCGCCTCTCCTATAGGTCAGTTAGGTTACACTGCGCAGGAAATTGGGACAGCGCTTTCAAAGTTGATTAAGGGGTACTCAGCGAAGCTCGGCGCAATAGATGATGTTGTGGTGATGGCGATTGATTCAGCAACGGCTGGGCGAATGGCCATTCGTTTTTACCGAGAGCTAACTGGCTCCGAATTCCTTAATCGCGTACAATCTTGGCACAACATCGATAATGGCTGCACATGGTTGCAGCGCTTTGGCAAGGACAGAGTATTTGTCGGTGCCCCCGCTCCGCGTGATATTGCGGAGGCTGCCTATGGCAGAAGGCTTGATGACGAGCTTCGAAAATCGACAGTTGAACGACTCTTACCATGTATCATCGATGGTGCTGCAATTCCTCGTGATCTCGTGGAATCATGTGTTCGACGAGCAAGCAGTAGAAATGGTATTGAAGCATGGGAATGGGAAAAGGCGCTCGGAATCGCCTGCGCTCTCTATAAACACCGATATAACGAAAGGAGGTATGCGATGGCATTAAATCGTGACAGAAAAACGAGGGATTATCTCTATGGCCGTTTGCTTGCATTGGCCGAACGCCTCGAGGGCATTGCTTTGAATGTAGCTGATGAAAAACGTGAGACCAATGCGGGAAAGCTTATGCAGCGTTTCGCGGAACGCCCTTACTCGACCTGGCTTACTATAGAAACCTCATTGACTCCTTACAAAGTAAGACTGAGGGCAAAACGCCCCGGTTTTCTGCACAATGTGGAAAAGGAAATTGACGAAGTCGCTTGCTCTTTTGGTGAAGAAGATTTTCTCTCTGATCGTCAATTAACTGGCGAGTTCCTCCTTGGCTACCATTGCCAGCGGGCCGCCTTGCGGTTTAAAGCGGATCAGGACGCAACCAATTCCGTCGATACGGAAGACGAAAATCTGGAACATAAATAAAAGGAGAATGTTATGGACCTAACCAACAAGATCGATTTCGCTGTCGTCTTCAGGGTGAAGAACGCAAACCCAAATGGAGATCCTCTCAACGGAAACCGGCCTCGCACTACCTATGAAGGCCTTGGTGAACTCTCCGATGTTTGCCTCAAGCGTAAGATGCGCGACCGGCTGATGGAAATGGGAAAGACCATTTTTGTGCAGTCAGATGATAACAGAAAAGACGAGCATAGGAATTTACGGTCCCGCGCCGAATCCGTCCTGTCGCAAAAAGATCCGGTGACGGTGCAAAAACAAAAGGCATGCAAAGAATGGTTTGACGTCCGTGCATTCGGACAAGTCTTCCCTTTCAAGGCTGCAAGCAGAAAGAACAAGAAAACTGAAGATCAAACTGGAGATGACAAAGGCGTTTCAATCGGAATTAGAGGGCCCGTTTCCATTCATCCTGCATTTAGCCTTGAGCGTGTGGAGATAATAAGCTCGCAGATAACGAAGTGTACGAGTCTTGAGGGCGATGGAATAAATCGAACTCCCGACCAGATGGGAATGAAACACCGGGTTGACCGTGGGATCTATCGATTCGACGGTAGCATAAATCCTCAGTTGGCCAAAGTAACCGGCTTTAGCGAGGAGGATGCGGAAGCCATCAAGCAAGTGTTACCTCGCCTTTTTGAGAATGACGCATCATCGGCGCGCCCGGAAGGCAGTATGGAAGTGCTCAAAGTGATATGGTGGAAGCACAATTGCCCGAATGGGCAGGTTTCTTCGGCAAAGGCACACAGGAGTCTGAAAGTTTCGGCCAAAGATGACATGATCGTGGATATTTCATTCGACGAAATCAAGGGGCTTACTCCAGAAGTTATTAATGGCTATTGATCACGGTTCGCTTGAAGAGCATGTACATCGAAGACGATCTGTTGCCGATCTCGGCCCTCCAACATTTCGTCTTCTGCCGGAGACAATGCGCGTTGATCCATATCGAGGGGATCTGGGACGAGAACCGGCTGACCGCCGAAGGCCGCATCATGCACGAACGGGCTCATTCGCAGGAAGCCGAAATGTGCGGAGACTGTCGGATCGTGCGCGGCCTTCGGCTGCGCTCCCTTCGGCTGGGTCTTATCGGCGTCGCCGACGTCGTGGAATTTTACAAGCGCCCATATAAGCAGGCCTCTGCCGACGACGACAAATTCTATAATGAGATTCCGGGTTTAAAAGGACGCTGGCGGCCGGTCCCGGTGGAATACAAGAGAGGAAAGCCAAAGGCGGATCATTCGGATGAAGCTCAACTTTGCGCTCAAGCTTTGTGCCTCGAAGAAATGCTCGGTGTTTCGATCGAAAACGGCTTTCTTTTCTATGGCACCGTTCGGCGTCGTCATCAGGTCGATTTCACCCCTTCATTGCGCGAGGAGACGGAGAAGTTGAGCTTCGATTTGCACGCGTTTCTCAAAGCCGAAAAAACGCCGCTCGCCAAGTACTCCAAACGATGCGATAGTTGTTCCATGATCGATCTCTGTATGCCGGAGTCGGCTGGATCAGGGAGAGATGTCCAAGAATATATCGTTTCGTTGTTGGCCGAAGAGGAAAAACCGGGAGAATGAGACATCTACTAAACACGCTCTTTGTCACGAGCGAGGGAGCCGGACTTTTCAAGGAGGGGGAAACCGTTGAAGTCAAGGTCGCGAATGAAACCAAAGCCAAAATCCCGATTCATACACTCGGAGGAATTGTCATTTTCGGAAATGTCTATTGCACGCCGCAGTTGATGGGCTTATGCGCGGAGAACAAGGTTGCGATTTCTTTCCTCTCCGAGTATGGCCGCTTCATCGCGAGGGTGATCGGCCCGGTATCGGGGAATGTTCGGCTCAGGCGAGAACAATATCGCCAGGCCGATGATCCATCGAGCTCCGCGGGCATCGCTCGGGCTTTGGTCATCGGCAAAATTGCCAATAGCCGGACGGCGCTTCAACGCGCGCTGAGGGATCATCCCGAGATTCCACAAGCGGCGGAGATTCAATCGGCGATCGACAGAATGGCGAATATCCTCCAGAGTTTGACGAACGAAGGCTTATCTCTTGATGTTATCAGGGGGAAGGAAGGCGAAGCGGGCAATTGTTATTTCGGCGTCTTCGATTATCTCATTACCGCGCAGAAGAGCGAGTTTTCGTTCGAGACGAGAAATCGGCGACCACCCATGGATCGAGTGAATTCCCTCCTTTCTTTTTATTATACCTTGCTGGTCCATGATGTCGAATCCGCGTTGGAAACCGTCGGGCTGGATCCTGCCGTCGGTTTTCTCCATCGCGACCGGCCTGGCCGTGCTGGTTTGGCATTGGATCTTATGGAGGAATTGAGACCTTTTATAGCCGATCGCTTGACCCTTTCCCTGATCAACCGAAATCAAATTCATGGTAAGGACTTCAAGGTGTCGGAAACAGGCGCGATTCTGCTTGATCCCGACATCCGTAAAATCGTCTTGTCGGCTTATCAGACGAGAAAACAGGAAGAGATCACCCACCCGTACTTAGGTGAAAAGATTAATGTCGGACTAATACCGTTCGTCCAGGCGATGCTGTTGGCCCGATATCTCCGTAGAGATATCGACGGCTATCCGCCGTTTATATGGAAATAGAGGAGGGGGTAAGCCATGCTGGTATTGGTCAGTTATGATGTCAACACCCAAAGCGCCGAAGGTCGACGTAGATTGCGCCACGTAGCGAAAATTTGCCAAGATCACGGGCAGCGAGTCCAATTATCCGTTTTTGAGTGTCTAATCGATCCTGCGCGATGGACGGCGATGCGGCAGAAACTAGTCGATGAAATATCTCCCCAGAAAGATAGCTTGCGTTTTTATTTTCTTGGAGCCAATTGGAAACGACGCGTTGAGCACATCGGTGCCAAGGAGACCTACGATCCAGAAGGAGTTTTAATACTTTGAAGGCGTTGGATTATAAGCAGCGCGAACCTGGAGCGAAGGGCTTTTTTCGATTAGGTCCGCGATCGACGCATCTTATTGAAAATAAATGGACAATATTTTTCTTTGCTCAAAACATCTCAGATACAAAGAAGAAAACAAGGAGGATCGCGGGAAGACGTGCCTATCTTGTTGTTTTATCATAAAATGAATGCGCTACAGTTCGCCCTCGCGCGAGGGCGTGGATTGAAACGTACCGGCTGACGATATTTGTACGTCCCCGCGCAATCGGTT
>Ga0315277_10001417_pt1 | contig 35018 bp, 22 predicted proteins | sample YL17G05_15_MG_FD_203695 | JGI IMG/M metagenome (GOLD analysis project Ga0315277, IMG submission 203695) | Sediment microbial communities from Yellowstone Lake, YNP, Wyoming, USA - YL17G05_15 | ecosystem: Environmental > Aquatic > Freshwater > Lake > Sediment | place: USA: Wyoming | collected...
GCGACATACAATGAATGAACCATGGCCGAGATCCATGATACGGGATCGTACCTCAGGAGATCCGGGACGGTGCGAACACGGGTCGTCTTCTTCATCTCCTCGGCGATCCCGCCGGAAAATGTCAGGTAGAAGTGCTCGTACTTCTCGTACACCGGCGCCAGTTGCCTGGCCTGCACCATGTGCCCGCCCGGGCAGCAGGCGACACAGATCTTCACGTCGGTGCGAGGCTTTGGCTGGGCCGTCTCAGTCCCTCGTTCCATGGAATAGCTCATCCATAACGATCTTTGCCTTACTGTCCCAGGAGGCGGATCGCACCCTCTCGACTCGACGTGCGATTCGTTCGGGACCGTCTTCGGATAGCGCCCTGCGTATGCACCCGGCGAATTGCTCCACGGTGGTGGCTTGGTACACGATATCCGCATACTTCTGCAATTCAGGGAACGGGGTGCTAACGATCGGTTTGCCCAGAGCTAGATACTCCTTGAGCTTGACCGGGTTGCACGCCTCGATCCACTGGTTCTGGCACCATGGCATGATGGCCACGTCAAAGCACTTGCCATACTGGGGGATCCGGTCATAAGGCTTTTGTCCAAGCATCCGGACATTCCTCTTGTCAAAAAGAGGCCTGCACTCAGGCACGACCGGCCCAACAAAGACGAAGGACATCTCGGGCAACCTATCAACAAGCTTCTCAATGAACGGGATATCTGTCGTATGGACTCCAAACGCGCCGTGGAAGCCAACGATGGGATGAGAGACGTCTGTGATCTCATCGGGGACAGTCCCATCTCTCCTCGCTGAAGCGAAAAGCTCAAAATCAACACCGTGATCCAGATACAACGCGCGCCGGCATTCATGTCTCTCCTGCTCGTAGACGGCTGTATTCACGAAAATGGTCACATCAGCAGCCCCCTTGAGCGTTGCGTCATATCGACGAATCACATCTTTGTCAACGTTCGGAAATTCCTCCATTCGATCCGTCCGCTGATAGACGAGTCGCGATCTTCTCATGCTCACCGCAACGTCACACGCAGCAGGGCACGCGACCCACACGATCGGATTGCGAATTCCCAACCTGTGACAGATAAATGATATCTGGGCACTGAGGATTTGGGTATTCGCGGGCCTAAGCCATTCGACATGATGAACAGGCATGGACAATGGGCTGTAGACCCAGAAACCGGCTTCCACCTTCGTGAGTCCTGTGGAGATACTCTTTACTTTGCGAGCCAGTTTCCGAAGGAAGCCGCTGCCTCGCCCGAGACGGGGTCTCTGCATCACAATGGAATTGACGTACACCGTCGTCCTCCTCCTCGCGAAACGTCGCATCAATTGCATGTCGATGTGACCTCGGTTGTGATACCACCAGTCCTCACCCCCGAAGCATATGATGCCGTCAGTCCCGTGCAAATCCGGATTCGTCTCTACCTGCGGGCCAAGACACTCCGCCTCACAAGATGCACTGCCATTCTCGCCGTCACATGCAGTTGTCTGTGACCCGTTCTGCGGATCAATCATCACAATCTCCCATGCGAGACAGGGGGGCGGACACCGCATTCCTGACGATTGGCGCATTCCTCCACCACCGTCTTGAACCGCCGCTGAAAGATCTCTTTGCCAAAAGTACGAGCATGCGATCGAATCGCATTGGGGTCAAATGCGTGTTCCATCTGCTCGAAGACGCGTATTCCCTGTAGCAGGCTCTCCACAGTCTGTTTCTCAAAGAACACACCGGTCTGCCCTTCCACCACGGTCTCGAGAGCACCTCCCCTGCCATAGGCGATGATCGGGGTACCATAAGCCTGGGCCTCCACCGGCGCGATGCCAAAATCCTCATGAGCTGCAAAGACAAACGCTCTGGCTCTTGCAAGCAACTCTATCTTCTGTGACTCGTCCACGAAACCCAGAATGTCAACATTGGAAAGGCCTTTGGCCATTTCCTTCAGACGATTCAACTCCGGCCCGCTACCGGCAACCACCAGATGTCTCTCCGGCACTTGAGCAAATGCCTGCACAATCAGGTCGACTCGCTTGTAGGGAACCAGCCGCCCAATGTTGACAAAGTAATCATGCCGCGTCTGGTCAACATGTGTGCCGTCTCCAGGTACATCCACAGGAGGATGAACGACCTGCGACTCTCGGCGGTAGTATTTCCAGATCCGCCGTCGGACTTCCTCCGAGTTGGCCAGCATAATATCAGGCCGCTGCGCGGCGGCGTAGTCCCATCGTCTCATCCGATGTAAGATTAGCTTCGCGACCAAACGTTTCGACAGCCTACGGAGCTGGGGATCCGCAAGATACTCCTGATATCCGCTCCACGCATATCGCATGGGTGTGTGTTTGTAGCAGATATGTGCCTGATCTGGATCCGTGAGAACACCATGCGCAAATGCCGCAGAAAAACTGACAACAATTCCATAATCCCGTAAATCGAACTGCTCAATTGCATACGGGTAGAGTGCAAAATAGTGTCTGAACTTGGTGGTGCTCCAGGGCAGCCTCTGCGCGAAGCTGGTCGTGATCCTGTGATGGGAGATTAACGAATCTCGAAAGCGATCAGGCCGATAGATGAGAGTGTATATGTCCGCGTCGGGCCATAGTTCGCAGAGAGCCTCGATGCACTTCTCCGCACCGCCAAGCGAGGTGAGCCAATCTTGAATAATGGCCAGTTTCATAAAGGAATCGTCTTCTCCTTGGCGCACCACCGGTCTGTGATTCTTCAGATGCCTGTGCGTCCCCCACCGCATGCTTGACGAACGCATTGGTCACGTGTCCTCGATGGCTCTCATCTCAACACGCGGCTCCCAGAATCCGCCCACCCAGTAGCACCACAACTTCTCATAGAACCTACATTCAGGTTTGCCAAGGAATTGATCACCGGTGATAGCAGGCTACCAACGACGAAGCCGCGAGACATCCGTGTACATCGGAGCTCCCCCCGAACGATCTGAAAACCGCAGTCGGCATATCGATCCTTTTGATTGCGTGAACAGTAATGAAATTGATTGGAGGAATGAGCAATGACGCGAGCCGGCTCACCCCAAGCACTCCGACCAGAACAGTGAGGCACGTGGACAATGACCTGGGCGTTCGGCCTTGCAATATGGTAGATCTCTTCCATCACTCGGATATTGTTGAGGAGTTGTTCCAGAAGATGGGAGATATAGATGACATCAAACGAATTGTCATCAAGATGATAGGAGGGAACACGGATAGATCATTGACCAGCGTGGGTTCCGTCTCGGGCCTGATGTCCGCGCTCGTAACTACTGCATTTTCCGCCGCCACATATGAAAAGCTGCCTGTGCCGAGATCCAACATCTTGGACCTCATCATGGGAGTAACCTGCCCGATCATCGAATACACAGGATTCTTGCCCATGTTCATCGACTTGTCTTGCTCGACCGTGTTAAGCAAACCTGGCACCTACCTATCGGATGCAATCGTGTATGCGGGTAGCGTGACTTGATGAGCTATGCTGTGGTCCAACCTCCGCACCATGGATGAGAGCGACACAAAGTCGTTGCTCTCTTGCAGCATAGCAGCATAGATCATCGCGACGTCAGATTCAGATGCTCGGCGGCCAGTTCGGCGATGTGCTCTCCAATGGCCAGGGACGCGGTCGCGGCCGGGGAGGGCGCGTTGAGGACGTGGATTGCATGGCGATTGGTCACGATCTTGAAATCGTCCATGGGCTGGCCGCGCGGCCCCACGGCCTGGGCCCGCACGCCGGCCTTCCCCGGCACGATGTCCTCGATCTCAATGGACGGGACAAACCGCCTCAGCTCTCGCAGAAATAATCTTTTCGAGAAGTCCCGCACGTACTCGTTTATGCCATACCGCATGTTCCTGGCGAACAGAAACCATGTCCCCGGATAGGTCAGTGATGCCGCCGTATCACGGAAATTGAAGGCCGTCTTGCTGTAGCCCTCCCGCTTGAAGGCAAAGACCGCGTTGGGACCACAATCTACGGAGCCGTCAATCTTCCGCGTGTAGTGGATTCCCAGGAAAGGAAATCTCGGGTCCGGAACCGGATAGATCATCGCTTTGATTCTGGCGGCGGCCTTCGGCGTCAACTCATAGTAGTCGCCTCGGAAAGGAACTATCCTGACACCTGGGTCGACACCCTCGAGCGTCGCGATCCGGTCGCAGTTGAGTCCCGCGCAGTTGATGACGAGCCGGGCCCGGACTTCACCGCCGGAAGTGACGACCACGGTCTGTGAGTCATCCCTCGCGAAACCGACCACCTTATGGTTTGTCAGAATTCGGTTCTCCGGGCACTTCGCCTGGATCAGTTCGGCCAGCGTGGTCGCCACTTTCACGAAATCGATGATGCCGGTGCCGGGGACGTGGAGCCCCCGAATCCCCTGGCAGGCCGGCTCGATCTCGCGGATTCGCCCGGCGTCGATCTCCTCAATCCCCTCGACCCCGTTGGCACGCCCATTCTGCAGAATCCTCTGCATATGGGGCAGTTCTCGCTCTTGCGTCGCAACCACGATCTTGCCGCAGATGTTGAAGAGAATGCCGTACTCGCGGGCAAATTCCATGAGTTCCTTGCGTCCCTGGGCGCAGGTCCGAGCCTTGGCAGAACCCGGCTTGTAGTAGAGCCCGGAATGGATAACCCCGGAGTTGTGCCCCGTCTGGTGGACAGCCAGCGAGGATTCCTTCTCCAGCACGCAGACGCACCGCGTCGGCTGCCGGCGCGCGATCTTATACGCGGCCGCCAGCCCGACGATCCCGCCGCCGATCACCGCCACGTCAAAATTCAATTCGGAAGGCATTGTTTACCAACGCAAGAAATGCATCGAATCCAGGGCTACAGGCGGTCGCCGACAACATCTTTGTTCATCAGGAGCTTCTTCCAGTCCATGATGCAGTACAGGCCACCTACAGAATACGTCTTCACCGTCGCGAAGGACTTTGCCCGCTGCTCCTTTCGCAGCGCACCCACGATGGACCAGTAGGGAACGCGGAGCAAGAAGAACAAGGCGACCAACAGCCGGGCAATCGGGAACGTCCAACGACTGCAGTGCAGTCGCATGAAGATGAGCTTGCTGCCCTCAAGCTGCCAGCGGAACGTGCTGGCCATCTGCTTGGTGTTCTGCCCGCCGTAGTGGATGATTTCGCCATCCGGCGTGAACAGCACCCGCCAGCCAGCCTTTCGGAACCGATAGCACCAATCAGGATCATCCCCATAGACGAAATACGTCGGATCCATCATGCCAACCTGCTCGATGGCCTTGCGGCGGACAAGTGAGTAACAGCCGCAGACCGTCTCCACCTCTCGCACATCGTCGAATGCCCACCAGGTCATCCGTTCTCTGCCGAAGAACCTGCTCCGCGGGAAGATCTTGTACAGGTAGGTGGCGCCGAGGAACGTGTTCAGGAGAGACGGATACATGAAACAGTTCCGTTGAAGCGTTCGGTTGGGGTTCAGCACCCGGCAACCCACGACGGCGGCATCCGGATGCGCATCGGCGAAGGTGATCGTCTTGGCGATTGCGTTGTCCAGCACGAGGGTGTCGGAATTCAACAGGAGCACGTACCGGCCCCGCGCGATCTCGATGCCCTGGTTGTTCGCTTTGATGAAGCCGTTGTTCTGACTGTTCTCGATGATGCGGACGCCCGGGAAACGCTGCCGCACCATTTCGACGCTTCCATCCTTGGAGGCATTGTCGACGTAGATGATCTCGTAGTTCATGCCCTTCGTCTGCGCGACAACCGACTCCAGGCAGTCCTGCAGCAGCTTCTTGACGTTCCACGCCACGACGATGATGGATACATCCACCGGATGGAGATCCTGATTTATAGTCACCACAGGTACATCTCCCATGGCTGCTGTCTATTCCACATCTGCGCTCACTCGTCTGGAAGTGTCCCTCGACGGCCGACCTGCCGTTGCCGGCGCCCGACCGATCTGCTACTCGATTCGCAAGGGATGATGCAGTTTCCGAAAGACCTGAATATTGTAGTACTGCTCGTCATCGAAGCTTGGAAGGCCGTTGCAGTGCCGGTGTAGATGCTCCACAACGTCCTCGATGATGTACTTGGGCTGGAATCCGAGATACGTCTTCGCCTTTTCCACCGTCACCTTATAGTTGCGGAAGTCCTTGATGTCCTTGAGGGCGATGCCGATCCGGTCTCCATTGAGTTTCTCCATCTCCGCCTTGACCATGTCGCCCACCTGCCCGACGGTGAAGTTTCCCGAGCAGACGTTGAAGACGCCGCTAAGGGAATAATCCGCCTGGATCGCCCTCAGGTAGGCGGAGGCGGCATCGCGAATGTCGAGGATGGGCCGCCAGATCGACGGGTTGTTCACAGTGATCTGCTTTTGCGTCCTGGCGAATTTGTACATGGTGTTGACGATCAGGTCGAACCGCATGCGCGGGCTGTAGCCGCACACGGTCCCCTTCCTCAGCGCGATCACGGAGAAATGCTCGTCCTGCAACTGCAGGACACCGCGCTCGCCCTGGAGCTTGGAGATTCCGTAGGGATAGCCGCACGTCGTCGGGCTCTTCTCATCGTACAACTCGTTCACGGTATATCCGTACACCGAGCACGAGGAGGCATAGACGAACCGCTTGACGCCGGCCTTCTTCGCGACGAAAGCCACGTAGGACGGCAACGCCGCGTTGAAGACGAAGTTCATCGAGGGGTCAAACTCGGCCATCGGATCGTTGGACAGGCCGGCGAGGAAGACGATCTGATCATAGCCTTTCAGGTCCTCCTCCGTGACCTTGAACAAGTCCTTTCGGATTCTGCGGATGCCCTCCGGCAGATGATCGCCGAACCACATCAGGTCCACGACGTCCACATCATATCCGCGCTCCGCCAGAACCGGCACGAGGTACGAACCTACATATCCCGCCCCACCAGCAACCAGAATTCTCATTTCGCAGCCCCAATTCGAGACTTATTCAGTTATGATCCTGTTGTATTTCTCGCAGTTCAGGGATGTGTCCACCGGAACCGCGAAATTCACATCATGAATCGACAGCGGGCCGATCTCCTTGGTCGGACTCACGCTTTTGGCATACTCGTACACGGTCCGCCTCGGGCCGCCGACGTGGACGACTCCCGTGATGTCCTTGTCCACCAAGGCGTTGATCTTATGGACAATGACGGAGACACTCTCCCGGCTTGTCCACTGATCCACGAATGCCTTCTCGTACGGAAAGACGTTTGGCCCGAATGTGGTCCGGATGATCAAGACCTTGTCATAGAGGCGGACTGCACATTCGCCGCCCAGCTTCGACCAGGCGTATTTGTTTACAGGATAGACGGGGTCTGTTTCCTTGTAGTTGCCCTGATCGCCCTTGAACACATAGTCGGTGCACACATAGATCATTCGGATGCCGTGCGCCATGCAGAGCCGCACGACGTTGGCCGTGCCGACGATATTCACCTGCAAAGCCTTCAGCGGGTCCTTGTCAATCTGGGGTGGAGAGGTGAATGCGGCGGCATGAAAGATTACGTCATACGATTTGCCCCGGAGGTAAGCCTCCATCTGCTCGTAGTTCGTGACATCGAAGTCTTCGTAATCCGTGTACTGGATGTCCGGGCGAATCTTCTTGAACTCGGAGCCGAACAAGCCGTTGCCGCCGGTGAATAGGATGTGTTTGCCGTCAGGCATTCCCTGCTCCCTTCCATGCATGCAAGTCATAACTGCCCATAGATGAAGTGGTCGGAACGCTTGTCGTTCTTCCAGGCCGCCACGGCGAATCCGTTCCTGTCCTTATCTGTGATGAGGTTTGTCGTTCGCCCGACGGCGTCAAAAAGACTCTTCAGCGCCGGGTCGCACAGCGACCAGTCAATGTCGCCGGCCAAGGGGGAGATCCCCGCCTCGCAGCCTTGGCTGTACTCGCCTGAGCAGAAGTATTCAATCAGCGTGTCTTCCAGGAAGAAGTTGCCGTGAGCGAAGCCTGGAGGCACCCAGATCCATTCGTTGTAGTCCCTGTCCACGCCGGCGGGCATATCATAGCAGATGATCTTGCCGAAGGCGGGCGAGCCCTTGCGAATGTCGAGGACCATGTCAATCATGTGTCCCGAGAGGGTCCGGACCAGCTTGCCCATGTGGGGGTTCCACTGAAAATGCAGGCCGCGAACCGTGCCCTTACGAGAAAAGCTCTCGTTCGCCTGGACGAACTCCACACCCTTCATGAAGTCCAGGTCCGGATGCCCGGCCATGTCGCTCCGGCGATACTGTTCCGCGAAATACCCCCGGTGATCGCAAAAGCGAGCAAACCTTATCGTCTTCACCACATCAATGGCCAACGATTTGATGTAAAGTAGTTTCACTGTTGAGCTCCCCCCAACTTAGACAACATATTCAGGCTACTGTTCTTGTGGTATCCAGCAACATCTCATCGTGCGGCTGCAACACATACCGGCGATGCCCCAGCAGTGGTGCGGAGAATGTTGTCACTGCCCCAAGGGTACCCATGATCGCATAAAAGAGCGAGACATTTTGCCCGAACAAAGAAACTCCTTGGAATGCCACTATCAATCCAACAACCAGGACACCAAACGCCCAAGCCCATGATCGCAGAACAGGATCCATAGTCGTGCGATGTAGATGAATGAGCCGCCGCAGCGCTATAGCCAAGACAGCACAGAACGCCAGGATTCCCCAGATGCCATAATTCGCCCCTGCCAGCAGGAATTCGTTATTGATGTCCGTAAAATATACATTCGCCGCTTGACCCCAGCCAGGATCTCTTCCTCCATATCCGGCAAGCCACCAGTCACCGATCGTGGCAAGCGCCGCATCCATTATACGGGCACGCTGCCACCATGTGCCACCAGCAAAGTTCGCCATGGAGAATAGAACATGGTAGAAGGGGCGACTGCTCCCAAATTCGACAACAACACAGAAAACAATAAACCCAGTGACTAACGGCTTGGCCCAGTGCTTGTATCGCTCGATCGCCAGCAAGAAGATCATAAACAGACTGACTGCCCAAGGATTGCTCGACATACTGCTGAATGCGCCCACAATGGCCAATGCCGAGAACAGGTAAGCCAGCTTCCTCCAGTATCCGTGCTCGTGCCGTAAAGTCCAAATGAGGGGCAGGAACATAAGAAAGCACATCCCAAACAAAATGGAATGACTGAATGGGCCAGTGGCACGAGTGAATCCCCAGCGAGGTGAAACCTGACGCCCGCTGACAACGACGCCCCAAGGTCGGAACTCAGCCAGTGGCCTGTAGGGCTGCCAGCCGGTCATCGCCTCGACGACACCCAAAACGGCTAGTGATCCCAAGGTAAGCGACACCATCTTCATAAAGGACACAAAGGAGGCTCGATCACGGATCAACATACGAGCGGCCAGATAGGGGAACCATGTATCCATAATGAAGCCGCCGCGGTTCTCCACTGCTTGGCCAAACGGCCGAACAAGACAGTACATGCCCACGTAGACGGCCATGCAGACAGTCACCCATGTATCCAGGTTCATCCAGGTGAAGTTCTTCCGGATATTCTGGTTGAACAGACACCGCAGCAACAGGACAGTCACGATGATGCGTCCGGCCGAGATGTCGAGCGTGCCGATACTGACCCGCAGGTAATCCGGATACCAGACCAGGACTCCTATATATATGGCCAAGGCATACACCGGACGTACTAGAAGGGACATCATTGCCCCCACAATACCGATGCACAAAGTCACATTCTGCATATCTACCTGCCACTTGGACCGCCAAGGGCCACAGCCAAAGACAGCACATTCGCACGCGATGCTTGCGTGTGCTACAGGATATCACGATCATCCAACAGTATGTCACACTCGTAATAGCTATTCTGCCGATGCGCCTTACGTGTAGTGATTATGCCCGTTGGTCTTCTACGGGCAAGATCATACACGAGTCTCAGCAAGTACTTCGAGCGGCAGAAGAAAACCCATTGATAGGATGCCATCCAGGAATGCTGGCTATGCCGATCATCGTCCAGGAGATGCCTGTTGTAGCCCACCATTGTGTCGGCTGAGATCGATTCCCCGACAAGGCTACCGCTGCGCATGGCTGACTCCAGAGCGACTGTCCCCTGTTCTGTGCGCACCATCATCGCCGACCGTCCCTCGTGCTCGTGCTTGATCATCTGCTCGCACCACGGATCCGATGCCACAACATCGGCGAATCGACCCCAGTGATCGACGCAGTTCCAACACCGCAGGTAACGATCTCTGGCAACCAGATGTTCGACCTCATCTCCAAAATATGGCCGTTTCAGAACCAGTTGATGACTTCCGTGGGCCCGGAAACAGCCGGGCCAGCCCTCGCCGCGATACCGGATCTCGCGAACAGTCTCGGGGTCGACGCCGTACCGCAGGAGATATGCTTTCGTGCTCGTGCGAGAGGCCATGCCCGAACAGACGAACCCGATCTTCAGTACAATTCGTTCCCGCAAGGATGCGAGCAGCTCCTGCGCCCGCGTGGTCGCCTGAAGCATGCAAGGTGTCCCGACGATCGCGTAACGTCCCGGCACCTCCGCAATCTCGCGAAGAGCCGTGCAGTTGGAGACGGGAGCATACCGCGATCCCTGAGCACTCAAAAGCGACTCCTTGTCGCGGGCAATCAGTGTTTGGCTCACCAGGGAGCGTTCCGGGTCCGTTCTCGCCACGATCGCGCCATCGATGTCTCCTCTGCCCAACAAATGACAGAGAAGACCTGTAATACCACCGCCCGATGCCCCCTCGTACCTGATCCGATCATCGCTCGCGTGGACAAGGTGACAGCTCAAAGCGGCTTCCTGCGGGTGATCCTGAAATCCCGGGTCGGTGCCGCGCAGCAGGAACTCACTGGGACATACTTTAAGGCACCTGCCGCACTCTGTGCACCGCTCGACATCGATCCTCGGGTAGTTGTACCTCTTGCCGTACACGAACTCAATGCAATTCACAGGGCACAGAGCCGCACACGCCCCGCACCCGCAGCAGATCTTGTGGTCTACGACAGACTGCACGGTTCGACGGGCACTGGCTCGCCCGCGCTGTTTCCCAGCGATTGCTGAGCGACTCTCAGATGAGGCTACGTTCTCAGACATCTTCAAAGATCTTCATGATCTGTTCCTGCACCGCAGGAATCGTTCTCTTGAGGCTCTCCGCCGCCGCATGCCGCTGCTCAAATGCCTTCGACACCACATCCAAGACGGCATCCTCATCATTCTCCGGCAGATTCACGACCCAGGAGTCCATGCCCACCGTCTCAAAGACCCCACGGAACTTCTTACTGTAGGCCAGCCCCACGGCGGGAATGCCTTGAGACAGAGCGGCAATGCACGCGTGCATGCGCGAGCCCAGGAAGAAATCGCAAAAGCCGATGATGTGTTTGATCTCGTTGTGATTGTACCGCCCCGCTGCCAAGAACACCTTGTCGCTATACTTGCCGCGAAGCTCATCGAATACCTGGCGACACGCGACAGGATCACTCTCCACTTCCATTTCGGCCGGCGGAAAGACGTGGGGCACAAGCAGCAGGACGGTGCCATCCCGCTGAAGCAGGCGCTCGGCGATGCGTCGCACCAAAGCCCGATAGTCGGTCCTCAGCCCGAACATGTTGTCGCGAGTGTAGCCGCCATTGTAGAGTAGGCCACTGATATTGAGTCCAACCACCGTGGAGCCATGGGCCCGCAGATTCGCATCAGGCTCGATCTGTAGTTCCGCAGGCGGCCGTGGATCGAGGACGAACGCCACATCCGGCGAGAAGCGTACCTTGTTCATGGCCCGGCCGTTGAGAATCTGCCTGAGATACTCGACCCCCTCCTTGTCCCGCGAAAAGATCCTCTGAGCACGCCCCAGAATCCGCCTGGCCATGATCCGCGTGATCCGCCGATTGAACGGACCGTACGTCTGCGGCAGCATGACGAACTCCTTGCCATAGACGAGCACGAGCCACTTTCGCAGAAAGCCAAGGATGAACCGCCGCATCCCGTAGATGTCGCTGAAGCTGTCGCCCCCCGTGATGTCCACTGCCAAGCTCGACTCATACACCGCCCGGCAATAGGGATTCCGATTCATGATCCTCTGCTTGATCGCCGATCCGGGCACGATCCTCGCCAACAGCCCATGGAGCAAATACCACAGGAAATGATACGGCAACGACAGACTCTTGGAGAACCGCACCGGCTGCACCCGCAGGATGACCTCGCGCCCCATCACGGGCAAGGTGAGTCCCGCCGGCTCATAGCCGTTGCCAAGCAAAACGATCTCGGCATCGGGCCACTTGTGCAAAAGAACCTTGATCGTCGACTCCGCCAGCGCATTGACCCCAAGATTCCCCGTGTCAAACGACGCCCCAAGTAGACAGATCGTAGTGCTATGTCCCTGTTCCGTCATCTAAACCGACCGGTCAGCCTCATCAGAATCGCGAGCCTGTCAACGCTCGCCGTAATCTGTCCTTTCCATGGCGGAGTTTTCCCCGCCACCCCATGTAGTATTTGACGTCCCAGGGGCCGTCGAGAACTGTCGCCAGAATCCTCCGATGCCATGCCTTTGCATCCGCCATTGTACGTACCCCGTGCTGCCTGGCCGTGGAACTATTCTTGAACCATTCATCCAGATGACCTTTGTAGGGGAAGTAGGGAGACCAGGGATAATCCATGTGCTCCACGGGGATCAGCGGAAAGTAGTAGCCGTTTACGTAGCCGCGCCGGGCTACATGTCTCCAGTAGGCGCTTTCCCCTTCTTCTGGTCGCATGAGGCCCACTTCACGTAGGATGCTCACCTTTGCAAGTCCGCAGCCATTCGTCCAGGGATGACGCAGGAGCTGATGCCGCCCAAATGTCTGTATCTTGTGCCTGGCTCGCTCATAGTCGAACTCCTCCAAGGCGAAATGCCAGCACGAGATCTTCCCGAATTCCGGCACCTCTTCATGCGCAGCGCCAAGCGCGCGCGTCCAACCGGGAGTGACCAGAAGATCATCGGCAATGAACCCTATCAAATCCGCCGATGAGTCCTTGATCGCATGGTTGACCACTGGATAGGCCCCAACATTTGTCGGCGACAGCACCTTCTTCACAATCCGAGAATCTTGAACGGATTCGAGGAATTCGCGGGAGCCATCGGTTGACCCATTATCCCAAATCGTCAGGGAGAACTCCTCCGATGGGTCGGCGAGCAAGGCAGGTATTGAATGCTTCGTATAGTGCAAGCGGTTGCAGGAGAGGAAAAGCAGGTCAATATTCATATAGAAGCAGATGTCTCCTTGAAAAGTGTATAGGCAGGGTGTAGAAGGAAGAATCTATTTCCTCGCGTCCGCAAGGAGGTCGACTCGTGCGAGGATGTGGCGAGCCTTCTCCACTGCTCGCTGCCTCTCCTGTTGTGTAAAGACAAACAGGAAACTCAGTACACCATACAGTGCAGTCACTATGCATACGAGACCCAGCCAGGGCAACCAGCCATTCGCGTACGTCGGGAGCCCCAGCCAGTAACCCACGACAGCCAAGACCGTCAGGATCAGCCATGGCCGAAGCAGCGTTTGCACGAAGTGTGTGCCAGGATTGAGCATCAACAGCCGGCACACATACCAGGAGACGATCAGGCCTCGCATCAACGCGACGAATACCACAAAGCCCCAGGCAACGCCAACCATCCCCATTTTCCGACCCAGGACGATACTCAACGCAAATCCACCGATTGCCTCAATCCCCGCAAACAGCGAGACCATGCCCTGGCGACCGGTGCCGCCGAGAAGAGAGCCATTCGCATACAATGAGCTCTCCACCAGACAGCCTATGCCCAGGACAATCAGCACGGAGCCGGCCGTCTCAAAGCCGTCGCCTACCCACAGCCGGATGAACGAAGGTCCGGCAACAAGAAGGACCAGAGCAGTCCATGAGGCAAGCATACCGCTGTAGCGAGTCGTCTTCTGGAACAATCGCGTGATCCCGACGTAGTCTCCCTCTCCATCGAGAAGTGCAAACCTCGGCCACGACACCTGAAGCGGCGCCCATACGACGGATCGGACCTTCTCGATAAGCACTGCAGCTACGGCATAGACTCCGACCGCTTCGAGCGACACCAGTTTCCCGATGATAAGTCTATGGTTCTGCAGTGCCAGACTGTACGCCATGGTACCAATGACAGTCAGTACACCAAACGCTAGAAGCTCGCGGACCCGCTGCCATTTCACCAGGCTGACGGCCAGACGCAATTCAGGGCACACCCTGCGTGTTACGAAGATATTGATGATCAGAGTAATTAGGGTGGAACCTATGACCGCACAGCCCATCTCGATCAACCCATAGCCGAGAAGCAGACACGTAACGAGACCTGCCGCATAGAGGATCGCGTTGGCTACCGTTACAACGTTGGCAATCGTCCACCGTTCTCGAGCGCGCAAAGTGGCGTCGAATATCCGCGAGGGACACTCGGCTGCCGCGACAATACCCATGATCCATACCAAGACGGCAAGGTCACGCCCTCCTTTGTAGAATCGCGCGGCGGGCCCGGCAATCACGGCGGACAGCAGCAAGATCAAGGCACCAACAATGGTGAACATGGCCAAGCCCGTGCTGACGACCTGGCTTGCTGCCTCGTGTTCCTTGCGTCCGGCATAGAAAGGCACATAGCGCATGATCCCTGTGCCCACGCTCAGCCGCAGCAAGCCATAGTAACCGACAAAGGAGAGTGTTAGCGCCCAAATCCCGTAGTCCTTCTTCCCAAGCTGGGCGATCAAGAACGGTGTGAGAAGAAGTCCGATGAGGGTGTTGACAGCCAGCGGAAACCAATTGCTCAATGCGCTAACCAACATCGATGATTGGCCTGCCGTGCATCGCCCGCTGGTACCTTGGCCAGTGCCACCGTCGTCAATTCCACGCGTGCAACGTTGCGCGTTACTCACCAAAGAACTCCTCTCAGCCGTGACATCTGCTGCAGCCATGAATGGCTGATTCTGTACGTAACGGAACTACTCATATCACATGAACCGATATGAATGTGGGAGCGTTACCCCGTCGCGGCTTCACGCAACCCCTCGTGGTAGGCGAATCACTTAACGATTAGGAAGAATCCTCCCCGGATTCCCCACGATGATCTGGCCATTAGGCACGTCGCGGATCACAACACAGCCCATGCCGACCAGCGCGTTTGCCCCAATCTGGGTGCGCTCGCGTACTGTTGCATTGGCTCCGATAAACGCCGCTACACCAATTGTCACGCGCCCCGCGATGGACACGCTATTCGCACACGTCACGTAATCACCCATACGAGTGTCGTGGGCAACATACACCCTACCGAGCATCGCACACCAGTTACTCAGCGACACATTAGGCTCAAGAATGGTTGCTGGCCCGACGTACGTACCATAGCCAAGTGTCGCCAGCGGCGACACGATCGCCGTTGCATCAACCACTGTTGCCCATCGAATCTCAGGGATGCCCAGTGACTTGATCTTTTGAAAGAATTCGACGTTCTTCTTGGGACCATAGAGGGACGAGATGAAGGAATACTCTGCAGGCAGGTTCTTCCAAGAGGACATCGCACCAAACACGGGGAGACCCGCATGTCCAAGTCTCCTCTTCTTCGCGTCATCATCAAGGAATCCTATGGCGTGTTTCCCCGGTATGCGCGAAATACTGTCAGCAATGAGAAGACCGGTGCCACCCGCGCCAAGAATAACGATCTGCTGTTGCTCTCTGCTGCCCACATTGCCTCCAATGCTAGCCAATCTACGTCCGCAAGACCCTGCTCCCGTTGAATACCATGTCCATTCATCTCTCCAAGATTATGATGAGACGGGCAAGGCACAGAGTATCGCAGCCATCCGTTTCTGTAGTACCACAGCCTCCCAACTTTCCTTTCCAGATATGCCGGCGGTCATTTCCTCTGAGGGACGCCGGCCATTACGGCCTGCCTTGCGTCAATGCGTAGCAGCATGCTTTTCGACCGCTCTTTTCAAGGCGTCGACGCACACGTGCACCTGTCCATCAGTCATTTCGCTGTACAGCGGCAAGGCCAGCCCCCTAGAAGCCAGTCGCTCTGCTACGCATAGATGCGAGGATCGGTATCCGAACGTCCGCTGGTAGATCTCCTGAGAGTGAGCAGCAACTGAGCCCGGCCCGGCCCCAACGCCCTCGGCCGCCAGGGAATCCATGACAGTCTGCCGCCTCAGAGCCTCACCGAGGACCACCATGAATGTCTGCCATGTGTGCTCGGGACCATTCGCCGGAAGACGAATCCGTGGACAATCGCGCAATTCCTTGAAATATTGTGACACGATCTGTCGACGCTTCGCCAAGATAACAGCGAATTTGCCAAGTTGTACTTGACCGATGGCCGCCTGCAACTCGGTCATTCGGTAGTTGAACCCGGCTGCGCAGAAATCTCGGCCACCGGCATAGAGGACTTGACCGTGATTGCGCCACATCCGGCATGCGTCGGCCAGTGTGTCATCATTGGTCACAATGGCTCCCCCTTCGCCCGTGGTGATCGCTTTTCTCGGATGAAAGCTGAAGATTCCCATGCAGCCGAATGTGCCTACCGGCCTTCCGTTGTGCGCTGCGCCTAGCGCGCATGCCGCATCTTCGATGACCTGCATGTCAAATTCTTTTGCCAGGGCCAAGACAGCGTCGACGTCAGCCGGCAAGCCAAATTCGTGTACGGGCACGACAACCCGCGGCCTGCCCCATTTCTGCTCGACGCACTGCTCAATGCGCTGGCGCAGATCGGCCGGATCGATGTTGTAGGTATTCGCAAGCACATCTACCAGCACCGGCCTCGCGCCAACCGCCATGGCCATGTTCGCTGCCGACGGCCATGCAAAGCTGGGAACGAATGCCGCATCACCGGGGCCCAGGCCCAAAGCTAGGTAGCAGATGTGCAGCGCAGCCGTCCCGGAGGAGACTGCCACACAATGCTTCGCTTTGTGCATCGCGGCCAGCGCGGCCTCAAACGCCGCCACTTCAGCGCCCTGCACGACCCAGCCGCTGGCCAGCACTCGACGTACCGCCTCAACTTCCCGGTCATCGAACGTAGGCTTTGCCAACGGCACAAGAATGGGCGTCACTGCACAAGTCCTTTCCTGAAGAATTCAGCCGTTCTGGTAATGCCCTCTTCCAGGTCGACTTTCGCATCAAAACCGAGCAGTTCTCTCGCCTTGACTACGCTCGGCACCCGCAGTTCCACATCCGCGTACTCTTTCCTCGCGAATAGAATCTTCGACGGCGAATTCAGCACCCGCACGATCGTCTGAGCCAACCCATAGATCGTCAGGACCGCACGGGCATTGCCGATGTTGAACGATTCACCAACGGCTTTCGGATGTGTCAAAGCCAACATGAGTCCATCGACGAAATCATCCACGTAGCACCAAGCTCTGATCTGGTTGCCGTCGCCATGAATCTCGATGTCCTCGCCGCGCAGCGCACGCTCAACGAACACCTTGATAGCGCCTTCGCCGACCTGGCCAGGGCCATAGATATTGAAGGGGCGCAGCGTCACGGTGGGCATCCAGTATTCGTCGTGATATGCCTTGGCCAAATGCTCGCCGGCGAGCTTGCTGACCGCGTAGGTCCAGCGTGCCTCACCGACCGCCCCGATATGCGTGGTCTGGTTCTCCTCGGCGCGAAACGCAGACTGGCCGAAGACCTCGCTCGTAGAGAAATCAACGAGGCGGTTCAAATCGGGCAGCTCCCTAGCTGCCTCCAGCGTGTTCGCCGTCCCGATCATGTTCACTCTCATTGTCTCAGTGGGCCGTTTGATGACCGTGTCGATCCCGGCGATTGCCGCACAGTGGACGACATAATGGGTGCCCTCCATGGCCGCTTTAAGCTTCGGAAAATCCAGTACGTCGCCCTTGACGATTCGCAGGTTTGGATGGGAATGATACGGCTTCGAGCTCAACGAGTCTCGCCGGAAGTCATCATAGACGATGATCCTGTTGTCGTCGATCAGGCGCTCAATCAGCGTCGAGCCGATGAAACCCGCGCCACCCGTGATAAAGATGTTCCTATTTTCGATCGATTTCGATGCCATTGAAGACCTCGCACCATTCATTTCAGTTGATTCATTCGCACCCAGACCGCCGCAGTCTCGATGCGATTGATCTTATCACACACGCTTTTTCAGGAATGGGTGATAATCGCCTTTGGCACCGATGGCTTTGCTGCGGCGGATGTCGGATACGATCTGGACAGCGGCCTTGGCGTCGGCGAGAGTGAAGCCACGGCCGCCCAGGATCTCCTGGTAGCTGCGCGTGTGCAGGTCGGTGAATCCGCCGCTGAATTCGATCTCCTCGCCGTCCATTGTGATCGAGCGGAACGTGCCGGTCTTCTCCTCCGGGTATTTCGGCAGGTCGTGTGCGTCGATGGACAGGAACCATCTGACCCTGGCGCCGGCCAGTTCGAGGAACCCCGCGGCCTTGTTCGGCTCGTCCACGTGCACGATGTTGTACTGGACGTCGCCGAAGATCCACTGCAACATGTCGAAGAAATGCACGCCGATATTGGTCGCGACACCGCCCGATTTCTCCACGCTGCCCTTCCAGGAGGCCATGTACCACCTTCCCCGAGGCGTGATGTAGGTCAGGTCGATATCCCTCTTGTGGTCGGCTGGGGTGCCATTGATCCGGTCCCGCAGGCCGATGATAGCCGGATGCAGCCTGAGCTGCAGGATCGTGTGGACGCTCCTGCCGGTCTCCTGCACGATCTGTTCCAGGGCATCAACGTTCCACGGGTTCAGTGCAATCGGCTTCTCGCAGACCGCGTCGGCGTCGATCCGCAGGGCAAAGCGGATATGGGCGTCGTGCAGGTAGTTCGGTGAACAGATCGAGACATAGTCCACCTTTTCCCCGGTTGCCCGCCGGCGCTTCTCCAAGTGCCGGTCGAACCGCTCGAACTCCGTAAAGAAGTGGGCCTCGGGAAAGTACGAGTCGATGATCCCGACCGAGTCGTTCCTGTCCAATGCGGCAACGAGTTCATTACCCGTTTCCTTGATCGCCTTCATGTGTCGCGGAGCAATAAAACCGGCGGCCCCAATCAACGCGAATCGCTTCATAACCTCAACTCTCCCAGACCCTTGTCTTCCCCAGCCCTGCCTTGCATCCGATATCGGCGGTTCGCGCCGGGGCTTCCGGGCACGGCGTGCCAGTCGCGTGAGGCGAACCATTATCGCCACTACAACGTGCCGTCGGCCGGTCCGCGCAGACTCCGTTCCCGTCGGTCGCGGCCATTGCCGCGTTCCAACTCCTTTACCATCAACGGTTTACGAAACCTTGTCTGGGGCACCGTGCCGCTACGACAGCAACGATGTCCCCATGGCCTCAAGGCGACTGAACACCCCCAGGCCCAGTGACAAATTATTATCGTCACGTGAAAAGCGGGGAATTAGGCATTCTCGGCATTTGTTCGCAGCCAAAGTCATCGTCCTCCCAACTGTGGTCCTTTCCCCAGTTGTCATGTGCCTACACTCAAGCCACCCCTCGCCTGTCGCCCCCCGCCGTCACCGGCCTATAAGGGGAGACGACCCATTGCCAGCGATAGCGGGCACGTGTCACAGCGTTAACTCCGCCGCCAGCAACAAGTTGCATCGCTACACTGCCCCTTCAGAAACTGTCGCCAAGGTCCCCGGCGACATCGGGGTTCGCCGACGTTATTCTGCCTACCCACGAGGCTGACGGACCGGTGTCGCACCGAACCGCGTCTGTCCCCTTGTACCCACCCATAAATCACGTACTATTTTCATATCATGCCGTGGGGCGGATAATCCACTAAAAAAAGTCCTGTGCAGGCAGAAAAAGAGACCGTTTCGGCCAATCGGCACTCCACGTCGGGCGGATTCATCAGTGGATGTGCTTACCACCCCATCCCTGCGGAACCGTTCTCAAGCGGTTCTTATAGTCCGCCCCATGCGTGCCGTCAAGAGGACACATGTCAGGAAAAACCGCACGCCCGGAGGCTTCGTGGCGATTACTCCGCCCACTGATCAGGGATGCAAAAGCGGCCGCAGTCCTTGCCCCAAAGCTCGGGAGATCACCTCATAAGTCCCGCTTGCTCTTCCCGTGATTAGTTGTTAAGGTCTTGATAGAAATACAATAGATGGACGAGATGCCCTCGTGGGCTCTCCTGGGGTGGTGCTTCGCGCTCTGTACGTGGGGGACTATTGGCCAACACAGGAAAGCACTTTGGCGATGGCATTCACCTTCTTGGATGTGGAGAAATCTTGGGTATGCTACGCAAAGAGTCATTACTCGTCTGCCTGGTGTCGGCGATCATCGTTTCGATTCCTCTACCAGTCGTCGCATCTGTTTACTATTGTGACCCAGCGCACGGCAACACGCAGAGTGGTAGCGGCAGTGAGAGTATGCCGTGGGGAACGCTCGAGTCGGTGGTTCTCGCGCATCATTTCGACGACGGGACTATCAACGACGGCGACATCGTACTGCTCCTTTCGGGTTACCATGGCGACTTCAATAGTCTCGCACTGAATGCAGCAAGCCGAACCAATGCTGATTACATCACAATTCAAGGCGCCCCCGGCCATATCCCGCGTTTGAGCCAAATTGTAGCAACCGGCCTAACTAAGTGGAAGTTCATTGGTTTGAGGTTGAGTCCCGACTATGCCTCGCCTTCCCGCGTTGCTCCACACCAGCACGATATCAAAGTCTATATTGTCAAAACAGATTGGACAGGAGCCTATCTCGTATTTGAGAACTGCTACTTCTGTACTGTTGAGGACGCATCAGGCTGGGACGTTGATGATTGGACACTCCTCTCGTGGTGCGGAATCCAGGGAGGAAACACACATACCGTGCTTCGAGGCAACACGTTCCGAAACATGCGGACGGCTTTTGCCATGAACGGCAATTCGCTCGCAGAGAAGAACACGGTGGACGGATTCTCCGATGACGGGATACGATTCAGTGGACCGAATACCGTGTTGCAGGACAATGTCGTCATCAACACCTATGCGAATAATGCCGCATACTACGGCGCTTCGAGTAACTGGCATGCGGATCTCATTCAGATGGGCCACGAGGATGGCAATAACATAACCATCCGCCGAAACTACCTTAACTGCGACTACAATCCAGACCGGACTCCACGAGCGGGGACACAAGGAATCTTCATGCAGCCGCAATTGTTGTCTGGTCGAATTGAGAACAACGTCGTTGCCTGTACCGCCGGAACGCATGGCATCTCTCAGGATACGGGCACTCAGGGAGGCCTTCTCATCGCGAATAACACTGTAGTGCGCCCCTACAACTATGGAGACTTGCCTAATATCTATCTCAAATACCCCAGGCATGTGACTGTCCGCAACAACATTGCCAACGGATTTCCAGTGCCGGACGCTGCGAACAGCGTCCTGTCGGACCACAATCTCAATGTCGCCAACTACAACCTGAGTGTTGAATTCGTTGACTACGCTCACGGTGACTTCCGCCTAGCCAGCGGCAGCCATTTCATCGACACGGGCACGAATGACGGTGCACCCGTCGAAGACCTCACCAAGCAAAGCAGACCCCTTGGCAGGGCGACTGACATCGGGGCCTATGAGTGCGGCGGGGGCGATCAGAGTCCCGTGCTGGCCGTGATAGGCGACAAGAGCGTCACTGCTGGTACCAACCTGGCTTTCGATGTATCTGGCACCGATCCCAACGGGCGAGCGCTAGTGTATTCGGCAACCGGACTGCCCACCGGAGCAACCTTCGTCGAAAGGAGGTTCGCCTGGACGCCCGCATCCAACCAGGTTGGCAGCTATCAGGTCACGTTCACAGTCAGCAACGACCAGACCCAGGCCTCCGAAACCGTCACGATCACGGTGGAGGCGGCCGCGGTGCCGAATAGCGCCCCTGTGCTCGGCGTCATCGGGAACAAGTCCATCCCAGAGAACCAGACCCTGACCTTCTCGGTCAGTGCGACGGACGCCGACGGGGGTCCCAGCCCGCTGACCTACTCGGCGACGGGTCTGCCGATGGGGGCCACGTTCTCGGGTCAGGACTTCAGTTGGACGCCCGGATACGATCAGGCGGGGACCTACCAGGTGACGTTTGTGGCCAGCGATGGCCTGGAACATGCATCTGAAATCGTTACGGTAACTGTGGCGAACGTGAACAGGCCGCCGGCGTTGAGCGGCATCGGCGACCGGTCCGTGGACGAGAACAACACGCTGACCTTCAGCATCTCCGGCAGCGACCCTGACGGAGGAAGCCTGACGTACTCCGCGGGCCAGACGCCCGCTGGGGCGAACTTCAGCGGTCAGGACTTCAGTTGGACCCCAACCTCCGGCCAGGCCGGCACGTACCAGATCACCTTCGTCGTCAGCGACGGGGAGCTTCAGGATTCCAGGACGATGAATGTCACAGTCATCGGCGCCGCCCCGGACGGGACGGCCCCCGTGGTGGCCCAGAGCCTGCCGGAGCCTGACGCGATCCAAGTCCCCACGAACAACCTCACGACGCTCCACGTCACCGACGCCGGGGCGGGCGTGAATCCCGGCTCCGTGGTCATCCGCGTCAATGACCAGATCGTCTACCAGGGCGACGTGCAGATGTACGCCGGCGAGTCCGGGCGCTGCGGCAGGTCCGGGCAGAAGAACGATTATCGCTTCATCTATCAGCCGGCACAGAGCTATGATTTCGACCAGACCGTGACCGTCCGCGTCAACGCCGCCGATCTCCAGGGCAATGCCATGCCCGAATACTCCTACTGCTTCGTGACGGAGATGCGGACATTTGGTGCGAACATGCAGGTGGGCAAGAGCACGGGAGCCTTGCAGGAGAAATCGCCTGTGACAGCCACGGACAGCATCGGCAATGTCTGGATCGTCTGGCAGAACGGGCCGCAAGGCAACAGGGACATCTACGCCGCCAGAATGGCCCCGGGCGAGGCCGCTTTCCGGAGTCCCGTGGTATTGACCAGGGACCCTCAGGACCAGTGCAATCCGGATGTGGCGGTGGGCAGCGACGGCAAGGTGTATGTCGTCTGGCAGGACAACCGGCGAGGCAACTGGGACATCTACGGGTCCGTTTGCTCTTCCGGGCAGACCTTCTCCAGAGAGTCCCGCGTCTCGGACTCCAACGACAACGAAATCAATCCCGTCATCGCCGTCGATGCTCAATCGCCGAATCAACTCCATGTGGCGTGGCAGGATGACCGCAACGGCAACCAGGACATCTACGTGGCCGTGTCGGCCAACGCGTTCGTCGGCAATACGGTTTCACAGGTGACGGCGAACGCCGCGGATCAGATCCAGCCGGATATCACGGCCGACGGGCAAAACGTCATCTACATCGTCTGGACAGATATGCGGAACGGCCAGGCGGACATCTATGGGGCCGCCTCCAACGTGGGACCCTGGACCAATGTCCCGGTCGTCGCCTCGGCCAGCGATCAGACCGGCCCGGTCATCGCAGCCGAACCGGGCGGCTCCGTTCTGCATCTGCTCTGGGTGGACGACGCGACCGGCGACCAGGACGTGTATTATGCAAGCGCACAGGGCTTGCCGAGCAGTCCGCTGGTCGGTCGCAGTATCGTCGATGACACCTCCGGCGCCGATCAACTGGCCCCGGCGATCGTATGTGCCACCGGCGGCAAAGTCTTCGCCTGCTGGCAGGATTCCCGCCACGAGGGCAACTACAGCAGCGATACCGATCTGTACGTTGCCGAGCTGGTTTCGGGAGCCGCCAAGACCAACGTCCTGGTGGGCGACGAGCAGACGAATGCCAGCCAGCATGAGCCTGCTCTCGGCGTGGATGCGCACGGCCAGCCCTACGTGATCTGGACCGATGACCGGCGCGGCAGCACCCAGGTCTACTACTCCGCAACTACATTCATCGACCCCGTGGCGCTGGATTCCAAGCTGGTCGTCGCCTCTGCAGGGGCCACCATCGGAACCGAGCCGTCGGCCATTGACCAGCCGGAAGATGTCTCTATCGTGATACCGCCCCAGGCCTGCCAGGCCGACCTGCGCATGACGATCTCGAGAATCCTGAACCCTCAGAGCGTGCGAGTTGAGTGCCTCGGCAGTTATGATTTCGGGCCCAGCGGAATCTACTTTGACCTGCCCGTGACCGTCACCGTCCCCTACCGCTACGCAAATCGCGGAAACAGCGGCCGCGCCAAGCCCTACTGGTACGATTCCCTCACCGGAGTGCTCAGCCAGCAGGGCATCACCGATGTCGAGACCATCGAAATCTCCGCGGGTCTCAGTGCCCTGCGGTTCAAGACGACGCACTTCACGCCGTTCTATCTCGTCGCCGGCGACGACGGCACCACACAGAGCGGCGTCGAAGCCTACGGGGGCTGCTCCCTCTCGAAGGCGGGTCGCGGGTCCCCAACGGAACTCATTATCCCGTGCGCCGTTGTCGCCCTGACCATGGTCATCCTCAGGCGACGCGACAAGAGGAGACAGGAAATCACGGAAGGCTCCAGGGAGTAGCCTTTCATCGCGACATTCGAGCGGTCCGGCCGATTCTGCCGGCCTGGGGCAATCCCCCTGGCCGGCAGTCTCGTTTCCGGGGGTGCAAAAAAATTTCCGCCGCCGATGCAAAAACTATTGACACGCCCTGCCGGCTCTGCTACACTGACAATTGCCGACAAACAACCAGCGTGGAATCATAGAACCTGGGTGCACGTTCCAGGTGCGCCCGCCGGCTTTGCAGCCGGGCAGATTCTGCGAGGAGTTGTTTGAATACCATTCAGCCAACCTGCACTTTCGGCCACTCGTCTCTCCTGTCTGTCTCCCCACTCAGACGACTACGCGCCGGGTTTCCGCGCCTAAACAGGAGGTCGGAATTGGCCGACATTCTCTCGGGAAGGAGGGATGTTATGGATGAGCTAACGTGAATGGCAGTACCAGTGGCGTTGTTTCGGGGATCTGTCACCTGACAATCCAGATTGAGGGGTTCAGTTTGCATAGGCAAGAGAGGAGCACACAATGAATGGTCTGAAAAGCAAGAGTCCGAGAAACGTTGTAGCCTTGCTGGCAGCGTTATGGGTGCTGGGCTCGGTGGCGTTTGGAGCCGAGACCCCGTTGACCAACGGCATCGCCCTCACCGGGCTCTCCGGGACGGCCGGCGGGGAGACGTTCTACAAGATTGACGTGCCCGCCGGACAGGATCAACTGCAAATTCTGACCACCGGCGGCAGCGGCGACGTGGATTTGTATGTTCGGCGCGGCTCGCTGCCGACAATCACAGCATACGATTATCGGCCGTACAAAGTGGGCAACGAAGAAACTGTCACTGTCGCCAGCCCGGCAGCAGGCACCTGGTATATCATGCTCCGAGGCTTCAGTGCGTATTCCGGTGTGACTCTCAAGGCAACGTACTCAGCCGCGGTCACCGTGGTTACTCTCACCAACGGCGTGCCCAGGACAGGCATCAGCGGCGCCACCTCCAGCGAGCAGTTCTTCAAGATCGACGTGCCCGCCGGCCAGTCGAAGCTCGAGATCACCATCTCCGGCGGCACCGGCGACGCCGACCTGTACATCAGGAAAAACTCCATGCCGACGAAGACTGTCTGGGACTACCGGCCTTACCTGGTCGGAAGCGAGGAGACAGTGGCGATCGACAATCCCGAGGCGGCCACATGGTACATCATGATTCGTGGCTATGCCGCCTTCAGCGGCCTGACCCTGCTGGCCAGCTACGGCGGCGGGGCCGGCACCGAGCTGCAGAGCGGGGTTCCCGTGACAGGCATCTCCGGCGCCAAGGATAGTGAGAAGCTCTACCGCATCAATGTGCCCGCCGGCCAAACAAGCCTGGAGATCGAGATCTCCGGCGGAACGGGTGACGCCGACCTGTACGTGAAGCTCGGCGCACGTCCGACGATTACCGACTACGATTATCGACCTTATCTGGCCGGCAATGATGAGAAGGTCAGCATCAGCGATCCGGCTGCCGGCACGTATTACATCGTGATCCGAGGCTATGCCGACTACGCCAACGTGACGCTCAAGGCGAGCTACGCGGACGTGCTGGAACTTCAAGACGGCGTCCCGGTCCACGACCTGGCCGGTGCGCTGAACAGCGAAACGTTCTTCAAATTCGAGGTGCCCAGCGGCCAGAGCTACCTCCAGTTCCAGACCTACGGCGGCACCGGCGACTCCGATGTGTACGCCAGGCGAGGCGCCAAGCCGACCACGAGCACCTATGACCTTCGCCTCAATGCGGCCGGCAATGCGGGGGCCGTCGGCACGAGCAATCCCCAGGCCGGCACCTGGTATGTCATGCTCAAGGGCAAGGCGGCCTTCACCGGGGTGACCCTGGTCGCCGATTACTCGATCATTGAGACGGTCACCACGCTGAGCAACGGCGTGGCCGTGCCCAACCTCACCGGCGCCGAGGCCAGCGAGAAGTTCTACAAGATCGCCGTGCCCGCCGGCCAGACCAAGCTTGAAGTCAAGATTTCCGGCGGCACCGGCGATGCTGACCTCTACGTCCGCAAGGGCGATAAGCCCACCGTGTCCGCGTTCGACTATCGCCCGTATCTCGTGGGCAACGACGAAACCGTCACCGTGGACAATCCCACTGCCGGTGACTGGTACATCATGATTCGCGGATACCACTCCTACTCCGGGCTGACGCTCGTGGCCACCTACACCGGCGGGCCAGTGCCCGACGAAGTGGTTACCCTGCAAAACGGCGTGGTCGTGACTGGTATCTCTGGCGCTGCCAGCGCGGAGAAGTTCTTCAAGATCGCCGTACCTGCCGGCCAGGCCAAACTGGAAATCGTCATGAGCGGCGGCACCGGCGATGCCGACCTCTACGTCAAGAAGGGCGCCAAGCCGACCTACACCGACTGGGATCATCGCCCGTACCTGATCGGCAACGAGGAAACTGTGACGATCGACAATCCGGAGGCGGCCACATGGTATATCATGGTTCGCGGCTATGCCGCCTTCAGTGGCGTCACGCTCAAGGCCACATACTTCCCCGTGCCTGAGTCGGTGACCACACTAACTAACGGCGTGCCGGTGCCCGGTCTCTCCGGTATGGCCGACAGTGAGAAGTTCTACAAGATCGACGTGCCCGCCGGCCAGGAGTTCCTCAACATCGAGATCTCCGGCGGCACCGGCGACGCCGATCTCTACATCCGCAAGGGCTCCAAGCCCACGGAGTCGATCTGGGATTACCGTCCTTATCTGGTCGGCAACAATGAGAAGGTGGAGATCGCCAACCCCGCCGCGGCCACCTGGTACATCATGGTGCACGGCTATCTGGCGTATGCCAACCTCACTCTGGTCGCCGAGTACGGGCTCACTGCAGGCAACAAGTTCTCCTCGGACCCGAACTGCGTCGCCCTCTGGCGATTCGAGCCGACCAAGTTGACCGTGGACAGCATCGGGACAAACACCCTGACCGACGTCAATACAGTCAGCTTGAATACCACTGACGCGAAGGAGGGTGACGGTGCCGCCGACTTCGAGAAGACGGACGGCGAGTACTTCAAGATCCCGGATGCCAGCCTATCTCCCAAGTTCCCCTTCAAAGACGGAATGGGCAACACGAGTATCTCCGTCTGCTTCTGGGTGAAGTTCGAGTCCCTGACCACGTGGCCCTATGTCTTTGCCAAGGGGGGGGCGTACAACTTTGCGATCTCGAAAGACGGGGACAACAAGATGCGTATGGTGATCGGCTACGATAAGGGCCTCAAAGCCGAGGAACTGGTGCACGACGGTGTCGTCCACCAGGGTCGCTGGTACCACGTCGCGATGACATTTAATGGGCAGAACAAGTCCTATCGAATCCGTATATGGGACGACACTACGGCTGCGATCTTGGGAAGCGACAAGGTAGGCGTCGCCCTGCACACCGTTTATCCCAATAGCGAAGAACTGCGGATCGGCCACATTCCAGGCGAGACGAAATCCTATAACCTGGACGGCATGTTGGATGAGCTTGTAGTTTTCAATGACATCTTGACAGTTGCGGAGATCGATAAGGTTCGTCAGGGAACCTACGGCAAGCCGTAGGCAGCGTGCGCCGTGCAGGCGCCGGCGCCGGTCAGGCCCGCTCGGAACACACGGCCTGACAACCCGACCTGCAATGCAAGAGCAGATTCTCAATCGCCCGGATGATCCGGCCAATACCAGATCATCCGGGCCTTTTTATACCTGTACAATTTGAGGGATTACGTCCGCGCGGCAGGAGGGATGGCCTGCTCAGTGTTCGCGATATGCTGCCAGGATTTCGCATATGCGCCGGGCGGCGTTGCCGTTGCCGTAGAGAGCACCGTCCGTCGTGCCGTGCGCCGCAGGGGCCCTGTTCACGGCCGCGACGATTGCATCGCTGCTAAAGCCTGCCAGGATGTTCCAGCCCGCTTCGACCGTCTCCACCCACTCCGTTTCGTCGCGCAGGGTCACGCAAGGCACGCCGAGGAAATACGCCTCCTTCTGCACGCCGCCCGAGTCGGTCAGCACCTGCCGTGCATTCTTTTCCAGCACCACGATCTCCAGATACGACGCCGGATCGATGACCAACACAAACTTGCCCACCTCCAACCCATACTGCCGCAGGTACTTGACCGTGCGCGGATGCAGCGGCACGACGACCGGACAGGCCTCGCTCGCGATCCGATCGAAGGCTGCGAATATACCGGCCAACCGCTCGCGATGGTCGGTATTCTCCGCCCGGTGGACTGTGGCCAGATAGTACGCCTTGGGAGCGAGTCCCAGCCGCCGCAGCATGCTCTCTTCGAGCGGGGCCGCTTTCCGGGCATGGAACAGCACGCTGTCGTACATGACGTCGCCGACCTGGTGGACCCCCCTGCTGATACCTTCACGCGCGAGGTTTGCCACGGCGGTCGGTGTCGGACAAAACAGCAGCCGGGAGATGTGGTCCGTTACGACGCGATTGAGTTCCTCCGGCATGGCTCGCACGAACGACCGCAGGCCCGCCTCGACGTGGGCGACGGGCATATTCAGTTTGGTCGCCGCCAGCGCCCCGGCCAGGGTCGAGTTCGTATCGCCGTAGACGAGCACGATGTCGGGTCTTTCTTCGAGCAGGACCTTCTCAGTGCGTTCGAGTGTGCGGCCGGTCTGCTCGGCGTGCGTGCCGCTGCCGACGCCCAGGTTGTACGCCGGATGCGGAATCTCCAGCTCGTCGAAGAAGACCTGCGACATGTTCTCGTCATAATGCTGGCCGGTGTGCACGAGCTTCTCATCAATGACGGTTCCAGCCCCGGCCTGGTTATGTGCGGCGATGGCCCGGCTGACCGTCGCCGCCTTGATGAATTGCGGCCGGGCCCCGACTATCGATACGATCCGCAGAGAATCCGCCATGTCCCCTCCCTATTGCTTCGCCTTCCTGAAGTCACGATAGGCCGTCCTGCCGACCGCCATCTCCGCCGGCAGCGGGCTCTCCTCATCCAGGTCCAGGCACCGCACAACACCCGGCGAGACCTCCCGGTATCGAAACCCGCTCTCGGGACAGACCATCACGCCCTGTGCATGGGGCTTGGGCAGCGGGACGCCGTGCCGGCTGATCCACCCGGTTCGCCTCGCGGGCACGCCCATCATCATCGCATAATCCGGCACGCTCTTCGTCACCACCGCTCCGGCTGAGACGAAGCAGTAGCGCCCCAACTCGACACCGCAGACGATCGTCGCGTTGGCCCCAACCGTCGCCCCCCGCCGGATCAGCGTCTTCTCGTACAGCTCGTGCCGCACGATTTGCGAGCGCGGGTTCGACACGTTCGTCAGCACGCAACTGGGCCCGAGGAATACGTCGTCCTCGACCGTCGTGCCGGTGTAGATCGAGACGTTGTTCTGCACCTTGACGTTATTGCCGATGACGACGCCATCGGCGACGAAGACATTTTGGCCGAAGATGCAGCGTTCGCCGATCGCGGCCCCCTTCATCACATGGCAGAAATGCCAGATCTTCGTCCCCTTGCCGATCCGGCACCCCTCATCCACATACGCCGACTCATGGGCGAAATACGCCTTGTCCATACCAGACATCCTAAACTTTTGAGCCCGATCTTACCCCACCCCGCCCCCCGATGCAACCAGCACCCGTCCGAAGTGGCCGCCCCTGGCCAACAAATGAACAATGGGATGTGCACCCGCTGTGCTTTGAGGTGTGGAGAGCAGGGATGCGTCGACGACTCCCTTGCGACTACCTGTCGAACGCCAACCACAGCGGCTGGGTGACGGGAGTCCTTCCGAGAGATGGGAGCCCACAGGGCGTACGGAGTCACTCAATGCAGGGTTGCTGGCCCTCAGCGACTGCCCCCTCACTTCGGCGACACGATTCGCGGAACCGCGACTGGAACAGCTTTCTCACTTCGCGTAGGTAACTACCAAACCGGGAGGAACACGGCCGCTCCCCGAGACAAAATCAAACGCGCAGAACTCAAAATCCTTCTCGCGCGTGCCTGTGCTCGAGAAAATGATCGCGATGGCGTTACCCTCCGACCAATCGGGGCGATCGACGATCTCCTGTACGACCGCGCTGATGTCCGGGCTGCTCAGCCGGTTTCCATAGCTGCCCAGGCCCAAGGCCCAGGCGACGGATGCACCGGTTCGAGGCAGCGCGTGCACAAGCCGGTCGGGCGACGAGAAATTGGCGGCATTGCCCGTCGCCTCACCCTGGAGGACTCCCTCGAAGCAGTCCTCAAGTTTCGAGATGTACAGGTCCTTCGCAGTGCCAATCTTCAATTCTGCTTTAACGATCTTGCTTCCTTTGGGTATTTTGACACCGATGAAACGCATGGCGCTTGTGTTCACACCGACTTTGAGGAGGCTGCCGTAGACATCATTCCACAGGAGCGTCGGTCTGCCGAAAGCGTCGTCCTCGCTTACTTTGACCGAATACGAGACTGTTGTCTGGCGGAGGGTCACTGTCACCCGGACGGTGGCGGTGTTTGACTTGCCGCCCGTGGGGGCTGTGCCGCCGTCGTCGGCGTTGAAGGTGAAGCTATCTTCGCCCTCAAATCCCTTTTGAGCCTGATAGACGAGCCGGTGGTCAAAGCCCGGCAGTACGGCGGGACCTGTGATTTGACCGCCGCCGAAGTACTCGAGCGTCCCGTGACCGGGCAGTGACACAATTGCAAACGCGAGCTGCCCCGGGACGTTCGGCAGACTATCATCTCTTGCCTTGAGGGCGATCGTGACGGGATCTGTGCTGATGGTCGTCGCGTTGACGTCCTCGGCTATCGGGGGATGGCTCTTGACCGGCACACAGAATTCCTCACCCGGTTTGACGGCGTACGTGATTTGAAGCCTGGCGGCACGGGTAGAGTAGGGCTTGTCGCAGGCATAGAACTGCAGGTCCTGCGTGTTCTGGGCGCCGCCGGCGTACAGGATGGCGATGTCATTGCTGATCGCCCAATCCTCACGATTGACGATCTCCTGAATGACGGCGTGAATGTCAGGACTGGAGCTGTACGTCTGTGCAGTCCAGGTCTGTCCCGCCTGCCAAACCCACGGCACCGATGCCTTCGTCTTGGGCAGGTTGGCGACTCGCAGGCCTGGCTCGTTAAAGTCGTTGGCATCGCCGGTAGCCTCTGCATATACGGCGGCGTCGATCCGCTTGTCGATGCTCGTCGTGCTCATGCAGATACTCAGGTATGCGCTGATGATCTCATCGCCCTGCGAGAGGTCGATGTTGCGGAACCGCATCGCGCTGGTGGATTTGCCGACGCCAAGCATGTCAGAGACGGCGACAGGCTCGCCCGGCGCTCCGTAGGCGTTATCCTCCGGTGCGATCACTTCATACTCGCGCGTGACCATGTGGCGGACCTTGAGCGTCACGGTCGCAACATTCGACTTGCCGCCGGTGGGAGGCGTTGCGCCATCGTCGGCAAAGAACGTGAAGCTGTCCTCGCCGGAGAAGCCCGCGTCTGCCCTATACACGACGCGTTTGGTCGATTCGGCCAGCACGGTCCCGACCGTGGCTTGATTGTATGGCTGATATTCCAGCGTGCCGTGGCTTGGCAGTGAGGCGATTCCGTAGCTCAGGATCGTGCCTGGGTCTTTGTCCGTCGCCGTAAGCAATATTACCGTCGGGTTGTTGGAGCACACATACAGATCTTCGTCCTGGGCCACCGGCCGGTTCTTGCTGGGCGCAGGCGCCGGTGCCGATGTCCCCGGCACGACGGGCGCATCATGAGGCTCATCCAGTTCGGGTGAATATGTAATTACGAGTCTCGGCGCGGTGGCGCGCCCAGACTCGTATGCGTAGAATTTGGCGTCGCCCGAACCAACATAATCCACGCTATAGACGACCATAAGGGCATTACCTGCTGACCAATCCTCACGGTCAATTACCTTCTGAACAATGCTGCGCATATCTGGGCTGCTGTGCCACGCGTTGTGACTCTCCTCGCCCGACCAGTTCCAATCAACCCGTGCGTAAGTCTTCGGCAATTGCCAGAATGCGCGGTCGGTGAGGCTCGCGGCATTGCCGGTTGCCTCTGTGTAAATGCTGCCCATGCCCCTCCCCGCAGCGTACAGGAACAGTCGCAGGTTGGCACTGACGATCTCTGCATTGGGCGGGACGGCAACGTCCTGGAACCGCATAGCAATGGTGTAGGTTGTCATCCATCCCATGCGAAGGAAGGGCTCATCCAGCCATTGGTCGTACCTTGACGCAGTTCCATCATCCTCTCCGGCGCAGATCTGGTATTCGACTGTGATTATGTCCCTCACTGCCACAGCAACGCGAGCCGTGTTGGAAGTTCCACCCTGGGGCACAGTGCCGCCGTCATCAGCGTAGAACGTGAAGGTGTCGTAGCCGGTGTACCCGACATTGGGAGTGTACACGACCTGGTTGGCGTAGGCCGCCAATGGTCCCGGCTGCGTGATCGCGGCGCCGCCGACCGTCGCCAGAGTCCCATGGCTCGGCAGGCTGGCAATCACGTATGTCAGCTTCCCCGGCGGCTTGGGCAGACCGTCGTCCGTCGCGCTCAGCGTGATAGTCACGGACTTGTCGCGGGCCATGATGACCGTAGCATCCTTGGCCAGCGGTGGACTCTGGCGGAATATTGGCACGCTCGAAATGAGCGAGTAGTACTGCTCGGGTTTGGTCAGTTGTCCTTTGTAGGTGACTTCAATCCGGTGCAGTCCGGACTCGTTGAGTGCACCGACATAAATCTGCTCGACGTTGTCCACGTTGTTGTCGCCGGCAGAGGCCACCGTGCGTGGGGCCGCCGGATTGAGGACGTACGGGCAGTACATTGTCGAGCCGTCCGGACCGAAGATTCTCAGATCGAGGTCGTGGACCAACTGACGCTGCGGGCTGTCGAGGACATCGCGTGGCGTACCCGGCGGATCGGTCCAGCACAGGGTGACTCGAACAGGCTCACCGGCCTGTGCCAGGAAGAAATAGGTCCGACGTGGCGTATTCGCGTCGACCACCCCTTCGATAATGCAGGTGTCTATTGTGTCATCATGTTGCCTCTGGATCAGCTCCGCCGCTGCCCGGGCGTTCATCAGGCCCCATCCGAACTGGTAGTCGGGTCCCGGCCGGCCCAGGTCGTCGGCCGTGTGGACGATCAGGCCTTTGAGCGTGCTGGACCGCATGTTCTGACTGGGAAACAGCCGCTGGTAAAGCTGGATCAGCAGCGTGGCCGAGCCTGTCGCGTTGGGACAGGCCATGCTCGTGCCACTGTGTGTCTCGTAGCTCGTATCCGAGTTGGCATCCGTCGAGTATACGTCGATCCCATTGGCCACGATGTCGGGCTTGATGCGTCCATCGTCGGTCGGGCCCCAACTGCCGAAAATGGCCATATTCGCATCCGCCAGGCTGCGGGCCCTCTGCGAAACCGCATCGCCGACGGCTCCGACGGTCATGAGGTTCTTGGCCGTCGAGGAACCGGGAAGCGTGTCATAGCCCTCTTTGGCCAGGCCGTCACCGGGCGGGCAGGTATTCGGATCGTAGATAATCGAGCGCACGGCCGTGGCCTGTATCAAATAATAGACCTTCTCCCCGATTGGCGGGTTGTCCATCCGCTCATTTCCCGCTGCGACGAAAGCCAGGTAGTAGGGGTAGCGATAGGCCACGTCGTCCCAATCCGCGGCGACTTCGTGATACTGCCCAAACCACGGCTCAGTCGAGTCTCGCCCTTCCCAGGGGGCCGTCCAGAACCACCCGGTGTTCCCGTACAGCGACGCGTACGCCCATCCTGCAAGGAGGCCGTAGGAATGGTTGGAGATGTAGATCCGATTGAAGCCCTGTGGCGCGTATGCCGCCCGGTTCGCCATCTTCGCCGCATCGTAGTTCCAGTCGAACGAATCAATCCGGGTCGCCGGCGCCATGCCCTTGGCCAGAGGGTCTTTACCCATAGCCCCGATGGTCCCGCCGACGTGCGTGGAGTGCTTGGAATGAGGGACGATGTCCCCTACGTTGACCCGCGAGCCGGCCCCGGGCTGTTGGAACTCCTGATGTGAGAAACGGACGCCGCCGGCATCCCAGACGCCCACGACGATCCCTGCCCCGTCGAGATTCCACGCCGACAGGTCCCGGATCCTGTCGGCCGCCGTCGAGATGGCGGCCTGAACGTTCCCTGTCGCATAGTACATGGGCCTTCCGTCCGACAGGGCCATTAGCTCATATTCCCGCCCTCCCTCCTCGCTTCGGACGGCGAATCCGTACCTCTGCGCCCAATTGATCGCTTCAGCCTTGGCCGCGATGGCCTTGGCCGTCAGTTCCGCCACGAACGCATCATCGGGCCCACGCCCGTTCGGGTCGGTCCCGTTGCCCGCCTGTGCGGCGCCCGCCAAGACCCAGCAGAGCGCCAGTAGACACCTCAAGCGGGTGCTTTTGAAATATCTGGGGTACTGGGGCGTCTGAAGGGATGTTTGTCGTCCGCTGTGGCACCAAATGGAGCCGCCTGCCGTCTCACGAGTCGAAACCGCCATGGTTGACCCCTCCTGATCGGCCCTGCGGTATCCGGCTATGCCGCCTGCCGATGCCTAAGATTCCGCGTTCTCTCCTGCCGGGACATCCCCGGCTGCCCTGTGGGTGCACGCCGCGGGAGATTCCTGCGCATCGCTGTTATCGCTTCTATCCACACAGAGCCAACCGTTTCCGCTACGGGCCATGCCACGCCGGCATCCGCCACGACTGCCGGGC
>Ga0315277_10001418_pt1 | contig 35015 bp, 23 predicted proteins | sample YL17G05_15_MG_FD_203695 | JGI IMG/M metagenome (GOLD analysis project Ga0315277, IMG submission 203695) | Sediment microbial communities from Yellowstone Lake, YNP, Wyoming, USA - YL17G05_15 | ecosystem: Environmental > Aquatic > Freshwater > Lake > Sediment | place: USA: Wyoming | collected...
GCCGCTCCTCGACGATGCACACCGACATCGCCTGCGTCGCGGCGCCTCGCATCTGCCCGCCCGGCGCTCGCGCCAAAGTGCAAACGTTATTCATTGACAGACCCATATCACCATAGGAGACGTCGAGGCCGCAGAGATTGAAGCTCCGTAGTCTCTGCGTCTTTGCTGCGGTGTTCGTTGAATAAATGTCATCCACCGGTGTATATAGCTCTGTTTTATCGAAGGCGTGTATCCAGCGCACTCGTGCCAGAAGGAGATCCTCTGAGGATATGAGCAAGATCACACTCGAAAACGTTTGGAAGCGGTTCGATTCCAAAGTCGCGGTTGCCGGCGTTTCGTTTGCTGTGCCGGAAGGAAAGGTGTTTGGACTTCTGGGGCCGAACGGCGCAGGCAAAACAACTCTGATCCGTATGATGATGGACATTATCAAGCCGGATTCGGGAACCATCCTTTACAACGGCCATATCCTGACTTCCGAGGACAAGGACAGGATCACCTACCTGCCCGAAGAGCGGGGACTCTATCGAAAGCAGAAGGTCCGGGATGTCCTGGAGTACTTCGCGGAATTGAAGGGATTGTCCCGGCGCGACGCCCGCCGGCGGACTCTGGAATATCTGGTAAAACTGGGGATGGACGACGTCGCACAAAGAAAGATCGAGGAGCTTTCCAAGGGAAATCAGCAAAAGATCCAGATAGCCGCTACCTTTGTCAGCGATCCTGAGGTTGTCATCCTCGATGAGCCCTTTGTGGGCCTGGACCCTTTGAACGTACGTTCGACCAAGAACCTGCTCGCGGAAGAAGGAAAGAAAGGCAAGACCATCCTGCTCTCCACCCACCAGATGAACCAAGTCGAGGAGCTGTGCGATGAGCTGATGATGATCAATTTCGGAAAGCGGGTTCTGTACGGCCCGCTAAAGGACATTCTTCAGAGGTATTCCGAGTCTGCCCTGCTCCTGGAGTGTTCCCCACTCGACGATAACATCCCTGAAATCGAGCGCGTCGTGTCACAGGGCAAGCTGCAAAAGATTTATCCGAAACCAGGCATACCTCCCCACACTGTGCTGCAGTCCATGATCGAGAAAGGCATTCAGATCGAAAGTTTCCAGAAGGCAACCACACCTCTGGAGGAGATCTTCATCAAAGTAGCGGAGGAGAGCAGCCAGGAGGTAAGGAAATGAACAAGACCATGCTGGTCGCAAGACGGGAATACCTATCCACGGTAAGCCGGAAGGGATTCATCATTGCAACGATAGGAATGCCTCTATTCTTCCTAGTCATGTACGGGATCATCGGCGGAGCCACCTATCTGAGCATGCGGCAGCAGAAGGAAAAGGCTGAGAACCTCGGCATTGTGGATGAAAGCGGACTCGTTCGCTTCGGACTTCTGGCTAAGGTGGGAAGCACAGAGGCTCAGAAGGCCTCGGCAGAGGCAGAGGTACCGTCCGAGTTTCGGAATCGCGGCAGACAGGAACTTGCCAGACTTGCCGGGGTCGTCCAAATCAAGCCGTTCAAAACCCGATCGGAAGCCGGTGAGGCTTTTCAGCGGAAAGAAATTCGGGGGTATTACATTATCCCTTCGGATTTTCTACAGAATGGAATTGTGCAACTCGAGATTAAGAAGGGCGCATTTATGTCGGACAACGAGCCGGGCTGGAATTCCGTCAGACGGCTCATCGCGGCCAGTCTGGTGGAGGGGAAGCTGGATGAGGCTCCTGCGAGACGCGTCTGGACACCTCCTGAGCTCAAATCGCAAGCTCTTGCAGAAAACGGCCAACCGGACAAGCGAGGTGAATTCAGCGAAGTATCCAGCTTTGTCGTTCCTTACGTTTTTACCCTCTTGTTCCTGCTCTCGATCTTGAGCTCGGCCGGATACCTGCTGCAAGGTGTGGCGGAAGAAAAGGAGAATCGCGTGATCGAGATCCTGCTCTCCTCGGTCACTCCGAATCAACTGCTTGCAGGCAAGGTCATCGGGCTTTGCGGAGCCGGGCTAACACAGATTGCGGTCTGGATCAGCATAGTCATTATCCCTTCCGTATTCTTGCTGCCCTTCCTCGATTTGCGCTGGGGCCAACTCGTGGTTGCGCTGGTATTCTTCCCCCTCGGCTTCGTGCTGTTCGGCACACTCATGGCAGGGACCGGTGCCCTGGGCAATAACATAAAGGAAAGCCAACAGTTATCGATGGTTTGGTCGATGTCTTCGGTCATCCCCATGTTTTTTATTTCAGTGATTCTCTCCCAACCTAACGGTACTTTCGCGCGAGTCCTGTCCTACATTCCGCTAACGGCGCCAATCACGATTATGATGCGGGTGGGAGCTACTCAGGTGCCCTGGTGGGACATCGCCTTGTCTGCGGTTATCCTTTTCGCAAGCTTATTCGTGTTCATCCGGCTCGCGGCAAAGATATTCAGGCTCGGGACACTGATGTACGGGAAGCGGCCGAGCGTTGTGGAAATCATACGCTGGCTGAAAGCAGCCTAGCGCAGTCTTACCCTTCTATCTTTGAACTTAGCTCGCTTCGCTCGCAAACTATAGGGGTAAAGGGGCCGAGGGGTAAAGGGAACGGAACACCATCTGGAACCCTCTATCCCTTTGCTCCTTTGTCCCTTGGCCCCTGGAACAAATTGAAAAATCGTGACGAAAGCCCGTTTTTTCTCAATTAGTTGTGTAATCTCCGAGACGTTGAGTTAGTGCCGGTACTTTTCCGAGGGCGCGGACAAAGGCTGTCAGCTGGCTCGTGTGATACAGCCCTTATCTGGATTGGCGAACTCCGTGAATCCCCCACCCAGCCGGGGATTTATCTAGGGACAGTTAGGGTCGGCGGCGATGTAATTCGTCGTAACCAGGGACCAGTAATCCTGGTATCGCCCTTGATCGTTGTCCTTCAGGAAGACTGAAATCTTCTCCAGTAGAGTCGTAAGACGGTGCCCGCTGATCTTGGCCGGGTGGGGTTCCCGCATGTTCGGGAAGGCACGAATAAAAATGCTCTTGTCCGTAATGGGCAGCTTGGCCACGTTTTCCGCAAAGCTGCTGAAAACGCCGTTGGCAAACAGGTACTGCTCGACGTTGGACGTGTACAATGCCGAGACCCAGTATCCATTTCTTGTCAAGTAGTCCGCCACGCCGGCGTGGGGCGTGCAGCCGCCCTGCGATTCGCTGGACGAGGTTGCAGGGTGGTGATCAACTACAGCCGCAGTGCTGCCGAAGCCCAGGAAGCTGCGGAACTCTGTCGTGCGAAAGGATCCGAAGCACTCGTCGTCCAAGCCGATGTCTCGAGGGACGCGGAGTGCCGCAAGCTGATTCAGGCAAGCGTTGAGCGGCTCGGGGGGCTGGATATCCTGGTAAACAACGCGGGTATAACGGAATTCGTGAGTTTTGCGGATCTGGAAGGCCTGACCGAGGAGATATGGGAAAGGCTCTTTCGAACCAACGTATTCGGAACCTTCTATTGCACGCGCGCCGCTGTCCCGCACATGAGGAAAGCGGGATCCGGAGCCATCGTGAACGTCGCATCCATCGCGGGATTCCTGGGGTCGGGAGTTCCATCGCGTACGCCGCATCAAAGGCTGCAATGATCAACATGACGATGTCACCGGCGCGCACGCTTGGCCCCGAGATCCGGGTGAACGGGGTGGCTCCAGGGGCCATAGATACCCGCTGGCTCCGGAGCGGCATCGGTGAGAAGGGATTCGAAGCTCTGCGCGTGTCGCTGAGAAACACCACGCCGCTCCAAGATGTCGCTTCCACCGACGATGTGGCGGACGCGATCCTATGGCTTGTAGAAGGAGCCAGGATGACCACCGGCGAAACCATCAAGATCGACGGCGGATTTCATCTCGGCCCTGGCGCAGGAGTGCAACGGCAACAAAAGTCGGAATAATTACAGTGGTCAGTGGCCAGTGACCGAATCCATTGATCACTGGTTACCGCCGTTGACAGCGTCGGGGCTATGCTTGGGGTGTCCAAAAACCGTTCGTCATCGGCCGCCCATTGCCATGTCTTAGAAACCACCGCAGAGGCGCAGATAGCTCTGTGCACTCTGCGTCTCTGTGGCGAATGATACTTATGCTTTGGCCAAGAGGTCGCGAACGAATTTGAGATTGCGGGCCAAATCGGCCTCTATATTCTTCGACGGCGAGTCCGTCTCGAGGTGCACCCAGCCCTTGTAGCCGATGCCCGCGATGGCCTCGACGACGGCAGGAAAGTTGACCTTTCCTTCACCAAGGTAATGGGGATTGTCTTTGAAGTGGAACTGGCAGATTCGATCCTTGCCGAGCCAGCGGATTTCCTTCACAACGTCAAATCCGCCGTTGGTGGAGTTACCGACGTCATAGTAGACGCCGACTGCCTTGGACTTCGCTCGGCCGAGAATGCGTGCGTTGTCCTCAGCCGAAAGCGTGTTTTCCACACCCAGGGTCACGCTTGCCTTCTCCGCTGCCGGAGCCATTTCTTCGAGAATGTCTGCGACACGATCCATTTCGGCACGATTGCTGAGGGCACCTTTGCCAAAAAACGGCAGAAGGATGACCTTTGCGCCGAGAGCCTTCGAGATCGGAATGGAATCGGCGAGCCAGCGTTGCCCTAACGGGTCGCTCTTCAGATAATTCCTATGCAGGATATTGAGGCATGTGCTGGCAATCGTGATTTTCTGCTTTACGGACTCTTCCAAATACCGGCGCTGGAGTACAGGATCTGCCAGCGGGAGTCGATCCATACCCACTCCGAGGCTGACCTCCACCCCCTCAAGCCCGATCTTCCGGGCAACCTCTATTGCACTCGGCTTCCCCTCTTGCTGAAGGTTCCAGTCGGTAACGCCAACCTTCAAGGGAAGCTCGCGGGCATGAATCAGTTCTGCAAGCAGATTGGATTTCGCGGCCAAGGCTGTTCCGGCGGCCGCGCTCTTTATGAGGAAGCTTCTTCGTGTTTCTATCATCGCATCTCCTCCTGAATGGGCACGAAGATAGCCTCAAATCGTATCTCTTTGCACCATCTTTCTTGCAGCTCCCCTACCCTTGGACCAAACTATGTCGCGGTGAAAGATCACAGTATCCTGTGGGAACGAGATATCGGGAAAAATATCAGATTTCCTCATAACACGCGCTGTGCGAAGGCACTACTCTGCCACTTTTAGCGCGAAATAATTGCCGGCTTGAGGCTCCAGCACTGAAGCTTTGCCAGGTCCATCACATGGGAAGCGTGAAATCCCGGGGGAAGGATAATCCAGCTAAACAGCGACGCAGCGTGCCATAAACCTGTGGAGCCCAGGTGTTGCCGGGCTGGCCATAACAGACCGGCATGCGCTTGAAAATTCGTTTTGTATCGTTGAATCCCGCTTCCTCCCGGCGGGCAAATTCATCGACTCCTTCGACCCAATCCAGACGGTCCAAGTAGGCCGTCACCGCGGGAGGCTGGCTGTGATAGGTAGTGTGGAAGCCGATATCCTGGCGAGACAGGGCTTTGATCACGTCTTTCTGTCCCTTGCGCTCGAGGTCGCGGCACTTCTCCCCGATCATCTTGAAAGTGGCACGTATGCCATGCTTTTCAAGGATCTGGCACAGGGGCAGGATGATGCTGTCCGGCTCAGGTGAGGTGTAATCTTCGGTGTCGAACCAGAGTGTCACATAGACGCGGGCCGCAGTCGCGTCAGGCTTCTGCTGAATGGGATATACCGCACCAACCAAAAGCAGCACGAATAGGAGAGCGGCGGAGCGAACTAATGGCAAATGAGCTTGCTTCATTGGTTACCTCCTTGAGAGAAGCAGGCAGCAGGCAGCTGGCAGAATGTAGTTGATACTTTTCTTTGGGGGTGTGCACATGACTCCAGTAACTGCCGATTTTACGATCCCAACCTGGGCTGAAAGGAATCCTTGGTGATTCTTGGCGTCTTGAGCCTTTGCGGCGGCTTTTTATAACCCCACCGCAAAGGCGCGAAGATTCACAAAGGCTCGTCTGGCGCAGACCGGGCCGTTCAGGCGGTCCTTACAGGAGTCAAGTGCATAGCCCCACTTTTCTTTTCTAATGAAAGGCCTCTGTTCTGCTGCCTGCTGCCTGCTGCTATTTCGCGGAAGCTGCAAACGAAGGCTTCAACTCGGTTCGGCTGTAGACGTGTTTCAACAGGTCGCTCTTCTGATACCAGGTTGGCTTCATCTGTCCTTTGCTGAACAGTTTCTCCGCCTGATCGCGATAAAACGGCGAGTCTGCATGATCGCTCTGCCCGATTGGGGGCTGCGTCCAACTCTGAACGGGTGTTGTTAAAATCACGACTTGAGTAGAAGTCTGTCCGCTGCGGCCCCAGCGAATGTGGTCGGCACCGGGCTGGCCGAATCCGACAGCCCGCACTGTAGCCATTCCCTCCTCCATCAGACTTCCGCCTCCAACGGGCCAGGATTTGTCATCGCGTCCCACGCGAAAGACCTGGCCGTAGGTAACGTCCAGCGTGCCGAAATCCCCACGCAATGCCTTCATCGCTTGGGCCAAACCGAGCAACATCCCCTTAAGCTCCTCGTCGGCCGGCGGTATCGCTGCAGCCCTTGGCTTGCCCAGCGCCTCCATGTAATCCGCAAGGCGGCCCGCAAGCTGAGAGTAAGATGTGTCGGTGGTCCTGCATGCGCGGCGCCAGTAATAAAACTTGAGAGCTCCTTTGGATTCCGGATCCGAGCGTCCATTCCATGCCAGGATTTCCTGAAGCCCCGCCCCATAATCGGGATCTTGCCGGTAGCTATCGCCGAATTTTGCATCAGCTTGTTTGAGGGCCTCAACCCAGTGGTCGTACTGATAGCAGTAAGTGTCGAGGGCGATGGCACGCGCCTGCTCGGGCGTGACAGAATTAGCCGCCTGCAGCAGTTGGACCGCCCTGGCAGCGCGTTGGTGGGTCTGCCCGGGAGGCTGGTAGAATAGGTAGCTCTTCCACTTGTCGGGAGTCAGAGGCGAGTCGACCATCATCACGTCCGGCGCGATGTTGCAGTTTTGCATGTACCCTTGCGGCGGATTCTCAACGGCCATCAAGTCGCGAGCAGGATGAACGCCCAGCCACTCAGTCTTACTGGTGGATCCATCCACAGGCCTAGTGAAGTCAAATCCGTCCGGACGAATCGGAACGCGCCCGGTTCGCTGGTAATAGATGTTTCCCGACGTGTCGGCAACCATCACGTTCTGAGGCATGATCTGGTCGAGGTCGAGCCCCTTGCGGAATTCCTGCACGTTCTTCGCGATGTTGAAGAGGTAGAAAGCTTCGCCAAATTGGACTTCATCCGCGTAGGCCAGCTTCGCGACGTAGGCTTCGTTTCCTTTCCTCGCTACCAGGGGGCCGTTGTGGGAGTCATTAAAAGTCAGTTCCCTGGCCTTGGCTTCCCCCTTAACCGAGATAGACACCTTCCTCGGTGTAAGGGTCCTCCAGCCTTCGTCGTATTTGTACTGCAGCGGGTTGGAGGGATTCAGGGACAACCTGTAAATGTCCGCGGTGTCCGGACCTCCCGTCGTCATGGCCCAGGCAACATAATCGTTGTGACCAAGCCCGACGTACGGGCTCCCGGGAATCGTAAAGCCCGACCCGTGCAGTTCCCCGGCATGAATCCGGAACTCCCAAAAACGCTGGGCTCCCCACCAGGAGAGGTGAGGATCGATGATGAGGATAGGAGCCTTCATGGTCGTCCGGCTTGGAGCGATGGCCATCTCATTCGAACTTCGCATGTCCGCCGTGAAATTCGGAGAGATCCCTCCCCTTTGAAGCTCCGCAAGCGCTTGCCCGGCGGGCCAGCCCCACATGAACTGGCGCGAGTGCGCCACGACCATGTATACATCCACCTTCCGGCCACCCCACCACACAGGAATCTCACTCCGGTGAGAACCCATGTAGTCGTTGATCCCCTGGACGAAAATCGATAGATGCTTGCGCACCTCGGGAAGTATGCGGCTGTAGTTTTTCTTTGCGATCTCGTGATGCTGCCAGAGCCTCGCCTGCAAATCGGTGATGAACTCGGTCGGCCCGAATGCGGCGGCCATCTCGCCGATGGCTCGCAGATAGTTTTTCAGCAACTCTTCGAGCCTGTCCTCCGCCTGGCAATAGCCCATGGCATAGAGACCGCCTTCAGCCGTGGGAGCGTAGATGTGCGGCACCCCATACTCATCGCGGTACACCACGATCTTGCCCACATCCGGGTTTGATTTAGAGGCGGACTTTTGAGCCTCGAGTACAGCACCGGGAGAAAGGGCCAAAGCAAGACAGACGATAAGGATGGTTCTGCTGAATCGTACGGACATTAGTCACCTCGCTGAATCGTGGGAAAAAACACACCGATGGATATTTCGATGACGAATCTCATCTTTGCGATCGCTGACCGTTTCCACTGCTGGTTGCCGAAATGCTGCGCTCGCTTCCCGGGTGCATTGGCTACTCTTTATCACAAACGCAGATAAACTGCACCTTCAAGGTAGGCTGCCGGCCGTAACAGTTTCACATGATGGGTAGGGGCCCGATGCGTCGTGCCCAGATGTCTTCGGTTTTCACAATATTTAGCGAACATCCATAAGAAAGAACTTAGCTCGCTTCGCTCGCAAACTTCACGAATTGCACGAATGACACGAAAAACATTCTGACTCAAAATGGCACCCGACTGTTAGGCGTTGCACCTGCGCGGTTTCGGTAAGGGATTCCTAGCAAACCCAGCCGAGCACGACCGACGGTTCGTTTATATTTTTAATTTTTGTTTCGTGCAATTCGTGTAATTTGTGGCTGCCTTTTGTTCGTGCAAATCGGGGGAATCATGCGAATCGGATTTCTCGGCGGCACGGGGATAGAGGGAAAGGGGCTGGCGCTGCGTTTTGCCGCCTCGGGAGGATCGGTTGTGTTGGGCTCGCGCTCCGAAGAGCGGGCGCAGGCAGCTGCGCGCGAATATAACAAACTACTCGGCAGCCCTTTGATCCGCGGCATGGTTAATCGCGAGATGCTCGCGGCGTCCGAAATCGTCTTCCTCACCGTCCCCTACGAACATGCGGTGCCGGCCATCGAGTCCTGCAGGTCCGACTTCTCCAACGGCCAAATCCTCGTCGACGTCACGGTCCCTATGGTTTTTCGCGAGGGGCGTGCCGAATACGTCGAGCAGGAGGCCGGTTCCAATGCGGAGCTCCTGGCCATGTACGTACCCAAACATGTTCCACTCGTCGCAGCATTCAAGACGATCCCTGCCCACATCCTGGCGGAGCGCGAGATTGAGCTGAACTGCGACATCTTCGTGTGCGGTGACATCAAGGAGGCGCGCGAAAAGGTGATGGAAGCAGCGCGCATGATTCCGACTCTGCGCCCGCTGGATGCGGGGCCGCTCAGAATGGCACGAACCCTGGAGCGCATGACCGTGCTGGCTGTGAACCTCAACCGCCGGTACAAGAAAAAGGGTGCTCGGTTCCGAATCGAAGGATTCTAGCTGGATAGGAAACGATCCGAATACGGAGTGATATGAAGGTTGTGGCCTTGGCAGGTGGGGTAGGAGCCGCGAAGTTCCTATCCGGGCTGATCGAGATTGTTCCTCCGGAAGACCTCACCATCATTGTTAATACGGGCGACGACTTCCTGTGGATGGGCCTTTACATCTGTCCCGATTTGGACACCGTGACCCATACACTCGCGGGTCTGTCCAACCCCGAGACCGGCTGGGGAGTGCAGGGCGACACATTTCGCTGCCTCGATCGTCTGCAGCAATTGGGGGGCGAATCCTGGTTTAGAATCGGGGACCTCGACCTCGCAACGCATTTGTTTCGGACGAATCGACTGCGCGATGGATGCAGTTTATCCGAGGTCACCGCGGAGATATGCGTTCGCAACGAGATCCACTGCCGGATTCTACCCATGACTGATTCTCCGGTTCCCACACTAGTCCACACGGACGAAGGAGTCCTTGCCTTTCAGGAGTATTTCGTCCGAAGGAAATGTGAACCAGTTGTCAAAGGATTCAGCTTCGAAGGGGTCGAGCTGTCGCAGCCGGCACCTGGGGTCATGGAAGCCCTGGTCTCGTCAGGCGCTGTCATCGTGTGCCCGAGCAATCCCTTCATCAGCATTGGCCCAATCCTCGCCGTGCCCGGGATCCGTGAGGCAATGCGACAGGCTGAGGCAACCGTTGTGGCCGTAAGTCCGGTGGTCGAGGGTCAGGCCATCAAAGGCCCGACGGCGGCGATGCTGGCGCAATTGGGACACGACGTTTCGGCCGCTGGCGTAGCGGCCATGTACGCCGACATCCTCGACGCTTTCGTTCTGGACACTAGGGACGAAGCTCTCCGCAGCCGCGTCTCGGATCTGGGTCTCGCCGTGCGAACAGCCGAGACAATCATGAACTCGGCACAAGCCAGGGTGGATCTTGCCAGGGCAGTAATGGAGATGGTACCTTGAGCACTTCCATCCTTGTGCCTGTGAAAGAACACAAAAACGCAAAGAGCCGGATGTCGACAATGCTTGACTCGGACGAAAGGGCGCTGCTCGCCAAGACGATGTTCGAGGACGTGGCCGGCACCCTGGCGAGTCTCTCGAGCCCAGTGGTGATCGTCACCAACTCGCAAGAGGCCGCGCAGCAAGCAAGGAAGCTCGGTTGGCGTGTCTTGTGGGAAACTTACCAGGTATCGGAGAGTGCATCGGTCGATGCGGCCTCGGCGCAATTACGGCAAGAAGGGATCACTTCAGTCTTGCGACTGCCCGCAGATCTTCCTTTGGTCACGAGCGCGGACATCGAACAGATCTTTGCGGATGCTATGCCTGCGCCCTCGGCCGTCCTGGTACCTTCAGGGGACCGCATGGGAACCAACGCACTGCTGCGCACGCCGCCTGACCTGTTTTCCTCGCGCTTCGGCCACAACAGCTTCGTTCTGCACATGCAGGAGGCAAGGCGCTCTAAAGCCCAAATCAGAGTCACGGAGAATCCCAACATCGCGCTCGACCTCGACGATACTTCCGACCTGCGGCGCTTCCTGGAACGCCCATCGAATACGCGGACTTATCAACTGCTCCAAAAGCTGGCAATAAGGGAAAGGCTGGATCAGCGTGGCTCCTCATAGCATACGCATTTGGGGACTGGAAGGCATTCCCGAGGTCCAACCGGGTGACAATCTCTGCCGGATCATCTGCACTGCCTTGGAGAGGAGCAGATCGTCCAGGCGCGATCTCGGGAGCAAGCTCAACGGGCCGGAACCAACTCCCGACCAGCACGCGAAGCTCGTTCTGCCAAGGACTGTCTTTGTCGTCGCACAGAAGATCATTAGCAAGGCCGAGGGCCGGATCGTGCAACTCGAAAGTGTGCAGCCTTCGGTGCAAGCGAAGGATTGGGCGGCACAGTACCACAAGGATGCACGCATGGTAGAAGTGGTTCTTCGCGAAGCCAGGCGAATCGTACGCATGGACCGCGGAATCCTGATCGCAGAGACGCACCACGGATTCATCTGCGCCAATGCCGGCGTCGATGCCTCCAATGCGCCCAAGGGTGCAGTTGTTCTGCTTCCGGAGGACCCGGATCGCTCTGCCATGCGGCTGCGGCTCGAGCTCGAAGAAACGCTGGGAGCTCCCATAGGAGTCATCATATCCGATACATTCGGACGGCCATGGAGGCAAGGCCTTACTAACATCGCTCTCGGATTAGCCGGCTTGTCCCCCTTCATTGACTATCGAGGTCAATTGGACTTTGTCGGGCGCGCACTGCAGGCCACGGTCCTGGCCGTAGCCGACGAACTCTCGGCAGCCGCGGAACTGGTAATGGGAAAGACCCTGGGAATTCCCGTAGCGTTGGTGGAAGGGGTTCAATACAGTACTGTGGAGGGCCGTGGCCGTGATCTCATACGCCCGGCCGACGAGGATCTGTTTCGTTGACGCTTCGTGTTTCTTTGTGATCTTTGTGTCATCGTGTTGTCTTCTAACATAACAACTCAATGGCACGAAGATTCATTATACATGTCGTGACTATTCATGAACGAGGATTCCATTCTGCCCAGTGGCACCCAGCGCAGGTCTGATGTGCGGGTCCGTGCGCGGCTGTTGGTGGAACTCTCCCCGAAGGTGGTTTCTCTTGCTCTCTCCAGGGAGGCCAAGAATGGGGCCGCGGCCATTTCGAGCGAGACGGTTACGATCAGCGGCGGCGGCTTTGCTTTTCTGCATGATCATGCTATTCCGGTTGGCACTTCATTCAATGTCAGGCTGAGACTGCCAGACTTGCCGCATCCCTTGACCATGAGAGCCAAGGTGGTACGCTGTAGTGTTGTGGAAGGAAACCGAGACAATCCGGTTTTCGAGTTGGGGCTGACTTACACGCGGATTGCCGAGGCAGCCCGTTCTCACATCGTGAGCTATGTTTTCAGGCTGCAGCGAGCAACGATGGCAAACAAATCAAACTACGTACGACAGGAGGAGGCTATGTCACAGGTTATTCCGAGAGAATTCCTGGATCTCTTTCAGCAGCCGGCTTTTGCCAATCTCGCAACGATCATGTCGGATGGAAGCCCTCAGGTAACACCGGTCTGGTGCGATTACGACGGCAGATACGTAATCATCAATACCGCCAAAGGCAGGGTAAAGGATCGCAACATGAGAAGAAGTCCCCAGGTTGCCCTGTCCATCATGGATCCCAAGAATCCGTATAGGTACCTTGAAATCCGGGGGACGGTGGCCGAGATCACGGAAGCTGGAGCCGACGACCACATCGACAAGATGGCGAAGAAATACATGAATGTGGACAAGTACCCCTACCGCTCGCCTGGTGAGGTCCGCGTGCTTTACAAGATCGCACCCGAGCGCGTGAGCAGCATGGGCTAGCACAGAAGACCTAGCCGATTGCGCATTGCGGATTGTAGATTGCGGATTGCCCATTTGATTTTTTAAATTCGCAATCCGCAATTCGCAATCCGCAATTGTGAGAGACAGATTCTCAGACTCATGATGCATGAATCAGAGATCCGAAGATTGAATTCCTTCGGATCTCTCGGGTGATGTTTTTCTACAGGTCTCGCCGAGCGAACAGAACGTAGGCGAGGCCGCAACCACAGACTGCCGTTCCCGCCAAAACCCAGATATCTCGAGGCGGAAGTGTGCCACTCGTCATGAAATCCACAGCATTGAAATAATGAAAGGGGGAAAGCCAACTCACCGAGCGTGCAGGCTTCCAGACTCGGGCCAGGTAGTCGACAAGGTATGATGCAAGAGCAAGCAGTCCCACGGCCGAACCCGGAACGCTGCGCCGCCGCGCCAGCGAAGTCATTACGAGCGTCACTCCTCCCCAGCACAGGAGCAAGACTCCAAGATTGCAGATGAGAGCACGCGCGATGCGCAGCGTCGGTTGGATGGCTTCCTTGGGCGCGAGCCAGTGAAGCCCGAACCATGTGCCCAGCATCATCGCTCCTAGCACGAAGGCTGTGCAGCCAAGAATCAAGAGCACCGTCCTTGTGATGATCCAGTGCCTGGACATCGAGTGCGCCATCACCAAGTCCATAAACTGAGTTTCAATCTCTCCCGCCGGTTCAGTTGCCAGTACGACGGTCAGCCCGATGAGTGCACCGATAACCGCGATGTGAAAGTAACCAAGGCAAACAATGCCGCTGAAGGAGAGCAGTGCGATCACAGAAGGACCCAGCATCTGACGCATGAAATCAGGGAGCAAGCCGGCCAGCTGACCAAAGCCATTCGACTCCTGGATGACACTGGCGGCCAGAATGAGCAGTATCTGAAAGCCAGCCAGGATCCAAGCCATTACGAGAACGAGGGTTCGAACACGCCGGATGGAATGGAGCAGCAGGGCAAGGCCGCTGTTCACAGGCTGTCCTCCCGATAGTATTTCATCAGAACCTCCTCAAGCCGCGGCTCATAGACTTCGATGTCCTTAACGGGCAACCCGGAGAGCGTGTTGACCAGAGACCCCAGGGCTCCATGAACTCTGATGCTCCAGGAGCGCGGCGTGACTTCCAGCACTTCGTGTCCCTCCGGGAGCCTGGATGGTCCGGACAAGACATCTTGGCTGAAAAGCACGCGCACGCGCCGCGCCGCCATCCGACGCACTTCTTCCACCGGAGAAAGCAGGATCAGCTCGCCCCTCCTCAACAAAGCTATTCTGTCGCAAACGCGTTCCACTTCAGAGAGGACGTGAGAGGACATGAAGACCGTGCGTCCTCTTTGCTGAACGTTAAAAAGCATCTCGTAAAAAAACTCCTGCATAAGCGGGTCGAGCCCTTCGGTCGGTTCATCCAGGATCAGCAAGGTCGGATCTCCCTGAAACGCCTGAACCAACCCCAGTTTTCTCTTCATGCCAGTGCTGTACTCCCGCAGCTTTCGTCCCAAATCGGATCTCGACAACTGCAGCTTCTGCAACAGCTCCGCGCGATACTCGGGCTGGACCGTATAACGGCCGAGTCGTGCCAGGAGATCGAGCAGCTCTTGACCTGTCATGTCCCCATATAGACCCAGTTCACCTGGCAGATAGCCTACCATCGCGCGGACCTCCAACCCTTTCCGCTGGCAGTCACGTCCAAAAACGAAGGCCCTGCCCGCGGTGGGACGCAACAGGTCGAGGAGAATACGGATGGTAGTTGTTTTGCCGGCACCGTTGAGGCCAAGGAATCCGAAGATTTCACCCGGGATAACTTCAAGGTGAAGATTTCTGACGGCCACAAGACGGCCGTATTTTTTGGTTATCCCGTGCAGGGCTACAGCAGGAGCGGCTGTTCTGTCGTTGGGCATGAGTCGTATCCTAATACCTCTGTGCGGTTCGACGCAACGCAAGATCCCGAGTGAATGTTCGTGGTCTTGGCATCGTTGGTCGGAATTCTTCTCAAGACGCCCAGGCCACAAAGACTCGCCAAGAATCGCTAACGGAGCGTTGCGCTTGTGCCTATAATGAAACCGGCTCCTAGACCCATCAGCTGCGTCGAACCGAGCAGGTCACAATGGCTGCAAGACACGAGCACAGATTATATTGGAAATGGCTCCTCGCCGTTTCCCGCCCGACTCGCTGGGTAATTGCCGAGGTTGCGATAGTTTTGCTGCTATGGGAGTTTGCGGGCCGAATAATGCAATTCCGTCCCAGCATTCTGCCGACTCCGTCCAGAATCCTGCTTGAGGTTTGGCGTCAGGCTCCCGTCCTGCAGCAACACGGCCAGGCGACGTTCGAAGAAATCATGGCGGGCCTCCTCCTCGCGATCGCGCTTGCAACGCCCTTTGCATACCTGGTTGCACTCTTCCCTCGGATTCAACCATTCGTAGCCCCTTTGCTGCTCTTGATTCGCAGGGCCCCGTTGCTGGCTCTGGCTCCCGTGCTGCTTGTCTGGTTCAGCTTCGGCATGCTGCCGAAGACCCTGGTTGTGCTGTTGATGGCATTCTTCCCGACGGCCGAAGGTATCCTCGCGGGCTTGCGCTCGATTCCTCAGGAGATGATTGACCTGCTCCGGACAATGAGGGCAGGAAGCCTGCAGATCCTGTTCAAAGTGCAGATTCCCGGCAGCCTCCCGGGCTTCCTGGAAGGTTTGAAGATCGCTATCCGGCTGGCTGTCTCAGGAGCGATCGTAGCCGAGTTTGTGGCCGCCGACCAGGGGCTTGGCTACCTGATGCTGTCAGGCATTTCAAAAATGGAAGTACCGCTCGTCTTTGCGGCTCTCACGGTCCTCACTGGGTTTGGGCTGGCTTTCTACGTGCTCGTCATTTTGCTCGAGCGCATGCTGATTCCCTGGCACGTTGAAATCGCTGACCGAAAGGGAGTATGTTTCGGCAGGTATGCATAACTAACCATAGACCAGAGGCGCGATGAGTATCATTCGGCTTTACAAACAAGATCCCGACACCTACGAACGTGAGCCGCTCGGAATAATCACCGAGAATCAGCTGGATTTCCTGTCCGAAAACCTCGAAGAAGAGCTCGAGGAGGAAGAGGAATATTGGGTCAATCAGGCTACGATCGACTATCTTAGAGACCAGGGCGCGGATGAGGGATTGCTCCAGCTGCTGGCAAAGGCCGTAGCCGGTTCGGAGGAGGGGGTGGATATCCTCTATCAAATTGAATGATCTGCGCTCCGCGGGCGACCTGCCGATCGCCCCTACTCCGCTTTCCTTCTCGGAAGCAGGCTTACAGCCAAAGCTCCGACTGCTGCCAGTCCCAGAAGCAACAGAAATCCGAGGGAATAGCTGGCTGTCTGGTCGCGCATCGTCGCGACCATCATCGGCGCCAGCGCTTCCGCAACCCCATCGGCAGTCAAAATCACACCCATGAGACGGCCCAACATGCGCACGCCGAAGATCTCGGCTGCCATCAACGGAATGATCATGTAGTCACCGCCCAGCCCGATGCCGAAGATGAAGGCGAAGAGATAAAGCACCGTCGGAGACGACGTATAGAACAGCAGCGGGATCGCGCACGCCACAATCGAATAGATGAGGAGCATTACAAACTTTTTCGGAAACCTGTCCGCAAGCCACCCCATCAGCAGCCGCCCCGCAATGCTGCTCATGAGAACAAAAAAAAGGACGTTGGCAATTGATCCCTGCGACAACTTCTGATCGAGGCTAAGATACAGCTTCAGATTCTGCATCGTTCCGCCAACTGCGCCGATGGAACACATGCTGCCGATGGCGAGGAGATAGAAAGCTCCCGACTTAAAGACGGTTCCCAGGGGAGTGAATTCTGAAGGAAGAGGTTTGGTCTTTCGAGCCGCCGGGCCTTCCTTGACGAAGAAGGCAAGCGGAAACGAAATCACGATCATGAGCAGGCCAAGCGTCATCAGCGCACTGTGCCAACCGAGGCGCTGGATCAGACCATTGGCCAGCAGAGGCACAATAGCGCCACCGATGCCGATTCCGAGATAAGCAATCCCCATGGCCTTGCCGCGAGACTTCTCAAACCAGCGCGAAAGCAGCACCTGGTTCGGCAGCGGGCCGCCGCATACATACCCCAGAGCGTTGAAAAGGTAGAAGAAATAGAAAAGCCCCAGAGTCGATATGGTTGCGAGGCCGACCAGCGCGAGTCCCGCCATTAGGATTCCAATCAGCATCAAGCGCCGCGGGCCGAAGCGATCGACAATCCAGCCGGCGATAAAACCGAATAGGGGGCCGACAAGAAGTTTGCTATAAGCGTTCCCCGACGTCACCTGCGCCCGCGTCCATCCGAACTCCCTGACCATGAAGTCATAGAAGAACGGAAGACCGTAGAGTGCAAATCCCACGATCGAAAAAAGCGCCAGGAATGAAGTTGCGAGTACATAAATGCGAGTTGCGGTCCAGATCTCTAAGGTGCGGACTTCCTTTTGTTCCATCACATTTGCTTGCATGGTTGCTCGGAATGAGGCGGCTGCCGTGCGCTGCGGTGCCGGCAAATCCGAATGGATTGTGGACCTCCTGGTGAAGCACAACGTCCGCTTGACGTCGCATCAAGTCCTCTAAAATCCAGAAGGCGCAGCTCCTCCCCGCGATATAATGGCTGCCGCCGCCATCATAAAGTTGAGTGCTATGGCAAGCAAGCCTGATCTGGGAACTCATTTTCGGCTGAACGAAGCCTTCGGCGCATATTCCTCAGGGACCGCCGAAGAACTTGTCGTTGGCCCTCTGAGTCTGGAAATCGGGAGCGGCGAGTTCGTCTCCGTCGTCGGGTCTGGAGACCGCACGAGGAGCCTGCTTTTGAGAATGATCGCCGGGCTGGTGCCGCTGCAGTCGGGCAGCATCGACTTCGCCGGGGAAGATGGATCCGAGACAAGGAGCATTGGATTTGTCTTCCAGGATTCCGTCCTTCTGCCCTGGCGCAACGTCCTGCAGAACGTCACCCTCGAGGCCGAAATTAGAAAGCTTGATCGAAGAAGCTTTGAGCAACGGGCCAGGTGCCTCCTTGCCGCCATGGGCCTGCCTGGCATCGAGGATCAGCCGGCTCATGAGCTGAAGATCGGACAAGCGCAACGTGTGGCGATTTGTCGTGCCTTACTGCATAATCCGCCGCTCCTGCTCATAGACGATCCCTTCGTTCATATGGACTTCGCAGCCCGCGAACATTTCGTAGTGGATTTTCAACGCCTCTGGATGGAATCTCGATTCGCCGTGATGCTTGCCACGGGCGATATATCCGAGGCAGTCCAACTGTCGGACCGAATAGTGCTCATGTCACCAAGCCCCGGGCGGATTCTGCAAGTTCTGGAGATTGATCTGCCTCGGCCGCGCCGTCTTGACAAGGCCACCACCCCGCAAATTGCAGAATATGCCAGCCTCATCCGCACGATTTTCCGCGCTCAGGGATTGACCTATTAGGTGTTTTCACCAGTAGGACCACCTGCGGGTCGCCAGCGGCGCACCGGCGCTGTGCCGTTCGCCCCTACGATTGTTATCACCAGGTGAGGATCACACTTTGGCAAAGCGCGGAATAAATGCTCGATCGGCGATCTGGGGACGGAAAGACTGAGCCCACCTTCCCGGAATCGCGTTCGAGCACTTAGGACAGTTCCCATCGCTCGTCAAGGAGTAGCCGAGAATGTGGTAGCCACGGCGCCGGATGAGGAGTTCCCCACACTTCGGACAGCAGGTGTTCTCGAGCTCACCTACCGTCCCCGGCAGGTTTCCTGCATAGACATATTGCAGCCCTACGCGCCTTCCGATCGCAGCAGCACGAAATAGATCTCTCACACTCGTGTTCTCCGGCTCGATCATCTTGTAGTCTGGGTGGAACGCCGTAACGTGCCAGGGGATTTGCGGTGATATTCCTGCTATGAATTCGGTCAGCCGCGTCAGTTCATCCTCCGAGTCATTGAAGCCGGGGACAAGAAGTGTGACTATCTCCATCCATATGCCCATTTCGTAAACCCTGCGGATTGTGTCGAGAACGGGCTGCAATCTTCCGCCGAGCTGGCGATAGTGGCGGTCGTTGAAGCTCTTCAAATCAACCTTGCACAGATCCAACCATGGACGGAGGTAGTCCAGCACCTGCGGTGTGCCATTGCCGTTAGAGACATAACCCGTCATGAGTCCGGCGGCCTTGGCCTCCTTAAAAACAGCAACTGCCCACTCGCTCGTAATGAGCGGCTCGTTGTAGGTGCTGACCACAATCTCGGCTTGCTGCGACAACGCCACGCGCACCAGCTTGGAGGGGATGGTTTTCATAGGCGGAGCAACAGCCTCAGGGTCGCGCAGAGCCTGCGAAGACACCCAGTTCTGGCAGTAACTGCAGTGAAGGTCACATCCTAGCATTCCGAAGCTGAAAGCCAAGGCCCCCGGCCGGACGTGGAAAAAGGGCTTTTTCTCCACCGGATCGCACTGACTGCCCGCCACATACCCGAAGGGCACCCTCAGGACTCCACTGCGATTGAAGCGGACCTTGCAAACGCCGAGAGCGCCATCCGGTATAGGACAGCAGTGGCCGCACGCGTAACAACGAACGCGGTTGCCTGCGAGCTTTTCGTAAATCTCCCCTTCGACAGTATGTTCCTCGAGTATTTCTGCCAATGTGGCCATGATTTTTCGCCCCGAGTAATTTTACCCCAGCATGGGCCCTCAATACAGGTAACGATTTACCATTGATTCCGTGGCAGGGCTTGTCTGATTAGCAAAAGAATGCTGGTAAATCGAGATTCCCCCTTTTCATAAGAGTTGCTCATGCGTCCACTCACGCGCCACCGCCGATGAAAATGAGCGATCCGCTGCTAATCCTTGGTGATCTTTGTGTTCTTGACGCCTTGGTGGTTTCCTTTTAAAAACCTCACCGCCAAGACACCAAGAGCACCAAGGACACCAAGCCAATTGGCTGCGGCCGCCAGGCTGCGCCGTGGAATTCGTCGCTGATTCTCTAATGCCGCCGGAACGGCAGAGCCATTTCGTGTCTCAGCGCCAGAGGCGGTGGTTTGCCTTAATGAACTTAGCTCGCTTCGCTCGCAAACTTTAGGGGCAAAGGGGTCAAGGGAACAAAACGCCATCTGGAACCCTCTATCCCTTTGCTCCTTTGTCCCTTGAACAAATTGAAAAATCGTGACGAAAGCCCGTTTTTTCACAATTAGTTGTGCAATTTCCGAGACGTGAAATTAGTCGCGCAAATCGATCGCGAAGTTGATTCTACTTTGTGACCAGCCTTAGGAACTTCACCTCATAAGGAGAGAACGCAATATCCGAGGTTGCTTCCTTGAGCGTTTCTTCCAGAGCGTTTACTTCGGCAACCGACTTAATCACAACTTCCGGCACGGAACTCAAAAACTTGGCAACGATAGCCTTCCCTTCCACTTCACGCAGGTGAACGATGATTCCGTGGCCGTCGTGTGCGGGCCTGGCGCTCACCAGAACCACGTTTGGTGAGTTCAGCCGAAGCACTGAGAGTGAAGGCATTCCGGTACCGGCAGGTCCAGCCGTCAACACGCGCGCGACCAGCGGCACACGTGAACTCCAGCCAAAGTCGACTGCCTTTGCGTTGGTACTTTCCCCAATCGAGGTCAGGTAGTAACTCCAGCGGAACTCTCCGTGTTGGGAGGCTGGGAAGTTGGTGAACCAGTAGTTGTTCATAACCCAGGAATAGACGTACGGCTTTCCCACACGCGTCACTGGCTGCCACTTCCCAAGGTTGATCTCTCCCAGTTGCACCAGCGGAGCCTGGTCGCTGCCCAGGATAATCTGACCCGACCGATTGCGGACAGCGACAAAGTTTTGGAAGGTCTGCCAGTCCGATGCCGAGCCCGGCAACTGGTTCTCACCCGGAGTGACCACTCCGCCTTGTGTCTCGAAAACGATCTTGCCGTCCGGGGCGTTGAAGGGAAATGCAATATAGACTGCCTCCGGCACGATGACGGGCGACTTGCGAACCGTGAAATGAAACTCAACGCGCTTTTCGGTCTCGTAGAGACGAATCTCAAGCTTGACACCGCCAGGTTCAGCGCACCCGTCGGCTTCGGCCTTAATCTGAAGGCTTTTCCAGATCGGCCCGCCGGTCACATCTCCGATCTGCACCTTGCGCAGACTGGTTCTTTGGAGGGGATGGTCCTTCGGGAAGGACGACTTGTTGAAGTCTCCTCGATCGACTGCCCGTTCGTAGACGAACTGGCCCATTTGCCAGGGAGCACGCGCATCCACCAGTTCGCGGTTGCTCTCCTTGTCCAGCAGGCTCACGACCGCACCCGACAACGGACTGACCTCGATTTTGTAGAAGGAATTCTCCAGCACATTGGATTTTGTGGTACTGCCCGCGGGCTTGGATGACTTATCCGGGCTGACCATGATTCGATAAGTCCTGAAGCCCAGGGGAGCCACATTTTTCACCCAGAAGGTCCAGTAGGAGCCCTCGGCGCGGCTGCGCAGAAGCTGGGCTGGAATTTCTTCTCCACTTTGACTGTCCACAATGCGCGACTTTCTGTCCCTTGGCATTATTTCGTGATCGATGAAGGCTGGAACCAGTCCGGATCTTTCCCAGCCCAGTGTATTGAAGACGGCAATGGTTGCCGCTTCAGAGCGGGGGACGAATCCCTGCAGCAGGCCGAGCGCTTCCTCGCGCAGCATACCCGCACTCTTGACCGCTTCCCAGGCGTAGGAAGACTTTTCGCCCCACTGCACCATCGTGTTTTCTGCAAGAGGATCGCTGATGCTCTCTGCCGCACCGAAGGTGTGCTCGTCATAGAACAATAGCGCCTCCTGAATCGCGGCAGCCCGTTCCACCTCGCCGACGGGGAGCTTCGCTCCGAGAGCGGCAGCGATTGCCAGCAGTCCTTCGTTGACCTGCATGGCGGCTTGAGTCTCCCGCGCCGCGGCCGTCTCGCGGGCAGCCGAGCCAAATCCGTCGGTCCACCAATCCGGCCACGCCTGGCGATGAACCGACAGTTCCCCGGCGTGAGATTTCTCTACATATTCCGGGAATTCGCCGGCGGTGGCGATGCGCAGTTTGGGCCATGCATACATTTCAGCCCAGCTCTTGACCAGATCGCACTCCTTCCTGGCGGGAGGAGAGTTATCCGTGGAGTATCCCGAAAATTGAACCGCAATCCGGTCGAACGGGTATTTGGCGTCGGCGAGCTTGTTCAGATAATCCGAGATCCCCGGCTCCATGAGATCCACTCGCCCTTCGTGAATTTTCCAGAAGTTCCCTGTCATGTAATGATCGGGCCGAAAGGCGAGAATGCGCTTGCCCGAGGGCGATTCCCACCAGAAGGCGGTAGGCTTATCGAAAGGAAGCAAGGAGCGGGTCTTGTTGATCCCCATGGTCAAGTACTTGATGCCAATGCTCGTGAAATAGTCGGGCAAGCACCACGCTGCGCCGTTGACGTCATCCTGCATCGCAGTCCGAATCGTCTTTCCGACCACCGCTTCGATTTGGCGCAGGGGCTGGAGGGATGCAGCCAGGATGTTCTCGTCCGCAATGTCCGACATGTTCAGAAACATCCCGGTCAGCTCAATGCGCCCTTCGGCGATCCGCTTCTTCAAACGCTCAATCTGGGAAGGAGGACGGCGCTTCAAGTATTCCCGCACCGTCCAGGAGACTTCACACGTCCAACGGAAGCGGGCATCATCGGGATAGCTGTCCGTCAAATCGCAGAAGTCCAGCGCGTAATCGATGTAGCGCAGGTGCTCGGGAAGTATTTCCGTTTGCGGCCGCGTGTAGCCGATGTCGGTATGCGTGTGCTGAACCAGGTAAACCATCCATTTCCGCGGCACGGTCAGGCGCACCTCCGGCAGATTCTGCCGTTCACCGGAAGACTCCAGCGAGGCCTGAACCGGACCGTCGGCAAGCGCCACAGGCACGTACAGCTTCACGATCTGCTTTCCCTTGGCAATCTCACCTGTGCGGACCTCCACCGGCTTGGGCCAATCCGATTTGGTCAACCGGAAATTCGCATCGTTGAGACCCTCCGAATCAATCTCGGCCAGGATTATCTGTCGCTCACCCTCGGGCGTTCGCGCAACTAGCGGTGTGGCCCGCAGGCGGGCCGAGATGATTTTAGCTGCGGCGGCTTCCGGACTTGCTTCTGCCACCGCGGGAATCAAGAGGGAAAAGAAAGCGAGCAGAAGGAATTGAAGCATAGCTCACCTCCACTTAAAGCGAAGTTATGGGATACTCAGCCTCTTCGCATCTAAAAAGAACCGCAAAACATTGTGACACAACCACTCGCCAGGAAATCAGAGCCGCGACCGTCAGGGAACGGGAAGATCTTACAATATCAGCTGGGACTCCCGCTGCTTGCGCGCCGCCCTGATCGGATCAGGATATGCGCGGCTATCCTTGGAAACGTCACGAGGGCGTTTCAGGCATGTCGGGAAAATGCTGAGGCCGCTGGTGGCTTCAGCTACGCGGCGAGCCTACCCCTCTTGGTGCGGCGGTGACAACAGGAATGTTCACGCACTCGAAACGTCTGGCAAGATCTCGCCTCAGGGTTGTCCTCGCGGCAGACCATTCAAGTGCACCGCGGGTAAGTTCCTCCAATATGTCGCTGCGTTGACGCACTGTGCGATAATGCCAACGCGATGGTAGGGCTGACTGCTCCAAGCCCTCTATGGAAATGATCCCATGGCGACCACTCCTCTGAAGACAGGTTCGGTCATCGAACAGCGTTACCGCGTCGAGTCCTTGCTCGGGCAGGGCGGCTTGGGAACAGTTTATCGGTGCCGCGACCTTCGGAATGAAGCCCCCGTCGCCCTAAAGCTCCTTCGATCGCCCATTTGGGGGGAGGGAGAACGTACCCTTCACTCCGAATTCTCAATCCTCAGCCGATTGCGCCATCCCAACCTCATTCGGATTCTCGATTTCGGCAGGCTTGAAGGTTTCAGGGGTCCTTACATCGTGCAAGAGTACGTGGAAGGCCTTAATCTATTTGAGGCCACGGCAGGCCGGCCGGCCGGACAGGTTCTAGAGATATTGGCCCAGCTGTGTCGAGTGGTGCAGTTTCTTCACGATCGCGGGGTGGTGCACCGGGATCTCAAGCCCGGCAATGTGCTATTCGCAAGCTCGCCGGACGGCCGCGGACAATTGAAGGTCTTGGACTTCGGCCTGGCACAGTGGCTCTCAAGCGAGAAGAAGCAAACCATCGAGGGGACGCTGGCGTACATGGCTCCGGAAGTGTTGATGGGTCGGGGAGCAGGACCACGTTCTGACCTGTACTCGCTCGGGATTTTGTTTTACCAGGTATTGGCACGGCGTCTGCCCTTCGAGGACGAAGACCCCGGGTACCTTGTCCAAAAGCATCTCCAGGGGCATGCAGACCTGGGTCCAATAGAGCGGTTGGAATATGGCTCTGGACTGGCAAGCATGACCGCGAGACTTCTCGAGAAGGAACCGGAACGGCGGCCCCCCTCCGCAGAAGAGGTGATCCGGCTGCTCGGTGCCGCGAGCGGACTCAACTTAAGCCAGCACGAAGCTCCGGGTAGCAATCTCTTTTTTTCGTCAGGGATCTTTGTCGGCCGCGAGAACGAAATGGCGCTGCTCCAGCAGCGCGCACGACAAGTCCGGGATGCAAGGCGCGGCTGGACCGTATTCATCGTGGGGGAGAGCGGCTCGGGGAAGTCGCGCTGCATGGAAGAACTGCGTATCTGGGCGCTGCTGGAAGGCTGGCGCGTAGTGCAAGGAAGCTGCACTCCAATCGAAAGAAGGCTGTACGGCCCTTATCGTGAGATTCTCGATTCGACCAGGCCCCCCTCGCCGGATTCGACCCGAGGCACGCAGGGATCCCGGCACCCGCCAGCAGACTCTCGCGTTGCCGCAACCGTCTCCCATCGCCTGGTGACAGAAGCGACGGCGTTACAGTTCCGTAACCAGCTGACCAACGAAATTGTGGAGAGACTCTCAGGCCGGCCCACGCTGGTATTGCTGCATGACTTCCACTGTGCGGACGAGGCAGCGACGGCTATCCTCGAGTACCTGATGTCGGACGTCCTGGCTCATCCGATCTTCCTGTGTGTCAGCGCACTGCAAGCGGAAGCAGAGCAAAAACCCGTCGGCCGCCTGATTACCCAGGCGGTGCGGCAGCTGCGCGGCGAGAGACTCGTGCTCGATCCTCTTCCGAAGGATGCAGTCGTTCAGCTCATCTCCAGCCTGACCGGGGATGATCAGCTCGGCCAGCGGCTTGGGGAGTGGGTCGGCCGCAACACTGGCGGCAACCCGTTTTTTGTCGAACAGACGCTGCAGCACCTCATTGAGCGCGAGATCTTGAGACGCGAAGCCGGGAGATGGAGGATCGAGAAGTTTGATCTCAACGAACTCAGGGCGCCTGAAACTGTAGCCGCCGTCCTGCGGCGGCGGTTGAGCCGCTTGAGCGCGAATGCGAGCGAGCTGGCAGAGTGGTTGGCGGTGATTAACCGGCCGGTATCGCCGAACTTCCTGGAGCTGGTTATTCCCGATGGGCGCGAAGTTATCGAAAGCTCTTTGGAAGAACTGGTGAGCCGGCAAATTGTGCGCATCTTCGAAGGGTCGGAAGGACGGACCTATGTCTTTTGCAACGCTTCTGTCTCCGAGGTAATTCTGGAGGACCTGCCGCCAACTCGGAAACGACAGATGCACGGAGCCGTCGGGCAGGCCCTCGAGAAGCAGACCCACGGCGTGACACTGGTGGAGATCGCTTCACACTTCATGGCAGGTCATGCGGGAGAACAGGCCGTTGGCTACGCCCTCAAAGCAGAAGCGGAATGCAAGGCTGATTTCGCATATGACATGACGCTTCGATTCGCCAAGTTCATCCTCGAAAAAGGCCGCCATCTTCCGATCGAACGGCTGTGCGAAATCGCCATCGACGCCGCCGAGGCCGGCTCCGCCATGGGCGATCCAAATGGCGGTGTCCGCATACTCAAGCGCTGGCTGGAAATCTCGAAGACAGGTCCAAAAATCGTAAGAGCACGCCTGCTCATGCAGTCGGCTCACTGCTATCAGCACTTGGGGCGGCTTAGACTGCTGGACGATGCCTGCCGACGTTCTTTGCAGCTCCTGGGCGACGATCACTCAGAACTGGCGGATGTGACGCGGGCGATTGTATACAGGCATCTGGCCTATCCCACAACTGTGCGGTACCGCCGCCTTCATGGCCTGGAATTCTTGAACAAGGCTTTGGAGGCTCTCCACAGGCACGATTTAGTTTCAAGCCCACTCGGCGGTCGAATCTATATCATGATTGCCGTAGCCCATTGGACGGAGTGCAACTACCGCGCATCCATAGCTGCGGCAAAGAAAGCCATCGAGATTCTGGAAAAAACGCGATCCGACGCACTTTTGTCCCAGGCACACTCTATGCTGGGCATGAGTTTTCTCGCTCTGGGAAAGTTTGGTCTGGCACGGCAGCAGCAAGAAATAGCGTTTGCTATCGCCGATAAGAGCAGGTCGGTAATGACGCGAATAACAGCCTTAGGCAACCTTGCGGAGAGTGTGTATCGATTCGGGCACGCGCGCGCTGCGATCGCCATGGCCGATCAAACACTGGAATTGATGGCCGAAGTGCAGAATCCGGTGATGATTCACGAAGCCCGTGCCGTCGTATCCGAAGCCAAAGTCGTTTTCGGCGATTATTCCAGCGCCCGCGAGATGCTCGGCAAATTGAGTGCAGACGACCGTCCCGATCTTGCCGTTCACTCAAGGGGACAGGTCACCTACCTGAACGCCCTGCTGGACTACTGCCTCGGGAATACCTCATCCTCGTTGGCACATCTTGACGCACTGCGGCGTCTCCATCGCCAAAAGGGTCCTGTCTTGGAGTACGAGCTCGGCGAAGCCATCCGGGCAGCCATCCTCCACTCCCGCGGGTTTAAAACTGAAGCAAGCGAGCTCCTACTGGGATTGGATTCGACGCTGCGGCGGCGTGGGTGGCCATACCACACGTGTATTGTGAATCTGAGGCTTGGAGAGATCCTGCTCGAAAACGGGGAGCTCGAGCGTGCGAGCCGGAGCATCGAGTGGGCCCTCAAGTTGTCCAGGGCCATGCCGAGCCGGCATCTCAATACGCAAGCCCACATTCTGCGGGCACGCTACCATCGTCTGACATCGGAGCGCGCCGCAGCAGCCGGCAATGAGACCGCATGTATGTTGAGTCTCCAAAAGGCTCAAGCAGAAGTCGGAGCCGCCCTGAAGCTCGCCGAAGAGGTTGGAATAGACGACATCCTTTGGCAGGTTCATGCCGAGGGGGCACGCATCGAGGAGCGACTCTCGGATTGGCAGGCCGCCGCCGACCACTCCAGAAAGGCGCTCGAGAGCCTCGAGAAAGCAAAGGAAAAGGTCGGAGCGCAGGATGCGATGGGTTTCCTTTCCTCCCTTGGGCGTGGAATGACGCGCGACGAGTGCGAGTCGCGCCTCACGAAAATCAGGGCTATGGAGGTGCGGGAGTTGCCCCGGCCTGCCTTGCTGGAAGAGGCGCACTCACGGATCCTGCAGCAGGTGACGCGTGTGATGGGAAACATTCGGGACCGCGACGCACTGCTGGAGTCCCTGGTCGATCTCCTGATCCAAACGGTTGGCATGGAACGCGCCCTGGTCTTCCTCAAGGAAAAGGGCACCGACCGGCTCAGGTTGGCAAAGGGCCGCAACGCACTGCAGGAGACGGTCAAGCGGGCCGAAGCCATCAGCCGGACCGTCCTGAATGACGTCTACAGACGGGGCGCGCCCTTCGTGACAGCGAATGCAAGAACGGATCCGCGCGTCTCGACTCGGGAATCAGTCATGGCATTCGAGATCGGGACCCTGTTCTGCGGCCCGTTGCGAGTAGAGGACCGCACACTGGGAGTAATCTACGCGGACCACCCGTCGCCCCTGTCGGAGATAAGCGAGTCGATGATCGGCCTTTTTGCGGCCTGCTGCCATTTCGCGGCAACAGCGATCGCGAGTACGGAACAAGGGATCGTCTCAATCGAGCCCAAGGACGCGAGCGACGAGTCGATGGAGGGAATCGACAACGAATACCCGGAGATTATCGGGCAGAGCGAGGCGATCCTGGCACTTCGGGAGCGGATCGCGTCGGTTGCTGCGTCGCCGCTGGATGTGTTGATTTGGGGAGAGAGTGGAACCGGAAAAGAACTAGTCGCGCGGGCCCTGCACCGTACGAGTGCGCGTTCGAAAGGAAAGTTACTAGCCGTGGACTGCGGATCGCTGTCTGACAGCCTGGTAGAGAGTGAGTTTTTCGGGTACCGGAAAGGCGCGTTCACGGGTGCAGCGGAAGATCGGGTGGGACTGCTGGAAAGCGCAGACGGAGGGACATTGTTCCTGGACGAGGTGTCGAACCTGTCGACGCAGCTGCAGGGAAAGCTCCTGCGGGTGCTGCAGGAGCGGGAGGTGCGCCGGATTGGGGACTCGGTGGCGAGAAAGATCGACATCCGTGTCATTGCGGCGACGAACCGCGAGCTGCTGGAAGAGGTGCGCAGGGGGGAGTTCCGGCAAGATCTGTACTATCGGTTGAACGCGACGGAGATCAGGGTGCCTTCTCTCCGTGAGCGGCTGGAAGATGTTCCTCTCTTGCTGGATCAGTTCTTGAACCAGGCGGCGCAAAAGACCGGGGGGCCAGCGAAGAGCTTTTCGCCCCGGGCGCTGGAGTTGCTTAAACGATATAGCTATCCGGGGAATGTGCGCGAACTGATAAACATCGTAGGGAGTGGTTATTATACGGCGCAGGGGAGCGTTATCGACTTGGAACATCTTCCCGCGGAGATCCGGCAGGCTAGGGTGGCGGAATTGCTAGGATTGCAGGATGACGCGCGCGCACGCGAGATCTATCAGGCGATCCGAGCCGGCAATGGGACTTTCGAGGAACTTGTGAAAACGCCTTTCAAAGGTCGTGGCCTTGCACGCGAAGTCGTCCTGGGCGTCCTCCGTCATGCTCTGGCGGCGACCCGAGGTCGCTACAAAGAAGCGCTCAAGCTCTTAGGAGTTCGAGAGAGTGACTACCAGAGCACGATGACCTTTCTGGAGCGACACGGGTGCTGCGCAGATTTCCGCCCCTTTCGACAAGCGCGTTTCCTGCCTCGAGACCCTTAGGGCTCGCGCAAGTCGGCCGCTGCAATCATGCAAATTTGGGACGTTCGCCTTATCCTGCGAGAAACGTCATGCTGGCAGTCGATCATTTTCGGAATAGTGAAAGAATCGGGGACATTCCGAATTTCCCGACTTGCTCAGCTGAATCGGACGGGTCAACCAGCGGTTGATCTTTTCTATTCAGCGGAGGAAAGCTGGAAATTCGGAATGTCCCCGATTCTTTCACGGCTTCTCGGTTGTGCGCGGGAGACAGGTCCCGTCCGGCGGCCGGGACCTTCCTCGCTTCGTCGATGCTGCCCGGATCGGGCCGTCAAAGTAGATGCCGGCGGCCCGACGGCACTTTGCGCCCGCATCACTAGGCGATTCAGCTCCCGCCTCTTGTCTCACTTACAAATAGAACTTTAATACTCTGCAGTGAATCCGGAGACGTTGGTCGGCAAGGATCGTCCCCTTCCCCTCACCCGTTGGGTTCCCGCAGGCATGTCTCCCATTCCACCACTGTTATCCTCGTAGAATCTCCGAAACTAACAAAAGCGCGGTTGACATATCGTGCGATAATGCCAATGCGATAGTGGGCATCTGATTCATGCCCTCCACAGAAATGATCCCATGGCATCCAATCCTCTGAAAACAGGCGATGTCATCAATCAACGTTACCGTGTCGAGTCCTTACTCGGGCAGGGCGGCTTGGGGACTGTCTATCGCTGCTGCGATCTTCGGAATGAAACGCCCGTGGCTCTCAAACTGCTTCGCTCGCCCATCTCGGGGGAGGGAGAAAGTCCCCTTCACTCGGAATTCTCAATACTGAGCCGTTTGCGCCATCCAAACCTTGTGCGCATTCTCGATTTCGGCAAGCTTGGGGGTCTCAGGGGTCCTTTCATTGTGCAGGAGTACGTGGAAGGCCGTAATTTGTTTGAGGCCACGGCAGGCTGGCCGATCGGACAGGTTCTCGAAGTAATGGCCGGGCTGTGTCGAGCGGTGCAGTACCTCCATGATCGCGGAGTGGTGCACCGAGATCTCAAGCCCGGCAATGTGTTGTTCGCAAGCTCGCCGTACGGTTGCGGCCAGCTGAAGGTCCTGGATTTCGGGCTAGCGCAGTGGCTCACCGACGAAAGAGGACAGAAGGTCGGCGGCACGCTGGCGTACATGGCTCCGGAAGTGTTAATGGGGCGGGGGGCAGGACCACGCTCGGACCTCTATTCGCTTGGGATTCTCTTTTATCAGGTGCTGACCCGGCGCCTGCCGTTTGAGGATGAGGATACGGGTTACCTGGTTCAGAAGCATCTGCAAGGACATGCGGATCTCGGGCCGGTGGAGCGCCTTCAGCATGGATCGGGACTGGCTCATGTGATCGCTGGGCTCCTGGAAAAGGACCCGGAGCGGCGTCCTCCGTCTGCGATGGAAGCGCTGCGATTGCTCGAAGCCGCGAGCGGTCTTGATTTGAATCCGCGCGGAATCCTGGGGCGCGACCTCTATTTTTCTTCAGCGTCCTTTGTCGGCCGGGAGAGTGAGATGGCGCTGCTCCAGCAGAGAGCTCAGCGGGTTCGGGAAACGGGCCGCGGGTGGACCGTCTTTATTACGGGAGAGAGTGGCTCTGGGAAGTCGCGTTGCATGGAAGAACTTCGGATCTGGGCGCAATTGGAGGGCTGGCGCGTCGCCGAAGGAAGTTGCACCCCCACGGAGCGGCGACTCTACGGTCCTTATCGGGACCTTCTAAATGAAATCCGGCGGCCCCCTGCAGCCGAGGCACGCAGATCGCTGGAATTCCCGCCACCATCACTTCCCGCTGCCGCCGGCCGTAGTCCTTCCGGAGACCTGGTGGGCGAATCAACCGCGGTGCAGTTCCGTGACCAGCTCGCGCGGGAAATCGTCGAGCAATTGAGATGGGAGCCCACGCTGGTGCTGCTTCACGACTTTCACTGGGCGGATGAGGCCACAGCTGCGGTCCTGGACTATTTGACATCCGACATCCTGCCCCATCCCATCTTCCTTTGCGTCAGTGCACGGGAAGCGGAAGCCGAACAGACGACGGTCGGGAGGCTGATGTCCCAATCGGCGCGTCAGCTGCGTGGTGAGAAGCTGGTGCTGGGGCCTCTCGCGAAAGATGCAGTCATTCGGCTCATTTCCAACATGACTGGCGAAAAGGAACTCGCGAGCTGGCTTGAAGAGTGGGTGGGTAGGACTATTGGCGGTAACCCATTTTTTGTCGAAGAAACGCTAAAGCACCTCGCGGACCGCGGGATTCTGAGACGCGATGCCGGGAGATGGAGAGCAGAGACATTCGATCTCAACGAACTCAAGCCGCCCGACACCGTCGCTGCAGTCTTGCGGCAGCGATTGAGCCACCTGAGCAGGGAGGAGGGTGAGGTGGCGCACTGGTTGGCGGTGATCAATCGGCCTGCTTCGGCCGAGCTCTTGGGTGCGGTGGTGCCCGGTGGGCACGATTCATTGGACAGCGCGCTGCGGGGGCTCGTTGATAGGCAGATCGCACGGACTTTTGACGGACCGGAGAAGCAGACCTACGGCTTCTATCATGCCTCCATCGCTGAGGTGGTGTTGGAGGACCTGCCGCCGGACAAGAAAAGCGCAATGCACAGAGCCATCGGCGAGGCACTCGAGCAGCAGGGTCAGGGGGTCCGTGTGGTGGAAATCGCATCTCATTTCACGGCAGGAGATGCCGGTGACAAAGCTCTCGACTACGCCTTTAAGGCGGCAGAGACGTGCAAGGTTGAGTCAGCCAATGAGATGCTGCTTCGCTTCTCAAACTTCATTCTCGAGAAAGGGCGCCACTACCCGACCGAACGGCTGGGAGAGGTCGCTATCGATGCTGCCGAAGCCTGCTGCACCCTAGGTGTTCCGGAGGATGGCGTTCGGATACTGGAGGAACGGCTGAATGCGTCTCAGAAGGGTTCCAACATCGTGTTGGCGCGGCTGCTCATGCAACTGGCTTACTGCTACCAGCATCTCGGGCAGCTCGAGCAGCTAGAAGACGCCTGCCGCCGATCGCTTGCCTTTTTGGACGGAGATGAGTCCGAAATTGCAGACATAACCCGCGCAATCGCTTATAAGCATCTCGCCTATTCCCTGACGGTACGAAACTGCCAGATTCAGAGTCTCGAGGTCCTTGAGAAAGCCCTCGAGGCACTGCATCGGCACAATCTCGTTGCCACCAGCCTCGGCGGGCGGATTTACATCATCATTGCGGTTGCCAATTTGACGAAGGGTAACCATCGCGCGTCCGTGGCGGCGGCTAGAAGAGCCGTGGAAATACTGCAAAACACGAAATCCAGCGCGTTGCTCTCCCAAGCGCACTCCAATATGAGTATGGGATTGATCGCCCTGGGGAAGCACGGCCTGGCCCGGTCGCAGGGAGAGATCGCGGCTTCTATCGCTGACCAGTGCCGATCGATAATGACACGCTTCGTCGCCACAGCGAACCTGGTTGAGGCCACGTGCCGTTTCGGGCTGGTGCGCGAGGCCATAGTTCATGCTCGGCGAACGATGGAACTAATGGCAGAAGTGCAGAATCCGGTGCCTTTTCACGAGGGCTATGCGGTCGTAAGCGAGGCCAGGGTGACTTTCGGTGACTATGCGGCGGCCCGAGAGATGCTGGGTGTGCTAAAATCGGATACTCACGCCAATCTAGCCATTCACGCACGTAGCCAGATCCACTACATCGCCGCCTGGATGAGCTACCTCCTTGGAGATCATGCGTCCGCGCTACGAGATGTGGAAGCGTTGAAGGAGCTCCATGTTAATAATGGTCCTGTTTTTGAATACGAGCTGGGCGAGGCTATCCGCGCCGCTATACATCGTTCGGACGGGCTCCGAATCCAGTCCAAGGAACTTTTGCTCGAGCTGGACAGGAACCTGCGGCGCAAGGGCTCTCCTTATCCCACGTGCATCGTAAACCTGCTGCTGGCAGAAACCCTGCTCGAAGAGGGGGAGCTCGAAGGCGCGCGCAGATGCATTCGTTGGGCCTTGAATCTCTCCAGGGCAATGCCGAGCCTGCATCTGAACGCACAGGCCCTCCTTCTCCGCGCTCGTTGGTGGCGTTTGATGGCCGAACGTTCCTTCGCAGCCAACGACGCACAGGATCGTCTGTCAAACTTGCAGCAAGCACGGGTGGAGATAGGCGCTTCGTTGAAACTGGCTGAAGAAGCGGGTGTTGATGACATGATATGGCCGGTTTACGCGGAGTGGGCCCGGATCGAGGAACCACTGTCGGAGTGGCAGGCAGCCGCAGATTGTTCCAGGAAGGCTCTGAAGCACCTTGAGAAAGCACAGGAAAAGGTTGCCCGGCAGGACGTGGAGGGATTCCTTTCCGCACTCGGGCGCGGTAAGACACGGAGTGAGTGCGAATCTCGCTTATCGAGAATCCATTCAATGGAGACACGCGAGGGATCTCGTCCTGGAGTGCTGGAAGAGGCGCACTCCCGGATACTCGCGCAGGTTACGCGTGTGATCGGCAACATTAGCGATCGCGACGCACTACTGGAATCCCTTGTCGACCTGATGGTCCAAGCTGTGGGCATGGAGCGCGCCCTGGTCTTCCTTCGTGAAGAGGGCACGGATCGCCTGCGGCTGGCAAAGGGCCGAAACGCCTTGCATGAGACGGTGAAGCGGGCCGAGGCCATCAGCCGGAGCGTCCTGAACGATGTCTACCGCCAGGGTGAGCCCTTCGTCACGGCAAATGCCAGTGTGGACCCTCGTGTTTCAATGCGAGATTCAGTGATGGCCTTCGAGATCGGGACCATTTTCTGCGGTCCGCTGAGAGTGAACGGCCGGACGTTGGGAGTAGTTTATGCAGACCATCGCTCGCCCCTTTCTGAAATCAGCGAATCCATGATCAATTTGTTCGCGGCATGCTGCCAATTGTCAGCAACGGCGATAGCAAGCACGAAGTCGGGCACACCCGCAGCGGAGCCGAGGGAATCACAGGAGGCCTCGGCGCATGCAGCCCCCGAATCCTACCCCGAAATTGTCGGGCGAAGTCAGGCTGTTCACGTGCTGCGGGATCGCATCGCCTCTGTGGCTGCCTCGCCGCTGGATGTCTTGGTCTGCGGTGAAAGCGGAACCGGGAAAGAGCTGGTGGCCCGGGCACTGCACAGCACGAGCGCGCGTGCAAAAGGAAAATTCGTCGCTGTGGATTGCGGATCGCTTGCAGACGGCCTGGTGGAAAGCGAATTCTTTGGCTACAAAAAGGGCGCTTTCACCGGGGCGGCCGAAAACCGGGCGGGTTTGCTGGAAAGCGCGGATGGAGGCACGCTGTTCCTGGATGAGATCTCGAACATGCCGCTGAGGTTGCAGGCCAAGCTCCTCCGGGTGCTTCAGGAGCGGGAAGTGCGACGGGTAGGAGATTCAGCCGCGAGAAAGATATGCATTCGCGTGATTGCAGCAACCAATCGGGACCTGCGCCAGGACGTAGAGCGAGGGAGGTTCCGGGGGGACCTGTACTATCGGCTGAATGCGATGGAAATCGGTGTGCCACCTCTACGGGAACGACTCGAGGATGTGCCCCTCCTGTTGAGTTATTTTTTAAACCAGACCGCGGAAAAAGCCGGGGCACCCACGAAAAGCTTCTCGCCTCAAGCACTGGATCTGCTCAAGCGCTACAGCTATCCGGGCAATGTGCGCGAACTGATAAACGCAGTCGGGCGAGGGTTCTACACGTCGCAAGGACCCGTAATCGAGGTCGAGCACCTTCCTCCGGAGATGCGCCAGCCGTCCGGGGCCGGAGAATCCAGCACTCTAATAGAAGGAAGGGCGCGCGAAATCTATATATCAATCCGAGCGGGCAGAGGCACATTTGAGGACCTCGTGAGAGCGCCCTTCAAGGGTCGCAAGCTATCTCCCGAAGTCGTGGCGGGAGTTGTTTGCCTTGCTCTTGCAGAAACACGCGGACGTTACCGGGATGCGCTCGCTCTGCTCGGGGTCGGCGAAGCGGACTACCACATCACAATGTCTTTTCTTAAGCGACATGGCTGCTGTCCTGATTTCCGTCGCTTCCGAAACGCTCCATTCCCATCATGCAAGGACTAAGGGCTCGCGCAAGAATTAATTGGCATTTTGGCGCGAGCGCCGGGTGGGCAGATGCGAGGCGCCGCGACGCAGGCGATGTCGGTGTACATCGT
>Ga0315277_10001420_pt1 | contig 34990 bp, 28 predicted proteins | sample YL17G05_15_MG_FD_203695 | JGI IMG/M metagenome (GOLD analysis project Ga0315277, IMG submission 203695) | Sediment microbial communities from Yellowstone Lake, YNP, Wyoming, USA - YL17G05_15 | ecosystem: Environmental > Aquatic > Freshwater > Lake > Sediment | place: USA: Wyoming | collected...
TGGAAAGTAGAGAACGCTGCGAAAATGCTGGCGCTACGCGTAAATCGCACTAATGGTGATTGGGAAAAATATTGGGCGCAAGCGGCTTGAAGTGAGTCCCACTTCCGATTGCACCCATGCGAAGAGTAACGGGAATTTTGTTCATGTTAGAAGCCAGGAGCCGGAAGGCAGAAGCCGGAATCGCTGCATCGAGCCCATTCCAATCGGGGACCAAAATCTCCATGGATCTATTCTGGCTCCTGGCTTCTCATATCCCGCCGCTTTTGGGCGGGATATCAAGGGGCGCAGCCCCTTGGGTAGTTGACGCCGTTGCATACCGTTGCGCAATTGGGAATTTATGATCGTAGAGCCTAAAACACGGACCATGCCGGATTCCATCCTGGAGGTCCTTCCTGCCGAGGTCCCGGGAGGCCCGGAAGCTCTGTCGGCCTGGATCCGGGATATCCAGATGCATGGCGGGATCGACACATTATTTGAATTTGAAACCTGGCTCAGGGCTTTGACCGCCTTTTTCGATCCCAGTAACCTGCCTTTGGATGAAGCCGACCGGGCTTCGATTGTATCCCGGAATTTCGCACCCGAGATCCACGTGGCCCGGCTTGCGCTACATCAATGCGAGGCGGTTGCCGTGCGACTATCCACCTTCGGCACTGCCCCCTCGATACCCTCCGAGTCGGCTGTCGAATCCGGCGCGCTATCGGCAGGGAAGCATGCATACCAATTGGGAGATGCGCTCTCCCAGTCCACGCCGATGGCCAGCCTGATTGCGGTGATGGAATCGGCGGACGATTTGGGGTCCACAATCGATGCCCTGGTGGATCGGCTTCATCAGGACTTGAAACTTTTCCTCGGTTTTGGGCGCATGTTCAGGCGCAATCTTCGGAACTGCAGGCACATGCAACTGCTGGTCGCGCAACGCTTCCGTCCTGAATACGACCGTGTCGAAAATGTGGTGCTGAGCAACGTGCTGCGATCGATGCAGAACGAAAGGGAACGGCGCTACCTTACCCTGTCCCTGCTCTATTTGCACCGCTTCCTCCGCTACCTGAAGCGGGTGTCCGCGGCGCTGGAAAATGACCGTCCGCTGCGCGCTTTCCTGGCGGTCTTCTCATTACTGCACGAGCAATCCGCCATATTCTGTCAGTTTCTCCGGTCGCGGTTCGGCCAGCAGGACGCGGATGCGAAGCTGCAGAGTGCGGCGGATCTCGTAATCCATTCGACTGGAATAACCATGGAACGGGTTTTCGGCCGTGAACTCAACTCGGTGGCCTGCCAGCGGGACGCATTCATTATCTACACGAAAATGGAGAACAGCCACGGCCTGCTGCGGAACTGCTTTCAGAACTCCATAGTTGCACTTGTCCGGGCGGCGGACGAACAGGTCGATCCGACGGCCCTGTTCCCGACCATGCTCGAAGGAATGCAGTCGGGTCAGAGGCTCATCGGCGATCTGTGGAACCTGCGCCAGGACCTCCGGAATGAGCTGGAAAGGGCTGCCGGGCTCGATCTGAGCAAGGTCCTGGAGCGCATAGCCCAATTCAGGGAAACCTCGCTGCGCCTGTTAATGTACCAGGATTGGGGCGAATTCGAACGCTGCTCCGAAAAGCTGATCACGGCCGGCAGCGAGCTGGAGGCGCGTACCCTGCTGCGCAAGTTTGTCGGCTTCCTGGAATTCCTGATTCAGGAGGTCTCAAAGCGCAGCGTCCTCAAATAGCAGACCCGAAAGGGAGGTGTTTGATTCGATCGCGAACTTCTACGCATAGCGACGTAACCGCGGGGCAAAAACCATGAACCCCCAAGACCTCGAAGACCGCGAAGGTCAAAGACGCCAAGGAAGCAAGAGCGCATGGCTTTGCCTTCCTGGTGGTCTTCGCGGTTCCAAAACAGGCCACGATTTATGTCGTCATCCATGGTAGCATGCAGGCCTGCATGCGGGATACCTTGCATCCTGGACAAGTGCACATGAAAAGCAACTATAAGAAATGGTTCTTCTGGTCTTCCCTCGGAAGTATCGCGGTCGGAACCGCAGTGACTTTGGTGCGGCGCCCGCGGCGCCTCGCCGGCACGCCGCTTGCCTGCCGCAAGATTCCGCGCGTATGCCTCGGGATCCAGCTTTGGACCGAACGTATGGAAGTCAACGAAGGCGGTTCGCGCCGGTTTGTCCACGATCGCTACTGCCTGGAGCCCACTCATTTCAAGCTGTGGAGCGTTCTCGACCTGAGCTTCCGGAGGGCTCCCGGGACCAGTGCGCCCGAGGGCGCTGCGATTTTTCACGTAACCCAGAGGCGGTCGCTCGAAAACAGCTCTTCAGCCGGGCATGGGGAGTTCATTCTGGACCGTTTCTACGGAATCGTAACGGTGCTGGATCCCGCGCAGAATCGTCCCTGTGGAATCAATGCAATCGCCCGCGGCGGGATCCTAGAGGTACGGAAATGCTTCGTTGGGGGCACCAGCAACGGTGTCGAATCGGGTGAGATTCATCGCTCGATCGGGCCCATCCTGAATTACCGGATCGAAATGCCGCACAGTTGACCCCATTCTCCTCGCTGCCCAAAATACGAGTGGTCATCTGGACCGTGGGCTGAAACTGTCATTCCTCCATCAAATCTGTCAATCGGCAAGATCTCGGAGCCGCGCGCCGCGATCGACAAGAAAAACCGGCCTGTAATATGTCCGCTTGCTGACGCGCGCGGCTCCGTCGCTCCTGTCGGTGGCTTTCGGATAGGATCGAACATTACACGCTGCAACAGAAGAGCATTTGTGTGTTACGCCGCCAGATGCGGCGGTTTACCCAAATGAGTTATGCCAACGATGCTCTGACTTGGTATTGGAAAATATGCTATTGTTAACCACTGTTTTAGCTTAGTACTGTGGTTCATAAATAGGGGATCGCATTAATGGAATCATGTACTTAGGGTCCGCTCATGGGAGGCGCCAGCCGATGCCGGATTCACTTTTGACCAATATTCCCGGTACGCGCGACATTCTGCCTGAAGAGATCTCTTCATGGCACCTGGCGGAGGAGTTTGCCAGGAAGGTCTTTGCCTGCTATGGATTCCAGGAAATCAGACCTCCGTTAATGGAAGCCACCGACCTGTTTGCCAGGGGCATCGGCGGGGAGACCGACATAGTCGGCAAGGAGATGTACACGTTCCTCGACCAGAGCGGGAAATCGGTCAGCCTGCGCCCTGAGGCCACGGCCTCGGTCGTACGTGCCTACATTCAGCATTCGATGAACCGTACCGCCGGCATCACCCGGCTCTACTACATCGGGCCGATGTTCCGTCATGAAAAGAAGCAGAAGGGGCGCTGGCGCCAGTTTTACCAGATCGGAGCCGAAGCGCTGGGATCCGACCACCCGGCCGTGGAAGCGGAAGTCATCGAAATGATGCTTTTTTTCCTGGACTCGCTCGAAGTCAAATCGCGCCTCCTGATCAACTCGGTCGGAGACGGCAATTGCCGGCCCCGTTATGTCGCCAAACTGCGCGGCGAACTGAACCGGCGCCAGGCGGAGCTTTGCGAGGAATGCCGGCGGCGCACAGAAACCAATCCGCTTCGTGTCCTGGACTGCAAAGTTCCGGGCTGCCAGCCCGTGATTTCCGAGCTTCCCGCGATCGCGGATCATCTGTGCGAGGAATGCGCGCAGCACTTCGCGAAGGTAAGAGCCTGCCTGCAGCAGGCCGGAATCGCCTATGAGATCGTTCCGCGGCTGGTGCGCGGGCTGGATTATTACGTAAAGACTGCCTTCGAAATCGTGAGCGGGGACCTCGGCGCGCAGAACGCCCTGGTGGGCGGCGGCCGTTACGACGGACTCGCAGAGCTGCTTGGCGGGCCGCGCGTACCCGGTTTTGGTTTTGCCATGGGATTGGACCGGCTGGTGATGGTCCTTCCCGAACATATCAGGGCGAAAGCAGCGAAACCGCCGGATATCTTGCTTGCATACCTGGGGGATGCCGCCTTCAGGAAAGCCCTGGAGCTGGCGCGCTCGCTGCGCCACAAGGGGTTTGCCTGTCATCTCGAGTTCACCGCCGGCAGTCTGAAGAGCCAGATGCGGCTCGCCGGCCGGATCGGCGCCCGCAACGTGCTCCTGATGGGCGAGAATGAAATTGCGGCCGGCCGCTACATCCTGAAGCAGATGAGAGACTCGTCGCAAGCGGAGGTAAGACTGGAAGACCTCGAGGACTGCTTGCGCAAGCAGAACGGCAATTCATGAGCAAGATTCGCGTCCTGCCCGAGATTCTGGCCAATAAGATCGCCGCCGGGGAGATCGTGGAACGGCCGGCATCGGTCGTCAAGGAACTCCTGGAAAACTCGCTGGATGCCGGGGCTCGTTCCGTGAGCATATCGGTCGAGGCCGGCGGCAAAAAAGCCATCGTGGTCCGTGACGATGGTGAAGGCATGACTCAGGACGACGCCATCCTGGCCTTTGAGCACCACGCGACCAGCAAGCTTCAGACCGCGGATGATCTGGACTCAATCGCGACTCTGGGCTTCCGGGGTGAAGCGCTCCCGTCGATTGCCTCCGTATCGCGGCTGATCCTCCGGACAAGACCGCGGAACGCGGGGGACGACGATGCCGGCGCCGAAATCGAGGTTGTGGGCGGCGCCATGCGGTCGGTCAAATCCATTGCATGGACCTGCGGTACCGAGGTCGCCGTCCGCGACTTGTTCTTCAATATGCCCGCGCGGCGCAAGTTCCTGCGCGCGCATGACACTGAGCTCGGTCACATCACCCGGCTGGTCAGCCATTATGCGCTCGCGCATCCTGAATTGCGTTGTATCCTGGAAAGCAATGGGCGCAAGTTGGTCGATGTGGTGCCGGTCGCGACGCTCCGCGAGCGCATCTACCAGCTTTTCGGCGAGACCTTTTTGAAGAACCTGGTCGAGATCGACGGACAGGCCGGAGACGCCGCGGTTCATGGTTTCGTTTCGCTGCCGCATGAACAGCGCACGAATCCCTATTCGCAGTTTTTCTACGTGAACCGGCGGATGGTGCGGGATAAAGTCATGACCAGCGCGGTCCGTCATGCGTATGTGAATGCGATGCCCGCCTCTGCGTATCCCGTGGTGCTGATTTTCGTCGACCTGCCTTGCGACCAGATTGATGTAAATGTTCACCCGGCGAAGACAGAAATCCGCTTTCGCGAGCAGAGCGCAATCCACGACCTGGTGCGGGAATGCATCCAGCGCGCCCTGGTGGGAATGCGCTCGATCCCGAGGTACGAGCATACGGCAGGTCCGAACTGGCCGGTTTCATCCCCTGCCGGAGGCACAACCAGCGGGACTGCCGCCACGCCGGACGCAGCCTCTTTTGATCTAGCCTCGCCCGCGGCGCCGTCCGATGCTTTTCAGCGCGCTTTCCATTATCCTCTGCGCGAAGTGCCGCCGGGCGCCCCCATTTCCATGCCGGATCATCACACGCTGAAGATGCGCCCGGAGCTTCTGCTCGGCGCGCCGGCGGACACTCCACCGTCGGTGTTCCACCCTGCCGGCACGCGCATTCTCGGCCAGATCCGGGAGAGCTACGTCGTTGCCTGCGACCGGGACGGGCTTCTGATCGTCGATCAGCACGTGGCCCATGAGCGCATTCTGTATGAGAAATTTGCGCTTGCCATGTCGCAAAGCCAGGTCGAGACGCAGGGTCTGCTCGTGCCGGTGACGATCGAACTCGATCCGCACCGGCTTGCGCTTCTTGAACGTGCGCTTCCGGAGCTGAATCGGAGCGGATTTCAGGTGGAGCTTTTCGGCGGCAACACTGTACTGGTGCGCTCAGTGCCGGCTGTGGCGCGGGACGTCGACTGCCAGGTGCTGCTGTCGGAGATTCTCGAAGGGCTTGACAGGGAAGAAAGAACTCTGGATGTCGACCGGATCCGGGACCGTATCGCCGTGAGCACCGCGTGCCGCGCTGCCATCAAGGTGAACATGCCGCTTGCCATGGAAAAGATGCAGTGGCTCCTGGATGAGCTCGGCCGCACGCGCATCCCGACAAACTGCCCCCACGGCCGTCCCATCATTCTGCGGTTCAGCCTGTACGAAATCGAACGCAACTTCGGCCGCGTGTAAGAACCACCGAATACTTGGTGCAGCATTTATCAACAGCCAAACTCCGGACCGGATTGGCAGTGCTAGTTTGGAGGAGTCAGGAGTCAGGAGTCAGGAGAAGCCGCGGCTCGCTGACGCGTTGAAAGAGCTTCTGAATGGTCTTCCCCTTCGCCATCAGCTTCTCGTGGCCATCCGCAGAAATCGGCTGCTTTCCCAGTGCGAAAAATCATGAAACAGGAAAGAGGCAAACAGCGCAGAGATTCTAATGTAAGTTTGCTTTTATATTGTCTCCTGACTCCTGACTCCTGACTCCTCCAATCTTAGTCCACCAAAAATAAGTACGAAGATGGGTAGTGGAAAAACGCTGCACCAGTAGTTCGGGGCTAACAGGCCTGGACGGCGCCCATCCGGCGGAATTTCTGGTATCTTTGCTCGCACAGGTCCGCCGCGCCGAGGCGCAGCAGGAAATCGAGTGCGGGCTTCAGACTGGCATCGAGCGCCGAGGCGGCCGCATCATAGTTGATATGTGCGCCGCCAGGCGGTTCGAGGATGATCTCGTCGATGAAGCCGAAGGCCAGCAGGTCCTGGGCGGTCAATTTCAAGGCCGCCGCGGCGTCTACGACATGGTCCTGATCCTTCCACAGGATTGCGGAGCAGCCCTCCGGCGAGATCACGGTGTAGATGGCGTTTTCCATCATTGCGATATAGTTGCCGACTGCGATTCCAAGAGCGCCCCCGCTGCCTCCTTCGCCGATCACGCTGACCAGCACCGGCACCCGAAGCCGCGCCATTTCCCGCAGATTGTATGCGATCGCTTCCGCCTGCCCGCGTTCCTCGGCGCCAATGCTCGGATAAGCGCCGGGCGTGTCGACGAAGGTAATGATCGGACGCGAAAACTTCTCCGCAAGCTTCATTGCGCGCAGCGCCTTGCGATAGCCTTCCGGCTGCGCGCAGCCGAAATTGCGGTGCTGCCTCTGCTTCAGGTCGCGCCCCTTTTGCTGGCCGATCACCATCACCGGGAGGCCATGGAAGCGGGCCATTCCGGCGACCATGGTCGCATCGTCGGCAAAGCGCCGGTCACCGTGAATTTCGGAAAAGCCCTCGAACATGCGCTCCACATAGTCGAGGGTATAGGGGCGCTGTTCGTGGCGAGCCAGCAGGGTTCGGTTCCAGGCGCCCTCGACAACGTTCTTTTCGCTTCGCAGTCTATCCACCTCGGCGCGCAATTCATCGATTTCGGCCTGATATGACTTTTCATCGTCCATCCGACTCTTCCCTTGCATCCTGCTAGTTCTGCACGTGCACCGATCCGGCGCCGCAGATATCTTCAATACGCCGGATCAACTCGGGACTCGATCTTACTTTCACGAAATCCGCACATTGAATGGTAACACGGAATTCGTCGAGATGGTACAGTTCCAGGTTGATGCCGGTTTCGCCGCGATTTTCCTCGAACAGGCGCTGCAGGGCGGCGGCGGCTTCCGGCTGCAGCTGTGGAATGGAGGCACGAATGCACAGGGTCTTCGCATTGCGCTCGCTGATTCCGGTCAGCGGCTGAATCGCCGAGCAGATGATCCGGGACGCATTCTCGTCCACATCGAAACGCCCCTCGACAAGAAGCGGCTTGTCGACCTCAAGGAGGGCTGCGCACCGGGTGTAGGTGGCGGGAAAAACCAGGGTTTCGACGGCTCCGGTGAGATCTTCGAGGGTGAAGACGGCCATCAGGTCCCCCTTTTTCGTGCGGCGCGGCCGCAGGTCCGTGACCATGCCGGCAACTTTGCACTCCACGCCCACGCCTTCGCTGATCAACTCTGCCAGGGTCTTGTCGGTGAAGCGCGCCAGCTCGGTGGCAAAGCGATCCAGGGGGTGGCCGGAAACGTAGAATCCGAGAGTTTCTTTCTCGCATGCCAGCATTTGTTCGGAAGGCCAGTCCGGTATTTTAGGCGGCTCGGGTTCCGGAAAGAGCGACGGCCCGGCCAGCTCGCTGAACAGCCCCTTCTGACCACTGATGCGGTCGCGCTGCGCTTTTTGGCCGTGTTCAATGGCGGCGTCCGCGCAAGCCATCAGCTGGGAGCGTTTCCATCCGAGCGCATCGAGGGCTCCGCTCTTGATCAGGCTTTCCAGCACGCGCTTGTTCACGGAGCGTGAATCCACCGCCTCGCAGAATTGGAACAGGCCGCGGAACCGTCCGTTGGTTTTTCGCTGCTCGAGGATCGACTCAATAGCTCCCGCGCCGACATTTCGGATTGCAAGCAGGCCGAAGCGGATCTTGCCGCCGGCGGAAAGGAAATGAAGCTCGCTCTCGTTGACGTCCGGGGGCAGCACGGGAATGCCCATATCCCTGCATTCGGCGATGTACATGACGATCTTGTTCGTGTTGCCGACTTCGCTCGAGAGCAGGGCTGCCATGAACTGGACGGGGAAGTGCACCTTCAAATAAGCGGTCTGATATGCGAGCAGCGCGTAGGCGGTGGAATGCGATTTGTTGAAGCCGTACTTGGCGAACTGTTCCATCAGTTCGTACACCTGGACCGCGATTTTTTCCGGGATTTTCTTCGCGCGCGCGCCGGCCAGAAACTGGTCCCGCATCGAGCTCATGTAGGAGGCGAGTTTCTTCCCCATGGCCTTGCGCAGGACATCGGCCTGCCCGAGGGACATCCCCCCCATCTTGCTTGCGATCTGCATTACCTGTTCCTGGTAAACGATGACGCCGTAGGTCTCTCTGAGGATCTCCTCGAGAACCGGATGCAGGTAACGGACTTGCACCTGGCCGTGCCTGCGCCGGATGAAATCCGGAATCATGTCCATGGGGCCCGGGCGGTAAAGAGCATTCAGTGCAATCAGGTCCTCGAAACGAGCGGGCTTGAGGCGGCGCAGCTCGGCCTTCATCCCGCCGCTCTCAAACTGGAAAATGCCGTTGGTTTTTCCCTCGGAGAAGAGGGAGTAAACCCTCTCGTCGCCCAGGGAAATCGACGAAAGATCGACATCGATGCCGGTCTCTTCCTTGATGCGTTTCACCGCATGATCGATTACGGTCAGGGTGGTGAGCGCCAGAAAATCCATCTTCAGGAGCCCGATCGCCTCCAGATCCTTCATGCTGTACTGGGTTGTCAGTTCATCCTTGTTGGATTTGGCGAGCGGGATCAACTCAATCAGCGGCTGGGGCGCAATCACGATGCCCGCGGCGTGTGTCGATGCATGGCGGGACAGCCCTTCCAGTTTTCGTGCGATCTCGATCAGGTTGGCGATGTGCGGCTTCTTCATTTCTTCGTGCAGGCGCGGTTCCTGCTCGAGCGCCGCGGCGATGGTGGCGTGGAGCTCATTGGGGATCAACTTGGCGATCCGATCCACTTCGGCATAAGGGATATCCAGGCTCCTGCCCACATCGCGGATCACGCCTTTGGCCGCCATGGTGCCGAAGGTAATAATCTGGCACACGTTGTCACGGCCGTATTTTTGGGCCACATAGTCGATCACCTCCGCGCGCCGACTCATGCAAAAATCCATGTCGATGTCGGGAGGTGCAATGCGTTCCGGATTCAGGAAGCGTTCAAAGAACAGGTCGTACTGGAGCGGATCGATGTCGGTGATGCGCAGGCTGTAGGCGACCAGGCTGCCCACGACGGATCCGCGCCCCGGTCCGACGGGAATCCTCTTGTCCCGGGCATGCTGGATCAGATCCCACACGATCAGGAAATAGCTGGGGAACTTCATCTGCTTGATCATGTCGATCTCGAACGACAGCCGCTCCTCATAGGCTTCCAGGGAGTTTTTAAGCGCGCCGTCGCGGGCCAGCTGCGCAAGATGGGCGCGTCTTTCGGCAAAGCCTGCCCGGACGACGGTTTCGAAATAGGAATCCAGAGTTTCGCCCTGGGGCACATCAAAGGGCGGCAAGTGGAATGCCGCGGTATTCAGGTCCAGGTTGCAGCGCTCGGCAATGCGCAGCGTGTTCACCAGCGCCTCGGGCACTTCCCGCCAAAGCTCGTGCATTTCAGCGGCGGACTTGAAGTAGTACTGGTCGCTGGGATACCGCAGCCGGTCCGTATCCTGCACGGTCTTGCCGGTGCCGATGCACAGGAGCACATCATGGGCCACATGGTCCTCTTTGTGCAGGTAATGGGAATCGTTCGTGCAGACCAGCGGGATGCCGGTCTGTTTCGAGATTTCGATGATGCCCGGATTGACCTTTTGCTGCACCGGCAGCCCGTGATCCTGAAGCTCCAGGTAGAAATTGTCCGCGCCGAAAATGTCCCGGAGCGCCGCGGCCTCATCGATGGCCGCGGCGGGCTGGTCCATCGACAGATGCTGCGCGATGGCGCCCTTCAGGCACGCCGAAAGGGCGATCAGGCCGTTGCTGTACCGCGCCAGCAGTTCCTTGTCGACCCGCGGCCGGTAGTAAAAGCCCTCCAGAAATCCGAAGGAAACGAGCTTGCTTAAATTGGCGTATCCCTGCTCATCCCGGGCGAGCAGGATCAGATGGTTGGACTGATCGCTGCCTCCGGTCTTTTTGTGCCTGCTTTCCTTTGCGACATAGATCTCGCAACCGATGATCGGTTTCAGTCCCTTTTTGCGCGCCGCGGTGAAAAACTGGATCGCCCCATAGACGTTGCCATGATCGGTGAGCGCCAGAGCGGGCATCTCCATGGACACAGCGGCGTTCACAAGCGCTTCGATTTTCGTGGCGCCGTCCAGCAGGCTGTAATCGGAATGGGTGTGGAGATGAACAAAAGAGACCGGATCCGGCACGACTCACTCCCATTCAATGGTTCCAGGCGGTTTCGAAGTGATGTCGTAAACGACACGGTTGATGCCGCGGACTTCATTGACAATGCGATTCGCAATGCGTTCCAGCAAAGAGTAGGGAAGTCTGGCCCAGTCGGCCGTCATGCCGTCCTGACTGGTCACGACCCGCAGCGCAGCCACATTTTCGTAGGTGCGGTCGTCCCCCATTACCCCGACGCTCTGGATCGGCAGCAGCACGGCGAAAGCCTGCCATAACGCGCCCGTCAGGCCGTCGCGTTCGACTTCTTCCTGCACGACGGCGTCGGCCTCGCGCAGCACCGCCAGGCGTTCTTCCGTCACCGCCCCGATGATGCGGACTGCCAGACCCGGACCTGGGAAAGGTTGGCGCTGCACGAAGTGCGGATCCATCCCGAGCTCGACTCCGACCCTGCGCACTTCGTCCTTGAACAGCTCACGCAGCGGCTCCACCAGTTTGAGCTCCATATGGAGAGGAAGGCCGCCGACATTGTGGTGAGACTTGATGACAGCGGAAGGGCCGCGCACCGAGGTCGATTCGATCACGTCGGGATAAAGCGTTCCCTGGACCAGGTACTTTGCGCCATCGAGCTTGCGCGCCTCGGACTCAAAAACACGGATGAATTCTTCCCCGATGATCTTGCGCTTGCGCTCCGGATCGGCAACGCCGGCGAGCGGGGCAAGGAAGCGTTCTCCGGCGGCCACTCCCACCACCTTGAGGTGGAGCCGGTCGCGGAAGCTTGCCAGTACGGAGGCAAATTCGTTTTTGCGCAGCAGGCCGTTGTCGACGAAGATGCAGGTCAGCCGGTCCCCGATGGCCTTGTGGACCAGGAGCGCAGCCACTGCGGAATCGACGCCGCCACTCAGGCCGCAGATGGCGCTGCCGCCGCCGATCCTGGCCCGGATGTCGGCGACGCTCGCATCGACAAACGCCGACATAGTCCAGTCCCGCCGGCAACCGCACATGCGTGCCAGGAAGTTTTCGAGGATCTTTGTCCCGTGCTCCGTGTGGACAACCTCGGGATGGAATTGCAGGCCGCAGAACGGCAGCGATTCGTGAGCCGCGCCGGCAAGGATACTCCCCGACCAGGCGAGCGCGCAAAAACCCGACGGCAGGGTCTCCACCCGGTCTCCATGACTCATCCATACCTGGGAACTGGCGGGCAGGCCGGCGAAGATCGGATGGGATTCCTGCACGGAGGCCGTCGCCTTGCCGAATTCACGCTGATTGCCCGGGACCACTTTGCCTCCCAGCACAACGGTCATCAGCTGAAGGCCATAACAGATTCCCAGAACCGGAATACCCAGTTCAAAAATGCGCGCCGGAATCCGCGGGCTGCCGTCGCGACAGACAGAATCGGGTCCGCCAGACAGCACGATACCCGCAGGCCTGCTCTCTTCCACCTTATCGAGAGCGTGAGCGAACGAAACGATTTCACAGTAAACGCTCAGCTCCCGGATGCGCCGGGCGATCAGCTGGGTATACTGAGAACCGAAATCCAATATGAGGATGCTTTGGCGCTTAATGGCGATCTCCCGGATTCAATGTGCTATCCACTTGCGGCAGCGAATACCATAGCGCAGCCCAACCGTTTTTTCAATCAAGGTTTGGCGCGCGGGCATGCCGAAAATGGGCAGGGATCAAGGGGCAAAGGAAAGTCATCATTTGCAGATGAGGTTGCTGCCATTCAGACAGTAAGGATTGCACGAACGATGGATCATAAGCGAACGGAGCCGCGCTCGTAAGCAAGCGGATATTTGAAGACTTTTCAGCCGCATTGGACGCGAACTGTTTAACTTTCCCATATCCGCTTGCTGGCGCGCGCGGCCCTGTTTGCCGGACCACGCCCCACTGTCTGAATCGCAGGATGAGGTTACGGCAAACTGGTGGTTTGTTGTATGCTAAGTACAAGGTTTCATAAATAGGGTCACGTATTCTGCCACAGGGGCAGAATGGAGCAGGCTTCGCAGTTTCACGGGCTGGAAGCCCGTGCCACGACTGCCTGTTAACGTGGCACGGGCTTCCAGCCCGTGAATCCCCGAGGGGCGAAAATACGTTACCGTATTTATGAACTCCAGTACTAAGACATCCCGGGGGAGGAAGGAATGGAGTTACTCGCTGCCGCAATCTTGGGTATAGTGCAGGGTCTCACGGAGTTCCTGCCGATCAGCAGTTCCGCGCACCTTATTCTTGTCCCCTGGTTGCTGGGATGGAAGACGGAGGGAATCGTTTTTGACGTTACTCTGCACGTTGGCACGGCGCTGGCGATTCTGGTCTATTTCTGGCGCGATTTCTGGGTGCTGGGCAGGGAAACGCTGGCCGGGATTATGGTCGGCAAACCCCTTGGCAATCCTGAACGGCGATTTGCCTGGCTCATCATTGCAGGCACGTTGCCCGCTGCGATCATCGGGATTCTGTTCGAGAAGCAGGTGGAAACGACTCTGCGGTCGCCGCTGATCACGGTCTTTACCCTGGCAGGGATAGGGATTGTCTTATGGGTAGCCGACCGGCGCGGCAGGAAGCAGCGCACCCTGAGTGACTTTTCCTGGGGAGACTCGATCTGGATCGGTTTAAGCCAGGCGCTTGCGCTCATCCCCGGCGTATCGCGCAGCGGCATTACCATGAGTGCCGCCATGCTGCGTGATGCGGACCGTACTTCCGCCGCGCGTTTTTCCTTTCTTCTGGCGGCGCCGGTCATTGTCGGGGCCGGCATGCTGGAAGGCTGGGAACTGCTCCATGCCGTGCGCTCCCCGCACCTGGCGTCCGCGGGAGTTGCGGCAGCTGCCGTGCCGGTAGAATGGCCGGTCCTGGCGGTCGGTGTCTTCTGCGCGGCGGTGACAAGCTTCCTGTGCATACGCTATTTTCTGCGTTATCTGCAGAGGGGGAGTTTTCTCCCGTTTGTGATTTACCGGTTCATCCTGGCTGCCGTCGTTCTCCTATTCTATTTCCGATTCCGTTGAGCGGCTCGAATCTGCACGGTTTCTGCTGTTTTTGCGCTGCGCAATCAGTTCGAGGATCTCCTTGATGCGGCGCTCCATCCCCTGATCGGTGGGGACATAGTACTTGCGGCCGGCCAGCGAAGCCGGCATGCACTCCATGTCGGCCACTTTGTTTTCCAGGTCGTGGGCATACTGGTAGCCCTTTCCATAACCAAGCTCTTTCATCAGGCGGGTCGGCGCATTCAGAATTTGCATGGGGGGCGGCTCATTGACCGTCTTCCGGACGTCCGACTCGACCGCGGAATAGGCCGCATAGAGCGCATTGGATTTCGGGGCGACCGAGAGGTAGACGGCCGCCTGAGCCAGCGCCAGCTTGCACTCAGGCAGACCCACGAGCCGCACCGCATCCGTGGCATTCAAAGCCACCTGGAGCGCCCGGGTATCGGCCATGCCGACATCCTCCGAGGCGAAGCGCACCATGCGCCGGGCGATGTAGATCGGATCTTCGCCGCCTTCGAGCATCCTCCCCATCCAATAGAGTGCCGCATCCGGATCGCTGTTGCGCATCGACTTGTGAAGGGCGGAGATAAGGTTGTAATGCTCATCGCCGGCCTTGTCGTAGCGGAGCATCTTCTGCTGCAACGCCATCTCGAGATCCGGGGAAGTGAGAACCGGGAGTCCGGAATGGGATCGGCCGTGTGCCAGGCCAACGGCAATTTCCAGTGCATTGAGCGCCATGCGTGCGTCGCCGTTGGCATACACTGCCAGTTGATGCAAAACCGCCTCGGCAACCTCCACCGGACGGCTACCCAAACCACGCTGCACATCCTCCAAAGCACGGACCAGGAGGCGTTCGACCTCCTCGACGCTCAGCGGATTCAGCACATATACCTTGGCACGAGACAGCAGCGGACTGATTACCTCAAAAGAGGGGTTTTCGGTGGTCGCCCCGATCAGCACCACCACTCCCGATTCCACATAATGCAGGAATGCATCCTGCTGCGCCTTGTTGAAGCGGTGGATTTCATCGATGAAAATGATGGTCTGCCGGCGCGTTTTGCGGAAGTAGTTTTCTGCCGCCGCCATCACCGATTTGATTTCCTTGATGCCGGAAAGCACTGCGCTGTAGGCCACGAATTGCGCCTTGCTTTCACGGGCGATGATGCGCGCAAGCGTTGTTTTTCCCGTTCCGGGCGGACCCCACAAAATGAGCGAGGACAACTGATCGAGTTCAATCATCTTGCGCAGCACCCTGTCGGTGCCGATCAGGTGCTGCTGGCCGATCATTTCGTCCAGGCAACGGGGCCGCATGCGCTCGGCAAGGGGTGCTTCGGGCGCAACCGGAGGTTCCGCGGAATCGGGAAACAGCCATTCGTTCATGGTCTTACTCCCTGGAATGCTCGGCCGGCGCGCTGGCGCAATGCCTCGAACATCAGAACCGCGCCGGCAGCCGCCACATTGAGCGATTCGACGCCGGCGCTCATGGGAATCCTGACGGAGACGGCGTCCTGCCAATCGGACTCCGTAAACCCGCGGGCCTCGCTGCCCAGAAGGATAGCGGCCGGCCCGGCAAGATCCGCTTCCCAACACAATTGCCGGCCTCGTGCGTTCGCCTGAAACATAACGATGCGCCGGTCGCGGCAGAATCGGCAAAATTCCGCCGGCGTCAGTTTTTCGACAATCGGAATCCGGAAGAACGCCCCCGCACTGGCGCGGATCGCTTTGGAATTTCGTGCCGACACGGTTCCCGACATGGAGCAGACCAGGGAAACGCCCACCGCCCGCGCTGTGCGCAGCAGAGTGCCCAGATTTCCCGGGTCCTGCAGGCCGCACAGACAGAGGATCAAGGGCACGACCGTCTCCGGCGCCTGCGCTAAAGTCAAGGAGCGCATCCGAACCAATGCGAGCGCTCCCTGCGGAGAGACCACGCCGGACAATTCCCGCATCAGCCTGCGCTTTGCAAAACGGACCGGCGCCCCGCGCGCGCTCCAGGCGTCAAGCAGCGCCTGTTGGCGGGGGTCGCTGCCGAAACCTTCTTCGATCAGGATGGCCTCAAAATCGCAGCCCGCTTCCGTGGCTTCTTCAAGCGCGCGCACTCCCTCCGCGAGCACCAGATGGGCGGGCGCACGGCGCGCCTCCTCCATGACGAGCCGGATCGTGCGCACCAGAGGATTGTCTTTGCTGCTGAGCGAGGATGCACTCATTCCCGAGGCCTTTGCTGAAATATCCGGCGCGCATGGCGCGGGCCGGCCGACAGGTGCGCGGTCATCGGATCGATCCCCGGTTCAGAAAACCTGCAGTGCCGTTGTGGAGGCTGCCCCAAACCACGCGCTCGACGGGATAATTGCGGTTTGCCGCGAGCGCGAGCGCCAACGAGCGGGCCATGCCTTCGTCGCTTTCCGTGTCCGCCTTGTTGATGAAGGGGATGATCTGCATGCCCGGCAGCCAGTCCCTGCACACTCCTTGCGGATGCATCAGGATCGAGGCAGCCAGTTCCGGGTCGATTCGCGCTCCCGTCTGCCCGGCAAAATACTGCGCGGCCACATCCCACCGGAATACCGACTCCGGGCCGAGGGTCCGGTGCAGACAATCAAGTCCGATCACCGGCACCAGGTATTCGGCTGACTGCAGTAAGACCGGTTCCCCGGAGCGGGGCATTTTCAAGGAAATGCTGCGCGAACCGTCGGCCTCATTGAGGATCAAAGGAAACCGGGACCGGTCCATAAGTTCGCCGAAGCCGGGGGACACGCCACGCAGCAGATTGGGCCCGCCCGACAAGGCAGTAACGACGAATCTTCGGCCGCATGGAGATGCGCCGACGGCTCGTTCCAGCAGCATTTTCAGAAAGTCTTCCCGGTTGCTGGAGATTATCACCAAACCTTCGGCAGGATGGGGCGGGTGCATGCGGGTGGTCGTGGTGTAGATCACCGGGAGCGATTCCGCATATTCCTCGTGAAGCCTGAGGATCAGGCTCGTCTTGCCTCCTCCGCCTACAAAGTTGACCCGCGCCGGCAATTGAAAAGCAAATTTTTCAGCAAACAAGGGGGCGTTCCTTTATGGATTCGAGGATTGGTCACTGCTTGCGATCGTGGATGGTTCGGCCGCCAGGTTCCACGTGCGGCGGATAAGGTACGGCGTTTTTCCGCGTGTTTCGTAATAGATGCGTATCAGGATTTCCGCGACCAGACCCATGAGGATGAATTGCACGCCGACAAGGAAGAGAAAAACGGCCAGGAGCAGCATCGGATTATTGTGTGCCTTGATGCCGCTGTGGAATTTGTCGAACAAGGTCCAGCCGGCAAAGCCGATTCCCGCCAGACAGGCAAGGAGGCCGGTGCTGCCGAACACGTACATCGGTTTTGTCGAGTAGCTGCTGAGCAGTTTGACCGTGATCAAATCGAGGATGACCTTGTAGGTCCGGTCCAGGCCATACTTGCTGATCCCATGCAGGCGCGCGTGATGCCGCACTTTGATTTCGCGCACCTGTGCGCCGGCCCAGGCCGCAAAAACCGGGACAAAGCGGTGCATCTCCCCGTACAGACGAATGTGGCGCAGGATCTCCGCACGGTAGCCCTTCAACGTGCAGCCGTAGTCGTGCAGCCTGACGCCGCTGATCCGCGAAATCAAAAGGTTCGCGATCCTCGAGGGCAAAGTGCGCGTCCACCAGGAATCCTTGCGGTCGTGGCGCCAGCAGCTGACGACATCGCAGCCTTCCCTCAGCTTGGCCAGAATCAAAGGTATGTCCGCCGGATCGTTCTGCAGATCGGCGTCGATGGTGACCAGCAGCCTGCCGGATGCAAAAGCGAATCCCGCCGCCAGAGCGGCGGTTTGCCCGAAATTGCGCCGGAACTGGATGAGCCTAATCCTGGACTCGCCTGCTGCCAGGCGCTCCAGAATTTCAATGCTGCCGTCGGTACTGCCGTCATCCACAAACAGCACCTCATAATCCTCCCCCGAATCCGCCAGCACCCTTTGCAGGGCGGATGCAAACGCCTCGAGGTTGTCACGCTCGTTATATACAGGGACGATCACGGAAAGCTCGCAATTCATGGGAATTCAGCCTCCAGCGCCGCCATTTGCCGCAGGTCACTGCGGTTCCGGAAGAAGATGTAGATGATTCCGCCCGGCACCGCCGACAACACCATCATGATCAGGCTCAGAAGTGCGAGCGCGAGACAGGTGGCCGGCTCGTACCCGATGCTGCCGAACAGCATGAGATTGGCATGTTCCCTGAGTCCTGTGCCGCTCGGAGTAATCGGGATCATGGTGATGAGCGTAATGACCGGCACGAAAACCAGGAAATAAAGGAGCGGCACCTCGACATGCAGGGCCCGCGCCGTAACCCAGGAGACAAAGATCACGAGCAACTGGTTCACCAGGGAGATCAGCAGGGAACCGCACAGGGCACGCGGATTCCTGCCCATAATCAGAAACGCGTTGGATATGGCGTCTACCTTGTTGGCAACCCTGCCAAGTCCGATCCGGTGCAGCGCGGCCGTGACCAGCCGATGCAGGCTGGGTATGAAAATCGCCACGTTGAGCGCGACAAAAGCGGCAAACGAAAGCCACACGATCGTGAAAACCGGAATGCCGGGAAGCTTCACTGGCAGCATGAGCGTGCCCGCACAGGCGATTAGCATCATGGCCAGCATGCCGGAATCCCGGTCGAGAAACGTGGCGGCAAAGCTCTGCGCGTACATGCGGGACGGCTTGCCGGCATAGTAAACCTTGACGATATCTCCGCCGACCGCCGTCGGAAATGCCAGATTGAAAAAAAGCCCTATGCAGTAGATTTCAAAGAGCCGGATGAGCGAGAACACCGGCATCAGCGGCCTCATCAGCATGCGCCAGCGGAAAATGCAGATGTAGTGGCCAATCCAGAGAACGGCGAACGAGAGCAGCAACATCCCCAGGCGCGCATTCCACAGGATATCTCCGAATTCCCGGAAATTCACTTTGCGGAAAATAAAGTAATAGAGCAGCGCGGCAATGATCGCCTTGGCTGCGGTAATGGCATGTTTCTTCATGCTTCCTAATGGCGGCTATGAGTCTGGACTTCCGGCGCTGCCCGGTTGGAGATCAACAGCAGCGGTTCTCCCGCGCCCGCACTGCTCCCGTTCCCCAGCATGATCCCCAGTTGAGTCGGCATCTGAGGATACCGGTTTAAGACATGAAGCACCAGACCAAACTGCTCCTTGAGATATTGATAATCTCGATCCCCAATCACGCAAAAAACCCTTGCCGGCCCGCGGAGCTTTTCCGCCATGGCGGGCGGGTGCGAAATGGAAAAAACAGGCCGCCGCAGGTAAAAGACCATACTCGGCACCGCGGCACGATAATAGCCGATTTCATCGGCCGGTTGAGCGACGGAAAGGATGATTCTGCAGATTTCCTTCACCGGTCGGCGTTTTTCCAGCGCCGGCAGGTAAGCCTGTGCGGCCAGCAAAAAGCCGAGCCAAAGCGTCGCAATGATCGAAACCACACATCTCCGGAACCGGCCTCTGCCTCCATACCAGAACAGCACACCGGCCGCAAGCGCAAGCAGACCGGCAGGCGCATAATGCAGCACAGCCGGGCTGTCCGGGATCAACGCCGGCATGACCAAAGGCGAAGTCAAAGCGAGAACCGCAAACAGCAGGGCGGCCGCCAGCATGCTCCCCATCCAAAATCCCCGCAAGCGCTGCTGATCCCTCTCCCCCGTGCTGAACGCCCTCTCAAAAACACCCGCCAGCACGATCGCCATCATCGGATACAGAGGCAGGATATAATATTCCTGCTTGTTCTTGGAGAGCGAGAAGAAAAGAAACGTCACGGCGCTCCATATCAGCGGAAAGGCAAATGTCACACCCTGCTCCCCCGGCAGCTTTTTTCTTTCGCGCCACAGCCAGGCCAGACCCGGCAGGGTCAGCAGCGACCACGGGAAAAAATCACTCGCGTAAACCGCAAAGTAATAAAACACTCCGCGTGCCGGGCCTTTGGGCTCGGTAGCATAGCGTGCGAAATTATCCTGCAAAAAAAATTCCGTGATATAGATCCAGCCGTAGCGAAGGTAGGTCAAAACATACCAGGGCGCAGCCACGGCAATGAGAACCAGCGCGGCGCCAAGAATGCGCAGCGGTGTGAGCTTGCATCGTCTGTCCCAGAGGCGCCAGAGGAGACAGCTCATCAAGGGGATTGCACAGGCTAGGGGCCCTTTGGTGAGGAAGCCCAATCCGGCGCAGGCACCAGCCATTAACAGGTCACGGCGGGATCGGGTCAGCGCCGCCCTCATGAGAAAATAGGCGGTTGCCGTCAGCCAGAGAAGCAGCAGGGCGTCGATCGGCAGCTTGCGGGCCGTGATGAACAGCCGCGGGGTGGTGGCCAGAATGGCTGCAGCAACGAGCGCGGTCCTGGCAGAGAACTGCAGCCGCGCGATGGCATAAGTAAGGAACAGCGTGCAGAGCACAGCGAACGCCGTCGGCAAACGCACGCCGAGTTCGCGGATGCCGACGGTCGCGTAGCCCGGCAGAATCCACCAGTACGTCAAGGGCGGCTTCTGCACGCGCGGCATGTAGTTGAACATGGGGGCGAGAAAATTGCCCGTCTCCAGCATTTCCCGCGGCGTTTCGGCATAGAAACTCTCGTTGCTGTCCCACAGGGCTGAGCTCTCGAGATTCACCAGGTAGGGCAAAAACACGGCCAGCAAGAGTAAAGAGTGCAAAAACGGCTCCGAGAAGCGCGGGAAAGATGCTCGCATAGAAAGCCCAAAACTCAATGCAGCGTGCGCCGCGGTAATTGACCGCGCCGAAAAGGCGTGTATTTATACATGGCGTCACCGATGCGTGACCAAAATCAAGAACCAGCCTAGAAAAGTGACTTCTGCATTTCCTCGATCACCTCCTGGGTGGATCGAGTGCGTGGCCGGCCGGTCAGATCGATTTCCTTTTTCTCCAGCCTTTCGAGAATCTCACCCGCGCGCCGCACTACTTCACGCGGGAGCCCGGCGAGGCGGGCGACTTCGACTCCATAGCTCTTATCCGCCGTCCCCGGGGTCACTTTGCGCAAAAAGACTATTTCCTTGCCCGCTTCCTTGATCGCCATGCAGTAATTTTTGACGCCGCGGTGCACACCGGCCAGCCGCGTCAACTCATGGTAGTGGGTCGCAAAAAGGGTTTTGGCGCGGTGCTGGTCGTCCCGCACCAGATATTCGGCCACCGCCCATGCGATGGACAGGCCGTCAAATGTGGCGGTCCCGCGCCCGACCTCGTCCAGCAGGATCAAGCTTCGGCCGGTCGCGGTGTTCAGGATGTTGGCCGTTTCGATCATCTCGACCATGAACGTCGAGCGTCCGCGGGCCAGGTTGTCGGAAGCGCCGACTCGGGTATAGATACGGTCGGTCAGTCCCATGCGCACCTGCCTGGCCGGAACAAACGAACCGATTTGGGCGAGGATGACAATCAGGGCCGTCTGCCGGAGGTAAGTGGATTTCCCGCCCATGTTGGGCCCGGTCAAAATCAGCAACTGATCGGTCGTGGTGTTCAGGTACAGATCATTGGGAATGAAAGGCCGGCTCTGGAGCTCCACCATCGGGTGGCGGCCCTGCTGGATGTAGATCTCGTCCCCCTCGACAATTTCCGGGCGTGAATAATTGTTCTTGAGCGCGATTTCGGCGAGCGAGGCAAAAACATCCACTTCACCCACCAGCCGCGCCGTCGACTGAATCCTGCCTGCCTGGGCGGCGATCGCGCTGCGCACCTGTGTAAAGAGGCCCTTTTCCAGCACCGCAATGCGTTCTTCGGCATGCAGCACCTTTTCTTCATAGACCTGGAGCTCTTCGGTGACAAACCGCTCGCAACTCACCAACGTCTGCTTGCGGACATAATCGGCGGGGACCTGGGGCAAATGCGTCTTGGTCACCTCGATGAAATAGCCGAAGACCTGGTTGTACCTCACTTTGAGCGACTGGATGCCGGTGCGGCGGCGCTCACGGGTTTCCAGGGAGGCAATGTACTCCTTGCCGCTCAGGCGTATGCTGCGCAACTCGTCCAGTTCCGGTGAGTATCCGGGCCTGATAATGCCGGGATCTGAAACGGAATTGGGAGGATCATCCGCAATGGCGTTCTGGATTAGCTGGGTCACATCCGCCAGGTCATCAAGCTCGGCGCTGATCCCGGCGATGCGCGGGGCACAAAAGTGGCCGAGCAGCCCCCGCAAGGCAGGGACCGCCTCCAGGGAGTCGCGCAGAGCGAGAAGCTCGCGGGGAGTGGCCACTGCGGCCGTAATGCGGCTCGCCAGACGTTCCAGATCGTGAAACTCGGAAAGCTTGCGCGCCAAGCGGTCCTGCCCGGGGACATCTTTCGTCACGGACTCCACCGCATCCAGGCGGCTTTCAATCCCCGCGCGTTCCAGAAGGGGAGTGAGCAGCCAGGTTCTCAGCATGCGCCCGCCCATGCCGGTTCTGGTCCGGTCGAGAATCGACAGAAGGGAGCCTTTGCGCCCGCCGTCGAGCGATTCCACAAGTTCCAAGTTCATGATTGTGGAGGAGTCCAGACGCAGGAAATCGGATGTATCCAGGAATCGCAGGCGGGCGACCTTGGCGAGTGCGTCAATCTGGGTCGACCGCAGATAGTGAATCAGCGCACCCGCGGCCGAGATCGCCAGAGGGCGGGCTTCGCCCCCGAAGCCGTCGAGGCTTGTGACCCCGAAATGCTCCAGCAGGAGGCGGTGCGCATAGTCGTAATTGAAGGCCCACGACTCCTGAGGGCTCGCCACCCAGTTGTCACCCCATTCGCGGATCAGGCGCTGATGCAGGCCGTCGCCGGATTCTTCGGGAAGGACCAGTTCGCGAGGGCGGAAGCGCCCAAGCTCATCAATGACTTTCTGCCAGGCGGTCTCGCCGGCGAAATCGATAGCGAAAAAGTCCGCCGTGGACAGGTCGATAAGCCCCAGCCCGGCGCCTTCGGAATTCTCGATCAGGCTGGCGAGATAATTGTGCTCCTTGGACTCGAGCAGCATTTCCTCCACCACGGTCCCGGGCGTCATGATGCGCGTAACCTCTCGGTGCACCAGCTTCTTGGCAGTGCGCGGGTCCTCCACCTGCTCACATATGGCTATCTTGTATCCCTTGCGGAGCAGGCGTGCAATGTAGCCGTCCACGGAGTGATACGGCACGCCACACATGGGAATCGGCGCACCGCTTTTGTCCTTGTTGCGGGCCGTCAGCGTGATTTCAAGTTCGCGGGAGGCAAGAACGGCGTCCTCGTAGAACATTTCATAAAAATCGCCCAGGCGGAAGAAGACCAGCTTGCCGGGAAACCGGCGCTTCACTTCATGGTACTGCTTCATCATCGGGGTGAGGTCTTCCACAACCACCGCCGGTATCGGGATCTTGGAGACACCCAGAGTGCCCGTGGCCGGAGGCATGGATCGTCGGGCACGAAGGATTGGCACCGCTGACTGGAAGTATCTCTAATCCTTGTAGTTAAAGAACAGCCAGTATATAATTCCCGCTCGGTGTTTGTCAATCTCGCGTGCAAGACCAATCGAGGTGCATCATTTGAAGGTATTGGCTTTCGACACATCGACACCCAGAGGAAGCATTGCCCTGTTGGATGGAAGGGAAGTCTGCGCAGAATTCCACTTGCATTCGCTTGAGACTCATTCTGCCCGCCTGCTGACAAGCACGGAGTTTTTACTCAAAATGTCCGGATGGAGCCTTTCCGATTTGGGGCTTATCGTGGCAGGAATCGGTCCAGGTTCCTTCACCGGTATCCGGATCGGGATATCCACAGCGCTGGGGCTGGCCCAGACCTGTGCCTTGCCGTTCGCCGGAATCTCCGGTCTGGATGCGCTGGCGCAAAAACTAACCGGCGCGGAGGGACGGATCGGCGCCGTAATGGATGCGCAACGAGGCCAGGTCTATTTTGCCGAGTATGCCGGACGTCATGGCAAAATAGTGAGAGCAGGGAAGCCGGAATTGTTGAGGCCGGAGCAACTCGCGGCCCGGCTCGCCGGCAAGCGGATTGTCCTGGCGGGGGATGGAGCCTTGCGCTATCGAGAGGAAATTGCCGGCGGCAGGGAATGGCCGCGGCTGATGGATGTCGACTTGTTTCTGGCCGGCGCCATGGGAAGGCTTGCCTTGGCGCGCAAGCGTTGCTGGCGATCGGGCGGGTATCTTACTTCCGAACCCCTTTATATCCGGCCGCCCGATGCCTTCGGGGGAAAGGCCAGGTCAAGGTGAAAAGGGTAATCCCCGCCATCCAAATCCTGGATCTTACGCCTGCGGACGTCCCCGATCTGGAATCTCTGGAGGCAGTCACGCAACTGTCTTTCTGGGGCGAGATTCACTACCACCGGTTCCTGGACCAGGAAGAGTATTTCGGATGCAAGGCCATTGTGGCCGACGCCGAACCGCCCAAAATGGCGGGATTTTTTCTCGCGCGCTCCATTCTCGAGAATCTTGAATTGCTCAAAATCGGCGTCTACCCTGAATACCAGAACGCTGGGATCGGCACCAGGCTTATGCATGCAGCTTTCGCAGAAGGGATCAAGCGCGGCTGCCTGCGCTGCTTTCTCGAGGTGCGGAAATCGAATGAAAGCGCCATCCGGTTCTACCTGAATCGCAACCTCAAGATTGCCGGTGAACGCATCCATTACTATACGCAGCCCGTGGAAGATGCCTGGATCATGGAATGCTGGCTGTGAAAAGGAGGAGACAGGAGACAGAAGGGGTTGCTTCGATTTTCTCCTATATCCTGTTTATGGTCTCCTAAATCGTGACCCTTGAGGATTTTGTTGTCTTGGCGTACCATGATTTCAGCTTCGCTGTTTTGATGCAGGGGCCCGCGGAATTCATGCTGGTTTTCAGATCGGGCACAAAATCAACGGATCATCCTGTTTCCGGGCGAAGGAAAGTGCTTTTGAAGACGGGCTGATTTAGTTAGAATATCGCTTCATGCAATCATGATTGCAGCAACTCCTAATGTCGCTAAATGGAGGATTCTCTTGAGGAACTTAAAGTGCAGTCTTTTGATCACATGCGTTGCCCTGATTTGCATGCATTGCGGCGACGGCACGCCGAAACCCGATGCGTGGAAATCGATGACGAAGAATAAATTCGTGCGCATCGCGACCAGCCCTTTCACCGTGCCGTTCGAGTTTGCGGCCGGCACAAAATTGGAAGGCTATGACATCGACCTCGGGGAAGCGATCGCCAAAGAGATCGGCCAGCCGACCAAGTGGATCAGGGTCACGGAATCCTACGAGAAGATGTTCGAGGATCTGAAATTAGGCAGTGTGGAGCTGATCATTTCTGCTGTGCCGATCACCCCTGAAAAGCAGAAAGAATTTGCTTTTTCGGTCCCGTATTTCGAAGGAAACAACACGATCGCCCGCCGGCAGGACAACGAAGCAATCAAGGACCTGGCATCGTTGGCAGGCAAGCGGGTGGGCGTGCAGACCGGACGGATCGCCGATCAGTTCATGGCCAACCAGAAGACCGCCGCCAATGTCACCCTGAGCCGCTACCAGACGCTGGAAGAAGCCCTGGGCTATTTGAACCGGCAGGAAATCGATGCGGTCGTGGGCGACAAGCAGGTCATGACCTACAGCATCGCCAAGAGCTACACGACCAATCTGATCACGACCGGCGTCGAGCTGGAAGCGACCAGGTATGCGGTGGTGGTGAGATCCGAGGAAACCAAGCTCCTGTCCATCGTCAATGAGACCATCAACAGGCTCAAGGCTGCCAACCAGCTTCAGGCCATGCATGAGACCTGGTTCGGAAAAGTGCTGGCGGATGCGAAAAAGGATCTGGAGAAACTTGAAGAAATCGAAAGACTGAAGAATTCGCCCAAGTTCCTTTCCGTGGCGTTCATCAAGCAAGCTGGGAATACGACGGTGCGGCTCGGCCGGCTCGACGGATTCAATGCCACCATCTCCGGACCCGGCGGCACTTTCACGTCAACACCGATTTCGACCGATGAAGCCGAAGTCAAGGGCAATTGCAGGTTCACTGCGCCGCTGCCTCCGGGTGAATACACGTTCACGTTGTCGCGCCTTTCAATGAGCCATAAGATCACGATCGCCAAAGAGCCCAAGACGGCGCTAAATGCGACCCTGACATTTACCAGGGACAACCAGCTAACGATTGACGTCAAATAGGGAATCTCAGGACGCGGTTTTCTTATGCGGTATCCGCTGCTTCGCACCATCGCCATCACGGCGCTGCTCACCAGCGCAGCCACGATACTCCTGCTGCGCTGGGGAGTGCTGCCGGAGTATGGCCAAACCGGCCCCCTGCCCGCGGCGCAGTTGGCCAGGGCGGCGTCCGCCAAACAGCCGGCGCTCAGTCCCGACGAACAGGTCAATGTCGACGTATACAGCAGGTGCAGCCCGGGCGTCGTCAACATCACCTCGACGGTTGTGGAGTACGACTTTTTCTTCAGGCCCTTCGCCGACGAATCGACCGGGAGCGGGGTGGTGCTGGACCTCGACGGCAATATCCTGACCAACGATCATGTGGTCGAGTCGGCAAGCAACCTCGAGGTGGCGCTTCCCGATCACTCCACCTATCAGGCCAAGATTGTCGGCCGGGATCCGCAGAACGACCTGGCGGTCATCCGCCTCGTCAATGCGCCGAAGGAGAGACTGCACCCGGTACCGCTGGGAGATTCTTCCACGCTCAAAGTCGGCCAGAAGGTGCTTGCCATCGGAAATCCGTTCCGCATGCAGAACACTCTGACCACCGGGATCATCAGTTCCCTCGGCCGCAGAATCCAGACAGAAAACAGCTTGATTGACAACATGATTCAGACGGATACCGCCATCAATCCGGGGAACTCCGGCGGGCCTCTGCTCAACTCGGCGGGTGAGATGATCGGTGTTAATACCATGATCATTTCACCCGGCGGCGCCAACGGCGGCAATGTAGGAATCGGATTTGCCGTCCCGGTCAATACGGCGCGCCGAATTGCCAACGACCTGGTCAGGGAAGGGCGAGTCAACCGGGCGTCCATGGGCATCAGAGGAGTCGACATTACGCCGAATCTTGCCTCTGCCATCGATCTGCCGGTTGAAAGCGGGGTTCTAATCACAAGGATTTATGCCGGTTCAACTGCCGAGGCTGCCGACCTGCGGGGTTACAGCCAGATTCTGATTATCTTTAGTCAAAGACTCCCGATCGGCGGCGATATCATCACGGCAATCGACGGCAAACCGGTCTCGAGTATGGCTGACATCAACCTGCTGCTGGAAAGCAGGCGGCCCGGGGAATCGGTCCAGATCACCTACTACCGCGGACGGACCAGGAATCAGAAATCGATCGTCTTGAAGGAACAACCGAGAGGTTACCGCTGATCTCCGCGTGAGCCGGGGACTGGCACCCCGCAAGCGGCTGTTCCTTATCGCGGGCGAGGTGGATATCCATTGAAGCAGCACCGAGGATTCCTGCAGCCGCATGCATAATCGCGCGATTCTGTTCACTGCCTGCGCTTTCTGCCTGATTGCCCCGGTTCCCGGCTTCCGGCAGCCGATTTCTCACAGCCAGCAACGGCCTGTGCGAGCGCTTGCGACGCCGGACGCCAATGCCGAGTTGACCAGGCTTGCTGAAGGAATTTATGTGCAGGTCGTGAATGCTGACGGTGATGCCGTCAGCAATTCAGGCGTGGTTGTGCTCGAGAGCGGCGTTCTGGTCTACGACACTCACTTCACTCCGGAAGCGGGCGCTGCGCTCAGCGAGAGGATCAAAGCGGTCACACCCCTGCCCGTGCGCTATATCGTCAACAGTCATTATCATCCGGATCACACGCATGGCAACCAGTCATTCCCGGGCGCCCGCATGATCGTGGGGAGCGACAAGACCAGGCGCGAAATGCTGGAGCGGGATATTCCCAAGCTTAACCAGGCACAGACCATCGCCCAATCCCAGGTTGAGCAGCTGAGCAAAGAACTTGGCCAAGGGCTCGATCCCAAGCGCCAGGAGGCCGTGCGCATGCAGCTGAACCAGCGCCAGGCTTATATGCGCCGCATGTCTCTGCTTAAGATCCTGCCCCCGGCCATGACTTTCGAGGACGGCCTGAGCATTGCCGATAACGGACGCGAGGCGCAATTGCTGTTCCTGGGAGCAGGACACACGGACGGCGATGTCGTGCTTTTCATGCCGCAGGACAGGGTCGCTTTCCTGGGTGATCTTTTTTTCCATGATGGCATCCCGAATGTCGAGGATGCCAACCTGGGCGAGTGGGTGAAGACGTTGCGCGAGACCTTGAAGCTGGATGCCAGGACATTTGTGCCGGGACACGGCTCGGTCGGCACGCGCGCGGACGTCGAGGGATTCATTGCCTATTTCGAAGACCTGAAGGCCCTTGTGGAACCTGCGGTCACGCGGGGCGACTCGCTGGAACAGGTGGTGCAGGACACCCGCACGCCCGCAAAATACGCGGCGTACGCATTCCAGAGCTTTTTCCCCGCCAACCTCCAGAAGATGTATGCCGAAATCAAAGCTGCGCAACTGGCGGCCGCGCAGGAAAAAGTGAAGAAGTAAGGACCCCGGATATGAATCCATCTGAATCCACTCATGACACCTGTGCGGTCTGTGGCGGCTCGGGCTGGGAACACGTCGAAGGCACCGTGACGGTCAGGCGCTGCGCTTGCCTGGAATCGCTGCAGGCGGAACGGCTCCTTGTCGAGGCGCGCATCCCCAAACGTTACCAGCACTGCGATCTCGAATCCTATAAGCCGCAATCGGGAAACGCGAGCCAGATCCAGGCCAAGAATGTGGTCGGCAAATTCCTGGGAAAATACCCATCGATTGATGTCGGCCTCCTGTTCATAGGAAACTGCGGAGTGGGGAAGACACACCTCGCCGTCGCACTGCTGAAACAGATCATTCTTGAAAAGAAAGACCGGGGCCTGTTTTTCGATTTTCGCGATTTGCTGCGCGAAATCCAGAACAGCTGGAACCCGGTTTCGCAATCCTCGGAATTGGAAGTGTTGCGCCCGGTGTTATCCGCGGAGGTGGTGGTGTTGGATGAACTGGGGGCCAACAAGCCCACCGATTGGGTGCGTGACACCATCGGCCACATCATCAACTGCCGCTATAACGACAAAAAGCTCACCGTTTTTACGTCGAATTATCCCGACACCTCCGAACGGCCGGGGGAAGAGACGCTCACGGATCGCATCGGCGCGCGCCTGCGCTCGCGCATGTACGAAATGTGCAAAGTAGTGGAGATCAGGGGCGAGGATTTCCGCAAAGTAATCAAGCAGGCAAACTACCGTTTTTAGGAGACAGGAGACAGTAGAAAAAACCGGCACTTGATCTACTGTCTCCTGTCTACTGCTCTTAAAACGGGATGTCGTCGTCGGTGATTTCCACATCAGGCATTCCCCCCCCCGACGAGGGGTAGGGTTCGGGCGAGGGCGTGCTGCGCTGCCCGGAAGGAGCGCCTGCGCCTGAGTCCATACCCTCCGGACGCGGGCCGAGAAGGACCATCTGGTTGGCGACGATTTCGGTGGTGCGCCGCTTGTTGCCGTCTTTGTCATCCCATTCGCGCGTGCGGATGCGTCCCTCCACATACACTTGCCGGCCCTTTGCGAGAAAACGTTTGCTGAGGTCGGCCAGGCGGGTCCAGGCGACGATGTTGTGCCACTCGGTGCGCTCCTGGCGCGTCCCGCTCTTATCGGTCCAGAACTCGCTGGTCGCCAGGCTGAAATTCGCCACCGGTGAACCATCGGGCGTGTAGCGGATTTCAGGATCCTTGCCCAGGCGGCCGATGAGCATCACCTTGTTCAACGAACTCATACTCTCTCCTTCTCTGCATCAGAACGGGGATGTAGTTCCCGCCTGGCGGTCATTTTTTTATCGGTTTTGCGGTTACTTTTGCAGGATCGATGCCAAGTTTGGTGAGCTCGGCCTTGGCCAGATCGGCTTCCGGCGAAGTGGCGTACCTGCTCAAGAGGATTTTGAAATCCGCAACCGCGGCGTCTTTCTGTTTCAGAGCCAATGCGGCCAAGCCCCGCTTGAAGAGCGCGCTGGCGACCTTATCCCCGGTGGAATACTCATTGATCACCTTGCCGAAGGCGGCGATGGATTGGGAAAACTTCTTGTCGTTATAAAAAGCCTCGCCGATATTGTACTGCGCATCGTCGGCTTTTTCGTTGGTCGGAAAGTTGGCCAGGAACATATTGAAGCCCTGGATGGCAAGATCAAAGTTGCCCTGGATCAGATCATTGTAGGCCTCGCTGAAGATTTGATCGGGGGAAATGGGCGCATTCGCGGCATCCGGAGGAGTCTGAAACGCGCGTTGCGCGATCGGCTTGGTCTGCACCTTCATTTCCGCGACCTGCTGTGCGAGCGCCGACAGGCGGGTGTTTGTGTCATCCATCCGAGAGGCAAGCTCCTTGACCTCCTTCAGAATAGCCTGCAGGGTAGCCGTGTCGCCGGAGGCCCGGCTATCGAGCGTGGCGGTGATCTTAGCCAGAACCAGCGAGCTTTTTCCGACCTCGTCATTAAGCTGCTCGACCAGGCTGCGGATTCCGTCGATGCGCTCGTTGAAAGTCTTCTCCAGCTGGCGCACCTGGTTCTGCAATGCCAGGACATCCGCCGACAGTCGCGCCAGCTCCACTTTTTGCTCGGCGCGCGCCGTGGATGCGACTCCAAGAACGAAAAGGATCAAGAGATTCAATAATCGCCGCATTGAATGATCTCCCATGATGCATCATGCATTATTTCATAGCGAACCGGAGGCTGCAATCAGGCCGGACAAGAAAAGGCCGGAGGGAAGGTTTCGGCCTATCCCTCCGGCCATGACGCGATCCCGAAATCCCCCTTACCGCATGACAAGATGCGCGCGCCGGTTCTGTCTCCAGGCATCTTCATCGTGGCCCAGCAAAAACGGCTTTTCCTCGCCATAACTGATCGCGTCGATGCGGGCAGGGTCGACCCCCTGGGCAATCAGAAAATCTCTGGCGGCATTAGCGCGCTTATCACCCAGTGCCAGGTTGTAGGCCTCGGATCCGCGTTCGTCGCAGTGTCCCTCGATGGTGATCCGGATATGCTTCCGGTCGCTTGCATTAAGAGCCTTGGCATCTTCGATGAGGGACTGCCGGGCATCATCGCGGAGCTCATAGCTGTCATAATCGAAGAAGACGTCCTTGACGGAAGATACAAACCACTCGCCGTCGCTCAACGGCCGGCTGGTCGGAACGATCGCGATGTCTGTGGCCTCACTCACGGTTACGCGCGCCTCCGCGGTGGCCGAACCGCCGGGTCCGCTGGCCCTGGCGGTAAAAGTGATTGACGCGGTAGGGGCCACGATCCGGCTGCCCGATGCCTCCACCGTTCCGATACCGCCATCGATGTTGACTTCCGTGGCATTGGACGTGCGCCACGAGATGGTGGAAGTCTGCCCGCGATTAATTGCGGCCGGCGATGCCGTAAGCGAAATCGTCGGCGCCGGAAGGCTTGTTCTGCCGACGGGCGGAGTGGGGGGGGGTGTAACTGCGGGTGGCTGCGGCGCGACTTTCTTCCCGCATCCGGTCCCCGTAACAGCTATGCCTGTCAACACAACACCCAGTATGGCTAGCATGTACAGAGATTTTCGCATTGCATGGACCTCCTTCATTAGCTTGGTTTTGATCAAAATAAGTGCGTCTGCGATCACCGATTACTTAACTCAATAGCCGCAAAGCAACTATAGCATACGCCCTTTCCTCGCCGGGAAAAAACGGCAACAAAATGGCTATTGGCCGTCTCCAGCTATTTTTTCTGATACCCCGCCCAGGAGGGGCTAGTGTTCGCCCCCTGGCTGGTCACCATTTTCATCTCCCTGGTGTTGCTGTCGGCCAGCATGATCCAGATCTGCTTACTGCCCGTACGGTCGGATTCAAAGGCTATGTGGCGGCCGTCCGGCGCCCACGAGGCGTATTCGTTGCTTCCCGGTGGACTCGTGAGTTGCCTGATCTGGCCGGTGCTGACCTCGGCAAGATAAATATCGTAATTTTCCGCCATGCGCGGCTTCCAATGGAAAGCGATCCAGCGGCCGTCCGGGGACCAGGCCGGCGAGTCCGCATCCCCGCCTTCCTTCACGATCCGCCGCACGTTTGCGCCGTCGGCGTCACAGATAAACACCTGCGGCGTGCCCGTCCTTTCCGAGATAAACGCGATCTGGTTGCCGGTGGGAGACCAGGTCGGGCTGGTATTGATGGACGATTTATTCGTGATATTGCGCGGTTCACTGCCGTCCAGATTTGCAATGTACACGTCGGAGCCCATGGTGTAGGCGATGCGATTCCCATCGGGCGAAATTACCGGCGTGGAAACGAATTTGCCGGGAAAGACCGGAAACGGCAAACGAGAACCGTCCAGATAGGAATAGATGTTGATTTGCCACGGTCCGGACTTGTTGCTCAAAAACGCCAGCTTGGAGTTGTCAAAGGACCATTTGGGAAATAGATTCAGGGATGAATTCTGGGTGAAGGTGCGCTGATCGAAGCCGTCGTAATCCATGGTGTAGATTTCTTTGACGCCGCCGCGTCGCGAAGAATAGGCGATCCTTGTGGATGCAATACCGCGCGACGCGCCGGCCGTCAACTTATAGACGATTTCGTCCGCCCAACGGTGCGCGATCGACCGCACCTGGTCATTGTCTCCCGCGATCCTCTGGCCAAAGCTCATGGTCCGCTGCCTGGCATCGAAAATGCGCAATTCCGCGCGCAGCGTATTGCCGGTCAGTTCCAGGGTGCCCGCGGTGATGAAACTCACCCTGAATGGCAGCGCAGACCAGGCTTCGAAGTCCACGTCCTCCGGTTTCAAAATCGGCTGCATGGGGTAAAAGCTCTTGCCGGCCATTGTGAAGTATCCGGAAAACTTCAGATCTTCCCACAAAACCTCGTTGAAAATTTTGAGCGCAGGGGCAAGAGCCGCCGCCTGGTCGGACCGCAACGGCTGGATATCTGTCACCGCCAGAATCATGTCTTCCCCGGGCCGGGGATTGATGATCACCTGCGGCAGCCCCAGGTCCGAAATTCCGCACAAGGGAATTGCCGTGATGAGCAGCAGACCCGCAAATATTACTCGCTTAGCGAACATCTCTCTCCTTGGCGAATCGATCATTCCTTATCTGGAGGATAAACAAACTGGGCCATGAAAAGCAAAGGCCGTCCCCGCAGTTCCGGGGGCGGCTGCGTCAGCGGATTTGCAGCCCGGATGGCACGTTCCGCGCTCAGATCCAGGGCATCGTTTCCGCAGGACTTGACCTTCTTGATCTCCGAGATAGTTCCGTTGGCGTTGACCACGAAGCTGTACACGATTTCGATGCGTTGCTGAGGTCCGATCAGCGGCTTGGTCCAGTTGCCGCCGATCCGCGCCTCCACCCTACGCGCATACCAGTTATCGCCGATCCCGCCCGATCCCGAGCCGATCGAGATGCCGATGCCGCCACCGATGCCGCCACCTGAACCCCTGCTGCCACCGCCCGCGCCCCCCGCACCTTTGGCATCCGGATCCGGGATCTGATTGGATAATGAGCCTGGGGCAGCCTTTGCCGCTTTGGTGGCCGGCTCCGTGCTCTTCTTCTTGTTCTTCACCATATCCGGAAGGGACACAGCCTTGGGATCTTCCTTCGTCACTTCTTTTTTGGCCGGTTTCTCAACCGGGGGAGCCGGAGGCTGGGGAGTCAGGGCGGGCTTGAACAAACCGGCGCCGCCGCCGGCATCGTCGATTACCCCGACCGTATAAGATTCGCCACCCATGCCCCCGCCAGGTCCGGTGCCAATCAGAATGGGGGTCGGCTTTGGCATGAGGAGCAGCATCGCAGCAAAAAAAACCACTACCAGCGCATGGAGCACAATGGAAATAACGAACGCCGGTCCATACCTCTCCTGAATCAGCGGCAATTCCAGCAGGGTTCCCGGCGGCGTCCTTGGGATCATTTCGGCTATCTCTTGCGCGGTTCTTCAAAAGGTTTGGTGACCAGTTTCAGCTCGCTGAATCCGGCGCTGCGGATCGTGTCGATCACCGCGACGATCGATCTCCATTTTACGTCTATATCCGCACGCAAATAGATCGGATCCTTGGGGCTTTTTGCGTCTTTCCTGAGCCGCTGCGGTATTTCCCGGATGTTGACCATTTCCGAGCCATAGTAAATGAAGTCCTCCCTGCTGATGGAAATGACCGCATTGTCCCCGGGGTTGGTGTCAGCGGCAGCCTTGGTTTCCGGTAGCTGCACGTCAATTCCGGTCTGCAGAATCGGCGCCGTCACCATGAAAATGATCAGCAGCACGAGCATGACATCCACCAGCGGGGTGACGTTGATCTCCGCAAGGGAAGTGGCCGTCCTGCCCTGTTGGGTGGTAAATGCCATTAGCCAAAGCTCCTCTCGACCAGATTCAGGAATTCGGTCGAGAAATCATCCATCTCGGAGGCAATGTTCTTGATCCGATGGACAAATTGATTATACCCGATGACGGCGGGTATGGCGGCAAAAAGGCCGGCAGCCGTGGCGATTAAGGCGTCGGCTATACCCGGAGCGACCGCCTGGATCGATGCGGTCTTGGCAAGCCCGAGACCGTTGAAGGCCCCCATGATACCGACTACCGTGCCCAGCAATCCGATAAACGGGGTGACCGAGGCGGTCGTGGCCAGCCAGCTCATGCTCCTCTCGAGCACCGACAGCTCAGCGGAAGCCGCGCGCTGCAGGGAACGCTGGATCCCGGCGACATTTCTCTCGGTCAGGACAGGGTGCCCGGGGTTAACTTCCTTCGGCTTGGCCCCCTGAAGCTGCGCATTCAGCTCCTGGTAGCCTGCCGTGAAAATTCCCGACAGCGGGGTTCCGCGATAGTGCTCGCACGCCACGCTGACTTCACTCAGACGGGCGCTCTTGCGGAAGATGGCCACGAATCCGCGGCTCTGGCGCTCAATCTGCCGGAATGTGAGCCATTTGCGCACCATGATCGTCCAGGAGACCAGGGAAAAAAACAGCAGCAGAAACAGAATGACGTAGGCAAACTCACGGGTTGGAATAGCCTGTCCCAGCACGCTTCCTGCGTCCGGGGCAGCCTGAAACGCCAATGTGCACGTGAAATTCAGAATGATGTTTCCCTCCGCATCAAGCCAGGTTAGCAAAGCCATAAAGTGCATAAAATCATAGTATAAGGGTCAAGTCAAACATTCTTGTGCCCCCGCTGAGATACAGACTGTAGAAGTTTGTCTGGCCAACAGAGCCGCGCGCGGCAGCAAGCGGCAGTACAGGAGTCCAATAACCCCATGCTG